>Ga0209164_1000531_pt1 | contig 85636 bp, 87 predicted proteins | sample MTBNYHSulfiMetaG_FD_187458 | JGI IMG/M metagenome (GOLD analysis project Ga0209164, IMG submission 187458) | Enrichment culture microbial communities from rom New York Harbor, USA that are MTBE-degrading - MTBE-NYH (New York Harbor Sulfidogenic)... | ecosystem: Environmental > Aquatic > Marine >... | reverse complement strand
TTCTCTCTTATTCCTCAACCGTGCGTTCTTAATCAAAATTTTCATGTTTTCTCCCCGTTTAACAGAGCGGGATTTGGTTTTAATCTTTTTGCCAAATTTCACTTTGGTGTTTCAATTGCCATAAAATTCACGAAAAGATAAATAATCACAACTGCGCATTAGATTAATGAGGAAATTTTTATGAGACTGTCTATAGTCCAACCAAGAGCGTACAAAGGTGAGAATGAAAGAAAAAATCTTGAAATGGCGGCTTCTTACGTGGAAAAGGCGGCCAAGGAAAAAGCCGAAGTGGTTACTTTCCCAGAGTGCTATCCCGGGCCTTTTCTCGGTCCCCTCAATTTTGACCCAAAGGAGGGCATGTCCAAACTGGCCGAGGAATTCGGCGTCTACATCGGATTCGGCGCGGCCGTTGAGGTGAAGGGGAAGTTCTTCGACTCCTATTTCCTAGTTTCTCCAGAGGGTAAAGTACTAGGCGACTACCAAAAGACTATTATCTCCTCTGTGGACAAGGACCTGTTCGGCAAGGAATTCACGCGAGGTAGGAAGTACGACGTCTTCAAGACGAAAGTGGGCAACATCGGCTTCTCGATGTGTTGGGAGGCTTACTTCCCTGAGATTGCACGGGCTTTGGCTCTGAGGGGAGCCGACCTTATCTTTTATCCGACCGGCAACCCACAGTACGACTTCAGGGAGACCTGGAAGATAATGTTGTGGGCAAGGTCAATCGAAAACCTCGCTTACGTGGCCAGCTCTGCCAACATCTACAAGGACGAGAGAGGGTTTGCTTACATAATGAGCCCGGAGAGGATTATCCTCGAGAACTTCAAGGTAGGCGTCTTCACTGCGGATTTGGACGTCAACAAGTTGAAGAAGTTGCGGAGTGAAATCGAGGAGCTTGGCCACCCCAACTCCTACTACAAGACTATGCCGGGTCTGTTGCAGTTCTCCAAGCTGTGGCCGGCCTCTTATGACAGATGATTTTACACTTGCTCTTAAAAATTCACTAAAAAAGGATTGAAAATCGATGAAAAAGTGAATTGGTAAGCTTTAAGTAAGGTTGTAACCAGAGTTTATGCTGTCCACACTTCAGTGTGAACGGCGACGATTGGAGGCTGGGACGAATTAGTCTTGTCCCGCGATGAGAAATCGTGCTCTACGTGTGGATTCAACAATGTGGATCCGAACAAGCCAGGCTACTGGAAATAGCTCGGGTCCGAGATAGGTTCGGTACTCAAGCCAATTTCTTTGGCTAATGCATGCGGCAACAACTCCGGTTGATTCTGCCGGAGGCCACCGCTATTGGGGTTCGGCTAAGCCATGCGAGTGGAGGGCGCGTCGCAAGACGTGGCCCCGCATACGGCTCAGTAACACGTAGTCAACTTACCCTCGGGACGGGGACAACCTCGGGAAACTGAGGACAATCCCCGATAGGTGAGGGACGCTGGAATGCCTCCTCGCCTAAATCCCACGGGGCCCGAGGATAGGACTGCGGCCTATCAGGCTGTTGGTGGTGTAACGGACCACCAAACCTACAACGGGTACGGGCGATGGGAGTCGGAGCCCGGAGATGGGGACTGAGACAAGGCCCCAGGCCCTACGGGGCGCAGCAGGCGCGAAAACTCCGCAATGCGCGAAAGCGTGACGGGGGAACCCCAAGTGCCGTTGGACTTTTTGTTCGACGGCTTTTATGGAGTCTAGGAAGCTCCAGGAATAAGGGCTGGGTAAGTCGGGTGCCAGCCGCCGCGGTAATACCCGCAGCCCAAGTGGTGGTCGCGATTATTGGGCCTAAAGCGCTCGTAGCCGGGTTGGCAAGTCCCTTGTGAAATCGGGCGGCTTAACCGTTCGGCTTGCAAGGGATACTGCCAGTCTTGAGACCGGGAGACGTCAAGGGTACTCTGAGGGTAGCGGTGAAATGCTCTAATCCTCGGGGGACCACCAGTGGCGAAGGCGCTTGACGAGAACGGATCTGACGGTGAGGGGCGAAGGCTAGGGGAGCGAACGGGATTAGATACCCCGGTAGTCCTAGCTGTAAAGTATGCGGGCCAGGTGTCTGGTGTTCCTCGAGAGCACTAGGTGCCGGAGAGAAGTCGTTAAGCCCGCCGCCTGGGAAGTACGGTCGCAAGGCTGAAACTTAAAGAAATTGGCGGGGGAGCACCACAAGGGGTGGGACCTGCGGTTCAATCGGATTCAACGCCGAAAAACTCACCAGGGGCGACAGTTGGATGAAGGCCAGGTCGACGACCTTGCCAGACTATCTGAGAGGTGGTGCATGGCCATCGTCAGCTCGTACCGTGAGGCGTCCTGTCAAGTCAGGCAACGAGCGAGATCCTCGCCCTTAGTTGCTACAGTGGAAAGCTGAGCACTATAAGGGGACCGCTGGCGCTAAGTCAGAGGAAGGAGAGGGCGACGGTAGGTCCGTATGCCCCGAATCCCCTGGGCTACACGCGGGTCACAATGCGTAGGACAAAGGGATGCAACTCCGTAAGGAGAAGCCAATCTCATAAACCTACGCCCGGTTCGGATCGAGGGCTGCAACTCGCCCTCGTGAAGCTGGAATCCCTAGTAATCGCGTGCCAACACCGCGCGGTGAATACGTCCCTGCTCCTTGCACACACCGCCCGTCAAGCCACTCGAGTGGGGTTTGGATGAGGCCCGTTCAAGTTGTGCGGGTCGAATCCGAGTTCTGCAAGAGGGGCTAAGTCGTAACAAGGTAGCCGTAGGGGAACCTGCGGCTCGATCACCTCCTTTGTTAAAAACCCAAAACGAGTACCGGACCATCGGGGGCCTGTAGCTCAGCTTGGTAGAGCGCCGGCTTTGCAAGCCGGAGGTCGCGGGTTCGAATCCCGCCGGGTCCACATTATAAATGAGGCACGCGAGGCAACTCTCGTGCTGATGGCATATTGCGTCAAAGCGCAAGATGATTGCCGTGCATAGGTTGCAGCTGTGCTAGCAGGATAATATACGAACTTAGGTAAGCCACCTGGAGAATGGCTTGGCTCGAGCGCCCATGAAGGCCGTGGCAAGCGGCGAAACGCCCAGGCTAGGTGCAAGCAACCTTTGAACCTGGGATTGCTGAATGGGACTTCCTGGCGGGGGGAAACTCCCGTCGCTCGCGCAAGCGAGTGGGAACCCCGGGAACGGAAACATCTTACTACCGGGAGGAAAAGAAAGCAAACGCGATGCCGGAAGTAACGGCGAGTGAAACCGGTACAGGGCAAACCGAACCCGGTGATGAAAGTCACTGGGGATGTGGAGTTGTAGGACTCTCTCCAATCTCTCGCACATGAAGCCGAAGCAGCTGGAAAGCTGTGCTCTAGAGGGTGAAAGCCCCGTAGGCGCAAGTGTGCAGGGTACGAGAGGGAGCATCCTGAGTAGGGCGCCTCGGAATTGGAGCCCGAAGCTGGGGGGCATCAACCCCCAACCCTAAACACGTCTCGAGACCGATAGCGTACGCAGTACCGCGAGGGAAAGTTGAAAAGCACCCCGGAAGGGGGGTTAAAAGAGCCTGAAACTAGGTGGCGATAGTAGGGCACGGCCTGGAAGAAACGATCCTCCCCGAAGGAAGGCGTCGCGAGGCGCTTGTACGAGGGGAGGGAATCAGGGTCGTGCCGTCCGTCTAGAATCACGGGCCAGGGAGTTTCGTGTCGTGGCGAGGCTAAGCGGTTCAACCGCGGAGCCATAGCGAAAGCAACAAGTCCGCAACCCGCAAGGGTGAGGGACGGGGTGTTAACAGCGCCCGGAGTCACGGCGCGAAAACCCGAAACCGAGCGATCTAGTCCGAGGCAGGCTGAAGTCCCTCTTTGAGGGATGGAGGGCCGAACCGGTCCTGATGTGCAATTCGGTCGGATGACCTTGGGCTAGTGGCGAAAGATCAATCAAGCTTGGTGACAGCTGGTTCCTTCCGAAGCTGGCCGCAGTCAGGCCTAGCTCGAGGTTGCCGGTGGCGTAGAGCACCAATTGGGGATACATGGGGGGAAACCCCCGGCTCCCCTGCTGAACTCCAAAGCTATCGGCGCCGTAGACAGCTAGAGACGGGATGCGGGGGGTAAGCTCCCGCTCCGAGAGGGGAAAAACCCAGACCGAGGTTAAGGCCCCAAAATGTCGGCTAAGTGTCAACCTAGAAGGGAGTCCTTGTCCTCAGACAGTGGGAAGGTAGGCTCAGAAGCAGCCATCCTTTAAACAACGCGTAACAGCGGACCCATCGAGGGTGGGGGCCCCGAAGATTCACGGGGCTAAGCCGACTGCCGATACCTCGAGGCAGTCAAAGTTTAGTAGACTGATCCGGTAGGAAGGCGTCCGGCGTGGGCAGAAGTACGGCCGTGAGGTCGTATGGACCACGTTGGAACGAGGATCCTGGCGGTAGTAGCAGCGAAGTTGGGTGAGAATCCCAACCGCCGAAGGGGCTCGGGTTCCTCGACAATGATCGTCAGTCGAGGGTTAGTCGGTCCTAAGGTGGCCCTCAACCAGAAGCCACCGAAAGGGAATCCGGTTAATATTCCGGAACCAACCAGGTACCCGCGGCAACGCAAGCTCAGCTTCTGACGCTCTGGGATAGATCGAGTGGGGCCGTCACCCCATCTAACCGCTAGAAGTCCGGGGAGTTCCGTAATGGAGAGAACCGGACGAAGGCGGGAATGGCCTGCCGTTTGGTGGGTTCGGTCGATTCTTGGAGCCCGTGAAAAGGGAGCTGGGAAATGGGACCCTGGGTGTCCGTACCTAGATCCGACACAGGTGCCCCTAGGTGAGAAGCCTAAGGCGTATCGAGACACAGCAGGCTAGGGAATTCGGCAAGTTAGCCCAAAAGCTTCGGTATAATGGGTGCCTGCCCCGCGAGGGGCAGGTCGCAGTGACTCGGGGGCTACGACTGTTTAATAAAAACGTAGCTTACTGCGAAAGCGAAAGCTCTTGTACAGTAAGTGAATTCTGCCCAGTGGCGGTACGTGAAAGCTCGGTTCAACGGGCAGAAGCGCCGCTAAACGGCGGGGGTAACTATAACCCTCTTAAGGTAGCGTAATACCTTGCCGCTTAATTGGCGGCTTGCATGAAGGAATCAACGATAGCCCCACTGTCCCAGCCTGCAACTCGGTGAACCCGCTAGCCGGCGCACATGCCGGGGACCCCCGAAGGGAAACGAAGACCCCATGGACCTTTACTGCAACTTGTCGTTGGGACGCGGTTGTGATTGCAGAGCGTAGGCGGTAGCCTTCGAAGCTCGATCTTAGGGTTGAGTGGAGGCGCCAATGTAACACCGCCCTCTTGCGACTACGTTTCTAACCCCGCGAGGGAGACAGCGGCAGGCGGGCAGTTTCGCTGGGGCGGCAGTCCCTTGAAAAGATATCAAGGGAGCCCAAAGGTTGGCTCAGGCGGGTCAGAAATCCGCCGTGGAGGGCAAGGCCAAAAGCCAGCCTGACTGTGAGCTCAATACCAAGGCTCGCAGAGGCGAAAGCCTGGCCTAGCGAACCTCGATGTCCTTATTGATGAGGGCTCGGGATGACAGAAAAGGTACCCTGGGGATAACAGAGTTGTCGCGGGCGAGAGCCCCTATCGACCCCGCGGTTTGCTACCTCGATGTCGGTTCTTCCCATCCTGGCCGTGTAGCAGCGGCCAAGGGTAGGGTTGTTCGCCCATTAAAGGGGAACGTGAGCTGGGTTTAGACCGTCGTGAGACAGGTCGGATGCTATCTTCCGGGGGTGTTGAGTGCCTGGGGGTAAGGTGTCCCTAGTACGAGAGGAACAGGATTCCGGCGCCACTGGTTTACCGGTTGTCCGACAGGGCAAAGCCGGGCAGCTACGCGCCAATCGATAAGGCCTGAAAGCATCTAAGGCCGAAGCGTAACCCGAAAATAGGCACTCTTGGCTATCGGTGACTCCGTCACGGCGGGCCGTGGTGACACTGTCCGTTGGGTAGCCTACAGCTCGGGACTAGAAGATCCCGTTGAATGACCACGGGTGTAAGCACCAAGCTTCGGCGAGGTGTTCAGCCTGGTGGCACATATCAGCTGAGAGTTCGGTATATCTGGCTAGCGCACGCTGCGACCTATGCACGGTCATCATACCTAAAAAATTCTAAAATGGCATTACCAATAAAAAAATAAAAAAAGGCAGTTAGGGATTTTTTTAAGTCGTTACGGGAGGGTTATGGCCTGATTTGGGCAGGCTGCCTCGCAGGCTCGACACTCTACGCAATCGCCCGGTCGGACAATCACGGCCTTTTTGTTCTTGATTTCTATCACGCTGACCGGACAGACATCTGCGCAAGCTCCAGCGCCCGTACATTTGTTCAAATCGACTACTGGTGGCATACTACACCCCCTTTTACATCACACGGATTAAAATTGAACGATTGCGTTTATTTAAGTTTATCCCATGAAAAAATTTAGAACGTATTTTTCAGCTCTATATTCTGATCAGCGGCGGATGTAGACCTATAAGCGAGTCGATTGGCCAGCCGTCATAACATTTATGGGTCGCGATTTCTTGGGATTATTGGGAAAGCAAGTTGAGCCAGACGCGAGACTGATACCAGATAACACTGCGTTCCAAGGCTAAGCAGATAGTATACATGAAAATTTTCTCAATAAGTTGAAAATCAAGCGCTTTTGAATGTTATCGAAGGTTTGTCCCCCCCCATCCTAATCTCGTGGAGCCCCTCGCTGGCTAGCACGGCCGCTTGTTCGGCGGTGTGTGCCGCGCCCACGCCCGCCTTTAACTCCAGGCCCATCTCCGCTTTGACGTCGAAGAGCACCTTCGAAATCTCCGAGACCTCGAGCCCGTTGGACAGAGCCATGATATTGTCGCCACCCATATAGAAGACCAAAGCGTTTTTCCTCAAGAAAATCGGGATAAGGGAGAGATAAGCCCGCTGGATGAGCAGGTGGGTGTCGTAGATAGGTTCGGAGTCGGTGATCAATGAGGAGTGGTTGATATCCATATGAGCAATCTGGACCCAGTCCTGGTCCGGGTAGCTCACCGGGCTGCCCACCAGCGCCTTGACGCGCTCTGCCGACTGGCTGCCTCCGACGCGCTGCAGACAGAGCGTAGCCTGGACCTGGGCCTGGTAGGCGTTCGAAGCCGCGCCGACGCTCATGGATACGGTGACTGGGAACTTTGCGTTGACAGCCGTCTGAATTTCGCGGTGTTCCTCCATCGAGATACCGTTGGTCACCGCCAGCATGTTGTCCTGACGTGTATGGAAGACTAGGCCACCGCGCCTGCCGAACTGCTTCTGGAGCTCGGCGAAGAGCTCGGCCTGGAGGGTCTGAATCTCTGACTCTCGCCTAGGCTCGGGCGTGACTGTCCATGGCCCGTAGTTGTCTATCTGAATCAGTGTAATCTGGACTTTTTTCATGTTATCATCTGATTTTATTGCCCAAAGGTCGTAAATAATGTTTCGAGAATATGATAAAAAGCTTCAGTGTTTCGGAGGTAACTCCATGAGGATCCCTTGCGCTATGACAATCGCTGGCTCAGACTCAGGAGGCGGCGCTGGCATTCAGGCCGACGTCAAGACCTTCGCGACGCTCGGAGTCCACGGTTTAGTAGTCATCACTGCGGTGACAGCACAGAACACCAAACGCGTAGCTGGAGTCATGGAGATGCCGCCTGCGTTCGTGGCCAATCAGATTGACACCCTTGTTGAGGACTTTGATGTAAGTTTCGCCAAGACCGGTATGCTGGGCAGCGCAGATATCATAAGGACGGTCGGCGCCTGCGCTAGGCAACACGACATCAAGCTCATCGTCGATCCAGTGATGGTCTCGGCCACGGGCTCGCCGCTGATGCGTGAAAACGGGCCGCTGGCAATCAGGGAACTTCTTGCCCGCACGGAGCTGGTCACCCCGAATGCTCCTGAGGCGGAGGTGCTTTCTGGTTTGAAAGTTAGGAAAATCTCCGATATGAGGAAAGCCGCCAAGAAGATTGCCAAGCTGGGGCCGAAGGCAGTTCTCATCAAAGGCGGTCACGTGAATGGAAAGACAGTGACCGACGTCTTCTATTCAAACGGAAAGTTCACCGAGTTCTCTGGGCCGAGGTTGACGACCGACAGAACTCATGGCACTGGTTGCTCGCTGTCATCGGCTATCACGGCCGAGTTGGCCAAAGGCGCCGACCTGAGAGCGGCGATAATCAGGGCCAAATCATTCCTCGCCAGCGCCATCCAGAACAGGCTCAAGGTCGGCAGCGGCATCATGCCCGTGAACCAGATGGCGGCATTGCTACGTCAGGCTGAGACGGGCCGCGCCGTCGCCGAGGTCTGGAGGGCAGCGAATCTTCTGGTCGAAAGCCAAAAGTTTAGCAAACTCATACCTGAGGTCGGCGTTAATGTCGTCATGGCCTTACCTGGAGCTAGACAAAAATCTGAGGTCGTCGGACTATCTGGTAGAATCGTGAAATCAGGCGGCAGGGCCGTGATCACCGGCTTCCCGGAGCTCGGCGGCTCGGGACACGTGGCCACAGTTGTGTTGGCCGCCATTGGGCACGACCCAAGTATTAGGTCGGCAATGAACATCCGTCATTCTAGGGAGAACTTGCACGCCTGTCGCGGCCTAGGCTTAACTCTCGGATTCTTCGACAGGAGGAAAGAGCCCAAAGGGACGAGCACGATGGAGTGGGGAGCCGACTATGCCATCAAAAGGCTGGGCAAGGTTCCGGACGCAATCTTCGATAATGGGGGCATAGGTAAGGAGGCTATGATCAGGTTGCTGGGCAAGACTCCTAAAGAGGTCGCCGAGCTGGCTCTGAGAATAGCCAGAAAAATTAGCTAGGGGAAAGCTTTTTTACCCTACAGCCAAAACGAGCGGGAGGATAGGTATGGGAAGCGTCAGGTCAAAATACATCAAGCGCGCGGCGCAGGAGTTCATCGAAAAGTACCCGGGTAAGTTTACCCAGGACTTCACCGAGAACACCAAAGTGCTCGATGGCATCATGAAGTTGGAGAGCAAGACGACGCGTAACCGCGTGGCTGGGTATATCACCACAATCCTCAACCACCCGAAAGGCTGAAGATTTTTCTTTAAATTTCACATTCACTCCGAGAACTTGTCCCTACTCTCTCTTTCCGCCGTTCTTCATATTTTACGAATTTGTTCGCCAATTTCAGCGCTTGGGTGTCCTTTTTTTCAATCTTTCCTCTGAACCAGATGCCGAGCTTGAATATCCATTTGAGCTCCTCCGGAGAGTAAAAATATCGGGAATTATTTGATGTATTATGCGCTGGAAGGCAGCATTGCGCCGGCGAGCGGTTCTTTCCCGCGACTATGACATAATCGGCCCGCCATTTGTGTCCGGGCTCTATCAGTCCACCGCAGATGTGGCAACGTCTCCCTGTCCTGTTCAATATCTTTTCTCGGACGCTTTTTGGCATAGCCCCTAGTTGTTGTTTTTGAAAAAGAACACCCTTCCTGTATTTGGAACGCTCTGTTTGTAATAGATGGAAATAGTCTGCTAGCTCAGCTGAATTGTTGAATGTATCTTTGATTTCAGTTTTCTTGATTCCTATCTTAACCATGGTCTATCCAATTTATTTTGAAGATTTTTTGTATATTAATTTTTCTGAATATTTAAGCTATTGGTAATGCTAAATGCTGCGCTTGACGAGTTTTCTGATAAAGAATAGCAATGGGAATAACTCCAATCTACCCAGCAACATGCCAAAGATGAGGGTGATTTTGCCAGCCCAGTGAAGAACACTGAGGTCCATGGTGCTCAGGCCCACTGTGCCCAGCGCCGAAGTCATTTGGAAAGAGGCGTCCAGCAGGTTATTTCCTACCGCGACGAGCACAAAGGTCCCTAACAGGAGCAGCAGAATCCAAGCGGAGAAGAATATCTGGATCATAACCAAGCTTTTTTCCTTCACCGGCTTGTTCCTGACCTTGAAGGGTGTGACCGCGTTTACTGGGTTGGACAGCTTTCGCAGATACCAGAACGGTCCCTTAAGCACGACGTAGGAGCGAAAGGCTTTCAAGCCTCCGGCCGTGCTAAGCGTGCAACCACCTATCACCATGCCCACCATTATGACCAAGATGAATAATTTTGGTAATGAAGCCACGCTGGCGATTGTGTATCCTGTGGTGGTGTAGGCGGAAACGACTTCAAAAATTACGACCCGCACGTTTTGGGAGGAAACGAAAGCCACCAAGAGTGCAACTCCAATAAATGCAAATAGAATGTTTCTTTCGGTGTGATGCAGGAAATCCCTGATCTTGCCCCTGAACAGCCTGTCATGTGCGATGAAAGAAGTCGCCCCCGCTAGCATCAGTAAGGAAAGGACCAGTAACTGCAAGTTGTCGCTGTAGAAGGCATCGCTAACCGTGAAGCCCCCGGTAGATATGGAGGTGAAGGTCATCGCCACGGAGTCATAGAAGGGCATGCCGGTCAAGAACAGCATGGCGATTCCTGCAAAAGTGTAAACCAAATAAATCTTGATTGCTGAAGATATCCTTACACCAAGCCGGGTTGCGCCGCTGAAGCCTTGGGCTCGGTAAAGAAAAGTTTCCGATACGGAAAGTTCTTCGATCTCGGCGATATTCTTAGTTGGGGTCTGCCTCTTCAAGGATAGCAAGAATAGGAAGAACATGACGATGCCTAGGCCCCCTATCCACTGCAGCATGGCTCTCCAGAGGAGCAAACTCTTGGCCACCCCTTGGACCGTAGAGTAGACACTTAGTCCTGTGGTCGTCAGGCCGGACACCGACTCGAAGACAGCGTCGATGAGATTGTAGTTGAAAGATTCCAAGAACGATATGGCCCCGATCAAGGAGAGCAGGACAAACGAAAGCGTGACCAGGATTAGGGCCTGGCTAAATGATATGGAATTATTTCTTCTGCTGTTCATGTCAAGTCGCAGAAAGATTAGACCTAAAATTATGGACACGATAGCGCTTATGACGAAAGATAGTATCGGTTCGTCGTAAGCTATCGCGGCAAAAATTGGCACAACTCTGAAAACCGATGAGATAATCAGGATGTAACCTAAGTAACGCAGGAGCAAATTCATTTTCCTCCGGCACTCTCAAGAACGTCTGGGATATCCTTCTTTCGCGCCACGACGATGAGCACGTCACCGCTTGCCAGAGAAGTTTCCTTCGGTGGTATGATTACCTCCGAGCCGCCATTTCTCAGTATGGCGGCAACCACGGCGTTCTTGATTTCCGCCTTTTTGCCGACGAGCTTACTGTTTTCGCTTATAGGCAATTCCAAAATTTGAGCCTCCGTGCCGATGATGTGGACTATCTTCTCGTTGATCCTCTCATAAAGCGCTTTCCTAGCGGACAGAATTGCGCTTCCCACTTTGGAAACTATATTGGGCACGCCGGAATGTAGGAATATGGTTTCGTTCTTCGGAGAGTTGACAAAGGAAACTACTTTTTTTATGCCCGCTTCTTTGGCTATGTGGCAGGCCATCAAATTTGTTTTGTCGTCGTTCGTGGCCGCAACAAACGCTTCGGTTTCGCTGAGGCCTGCTTCCCTTAGCACATTCGGATCCACACCGTCACCTTGGATTATTAAAAAATTGGTCCTATTCGCGATTTCTTCGGCCCGGGCAGGATCGTTGTCGATGATGATTATTTCACTCTCCTTTTCAAGTATCCTTGCCAAGGAAAGCCCAGTGTCGCCGCCGCCTATAATCATAATTTTTAGTCGACCGTGCTTTTTATTTTTTGAATTTTTGTTGCGAGTTATTTTCTTGATTGGTATTTTATCACCCATTAGCTATTGGTTGTTTGATTTTTATAAGCCAAGCATGAATCCTCATTCAGTCTCTCGCCTCAATGCTGACGACGATATAATTTTAAACCTACAACAATTTCTTCAGCTATGTCGGGTCCAACTTCCACGCATCATACTTAAATTAAATATGGCTTAGTTTCAACTAATTTTTTAGGCATCGATACAAACGACTGAAAGCTGAATCTGACTCAGATTTTTCAGGCGCTAATCATGCATCCTGCGGAAACTCCAAGTGCCAACCACGATTACGAAAAGCGACAACAGCAGCATGACTCCTATGTCTACCATCAGCGGGAAGTGCTGAACTCCAATGACCGCACCCCGGACCGCGTCGACGCCGTAGGTAACCGGGTTGACGTTGGTCACTCCTGCGAGCCAGGCGGGCAGGCTGTCCAAGGGATAGAGAGCACCGCTAAAGAAGAAAAGCGGCCAGATTACGAAGTTGGCCACGAGCATGAAGCCCTCGGGGCTTTTCATGTTGGCACCAATGGCTAGCCCCAGACTGACCAGGGCGACCGAAAGCACGAAGAGCAATAGTAAAACCCAAAGGAAAGTTTCCAGTGGTAGTGCTAGCCCGATGAAGTAGCCGATAACCAATAGGGCGGCACTCTGAATCGCCACAGTGGTGCAGCCTCCGAGGACCTTGCCGATGAAGATACTGACGCGCGACAATGGTGCCACCAACACCTCTTTCAAAAAGTCGAGCTTGCGGTCCCAGATGACATAAACACCGTAGAACAGCGATGAGAAGAGCACGCTCATCACCAACACACCAGGGTAGATGTAGGTCTGGTAGTTGACGCCTTCGATGCTGACCACCGAGCCGAGACCGGTGCCGAAAGCTACCAGCCAGAGGATGGGTGAGATTAACGACGAGACAACACGTTCCTTCTCCCTCATATAGACCTTGAGCTCGCGCAAGCAGACGGCATAAATTCCTTCGAGTTCGCTCATTTGCTTCGCTCCCCCATGACGCGCTGCCAGAAACCGCCCTCGCCGCTCTCCTCTCGAATTTCCTTGCCTGTATAATGGAGGAAGACGTCGTTGAGCGTCGTCGGCTTCAGCTCCACGTTCTTGACATCGCCAGCTTTGAGCAGTATCTTCTTCAGGTTGCACTCGCCGCTCTTGAGAACAATCTGGAGCTGGTCGCCCTTGCGGTGAACTGCCTTGACGCAGTCGATTTTTCTCAGTGCGGCCATATTCGGATTCTTGGCTCGCAACGTGATATTGTCGCCGCCAAGTTGTGCCTTAAGCGCTTCGGGCGTATCCAGAGCGATTATTTTGCCGACGTCGATTATCCCGATGCGGTCGCAGAGGAGCTCGGCCTCTTCCATATAGTGAGTAGTGAGCATCACGGTCATCTTCTCCCTTTTAGCCAGGGTCTGGATGTACTTCCACATATGCTCCCGAGTCTGCGGGTCGAGCCCCAAAGTCGGTTCGTCAAGAAACAGGACGGTCGGACTGTGCATCATGCCGCGCGCTAGTTCCAGCCGACGCCGCATGCCGCCAGAGTACGTCCTGATCAAATCATCGGCGCGCTTCTCCAAGTCGACAAGCTTGAGAACCTCTTCGATGCGCTGTCTTCTAATCTCGCGCGGCATCTTGAACAGCAACGTGTGCATGCGCAGATTCTCCCGCCCGGTGAGCAGGTCGTCCACGCTCGGCGCCTGGAAGACGATGCCTATAGACTTTCTCACCTGTGCCGGCTCTCTGGCCACGTCGAAGCCGTTGACTGTCGCTTTGCCCGAGGTCGGCGGCAGGATGGTACAGAGCATGGAGATGGCTGTGGTCTTGCCCGCTCCGTTCGGGCCGAGCAGCCCGAAGATCTCGCCTTTCTTTATCTTGAGGCTGAGCTTGTCCACGGCCTTGAGCTCCCCGTAGTACTTGCACAGGTCGAAAGTCTCGATGGAATAGTCGTTCGACATTTTTCTGGCCTCGATTAAATTATCTTGAAAAGTTTCTTTAGTCTTTTATTTTCTTGGCGAGCCAGGCCAGCTTCTTGCCAAAGTTCCTAGCGGTTTTCATGCCCTCAAGGTCGTACATCACTTCGCCTTTATCCCTGCCGCAGGCCACGTTCCAGTAGGTCGAGCCCGGGACAATCATGCCTTGGTGAAGGAAGAAGAAGAGCAACTCGGCGAAGGTGAAGTTGTGACCAGCCCTCCGCGCCACTGACATCGCCCCGCCGACTTTGTTCTCGAAGACGCGCCCCTTTGCAAAAGACAGATAGCCGGCTCGGTCGATGAGCGCCTTTATTTGCGGCGTGGCTGAGCTGAAGTAGACCGGCGAACTCAGGATGATGCCGTCGGCTTCAACCATCTTGTCGAATATCTTCATAAGGTCGTCCTTGATTGGGCATTTTTTCGTCTCGCTGCAGATCAAGCACGCGGTACAAGGTTTGATTTCGTAATCGGCCAATCTGACTAGTTCGGTCTCGGCACCCTGCCACTTCGCTGCTTTGAGCGCCTCAGCGACGAAGAGTTCGGTGTTGCCGCCGACTCTTGGACTCCCGACTATACCAAGTATTTTTACCATATGGATCAATGATACTTTTCCTGCTCTTTTATAATTTAGCCGTTTCGACATCTAATTCTAAACTATTGGGGCTTTTTTGGTCTTTATGGTGTTATGAATTAAGCTCTTCATCAGCTCTATCAGCAGCTTTTGTGCTGGTTTTTCTGTAGTCACGAATATCACTACGAATCCTTCCTGGGCCGCTGCTTCCGTCATTGATTTAATGAAGCAGGCCAGCGATTCTAACGGGTTGTAGTTCGCCAGCGAGGCAACATGATCAAAGATCACTATTGGTTTTTTGGCATCGGAGACGGCCTTGCAAATCGTCGGTAGGTTTTTGGAGGCTTCTTCGGATTTGCCCATGAAATTCTTCTTAGAAGTACCCACAAACTTCACGCCATCTAGGCTTATGCCGGCTTCCTTGATCTTCGACTTTAGCGTGTCAGCCGACTTGTTCAGCGCTACGTAGGCAATCTGTTTTCCCTCGAGAGCCTTTAGCACAGAGAGTACCCCTGGAAACCAATTTGCTGGTTTTGTAACCAGAAGATTTGTAGCCCCTTGGTTGAGGACTATTTCTTCGGCTGGCTCAACCTTGGAAAATACCTCTGGAGATTTCATCTTTTCATCATGGTTAATGAGTTCCTGCACGAGTTTCAGGTGTTTTCTCCCCTCGCGCCTAATGCTCCGTAGGCCTTTGACGACTTCTTCGTCATTGTTTTCCTTCAATAGCTCCGAGTAGAGTTTTTCCATAGTCTTTTCCTGTTCTTGGAGTTCCTTCAGGGCTTTTGCCAGGTCAAAACTCATTTTTGTCCACCTCGCCTAGCACGTACTTGGTGAGCTTTTGCAATTCTTTTGTCTGATTAGCATTGCCATCCTGCAATTTTTTCAGGGTCTTGACGATTTTTTGGTCGGTAGTGTTGTCTAGGATTGACCCCACGATGAGCTTTATGTCTACCTCTATCTTTACCAGGGCTTCGTTCAGTCTTTCTAGGAGTTTTTGTTTATCCATCCGCGCACCCGCTAAAGTCAATATTTCTCGGTTTAAAGGTTATTATTAACCCAAAAATAGCTGACCTCTGACATCGTACGTCGTTGAATAGTATAATAAGTTAAAAAGCAGAAATAGAATCATGCCGGCGTTGAAGTTTATAGTCTTAATAGCTGTTGTCGCCGTGATCGCCGTCGGGGCCGTTTTGTCGCTGGGCCTGCTGGAATCTCCTGGACTAACCAGCACCACGCAGCAGACAAGCACGACAACTTCAAGCATGACGGCTTCAACCACAACTTCCACGACAACAAGCACCCCTAGCCAGACATCGAGCCCGACAACGACCACCAGCAGCTCTGACTGGACCATTCAAGAAGGTTCAGGTACCTTCCTCCGGGCCGTCCACATGGGTGGCAACTGGGGCACCAATCGTGACGCCGTTCTCACGTTGCCTGAGGAATATTTCGAGTACCTGCGTGACCTCAATGTCAACTGGGTTGGCATCTCTGTGGCGCTGCACATTGACGGCAGCATGGACAGCACAGTCGAGCTCGATTATGATCCGATGCTATTGATACCGACTTTTACAGATGAAACATTGCGCGAGTTGATAGGGACCTTTCGCAGACACGGTTTCAACGTCTACATCCACATGGCATTCGAGTCGGGCGCGGCTGGCGAACATCCGGTGAGCCGATGGCAGTTGGGTGACCCGCTCATGGCCGTTGAGAATCCCAACATACTGCCCGAGTTCTGGCCTTGGAGCGTCGACCACCCTCAGCACCAGAGCTTCGTGACGGAATTCTGGCAGTCCTACACAGACTCAGTCGCCCATGTCGCCCGCATCGCTGAAGAGGAGGGCGTCGGCATGCTGACGCTGGGCACGGAGACCGACAGACTGTTCCGCAGCCGCTCTGGCGGTCGTTGGCCCAACCACTTCCTGAACGAGATGCTGGCGATGGCGGCAGCGGTACGAGAGGTCTACAGCGGCCAACTCGGCTATGAAATGCATTGGAATGTCTTGAGTAACAGGAGTTTCTTTGGTCCTGGCTCCGACTATCTAGTCGATGATCTCGACCTCGACTTTATTGCCGTCAGCGCCTACTTCCAGCTCATGGATATCACTCCGAGCACGGTGCCCACGGTTCAATTCCTCGAGGGAACCTGGGATACTATATTCAACGCAGACCTAGTTCCTCTCAAGGAAAGGAACGGCAATCGGCCGCTGGTCTTCACAGAGTTCGGCTACACGGACTCAGTGGAGTCGCTAGTTTTTGCCTCCGCCGACGAGTTCAAGGAAAAATTGTTCAAGGATCAGGACGGCAACGGCGAGGACGATGGTGAGGAGACGCAGGCCAACGCCTATCAAGCCCTGTTCAACACCATGGACAGACACCCTGATGTCCTCAAGGGTGCGTTCCTTTGGGATGTTGGCATGGCCACCGAGCAGGTATACCAGCAGGGCTTCGGCCAGATGATAACGTTTAACATCCGAGATAAGCTTGCCGAGAGCTTGGTTCAGGAACAATACGCCGGTTGGATTGACCAGCCGTAAAGTTTTGAATTTTTCTATTGCAAGATTTCCTTTTTTTTAATCTAAGCCCAAGTATTTCATGGCCTCGGAACCTCAGCTTATCCCTCCAAATGTTAAGATGAGTTTTTCGAGCCAGTCGCGGCGGATTAATCCGCCGCACCTTTTTTCAGAAATTGAAACAGAAAGACAAAAGAGGACCACGGCAAAAATCGAAGAAAGGAAGGTATGCAATTGAAGGGCACTGCCGAGCTTGGGGCCATTTGCGGCACCGCTTCCGCAATGATTTCCTCGATAGGCTCGGATGAACTACTCCATGTCATCGTGGAAAACGCCCGAAAGGTTTCTGGAGCGAAGTATGTGACCCTCTCATTTTTCGACGAGATGAGGATGGCAGTAAGAATTGTTGCGATAGCCAAGAGCAACCCTGACGAGTTTGATAAACTTACCGACGTTCTCAAGACTGAAGATGTTTTCAAGCAGGAATTCAGGGTAAATAAATCCACGAGCTTCAAGAACTTTCTGAGGAAAAAACAAAAAAGGGCAATCGTTTTAGATAGTTTTCACGACTTTGTCTTCGGTGCTTTTGACAAACAAACCTGCTCCCTAATTGAAAAAATCACGGGAGTCAAGGAAATAGTGGTGATTCCCCTACTTTTGGGCGACAAGCTTGAAGGAATCATTGGATTTCTCTACTCAACAGCGGAAAAGCGCGATTTATCCTTATTATTGCTTTTTGCCGATTTTGCCCTCCAAGCACTTGAAAAGTCAAAGGTTTTCAGTCAACTCCAAGAGGTCAAGAGTAATTTACAGGCTATTTTCGAAACCGCTGGAACGACCATGTTGATTGTAGATGAGGATAAAACGATATCAATGGTGAATAAGAAAATTGAAAATCTTATTGGATACGCGAGAGAAGAGGTAGAAGGGAAAAGCTGGACGCGTTTTGTCGCCAAGGAAGATTTAAAACGGTTGGAGGAATACCGCCGACTGCGCTGGAAAGATCCTCAGGCTACGCCTGATTCTTACGAATTTCGCCTTGTGGATAAGTTAGGCAATATAAAACATGTGATTTCCAACGTTTCCGTTATTCCTGGAACTCGAAAGGTCGTGGCGTCTCTTATGGACATCACAGAGAGCAAGCGGTCCAAAGAGGAGCACATGTGGCATGCGCTGGTAGAAATGTGGAGTGAAACGCTTAACGCGGAAATGATTAGGGCGTTCAACGTCAGGATACTGCCTGAGGAATTCGGCTTACCACAAGTACTGGAGCAGATGGCCAATCTGAGCGTCGTACCCTCACCAAGCGTTTTGTTTGATATGACAATTCAGGGCGCGCGCAGAATTCTTGCCGATAAGGGAATCAACGCTAGCGACGAGCAAATAAGGCAAGTTTTCACCAACCCTTTGCTCAGATTTTTGCGTGGAGTCTTTGTAATTGCGAGGCAATTCCAAAGAGAAATCCCCAAAGAGTATATGGATTTCGAGTCTGAACTTAAAGGATTAGAATTTTAAAAATCACATATTTGAAAAAACAATTATTTTTTCCAATTGCGTTTTCTTGAAATCCACCAGTTGCAGGGTTTTAAATTTTCCCGGCCTTTAGACGTCTAGGATGGTGGCCGTTCCGATTAAATCGCCTGGCATCTCGCCGAGTTCCCAACCTTCTCCGGTGGTCTCGCAGTAGGCGTAGTAGCCACCGTTGTGCGAGTAATATGTGATCGAATAATTCTGTCTCCAGCTATCGATTAGCTCCCAGGAAACCGAGACTCCGACGGCCATGTGCGCGTCTTCCTTCAGCCACAGTAGCACCGTGCCGTAGCCCATCTCCCTGACAATCGACGAGAACAATATCGAGGTGTCCTCGCAGTCGCCCCCGCCGTCGACTATGGTCTCAATTGGATAGCGCGGATATTCGTCGTACCCTGTGGTGACAGTGTCGCTTGTGTAGGGCATGCTCTGGATGAAGGCCAGGGCGAAGCTGACAGTCTCGAACTCGTTCCATCCTTTTTCTTCAGCTGCGATGACGAAATCGTTCGCCAAGTCATTTATCCATTCATCATCATCGGGATTATCTACGTACCTGGCGTAGTCGTGAGACGACCTTGGCTCGCTCGCGAAATAGTTATAAAATTCCACTGGGACTTCGGCATCGTATGTCCACGAGGTCCTTTTGTAGTCCCACTCATAGTGAGCGTAGTAGTAGCCGTTCTCCGCCTCAATCCAGTGAGTCGGCTCCGAGGTTGGGCCGTTAAATGAAAAGTTCTCCGACATCACCATAATGAAAAAAAGCGCGAATACTATTACTATGACAATGACGGCCGCTGAGCCCTTCTTTTTGGGTTTCGATCGCGCCGTCGTTAATGTGGCCCCTTGCGTTTGTGGAGTTTTCTTTTTGGTTTCTGCATAGGAAGCCGGTCGGACTTCTTTTGTCTCAGGTTGGTTAGCCTTTGGTGCGGCAACAGCTGATCTCCGCTTTTTCCGCTTGATTTTCGTGCCACAATTCTTGCAGAATTTTTCTCCCGCGCTGACTTCGGCCCCGCACTCAGAGCAGTAAGCCATGTTTCTCGAGACAAGCTTCGAGTTCTAGGCTTATATTGGCAATGGGAACAGTTTCGCGAATATGGGCAATTTCGCAAATAATCTGTGTAAAAATTCGCAAAAATCACGATTTATAGGCAAAATTTTCACCAGGCTTTGCCCACAAACTACGGATTTTGTAAAATCTTGTTCGACTTTATGTGCAAGCTCTCGAGTTTATGGGCAGGACCTACTTTATAGGCAAAGCCAGCCGAAGGGACTTTGCCCATAAAGTACCTGCTGCCCATAAAGTCGGATACTTGCCCATAAAGTCTTAGTAAACTGGCAGTTCGTGATTATGAATTTTAAAATCAAGGAGAGCGCCTTTTTTTTAGGATGCGATTAAACCTAAGAACGGGGTGGTTACGAATGTTGAGATATAAGGAACGAGAGGCAAAATGGGGCACAAAAATGATTGAGGTAAACCTCCGATTTTGGACAGATGGTATCGCTAAAAAGGGAAAAATCAGGCCGAGAGAGTGTTGGGAAAGTGGGGTAATAAGAATGACACGAAATCCCTCACATAGGATTGTTCCAAGGAGCCCAGTACCATTCAACACTATGAACGAAATTTTACCCAAGATTGAGCAGGTGCTAAGAAACTATGGGATAAGAGTTCACAGAATGAAAACCGCAAAAGGATTATATGTCTAAGCGAAATTGCTACAAGTTATCTCAACAGCCAATCAATAACTTCAGCTCATTTTCGTCTGCTGAGCCTCGCGCAACACATGCCGCTGAACTACCTTGTCCTTACAATCAGTTCTGATGGGTTGCGAGATTGATCAATGACAAATTCTGTATCAGCCGTCCCAATGATGGTGGTCCAGGAACCCATACCAATATCGGTGATCTTGTCTCGACGAATCGAAATTGACCAAGTTTCGCTTGAAACGGAGACAAAAGATTCATCTACTTTAACATCCCGGAGCCCAAAAGACCCTTTGAAATTTTTGAGTTTATCCAAACCATATTCCACATTGTATGACACAACTCGTGACAAGCAACCACCAACTTCAAAATAAATTGTGTTATGTCCTTGATAAGACTGCTCTTCTATTATGCTAGTTGGCCTGAGTTTCAAAATTTATTGAACCTACTGTCGCCTAAAATGTCTGAGAATATGGTTTGCAATTAGCTTTTGTTCTGTAAGTTCTGGAAACTTAAAGAATATTCTTTTCACTGCCCTCTCTTCGTGACCCTCGATGTAAAATATTCTAAATCTTGGAGGATGTCCATGACTGAATGTGGATATGGGAAATCCCTTAGTTCTCAACCTCCTAAACAAGCCAAGTCCATCTGATTTTATTTCATCACTAAATCTCGGTTTCTTTGAGACTTTTTCGTAAAACTCCTTTGCAGTATTGTGTCCTGTTTTTGGCGAACTCATAAAATGCGGGGGCAAATTCATTCGATTTCTTTTGGCGCAGATTGTAGTCTGATGAATGCCTAGAATCTTCCCAATCTTTCCATCGCTTAAGCCCTTGTGATACAAATCGAGAAATGCAGAATCGTCAATCTTGTGTTTTCTAAGGTAGTGGGGTGGCAGCCGAAGCCATTTTCGCCTATAGCTGACAGTGGCGGGATCCACCCCTAGCAGTTTTGCAATTGCATAATCACTGAGCTTCTGTTTATATAGCACCAAAAACTGTTCGAGTTTAATTTTCCTTCGACTGTTTTGGGAATCCATAATCTCCAATACTTCAAAGCACTCAACTGATAAAAGACTTAGAATTCGACGGCAACGGTCTGTTTCTGTGGAGCATAATTTCTGAACACGCAAGCCCCTTTCAAAACATGAGTATTTAGACACCTAAGGCACTTAGTGCACTTGTCAATTTTAACATTTACCGATTCTTCGTCAAGAAATAAGGCACCGGTTGGGCAAGTAGCAAGACAAGCACCGCACCGCATACAATTAATGGCTTTCTCAATCAAAATGTTAATTTTCACCACAGGGATACCATCAGTCGAGATTCTTATTTTTCTTCCAACTCTACGGAAGTCCTTGACGAGAATCGGCAATATTTTTTCGACTCTCTTTGCTTGCTCTTCATTCATGCCCCAGAAAATCGAAGTCTTCTCACACGGCGAGTATATTGCAGAGGGCCTTTTCTCCATCGGGACAATCCAAGTCATCCAGCCGTTATTATCAATAAATCTTTCTTCATCGATTCCTTTTCTAGCAGCAAAAGAAGATAGTTCCTGTTTCATTTTTTCAACTAACTGCGGATATAGTTCTTTGGTTTTGTCCCACGCAGCATCTGTCCTAAATGGGCAAGGCCAACAACCGACACGATCGAAATGTTTGTACAAAGGGTTTAAGGGCAAATTGTATTTCTTGATATAGCCTAGCACATCCTCTTTGCTCCAATTAATTATAGGATTAAGTTGTTTAGCGGGAACCATAGGATTGTCATCAGAAAAACCGTAGTCTCCTCGTTTGCTAGATTCCTCGCGTCGTAGCCCAGTAATGAATGCATCCACGTCTCGTTCAGTAACGAATCTTGCCAAAGGTCCAAACTTAAAAACATCGCAGCACCACCTAGTCCTTCGAGAGGGAAACCCTATCTCCTTAATTACTGTGAAAAAGTCTCTAGGGGCGGAAACCACGTTTAGCTCGATATCAAAAAAGCTCGGCAATTTTTTGACATAATCAACTGTTTCAGGATACTCGATAGTAGTGTTACAAAAAACTGCTTTTTTGACCCCCGCTCTAACGGCCAAATCCAATACCACAAGACTGTCTTTTCCTCCAGAAACGCTAACGTAGGAATTTTTAGATGCGTTTTCCTTTATGAATGCAACCGCGTTTGTCTCCAGATCTAACATGAATAAATATTAATCTTTCTTTAATTAAGCTTTCCTTGAGCCAAGGAAAGAGCAAAAAACAGGTCAAGAGCTCCTTTCCAGCTCACGTTCCCGTGTCCGGAAACGTTCTCGCATTTCTGTTAGATAAGGCAACATAGATTGTTTTAGAATCATGTCTCCGTTATCATTGACATCTGCTAGTATTTTTGTTTCCCCATCGGGGTTAAATCCGGCCATTATTCTCCGCGCACGATTTTGTTGTCGAGAAGTCATTGTGTGCAGAGCCAAATCAATTCTGGCACTTGGAACTCTACTTACTATTTCGTGCGGTGGAGAAGCTAGCATATGTTGTGAAAGCAAGTCTAAAATGGCAATAACTTTACGGGGGGTAAAACTTCTTTCTTTTAAGAGCGACTTTGCTAAAGCAAGAGTAATAATGCCGTGCATTTCTTTGATTTTCTTCTTGATGGCTGGAGTATCCATCTCGTAGCCTTCAAGTCGAGTTTCTTGAAGTCTTCGTGTGAGTTTACCTGGACGAAGCCGGTCTCCAGATCTTTCTAAAATTAAGGAGTTTTCTAGTAACACAAGGATTCTCTCAGTGGGGTGGCTAGTGTAATTTATTTCTTCAAGATCGTCTACATTAATTTCTACAATTTGATCTATCACAAAAGTTTCAACAACCTCTTCCGCAGTGTTGAAATAACCCGCAGTCATTGGATTCTGTTGATATATCCATCCAATTTCTTGTAAGCCCGCCATCAGCCACTCTGGTGGCGGATTGCTACGCATAAATTCGTCCAATCCTTCGAGTATCTGGAAAAGAGTTAATGAATGTGTTTCGCACAGATTTTTTGTTCCTGGGGCAAAGCTTCCACAAATTTGACAAACACCCAACATTTCACCTCGCTGTCTCGATTTTGATGGCAGTAAGTTTCTCGTCCAACTTTGTCACCAAAATGAACCAGTTATTCTCCTTTGCTTCTTTTTCTAGATAGTCAAATATTTTCTTTTTCCTGCTTTCGTCAAAACTCATTACAACATCATCTAGAACAAAAAAAGGCACGTTGGTCAAATAAGTCTTTTTCAGAGTTATTTGTAGAAGTGTTCCAATTATGCTCCGTTCTGCAGTACTTAAGGTTCTAATTGGTTGTGGTCTTCGACCCTCTCGTTCCACCATAAGTCTATTATCTCTAGTTAACCAAATTCTTCCAAAATCGGTGAAACCAAGTTCTTCCATAAGCTTGTCGATATTTTTGTTAAACATTTCTTTTGCAGATTCCCTGTTTTCCTCCACGCCTTTCTTGCAGTAATCAATAATCGTGTTAAGATAAGATATCCATTTCTTGTAAATCGCCTCAGCAAGCCTTGGATCAACTTCTTCTTGGCCGATTTTCTTTTTCTCAAGTAATCCGCGTTCTCTTCTAATCTTTGTTTTTTCAAGGCGTATCTTAGCAAGGTCCTCTTCAACTTCGTCTAAAACTACTTTTATCTTCTTATCCTCTACTCGAATTTGTGAAGTAATAGAGCGTAATTTAGACTCTAACTCCGATATCTTTTCCTGTTTTTGTCTGATAAATTCATCCTGCTGATTGATTTTGTCTTGTTCATTTTCCCATTGTACCTTTATCCCGTGCTCTTGCCGCCTAAGATTTTCAAGTTCTTCTTTAAGTAGCGTCTTGAGATTCTTTTGTTTGTCGAGAGTGGACTGCATCTGCAGTAATTTTTCATTCAACTTCCTTATTCGTTCATTTGTTGTACTAATTCTCTTGGCAGTCTCTTCAACTATTTCTTCAACCTTATTTTTATTTATGTGGCCTTCGTCGCAGAGCGGACACGTCACAGAACTTTTTTTCGCATTTATTAGTGTTGATAACGCCATTTGAAAGAGATTTAGTGTTCCTTGAAGACTTTCTCTCTCGCTCTTTAGTTGTGATATTTGGTTATCGGTAGTCCTTTGTAAATCCTCGGCTTCTTTCTCCAATTTTGAGAGATCAATTGATTTATATTCGTTGTCCTTTTCAGTTATCTTTTTACTAGTCTTAGAAAGAGTTTCTTTTAGTTCGTTAGCATACCTTTTTACAGGAGCGACCTCTCCTTCTAACTTTTCGATTTCTTCATGATATTTGGTGATGGCCTTCCTGAGTCCTTCTCTGGCGCCCCTTGTTTCATCAAGCTTTATCTTCTTTTCTTCCTCTTTGACCTTTTTTTCGTGATCTTCTTCCCTATCTGTAAGCAGCTGGAGATCCTTATCCAGTTCGTAAAGGCGCTGAATATCTTTTCCTATTCTTTCTTTTTCCCTTGTAGCGTTCTCCATGAGGCTCTGAGCTAGTTCTTTAGCTTCACTGTACCTGGCGGCATAAGATAGTTCATCGATAGCCCAACTGAAATCATCGTCACCGGCAACCAGTTGACGAGCAATCCGACTACCGGACGTCAGGACCCCCGCAATCAGGAACTTCTCGTCTCCATCTGGGAGGGACTTGATTGTACCGTTTGAAGTAACACTGTAGCCTTTTGAGCCTTCTTCGGTTATTAATTCCACTGTTGCAACATCTGAACGAATGTTCACAAATCCCTCGTGAGGACTAGTTTCATTGCTTTTTATCCCAAGCGACACCGCTTCGGAATTCATCGTGGTAGACATGCCCTCCGCTGGAAGCGATAAAACTGCCATTAGTGCCCTGATGAGAGATGTCTTTCCCGCCGCATTTGGGGCTTTTACGTAGTTTACTTTTCCTCTTCGGAGACCATACTCATGAAGGCCTTTTAATCCCCCAACATCTCTAATCCTTAACGTTGCTTCCATCCTTTTGCTACCTCCTTTGTTGCGTCAGATCTGATTTCATCAAGCAATTTCTCAAGCTCTTTCTTAAGCGGCCTTTTCGACTTTACAATCTCATCAACTTTTGCGAGTATTTCTCCATTGCCCTGTACCAATTAAATCCCCCATATTTTATCAACGAAATAGACATCATAACGCTTCCACATTTTTTCATTCTTGCTGTATTCAGCTAACTTATTACATAACTCTTTCAACTGCTCCAACCCCGGTGTTTCGTATCTGTAAAGCTGCTGCGCACCTCTAGCCTTTGTCCCTCCTCTCACTCCTGCTACGGAAACGACGCCCCTTATCAGCGAGAAGTCTATTGCCTCTAGGTTTATGTTTTTATCAAAGCCTTTAATTTGGTTCGGTATCCAATTCCCCATTTTTCTTCTTGTATCATTTTGGAAATTATCCTGATATCCATTGAAGTAAACAGACAACAACAGGTACCCTGTCTTTGGCATGTCGTCAACTGATGTCATACTCTCCAAACCCCTCTTTCTATACAATTTATAACCGTGAGTTGTTGAGCATCTCGGATAGTTGGCTTTTCAATTTTCTTAAGTTCGTTAATCACGATTCCTCGAACTTCTTTTTTATTAGTGTCGTTTATTCTACTAGCATCAAGTATTTCGCCAACTATTTTTGATAGATCATCTAAAGAAGCGTTAGGAACTTTAATCGAATATAACCTAGATCTCAGAGCATCATCAACCAATTCTGGCTTGTTCGTGGTTGCACAGACCATAATTTTAGATGAGTCTAGTGCGTCAATTTCATGGAATAGTACTGAGTTTATGGAGTAATGCCATTCTTTGGCCAAGGATTCTCCTCTAGCAATCACCAAGCTTTCGATGTCATCAAACAAAATTACCAGTTTTGATTTCTCTTTTCCGTTTTGAAGTTCTTCGACTTTGTTAAAAACGCGTCTGAGTGTTTTTTCAGCATCTCCCCACTTTGGGGACGCGATGGACGCCCCATCTACAAAAACATAAAAAACATTCCCCATTCTACGATCTAACTGGTGGGCCACCTGCTTTATTACTTCAGTTTTTCCGGTGCCAGGAGGTCCTTCGAGTATAAACCCCTTAAGGGGGCCCCTTTCTTTCATGAAGCCCTCTTTGAAGAAGAATTCAATTGTTCGAGAAATCTTTTCTTGAATTTCGTTTAGTGATGGAATCAGAGCGACCTCTGGAAGAACTCTCCCATTAACAAGTATTAGCTCATCACCGTGTGGTTCCAAATAATCAGCCTCTTTCCCTATCTTCTCGTTTTCTTTCCCTCGTTCTTAAACGTTCCATTACCCTAGCGACATAATCAGAAAAGACGAATTTCCGTTCGCCGTGTTCGAAACGGATATTCTTTGTCAGACCCGTAGTCGTTCTTCCATATACATGTTCAAGTGCTTGGATTATTCGCACAAGCGTTCTTGAAGGAACCCCCCTACGAGAAAGAAACATTCTCATATCTTCTTCAGAAAACTCGTCGTAGCCATCGTACGCCCTCTGCCATAAAAACATTAGTGCCACCCACAATGTCCTTGGTCTTTGGTCGTACGGCATTGCAAGAAGATCTTCTGAACTGCGAAGCTCACCCATTTTTTTCAGGATTCTGAGAAGTATATATCCTGTGAAAATATGGCTTACGCGCTTTTTTACCTGCTCATCCATCGGCGCACCAAGTGACAAATAGCTAGCAATTTTCCTTGCTTTCTCCTGAATCTCAAGGATTCTCTGATATTGTTCGGTTCTAATTCTAATGATTTCAAGCTCTCCAAATAATTTGAAAGTGTCTCCCCATCCGCGCGTTGTCGACACCTTTCGATTTAATTCAGTCTCCGTAATTTCTGTCTTTTGCAGTAGGGCGCTTTCAACGATGAGTGCACTCAAACCATAAAAAATAGCGGTCTGTGGATTTTGATGGGTCAAGAATCCAGCATCGGCTAAAAGATAAAGCTCCTCATGAATATCTGGATCGGGTTCGCCGTGTTCAAAAATCATGTCTATTTCGTTCCAAAGAGAATCTACGAACTTTGCAAATTTAGTACAGTCATCACATATGTAACTGTCAACCTTCGTTCCGCTTTTTTTTAGGCCGCATCTTAGACATACTACAAAACCCATAATCAATAACTCCATCTAATAAGATATGAGTTATGAGAAGATATTTAAAGGTAACGGATAACAAAAGAAGTGGATAAAATGGCTCAAAAAAAGGGAGGATTGAGACAACGGCCGGCTATAGATTCTCTTATATCGGGAATTGTCCCTTTTTTTGTACGTATCCTCTGATAAGCTGCTCAATCACATCATTTTTCTTCCGATTGCCCTTCTCCTGGATCACTAGAATGCTGAACTTCTTCCAGAGGTCTTCATCTATCGTGATAGTTGTCTTAACGCTGCCCATCTTTAGCACCAAGGAAACCTTACCTTTTATCCTTAAAAATGTATCGCCTTCTATACGGCAAACCTTATATACACGTATAACCTTATATCCGTATAGAAGGGGAAAACGATGGAACCCGAAAACCGAGATTGGCGCACCTTCCTTGACGACCCACATATGGAGGGGATTTACATAGACCAGTTCCTGCAAGATCGCGGGCTTCTGGAACCGAAGAAGCCGGAGCGCCTGACCTATCCACAGGACTGGCCAGCATATAACGAGGCGCAAAAGATTGAGAAACTGCTGTTCCTTGACATCCTCGGTGAACTCTGCTCGTTCGTGCCAGAGGATAAGCAAGTCATGGGTCGCCCTAGAGCCCCACTCCCTGAGATGGTCTTCTCCTGCGTCCTCAAGGTCTATGAGTTGTTGTCCTCCAGGAGGGTCAACTCGGACCTAGACATTGCCAGGAGAATGGGCTACCTGAACAAAACGCCGCACTACAACACCGTTCTCAAGTATTTTGGAGACCCGAAGCTCGTGCCAATCCTAACGAACCTGATCCAGCTTTCGGCGCTGCCGTTGAAGAACATGGAGACCACGTTCGCCGTGGACGCTAGCGGACTCAGCAAGGCCTTCTACTCGCGGTGGCTGGACTACCGCTTCAATGAAGACAAGCGGGTTCGGGACTGGCTGAAGGTCCATCTAATCTGTGGGGTGAAGACGAACATAGTCACGCATGTCATCATCACCGATGGACACAGAGCCGACTCGCCCCAGTTCCCGGAGTTGGTGAAAGAAACAGCGAAGTTCTTCGAAATCAAAGAAGTTTGCGCCGATAAGGGATACCTGAGTCGGGAGAACATGCAGACCGTTTGGGATCTAGATGCAGTCCCTTACATACCGTTCAAGTTGGGTTCAACGGGGAAAAGCAGAGGTAGCATGGCGTGGAGAAAGATGTTTCACTACTATCATCTTCATCGAGAAAAGTTCATGCAGCGCTATCACCAACGCAGCAATGTCGAGTCCACCTTCTCTATGCTCAAGCGCAAGTTTGAGAACAACCTGATGCTGCGCAAGGAGGTCGGTCAAATCAACGAGGCCCTGGCCAAGGTCCTGTGCCACAACATCTGCGTCCTCATCCAGGAGGTTCACGAATCCGGCCTGAAACTGGAGATACCCGAATCTGCCCATAAACTCGAAAGCCTGCACATAAAGTCGAACAAAATTCTTCAAAATCCGTAGTTTGTGGGCAAAGCCTTTTCACCAAAAACCTTTAAATACCAACTGCCATATAGATGGATTGTAGCTGGATGGTGAAAGGGAGGCAGGTGTAAGATAAAAAATTGAGTTCTTTCGCACTCACATGGATATTTTGGAGGATATGAAAATGGTTGAAAAGAAAGGTGAAGTCCGCGTCTTCGTCGACGGGCTCTACCTCAAGATCATCGACGACCTCATCCAAACGGGGTACGCCACAAATCGCAGCGAAGTGATTCGCAAGATGATCTCCGACTGGACTCTGACCTACCTGGAGAAGGTCAAGGGTCTCAAGGAGTACATCAAGACGAAATGACATCACAGTCACCCTACCTCCTCGGTCCAGCCTCCAAAATAGGGTGAAGGCGGAGGGCAACCTCCTCCGGGAAAGCTCCCTCCGCCTAACGCTCATCTGTCCTTCGGAGGGCTTTCTGGAGGGCTCTCCAAAGGAAAGTTGATATGGGGAGGGTCCTGCCCGAGATCGATGTCCCTCCCCTCCTTATTTTTTCCAAAATAGCTTCAAGCTTCAACTCGCAGTCGACGTGGGTTCGGGCCAAGCCTATCTCCGTGCAGCGATGTGCATCCGAGCCCGCGACCATCGTCAGGTTGTTCTTCTTGGCGAATTTCTGAGCCAGCGGATTGCTCAGGAACAGCGCTCTGGCGTTAAAACCCTCGATAGCGTCAAACTTGGCCTTGTAGACGAGGTTCGGCCGTCTCAGCGGAGCGAACGGATGCGCGGCTATGGCCACGCCGCCCTGCTTCCTTATCAGCTCGACGGTCTCAGCCGCAGGCAGCCCCTTCGGAACCAGTTCGCTGATGCCGAGGGCGACGATGTGACCGTCGGCGCTCGAGATTTCCATGCCGGGGATGACGAGGAAATCTTTATTGGAGTTTTTCTTCGCATCCGGATGCCCTGAAATGCTGTCGTGATCAGTGACGGCGATTCCATTTAACCCTGCGGCGCGCGCGGCCTCGGTGACTTGCTCAACCGTACAACGGCCGTCGTAGGAATGCACAGTATGGACGTGCAGGTCGAGCTGCAGCAACTATCTCACCTTGGAGCCCGGTTTGACTGGCTTGTCCGGGGTGAAGACCGAGATGCCGCGCTCATCCTCGGCGGCGAGGAGCATGCCTTCCGAAGTCACGCCCATCAGCTTAACGGGTTCGAGATTGGCGACCACGGCGATACTCTTGCCGACCAGGTCCTCGGGCGAATAGTGCTCGGCTATGCCGGCGACAATCGTCCGCTTCTCCGCACCCAGATCGACGTTCAGCTTCAGCAGCTTCTTCGACTTTGGGACCCCCTCCGCAGCGACTATCTTACCGACGCGGATGTCGAGCCTGCCGAACTCATCGATGGAAACTAAGGGGTTCTTCCTCCCAGGGTTATCGTTCTTCTGCTTGGCGAACAGCGTTGCGGGCTCACCTATCTTATGTCCGGCCCTGATGTCGAATTTCTTCGCCTGACCCCAGCTCTTGATTTCGACGTTGAGCTGTTTGGCCAGCTTGGCCGAGGTTGACGGAGTGAATGAGGCCAGCGCCACGCAGAGCACCTTGGCCAGGTTGACGCAGGTCAGCATGCAGTCCGCGGCCTTTCCCCTGTCGCCCTTTAGCGATTCCCAAGGCTTGTTGGACTGGAAATACTCGTTGCCTCGTCTGGCAATAGCCATGATTTCGTCGAGGGCCTGCGACACCTTCAGCTCTGAGAGCAGCTGTTCAATCTTCTCGATCTTTTTTAACGTTTCCTCTTCCAGTGCTCTGTCATGCTTGCCTTCAGGGACCTTGGAGTCGAAACGGTCGCGGATGAAGGTGAGCACGCGATGGACGAAGTTGCCGAGGACGTCGGCGAGTTCGTCGTTGAGCCTGGTTTGCAGGCTGGCCTCGGAGAAGTTGCCGTCCTGGCCGAACGAGATTTCGCGGATGAGGAAGTATCTGACAACGTCAGCAGAATACTTTTCCACGAGATAGGCCGGGTCGATGACGTTGCCCAGCGACTTGCTTATCTTCTGCCCCTCCACAGTCAGGAAGCCGTGGGCGAAGATTCGCTTCGGTAGCTCCCGCTCTGCGGAGAGCAGCATCCCGGGCCAGATGACGCAGTGGAACCTGATGATGTCCTTGGCGATAATCTGGACGTCCGCAGGCCAGCGCCCCTGAGGCAGCAGGTAGTTGATTAGGGCGTCGAACCATACCCAGATCTTCTGGTCCTCGGCTCCCGGGGCGCTTATACCCCAGGTCTGGTTCTGCCTGGTGACGCTGACGTCCTTAAGACCCTGTTTGATGAAGTTGGTGACCTCGTTGCGCCGCGCTTCCGGCTGGATGAATTCGGGGTGCTCCTCGATATGCTTGAGTAAGGCGTCCGAATATTTTGACAGCTTAAAAAAGTAGTTTTCCTCCCTGAGCCTTTTGGGCTTGGTCAGGTGGAGAGGACACTTGCCGTCGACCAGGTCGTCCTCAGTGTAGTAGCCCTCGCAGCCCTCGCAGTAGAGTCCTTCATAGGTGCCTTTGTAGATGTCGCCGTTGGCCTTGATACTTTCGAAGAGCTCGCGCACGTTCTTCTGGTGCCGCTCCTGGGTTGTACGGACGAAGTCGTCGTTGCTCACGCCCAGGAGTTTCCAGGTTCCGCGCCACAGGTTGGCCATTGAGTCGGCGTAGGACTGGATGTTTTTGAAACCCTTCTCTCTGGCGGCGTCCACGGTCTTGGCGGAGTTCTCGTCCAAACCAGTGAGGAAGAAAACGTCGTCGCCGCGCAGCCGGTGCCAGCGCGCCAGCGCGTCGGCGACTATTGTGGAATAGGCATGCCCGATGTGAGGCACCGCGTTGATATAGTAAATCGGCGTGGTTATGTAGAACTTGGTCATCTTCCCACCCTTTTCACTTGGTCGGAATTGATTTAAATTTGAGTAGTTTATGTGTTTTTTATTAATGGCTACGTGCCCTAGTCCGCCTTTTACTTGGATGCAGGTCAGTTTTAAAGGAGCAATTTCATGTGGGCACTAGGTCGGCAGTTATTTTTAGCTTTCAAGCCCCAATTATTTCGGTGATTCATTGGCAAAGAAGGTCCTTCTGATAATAGCTCCAGAAAACTTTCGGGACGAGGAGCTGCTCCACACCAAGGAAGAGTTGGAAAAGTCTGGCGTCGAGACGAAAGTCGCTAGCACGAAGACAGTCGAGGCGAGAGGGATGCTTGGAGCCAGAGTGATTCCTGACCTCAAGCTCGACCAGGTAAAAGTAGACGAATACGACGGAATCTTCTTCGTCGGCGGTTCCGGCTCGTCGACCTACTTCAAAGACGAGCGGGCCCTTTCCATAGCCGCCGAGGCTTTTAAAAAGGGAAGTAAAGTCGGTGCCATCTGCATCGCCCCGGTCATCTTGGCCAAAGCCGGAGTGCTCAAGGGCAAGCGCGCGACTGTATTTCCTGGAGAATATGTGAAGGACCTCGAGAAAGGCGGCGCCATTTACACAGGTAAGCCGGTTGAAGCCGACGGCAACGTGATAACTGGCAACGGCCCGAACGCGGCTCGTGATTTTGGACGTTTTATAGCCAAGTCGCTGAGAGGTTAGGTGGAATTTTGGTTGATATTCTGATTAAGGACGCGCGTATTGTCACTTTAAACTCCAGCCGTCAGGTCATTGAGCGCGGCTCCGTGGCAATCGAGGGCGAGAGAATAGTCGCGATTTGCGAGGAGTTCAAGGACAAGGCGGACAAGGTGATTGACGCCCGCGGCAAAGCGGTGCTACCTGGTCTGATCAACGCACACACGCATCTGGCCATGGTCCTGCAAAGAGGGCTCGCCGACGACATGCCTTTGATGGAGTGGCTCTCGACCAAGGTCTGGCCCATCGAGCAGAGGATGAAGGACAAGGACTGCAAGGTCGGGGCACAGCTCGGCTGCCTTGAGATGATAAAGTCTGGCACCACCTGCTTCGCCGACCAGTACTTCAACATGGACCAGGTCGCGCGAGTCGTGGAAGAGTCCGGGATTAGGGGGGCACTGTCCTACGGCATGATTGACAACGGCGACTCCAAGAAGCGGGAAATTGAGGTTAAAATATCTCAGGACTTCATCAAGGACTTTCACTGCAAGGCCAACGGCAGGATAACGGTCATGCTTGGCCCCCACTCGCCTTACACGTGCTCCAAAGAATGCCTCATGGAAGCGAAGGAAATGGCGAAAAAGTCCAGTCTTGGAATCCACATCCATGTTTCCGAGAGCCGCGATGAACTGAAACAGGTGACGGAAAAATGCGGCAAACGCCCGCTGGAGTACTTGGACTCCATCGGCTTCCTCGGGCCTGAGGTTCTAGCCGCCCACTGTGTCTGGATAAACGACGCCGAGATAAGCATCCTGCGCGACCGCGGTGTCAAACCTGTCCACAACCCCGTCAGCAATATGAAGATGGGTGTCGGCGTTGCCCCCGTTCCGGAGATGCTCTCCCTCGGGATTCCAGTGGCTCTTGGCACGGATGGCGCGGCCTCGAACAACTCTCTGGACATGTTCCGAGAGATGAAGGCCGCAGCGCTGCTCAACAAGGTGCATAAGATGAACCCGGTGGCGGTTCCGGCCACGGCAGCCCTGGAGATGGCCACGATAAACGGCGCCAAGGCACTGAGCCTCCAAGACAAGATCGGCTCCATCGAGGTGGGCAAAAAGGCCGACCTTATAATTATCGACATGGAAAAGCCTCATCTCAAGCCCATGAACAACATCGTTTCCCACTTGATCTACAGCGCTAACGGGGCCGACGTCGACACCACGATAGTCGACGGTCGAGTGCTCATGGAGGAGCGCAAGGTGCTTTCGCTCAACGAAGAGAAAGTTTTAGAGCTAGCACAAAGAACTTCTGATGACTTGATTTCGAGGTTGAGTGAGAAAAGATGAGCTACAAGGTCAAGGATATCAAGCTGGCCCCAGAGGGCAAGCGCATGATGGACTGGGTGGAAAAGCACATGCCAGTGCTGGCCCAGATACGCAAGGAGCTGTCGAAGACAAAACCACTCAAGGGGTTCACCGTCGGGGCGGCGTTGCACACCGAGGCCAAGACCGGGGTGCTGGTCAGGACGCTGGTCGCGGCCGGAGCCAAGGTCGCCATAACCAGCTGCAACCCCCTCTCCACAAGGGACGAAGTTGCCTCGGCTTTGGCCAGAGAAGGTGTGGACGTCTTCGCTTGGCGTGGCGAGAGCAACAAGGATTACTACGCCAACCTGAACGCCGTGCTTGACAGGAAACCCGAGATTTTGATTGACGACGGCGCCGATTTGATCACGGTTGTGCACACCAAGCGCACCGAGCTTCTGGGCACTGTCATCGGGGCTTCCGAGGAGACCACGACTGGCGTCACTCGTCTGCGGATAATGGCAGGAGAGGGAGCCTTAAAGTTCCCGGTGATTGCGGTCAATGATAGCCCGAGCAAGCACTTCTTTGACAACCGTTTCGGCACGGCCGAGTCCACCTTCCAGGCAATAACCGCTATGACCAACACCCTGATAGCCGGCAAGCATTTGGTAGTCGTCGGCTATGGTTACGTCGGCCGGGGTGTGGCGTCGCGCGCCAAGGGTCTCGGCGCCATCGTCACCGTCGTCGAGACGGACCCGATTAAGGCGCTCGAGGCGGCCATGGACGGCTTCATCGTCTCGTCGATGGCGGAGGCGGTACGCAAGGGCGAACTCTTCATCACCACCACCGGGGGTCTGAAAGTTATTCGGGCCGAGCACATGAAGCTGATGAGGGACGGGGCCATTCTCTGCAACTCGGGACACTTCAATGTCGAGATAGACATAGACGGTCTGAGTAAAATGGCCCTGAGCGTGAAGGAGGTTATGGAGGACATCAAAGAATTCAAGCTTAAGAACGGCCGTAGGATTTATCTGCTTGCCGATGGGCGTCTGGTCAATTTGGCCGGAAAGCGCTCGCTGGGCCACCCGATGGAGATTATGGATATGAGCTTCGCGCTTCAGACGCTGAGCGCCGTCCATCTGGCAACTGTCGGCGAGGAACTCTCGCCGAAAGTCTACGAAGTGCCCGCTGAAGTAGATAGTAAAGTCGCCGAGCTGAAGCTGCGCTCTATGGGGATCGCCCTGGAGAAGCTGACAAAGGAACAGATAGAATACAACAGATCCTGGCTGGTTGGGACCTAAGTCGCCTTAAATCTCAGAATCGCTGCCAAACCCTTGAAAGCTGTCAGTAGCTGCTTGCCTTCTTCAGTCTCACCTGAAATGAATTCGATGTTTGTGTTGTATTTGGCGGCCAGCTCGAGCAGCTCCTGAACGACGTCTTTGTCCTCGACCAGAGAGAGTCTTTGCTGTCCGCAATAGGGACACTCTCTATTTTGCAGCTCCTTTTGGTAGGTTTCTAGGTTGTCGACGACCTCGTGGAATTCCTCGCCGCATGCCCCGCATTTGGTCGTCACTCTCTTCTTCCTCAGTTCTTCGGAGACCAGCAGTAGCTCGACGGCCCCTTGTTCAATTGCGTTTCTAATCTCCTTGTCACCGTAGGTGGCTAGACTCTTGCCTGAGACCAGTTCCTCCATGAATCTCTGCACCAACGCCTTCTCCTTAAGTATTTCCAGGTCGGCGATGATGTCACCCGCCTTACTGACCAGTTCCTTGATGCCATGCTCGTCGGTGTAACCAGTGTTCAGCACGCCAGCGATTTTTTTTCTGATAGGTTCGTGGAGCATCTCGTTGTTGAGGAAGTCCTCTTTGGTCGGACCCGGGCCGCCGACGATTATTGCACGTAGGTCGGATATCTGCGAGAAGATTTCGTTGGCGGCGTCCGCCACCCGCTTCTGGTAGTCGTTGGCGGCGATTTCAATCAAGCGCTCGAAGCGCCGCGCCGATTGTCCGCCCTTGCTGTGTTTTCCAGGCACCGCCGAGGTCAACTTCCTGATTATTTCCACATGCTTGCCGCGAAGGGTGGCGAAGGTGGTTTCCCGCCTGTCCATGACGAAAAGCCCTATTGTTTCCTTGACCGCGATCATCTCCCTGAGCGGATCGAGCACGAACTCTTGGTCGCAACGGTACATTTTGACGGTTACTGGTTCTGGCGGCTCTATCCAGTAAAGTTGAACGTCGGCGACATCTTCCCTGCCAGCGACGTTGCCGCAGAAGATGGCCATACCGTGTGGCGGCGGCCCTCGATTGGTTTCTTGGTAGGTCCTGAGGAACTGGATGATTCTACTCAAGGCAGTGAAAACATTCTTGCGCGTGATTTGGGATTTTATGTTTGATGCCGTGCCCTGCTCATCCCTGAGCTGCTGCATGACCTTGGTCAGGTCGGTGTCGGGAGTGACGTAGACCGAGACGAGTTCGGTGCCCCGGCCACGTTTGACCGAGAGGTCCTCTATCATCCTTTTGAATTGGTATGTGGATTTGCTGTCGATTGTCATGATATCTCCTGATAAGCTATGGTTCCAATCTTTAATTTGCTTTGGGGCACTTTTTTTGTCTGTTCAGGTTTCTTTTGAAATTTTTACCCCGTGGTCCAATTGCTCTGAATTGGTTCTTCGTTAGGCCGACTGACTAAAATTCCAGTCCCAGTATTCTTCTGGCGTTTTCCGAGTAGATTTTTTCCTTCTCATCCCGAGAAATGCTCCAGTTCTCGATGTCTTTTATTTGTGGTGGCACTTCCCAAAAAGGATAGTCGCTGCCGAAGACGATTCTGTCTATGCCGATGGTCTCGTAGGCGCACTGCATGGCCGGTATGTGGAGCGTGACGGTGTCCACGTATACTGATTTGAAGTACTCGCTTGGAGCCTTTGGAATTGATCCCCTTCCTCCAGGGAGCCTTCCAGACTCGTAATCTATCCTGCCAATGAGATAGGGGATGGTGCTGCCCATGTGGGGCAGTACGAATGTCAGCTTAGGATATTTCTCCAAAACCCCGTTGAATATTATCCTGAGCATCGCCGTGGTCGTGTCGAACAAAAATCCAACAACCGGAATCAATTGATATCCCTTTAAGAATTCGGCCATCACCGGTAAAGTCGGATGTATAAATATGGGAATCTTTAACTTCGCTGCCTTTTCGTAGAACTTCCAGAGCTCTGGGGAGTCCAGTGGTTTTCCCGCCACGTTGGAGTATATCATCACTCCCCTCATCCCCAGGTCGTTCACGGCCCGGCCCAGTTCGTCGATTGCCCCGTCGATGTTTTGCAGCGGTAGGTTAGCCAAGCCCACGAATCTGTCGGGATATTTGTTGACGATTTCCGCGATGCCGTTGTTAACCTTCCTCGAAAGTGAAAGACCGAGCTCTGACTCGAAAGGGTCCGTGCCGGGGACGCCCAAGCTCAAACATTGCATATCAACTCCGGCGGCGTCCATGTCGTCCAGCCGCTTTTCAAGATCATACATCTCTTTCGTAATCGGGTATCCCGCGTTTTCCGCGTAGAGCAGGAAACTATTTGGTCCTTCCGTCTTTACGTACGGCAGGGATTTTCTTTTACTCAACTCTTTCACATATTCGTGTGGGGCTACGTGCGTCTGAAAATCGATTTTCATACGTTGCTACTTGCTGTCAAAAGTTATAATAGTTTTTTGACATACAATCTCGTCTTTGACAAGGCGGAAGGTATAAACACGAACATTAATAATATGAGGTAAAAATCTGACTGGTGTGTTCATGAGAATAACGATATGCTTTGGTGGCGCCATACTGGCTCCAGGCAATCCTGACGCTGCTTGCATTCAGGAAATCGTGAAGACCATCCGCAAACTGCGAGCGCAGAAACACGAAATTTTGGTCGTGGTGGGCGGCGGCGAGTTGGCTAGGGCTTACATCAACGCGGCTAGGGAACTCAATGTCTCGAACATTCTCCAGGATAACATCGGAATAGCTGCCACTCGCCTGAACGCCCAGTTACTTATTTCCGCTCTTGGCGACTTGGCGGAACCCTCACCGGTCACGATTTTTGAAAAAGCCGTTAGGGCGATGCTCAAGGACAAGGTCCCGGTGATGGGCGGCACCACCCCGGGCCAGACCACTGACGCCGTTGCGGCCATGCTCGCCCAGTCGAGCAAGTCTGAGATTCTGGTGGTGTTCACCAATGTAGACGGCGTCTACACGGCCGACCCCAAGGTCGACTCCAAGGCTAAGAAGATAGATAAGATGACCGCCGACGAGCTGGCCAAGATAGTTGGTGTGGAGGAGGTAACGCCTGGCATGAAAACTATCATGGATCCGGTCGCAGTGAAACTATTGCAGCGGTCCAACATCGAAACACTTGTCATGGGCAAGCACGAAATCAAGCGTTTACCAGAAATCTTAAATGGAGCCAAGCATACTGGAACCACAATAATGCGGGTGAGCGAATGATTGAAGACCACAAACACTGTCCGATATGCGGCAAGCCGATGGATTCGGACAAAACGCTGTGTTCTCCTTCCTGCGAAATGATTTCAAAGCAGCAACAGAAAAAGATGAGTCGCACGAGAAACATCATGCTTTTGCTCTTCATAGTGATGTTCGCTATATTGATTCTGTCTTCAACGGTCCTAAAGTCAGGTTAATGAGACTAGCAGCGTCATCGCCGGTTCTGCTACATCTATGATATCTACTTTTTGCCCCTTTATTTCCAGCTCTCGCTCGACCTTCAGGTCCTCGGCCGAGAGTTCAATCACTTTTCCAGCCTCCTTTATCGTCAGCTTGCCGTTGGCCAGTTGCCTTGAGATTTCGTCGGGGCTGGCTTTGTTCAGGGCCTCGGTCACTATTTTCACATCGCCGCGCAGCCTCGTCCCAAGCCGGGCAAGGTTGGGCTCCACTTTCAGCACGCGCTCCATGACGTCAGGCTTGCTGGTGGTGATACGAATATTTTTGATTCTCATGGTGCCAGCGATGTCTTCTTTTACCTCCCCGAGCTGTTTGGCGACTTCCTTATTCGAAGAGTAGATCTCTAGGCCCGGAACTTCGGCGCTTAGAGCCATCTTTCTCGTCGACTTGAACTGCCTCATGAAGCCGATGACTACATTGGCGATTTCGCCAAGCTTCTCCACGGACGCGTCGATGGCGCCCTCGTCAGCCTCTGGCCATTCCGACAGGTGAACGCTGGCTACCCCACTCTCGCCGACGAAATAAGTCTGGTAGATCTCCTCCGCGTAATGCGGAATGAAAGGCGCCAGCAGTTTGGTTGAGGTGAGCATAGCCTGGCGGAGGGTGAAGGCGGCGGCTTCGGAAGTCTCATCATTGGCGTAGAGCCGGTACTTAACCTCCTCGATGTACATATCGCAGAGCTCGTGCCATATGAAATTGTGGATTTCGCCCAGCGCCTTGTTGAACTGGAAGTCGTCAAGCCAAGCGGTGACTCTTCTCACCAACCCGTTGAGCCTGCTAAGCAGCCAACGGTCGAGCGGTCCGAATTTTATCTTTTCCTCGTCGAGCCCCGCGGCCTTGCTCAGGTGCGGCCCGGCGAAGCGCGCCGCGTTCCACAGCTTGCGCATAAAGCGGTACCCGAACTCCACGTCCTTCCAGCTGAAGGGGATGTCTGAGCCTGTCGAAGCCCCTATCGCTGCCCACTGTCGCAGCGCATCGGCGCCGTACTTCCCGCGGGCCTTGGTGCTGTCCACGTAGTTGCCCAGCGACTTGTGCATAGCCCTGCCGTCGGTACCGAGAACCATGCCGTTGATGAGCACGGCCTTGTAGGGGGCCATGCCTAGGAGTGCAAGGTGCCTGACCATGAGATAATAGTCCCAAGTCCTGATGATGTCCGTTCCGTTGGGCTGGAGATCGGCGGGGAAGAGTCTCCTGTCGATGTTGGGCCAGCCTGCGTGAGCGGCTATCGTTATCGAGCTGTCCATCCAAGTATCGAGCACGTCGGGCTCGGGCTCGAAGATCTTGTTGCCACAATGCGGGCACTTTTCTACGGACGGCTTATCCTTGGTCGGGCTGACGGGCAGCTGCCCCTCCTCAGCCACTATCGGTTCCTTGCAGCCTGTGCAGTACCAGGCCGGAATGGGTGTGGCGAAAATCCTCTGCCTTGATATCACCCAGTCCCAGTCCATCGAGTTTGCCCAGTCGACGAACCTGGTGAGCGTGTAGTCTGGAATCCATCTTACCTTCTTGGCTTCTTCCACCACTCGGTCGTTCAGTGCCAGGACCTTCATGAACCACTGGGGCTTGGTCAAGATTTCGACGATGGTCTTGCAGCGCCAGCAGACGCCAACGCTCTGTGGCAAGTCCTCCTGTTTCTCCAAGAGATTCGCAGAGCGCAGGTCGTCGACGATTGCGCGCCGTGCCTCCTCCAAGGTCATCCTAGCGTACTTTCCAGCGGCCTCTGTAGTTTTGCCTTTCTCGTCGATGAGCTTGACGACTGGCAGTTTGTAGCGTTTGACCCAGCGCACGTCGGTCTTGTCCCCAAAAGTGCACACCATCACCACTCCGGTCCCGAACTCCGGGTCGACCTCTGAATCCTCGATGATTTCGACGACGTGGCCGAAAGGAGGCACTTCTAGCCTTTTTCCGACGTATTTCTTGTAGCGTTCGTCGTTCGGATGCACGGCCACGACGACGCAGGCAGGAAGGTACTCGGGCCTCGTGGTCGCGATTGTTAGTGCCTTTTTCTCTCCCGCGAGCTTGAACTTTATAAAGTTTAGCTTGGTGTTTCTGTCTCCGTACTCGACCTCGGCGTCGGCGATGGCGGTCTCGCAGCGAGGGCACCAGTTTACTGGGTGCTCGCCGCGGTAGATCAGCCCTTTCTTGTAAAGCTGCACGAAAGAGAGCTGGGTCTTACCGTAGTAGCTCGGGTCCATGGTGCGGTACTCGGTCGACCAGTCGATGGAGAAACCGAAGGAGTTCATTTCCTCCTTCATGTGGGCGATGTTTTCGCTTGTGAGTTTGACGCAGAGCTCGCGAAATTTTTCCGCCGGTAGGTCGCCCTTTCTGATACCGTAGCGCTTCTCCACCTGCACCTCAGTGGGTAAGCCGTGGCAGTCCCAGCCCTGTGGGAAGAGGACGTTGAAGCCGCGCATGCGCTTATAGCGAGCGACGATGTCGAAGTAGGTCCAGTTGAGACCGGTGCCCATATGGAACTCCCCTGAGGGGTAGGGCGGCGGCGTGTCGATGACATAAGTCGGTGTTTCCGTGTCATCTCGCCTGAAAGCGTGGATTCCGAGATCCTTCCACCTGCGTTGCCACTTCGCCTCGGCTTCAAGAGGGTCGTAATCCTTAGGAATCTCCATGCAAACCATCTCAAGACTTGTGCCGATTGGTATAAGTAAATTTTGAAATAGTGGCATTTACTTAAAACCACGCCGCGAATTCCTCTTTAATTTTGGAAAACGCGATTATCAAGGTGTAGATGGTAAGATTGATATGGGTGTCTTTCATCACTTTAGGATGGCTTGGGTGAAAGTTTTATGAAAAAGATGACATGGGAACTTTCTGTCGAGGAAGGCGGATATAGAACTCCCCTCTTCATACTTTGGGGTGGCAACTTCGAAACACCTCTTGCCATGCAACGAAACAATTTATTTGAAAAGACCTTTCCTCTCGATGCTGAAGACGAAAAGAGAGCCCGTTCTCTCTTTGCCAGGCTAGCCGAGGAATATGACCCTGATGCAAAAAAACTTCCAAAACTTGGCGTCCCGATTAAACTAAACGTGGCTCTCAAAAGAGGCATGCCGCTATAGTGGCTAGCAAATCCTGTTGTGAAGATTAAAAAGTACGGGACAGTTAAATACTCTGCATAAAAAACCGCGCAACTTTTTTCAGGGCTTGATGGCTATTGCGTCCCCGTGAATTTTCCCTCTTTAATTTCGCCAAAGTACTCAAGCTTGGGCTGCGTAGTCGGTTGCGTGACTTTGATTTCTTTGCCAATGTCAACTCTCAAACCCACGTGCCCCGGAATTGTCTCCACGCCTGTTTCCGATTTTATCCTTTGAGCCTCCGTAGACGGCGAGTGTTTGAGAAAGAGCATGCCCATGTGTATCATCACTGCCAGCTCCGGCTTTATTTCCTTCAGAATCTGAATTAGATCATCGGAGCAGAGGTGCCAGGGTATCCGCATTGACAAGGGACGAGTGACGTTGGCGATGAGAACCCGCACACCACTGAAGTACTTCACGATGTCATAAAAGTACTGAGTATCGCCCGTGTAGCCAATCGTCCCTTCTGGAGTCCTAAGTATCAGCCCTATCGAAGTCGGGTCGCTGTGCTTGCTCGGCACTGCTTCTATTTCCAGGTCTTCAACATGAAACTTCTGACCCGGCTCGAGCACGGCGAGCTTCTCTGGCTTCTTCTGATGGTATTTGGAAATAGCTGGACCGTGGCCGCCGAAGCCCTCAATCACGCTCTTGCTGCAGACGAGTGAGCCGCGTCTCTTCATCAGATGCTGGGCCATAGCCTCGACCAGCACCTCGGCGTCTGTGTAGTGGTCGGGATGGCAGTGGGTCACGACCACGCCGTCCAGGTCAAGAGGATTTAGTCCGTGCTGGTGTGTTAGGAGCAGTGCGCCCGGCCCAGGGTCAACGTGCACTTTAGCGCCGGCATGGATCCTGAAGCCGCCAGTTTTGAAATATTGTTCCACTGTTTGAAAGCGACCACCACCGGAGCCAAGAAACACTAATTCCACCGTGCTAACACCACAATTAGCTAGTCCGAATAAGATTAAGGAGATTCTGGTTCTAGAAGAATTCCCCGCGCGCGAATCTCCGGATCTCTTCGTTCTTTGGCTTGGTGAAGATGTTCTTTGGCGTGTCGACGTCTATAATCTTACCGTTAAGTAGACAGCCGACCCTGTCTGATATTCTCTTCGCTTGGAAGATGTTGTGCGTGGCTACTACAGCAGTAGTTTTTCCTCGCAGTTTTTCGATTATATTCTCAACGATTTTGGCATTAGTGGGGTCTAGGTTTGAGGTGGGCTCGTCCAAGAGGAGGAGCTCTGGCTTTAGGGCCAAGGCTCTGGCCAAAATCACGCGCTGCTGCTCACCTCCGGACAACTTTCTCGCGCACCGTGGCCCGAAATTCTTGAGGTAGACGGAATCCAACGCACTTTCGACCATCTTTAGAATATTGGGTTTTCTCTCTCCTCTCAGCTTCAAGCCATAGGCAATATTTTCATAAACGGTGGTGTTGAAAAGAACCTGTTTCTGGAATACCATAGTTACCTCTTTCCTGTACTTGGCGGCGTTTGTCTTGTTAATCTTCTCGCCGTTGTAGACTATTTCGCCGTTGGTGGGATCGTCAAGAAGGGCCATCAACCTGAGCATCGTGGTCTTGCCCGAACCGTTATGTCCAATTATGGTTAGAATTTCCCCCTTGTTGACGGCAAGATTTATTCCGCGCAGGGCCTTCATGCCTTCGTATTCACGCGCCACTCCTTTCAGTTTGATGTGAGTCGTCATTTAATCCCGCCTCAACCTGTTGGAAATTAATGTCAAGACAAAAACGATGGCGATTAGCACGAGACCGAGATTGATGGCCATATCTATTTCCCCCCTGCTGATTCCTAGTGAAATCTGAGTGGTCATCACTCGGGTCACGCCTGCCAAGTTACCTCCAATCATCAACGCGACTCCGAGTTCGGCTATGCCTCGGTTGAACGCGCTGACAGCTGCCAAGACGCCGCCTTTTTTAGCCTCCTTCAACACTGCCATAGAGGCTTGGCTTTCCGAGGCCCCGAGTGTCTTTGCCAAATCCCTAAGCTGAGGGTCGACTGATTCTATGGCATTCGTGAGTATGCTGACGAAAATGGGAAGAATAAGTATGGCTTGTCCGATTATTATCGCCCCTGGCGTGTAAAGCAAATCTAGAAGACCAAGTGGGCCGCGGTTTGAGAAGAGCAAATAAAGGAAAAGACCTAGTGCCACCGTAGGCATGCCGGTTAATGAGTTGAAAATGCTTATCAGCGTTTCCCGGCCTCTGAATTTTCGCAGCCCTATAGTCAGAGAAATCGGTATGCTAAAAGCTGCTGAAATTAGCAGTGCGGCTCCGGCAATCCAAAGTGTGCGGATTACTATATCCAGAAGCCCTTCAGCCATGGATAAAGCTGCTCCTTATTAACTATAGAGTTGGTCCTGGCCTAGTCTGTATGCGATTGGACACTCGCTGCCTTCTAGATATGCGTAGCTGCGAATCCAGCTTGCCATGGTGGGGTCGGAGTCTGTTTTAAGGAGCTCCACTGCTGGGTAAAAGAGCGGTCCCCCGTATTCAGCCACCCCGTAACTGCCAATCATATTCTGCCCTTCTTCAGATACTAGCCACTCTATATATGGAATGGCCAAGTCGAATCTCACGTTCGGATTCACGTCTGGATTGCAAGCCATAACGCTGTACACGTTCAGGAGATCTTGACCACTTTCGACCAGTGACTCCAAGTCGTCGATTAGTCCGTTTGTCTTGTACGCCAGGTATGTACCGGTGTCAGAAAGAGTATAGGCACCCAATTCGTTACAGATAGTAAGGGTCTGCCCCATTCCAGTTCCAGACTCCGTATACCAGGGTTTATCTTGTGGTGTTATCCCAGCCAGTCTCCAGAGGGCTTTTTCCTTGGTATTGGTTCCGGAGCCATCTGCTCTGGAAACCCAGTTGGCTTGCCTCGCAGCTATCATCTTGAGAGCGTCCACTGGATTCATGCCTTTGACTTCAGCTGGGTCGTTGGTTGGCCCGACAATGATGAAGAAGTTGTAAGCGAGTATACGCCTTGCGCCGACAGATCCTCCTTCCAAGAAAGTTTTTTCAGAAGAAGGTGCATGAACGAGTACAACGTCGGCATCGCCATTTTGAGCTGAAAGAAGCGCCGCACCAGTGCCTTGGGCTATAAAGTCCAATCTTATGTTGAATTCTGAGAGATATACTTCTGCCATCGAGTCCAGCATCCCTGTGTCGTAAAGAGAAGTCGTCGTTGACACGATCATGCTATCAAGCGGGGCTGCTGTCGTCGTAGTGGTTGTCGTGGTCGTCGTTGGCGTCGTAGTGGTCGGTGTAGTATTCGTGGTCGGTGTAGTCGTGGTTGTAGTCGTAGATGAAGTTGAAGTAGTAGTTGTTTCAGAAGGTTGGCTCGAGAGCCCGACATAGCCAGCGGCAACAGCTACAATAGCGATGATTACAACAACCAGACCTGCTGTTTTTGCATTCATCCTTTCAACCAGGCTATAGTAAACAAAGAGGTTTAAATATCTTTCTATTGTTAAACACAATTGTTTGCTAGATAATGAATATTTAATATAAAATGAAGTTCTAAGGAAAATAGGATACACTCCTCGGAGGTGAGTGTTGATGAAACTTTCTACACGGAACCGCCTCAGTGGTGTGATTGAGGAAGTTAAGATCGGCGAAGTCGGAGCAATAGTGAAACTCAAGGTTGACGCCGGATATATTACGGCTTTCATAACCCGAGAAGGTGCTGAAGAACTAGGTTTGAAAAAAGGCGATCGCGCCGAAGCGCTAATTAAGTCAACTGAAGTCATGGTGGCCAAACCATAGAAAATTGAAGTCCGGTTTGCACGGGGCTCAAGTTGCACGGCCGATGATACTAATTAGACTATAAAAAATTGATTGTTTAATGATGTCATTTAAATCGCAATGTCTTTATTAAATTGGTCAATATGCTGTGTTTGGGCATTGAGGGCACTGCTCACACTTTTGGCGTGGGTATCGTTGACTCTTCGGGCAAAGTACTGGCTAATTCATCAAAGACCTATTTTCCTGAGAAAGGGGGTATCCACCCTCGCGAGGCCGCCCAGTTCCACTCCACTAATGCGCGCGGGGTTTTGAACACTGCTCTCGAACATGCTAAAATAGAAATTGATGATATTGGCCTGATTGCTTTTTCCCAAGGGCCGGGTCTTGGACCCGTGCTTCGCACCGCAGCCACCGCGGCCAGGGCGTTGGCTGTCTGGCTCGATGTGCCTATAATCGGAGTCAACCATTGCATAGCGCACGTTGAGATAGGACGTCTGACCGAAAAGGCGAAGGATCCGGTGACCCTTTACGTAAGCGGCGGGAACACTCAAGTTATAGCCTTCGATGCTGGGCGTTATCGGGTCTTCGGGGAAACCATAGACATACCGATTGGCAATTGCATAGATGTTTTCGCACGTGAGATTGGATTGCCTCACCCTGGCGGCCCGAGCGTCGAAAGGATGGCGCTTGAAAGCAAAAGGTACATACCTCTGCCCTATGTCGTTAAGGGGATGGACCTTTCTTTTTCCGGGTTGATGACTGAAGCAGTGCGCAGATGCCGTGCTGGATTTGGAGTTAACGACATCTGTTTCAGCCTTCAAGAGACTGCATTCGCGGCTCTAGTCGAGGTGACTGAACGCGCGGTCGCGCACACGGAGAAAAAAGAAGTCATGCTGACTGGTGGAGTTGCCGCTAACAAGAGGCTTAGGGAGATGCTGAACTTGATGTCGGAGGAACAAGGCGCCAAATTCTTCGTGCCGCCCAAAGAACTATGTGGCGACCAAGGAGCCATGATTGCTTGGAACGGCATCCTGGCCCACAAGTCTGGCTTCAAGCAGGAAATCAAAGAAACCGAGGTCAAGCAACGCTGGCGCACTGACGAGGTCGACATCACCTGGAGGAGGCGCTGAGATGCTGATAAAAAAGGGCGCCGAAGCCAACCTTTATCTGGAACCGTTCGCTCAGGCTTTACAGCTGGCTGGCGAGGGTAAAGTCATCGTGAAGCACAGGATACCTAAACATTACCGAAACCCCGAACTCGATAAGGGTCTTCGCGAGTCGAGAACTTCTCTAGAGGCCAAGCTTCTGTCCGACGCCAAGCGCGCCAGAGTCCCGACTCCAATTGTTTATGAGGTAGACTGCGCCGACATGCGAATAGTCATGGAGTTCGTTGAGGGTAGGCAGGTGAAGCTGGTCTTGGAGAGACTCAGGACGGGAGAGAGAAAGCGTCTGTGCCGTACCATAGGTGCCCAGGTGGCGAGGCTACACAGGGCCGGAATGGTACACGGCGATTTAACCACTTCGAATATGATAATCCGACCTGACGGCAAAGTCTACTTTGTTGACTTTGGATTGGGGGAGTACAATCCGTCGGTCGAGGAACGCGGAGTGGATTTGCATCTCCTCAAGCGAGCCTTGCAGAGCATCCACTTCAGGATCGCAGAGGAGGCCTATTCTGCTGCATTGGCGGGTTATAGGAAGGAGTTCGGCGACCGAGCCGGTGAAGTTATCGAACGAGCGAAAGATATTGAAAGGCGTGGTCGTTATGTATCAAAAGAGGAGAGAGTATGGCACTAATTTTTGTGACCAGTAACAGGCACAAGTTCGAAGAGGTCGGCGATATAGCGACGCGTCTTGACATCGAGATTGAGCGCGACGACATTGGACCGGTAGAAATCCAAGCAGATACCTTGGAAGAGGTCGCGAGCTACAGTGCCAAGGAAGCCGCCGCCGCTTTGAAAAGACCGTGCTTTGTCGAGGACGCCGGGCTCTTCGTCAAGCCGCTTAATGGATTCCCCGGGCCTTACTCAAACTTTGTTTTCCGCACGCTCGGCAACGATGGGATTATCAAGCTCATGAATGGAAAAACCGACCGGCGCGCCGAGTTCAGGTCGGCCGTGGCCTATTGCGCCCCCAACGAAAAACCCAAAATCTTTTCCGGAAAGGTCGAGGGCACTTTGACAACTAGCGTCAGGGGAAAGCAAGGCTTCGGCTTTGACCCCCTCTTCGTGCCTGAGGAGGGCGACGGCAGGACCTTCGCCGAGCTGTCCACCTCCGAAAAGAACAGATTTTCGCACCGAGCGAGGTCAGTAGATAGCTTTTTGAATTGGTTCAAAGAAGTGAATGGGTGAGAAAATGAGTACAAGAAAGCTTGGTGTGGGCCTGAGAGGAAACGAAATGTCCTCAAGCGAAGTGGAGAGCTTGGTGGTCAAGCTCGGCAAGGAAGGTATGTCGGCCAGTAAAATTGGCCTGGTTCTGCGCGACCAACACGCCGTGCCCAGCGTCAAGGAAGCCACGGGCAAGAGCGTCAAGGCCATCCTTGCAGCTCACGAAGTCAAGTCGGAACTTCCAGAGGATTTGGTCAGCGTTATTCTCAACGCGGTCAAGATTTACAACCACCTCAGCCGGAACCCGAAGGATTTCGGCACCAAACGCTCGCTCGAGCGTGTCGAGGCGAGGATTAACAAGCTCGCCGCTTATTACAAGCGCGAAGGGACCTTGCCAGCAGACTGGCGCTACAATAGGGAGCGCGCCGCCCTGCTGACGCGCGGCAGCGCATAGGCAGCTGTCCAACGAATGCAGCGTTGAATTCGCCTAATGATGGCACTGTAGCTAAGTTTACGAAAGAATATTGCAAGGGTTATTATCTCGCCAATCATAAATGAGAGGTTGGTGTGGAACAGGAAGGCTTTGGATATGGTTAGGGCCGCGATAAAGAGGTTCAGAAGGGCTGCTGAGGAAGCCACGGCATTTCTCAGGCCTAAGCTCGACGGTAGCGTCAAAATTAAAATTATCTCCCACACCGACGCCGACGGAATAGCCTCGGCCGCGATAATGGCCAAGTGCCTTTACACATATAACGTTCCTTTCACAGTCAAATTCGGCCGAGCTCCGAACGACGAAGACATCGCCCAAATTGCCAAGAGCGGTCACGACCTGTTCATCTTTCTCGATCAGGGAAGTGGCCAGTTGGATGCCATCAACAAGTACATCCTGACGGAGCACAAGGACGTTTTAATAATCGACCACCATCCTGGGCAGTTCCTGGAGAGCCCAAACCTCGCCTACGTCAATCCCCATGCATGCGGGCTTAATGGGGCCACCGATGTGAGTGGGAGCGGAGCGACTTTCTCAGTAGTCGAACAGATAGATTTTAGGTTCAGACCTCTGATTGGCCTGGCCATAGTCGGAGCTCTAGGGGATAGACAAGAGTCGTTATCGGGGTTCTCAGGCGTCAATGACACTTTACTCAAGAGAGCCATAGATTTTGGCTTGGTTCGCGAAAGTGAGGGACTCAAGCTTGTCCGCCGCAGCCTCAGCCCGTTGGTGGAATGCATCCGGACTTCAACCAAGCCCTACATGATTGGCTTGTCGGGAAATTTGGCCGCTTGCCGTTCTTTAGTCGACACATTGGGGATATCTCATTCCAGTCTTATCGCTGACCTCGGCTTGGAGGTGGAAAGGCGACTGGGTGAGGCCGTATTCTCTAGAGTAGGTGCTCTGGCAACTAAGGAAGAATTCCGTCATGCTCTCTGGGGTTCCATCTATGCGACCACCACGGAAGATTTGGTTGGGTCACGAGAGCTACAGGAGCAAGCCGCCATCCTGGATGCGTGTGGAAACATGAGAAAGACCGAAATAGGGTTCGCGGCTGCCGTCGGCGACGGCGGTTGTCAGATGGACGCACTGGCCTTACTCAGCAGTTACCAGGAACAGATGTTGAGGGCTATGGGCTGGCTCGTCTCGAAGTTGGCTTCATTCAAGTTGACCTCTACATTTAGGTACATCTACGCGGGCGATGCGATAGACTCGGCGATACTCGGGGAGACGCTTTCCCTTGCGATAGAGTCGGCACTCATACCGACGGAACAGCCGGTAATCGGGATGGCCGACACTTCCGACGGTCATGTCAAGGTTTCCGCCAGAAGCACGCCGAAGATGACGATGCAAGGGGTGAACCTGGGCCGGGCCATGTCGAGCGCCGCCGCTGCGGTCGACGGCTATGGTGGAGGTCATGACGTTTCCGCCGCTGCTCGCGTACCTCGCACGCGTTTGGACGAGTTCGTTATCAAGCTGGACAACGCGATGTCTGGTGTTGGATGATTCTAAAAACCGCCGAATCAAATATAAAAGCGGATGAGCGGTAGAATTTTTGAGCTGGTCGATGCAGATGAAAATGTTCGCCGAAATATCTTGCAGCTACGAAGGCGCTAAGGTTTCTAAAGCTGTAGCCAAGGCCCTTGAACCTGACAACTTGGGACTCCCGAAAAGCTTGGCTGTGTCGACAAAGGCCGCGGGCAACAAAGTAATCAGCTTAATCGAGCTAGAAGGGAGCATGGAGACCTTACTGGCCACTTTGGACGATCTGTTGGCGTGTGCGCTGACGGCTGAAAATTTGCTCTGAAATAAACCCAATTGGCGTCTTTTTCGAAACTAAATGCACCCATAATCATTTATTATGCAGTGAAAAAGAAAGCCCAAGCTTAAAGATTTGAGAAGCTGGTTAAAGCAGCTTGAAGATAACGACCTGATTGTAAAAGCCAAAAAGTCGACCCGGCAACACAGGTAGGGACTCTGTAATCAGATCAATAAGACGATACTCTTCGAAAATGAAGGGCCATGCCGGTTGGAAAATTTGTGCTGGCATCATCCAATCTCGCGAACAGCATGTATTGATGCTGGACGTACCTAAAGACAAAGTCGTTCCGTCGCTGGGCAAGCGCTTAGAAGCGGGACCGAAAAAATGTCGGATGGTTTTCAACGGCCCAGTCAAGGACAGGGTAATGATTGGCGACAAGGTCGATTTGACCAAACTCCCTGTCGTCACTCATTCCACGACCTGTGACGGTCCATACATAGGCTCCGGCACCTGTATAACCAAGGACCCCGACTCCGGCGTCAGGAATCTGGCTTGCCTCCGTACCAGTCTGAGCACCGAGTACCCGATGGACAAGTTGGGCTTCATTGAGCCTATCACTGGCGAGCCAGTCGAGCTAGTGAAGTGTGAGACGATAGACATTGAAGTCCCGACAAACGCCGAGATAGTGCTCGAGGGGGAGATATCTCCGAAGGTGAGAGTCGGAGGGGCCCTTCGCCGAATACACAGGATATTCGAGGGAGGTGCTCGGCAAAAACATGTTGCCGATGTTCAAGGTTAAGGCAATCACCATGAGAAACGACGCGATACACCGCCACATCCAGACTAGTAGATATACTGATCACCAGGCTCTCTGCGCCCTGCCGATTGAGGCGCACATATACAACCGCACCAAAGGCGTCGGCGGCTTTGGCGACATCAAAGATGTTTATGTCCCGCCCTGGAGTGGCCTCTTCGTGACAATAATACAAATGGTCCCGCGCCACGACGCCGGGGTAAGGGGCGTTATGTTAGCCGCCATGCGACCTCTTACCATTACCCAAAGATAATAATAGTTGTCGAAGACGTCAACATCTACGACGCCAGGGACGTCATCTGGTCAATCGTACTAGAGTCGACCCGATTAAGGATGTTATAGTGATTCCTGGTGCTGGCCTCTCCGAGAACCTGGACATAGCAACCGGTACTTTCCGACGCACCAGCAGGTGCTCATTATCGAGTCAACAACAAGATTGGCATCGACGCGACCAAACCTCCGACTCCACGAAAAGAGAGGCGTGACATGTTCGAGAGGGCGGTGCCGATGGGCGAGGGTAAATTTTCCCTAAAGGATTTCATCTAAAAGTCTGAACAATTTATGAGGTATTGGAAGAATCGGACCAGCGTCAAAGTAGATTTTTATTCAAGGTTGGACAGCTAATCATGGAGTGTGGAAGTGATGGTTGTTAAAATTATTGGCGTATGTGGGAGCCCGAGGCTGAACAGCAACTCCCTGGCTTGCACTGAAGGGGCCCTCAGAGCGGCTCAGGCCGTCAGCGGTGTGACAACAGAGTTGATAGATTTGGGCAAGCTCAAAATTAATCACTGCATAGATTGTGGCAGGTGCGCCAAACAGGGGACGAGGAAAAACCCCTGTCCGCAGTTCGAAGACGATATGACATCCCTCTACCAGAAGGTGACTTCGGCCGACGGCTTCATCTTCACCAGTCCCGCCTACTATGGCGGCGTCTCCAGCCTGATGAAAACCTTCTTGGATCGGCTTAGGCCCTTCTCCACGGGCTTTTACCGTCCACATGAAACGGCCGAGTTCAAGGACACGCTGAGATTCAAGCCAGCAGGGGCTATCGCGGTCGGCGGCGGCAGGAACGACGGGATTGAGTCAACTGTCGCCAGTCTGCGACGTGCACTTTCCTACCACGACGTGATAATCGTCGGAAGTCAGTTTGTCAGGTATCAAGGGGTCTCCCGTGAAATCGGATTCATATCTAGCTGGGGCGGCTCCGTCCACTCTGGGTCGCAACCAAAAGTTGTCGAGAGGGACCTCGGTGGTCTACTCACAGTTAGGATTTTGGGCGGGAAGGTCGCGGCCATGGCCAAGGTAGTAAAACCAATTAGACCGAAGTTGCAGTCGGAATATGACAAAATTGAGACTAGTAAATATCTTCAAGGGTAAGCTTTTCATAGACTACAGGCAATTTGGTTTTTGGCGATAGGGTGAAGTTTGAACTCAAAGCAAGACTAACGTTCAGCGCTGAAATCAAGACGGCAGACGCAGACATAGCTGCGATTCTGCACGGTGCTGGGCCAATTCTCAGCAAAGGGGCGCCCAAGGGCAAGGAAGCCGACGCCGCTAAGGTTATCGGCTGGAAGTCCTCGGGCAGAGATCTCGACATCGAACTGGAGTCGGGCCGCTACGTCAGGGCTCACGATGCGCTTCTGCGACTTGCCAAGGTTTTAGCCGCAGATATAGGGAAGAAGCACAAGCTTGGAATTAGGGGCATAGTTGCTAAGGATTACAAGGTAATTTTGCCGACTGCCGAGATTCCCGCAGATTCAGTAGCGAAGCTGAAGAAGCTGCCGTACGAGGTTGTCGCTGGAGAGTCGGCAGTTGAGATTCACATGAAGGAACTCATCGAAAGCGATCTGAAGGGCAGGATCGTCGACAGGCTCGTCTCGATGGTCGAGGAAATAGTTTCTAACACAGACGCAAAGGCTGCAGAACCACAGGTCATCAAGAGAGGCCCGAAAGTTTCCCATCACTTCAAGCAGAACCCTTTCGATGTTGCCAAGGAGCTCGGCTGGATCAGAGAATTTCCGGGCCGGGGGCAGTGGATCTACGAGGGCCCCTACGCCAAGCTCATGCGCGCCATCGAGGACATGGTAGTGGAAGAAGTGGTTCGCCCGTTGAACTTCGACGAGGTGTTGCTACCCAAACTCATACCTCTTGAAGTCATGCAACGAATGCCTGGTTACCTCGATAACGTTCCCGAAGGCATGTACTATGTTTCGCCACCTCCCCGCGAGCCAGAGGCATTTCAAGGCTTTAAACAGAAGCTCAAACTCACCAAGCATGTACCATTAAAAGAACTAAAAGAGGTAATCAAGGAACCTGCGTATGTCCTCGCCCCCGCGCAGTGTGAACCCTTCTACGAATCTTTCGCACTTCGTCACGTCAGGACGGAGGACCTTCCCGTGAAGCAATTCGACAGGAGCGGCTGGACTTACAGATGGGAAGGGGGCGGTGTCGAAGGCTTGGTCAGAACCCAAGAGTTTAGACGCATCGAGCTGGTGTTTCTCGGCTCGCCGGAGGACGTGGTTTCAATCAGGGATTCTGTTGTCGAAAAAGGCTTGAAGGTGGCCGACGAGCTAGGGATGGAGTGGAGACTGTTGGTGGCGACGCCTTTCTACATGCAGGAGGGCGCCATAGGCGACGGCACGGACAGCAGTAAGGTGGCGACCTATGACATCGAAGCGCCACTGCCCTACAACGGTAACTGGCTGGAGATAGGCTCCTATAACGTCCACAAAACCAAGTTCGTGGAAACCTTTAAAATCAGGGAGGTCAAAGGTCGGCAGGTTTGGACAGGCTGCTGCGGCTTCGGGACAAGCCGCTGGGTGGTGGCATTCCTCGCCCAGCACGGTCTTGACCCTGCTAAGTGGCCTGAGTCTGTAAGGAAGCGGGTTGGCTCACTGCCACCCGTTCCGAAGGTGGTGGAATAATGGCAGAAGATAAAATCGCAGAGGAGAAGAAGACCGAAGAGAAAAAGCGCGTGCTGAAGAAATCCTGGCGTGAGAAGGAGTGGTTCGAGGTAGTAGCCCCGGCTATGTTCGGCAGCCAAAAGATAGGCGAAACGCTCACTACCGAACCGGCCCAAGTCACGGGCCGCGTTTTCGAGACCACCCTTGGAGACCTCATCGAGGACTTCTCAAAGTCGCACATCAAGCTGTATTTCCAGGTCAAGGAGCTCAAGGACAAGCAAGCCGTGACTGGCTTCATCGGCCACGAGATGGCCCGCGACTACGTGCGCAGCCAGATCAGGCGGAGGGCAGGCAAAATCGACGATATCGCCACAGTGACGACCAAAGACGGTTACAGAATGAGGGTAAGCTCGATGGTGACCACACTAAGACGAGTACAGAGTACCAAGCTGGACCTAATCCACAAGGACATGCGGAAGGTCGTCGAGGCTAGGGCCGCCGAGCGGACGCTGGACCAATTTGTCCAGGAGGCCGTGCTTGGCAAGCTCTCAGCCGACATCTACAAAGAAGCCAAAAAGTACTGTCCAATCCGCAGGGTGGAAGTCTACAAGAGCAAGGTCATCGGCAGCGCGGTTCAACCTCAGGGCGATGTTAAGGGCAAGTGACCCGAATTGTAATTGGGGTTTTCCATGGGGGTGCTTTTCGGGACCTCCGGCGTTCGCGGCGTTGTTGGAGAGCAGGTCACTCCGCAACTCGCGATTGGCCTCGGTTCGGCTCTTGCCGCTTATCTAGGTAATTCTGGTGCGGTCGCTATTGGTAAGGACCCGAGGACTTCCAGCGACATGCTCGAAGGCTGTTTTATTTCTGGTCTTCTTTCCGGAGGATGTAACGTAAAGCGCTTGGGAATGGTACCTACTCCTGTGGTGGGCTTCGCCACCAAGAGGCTCGGAGTCAAAGCTGGCGTGATGGTGACGGCCTCTCACAACCCGCCCGAGTACAACGGTTTCAAACTCTTTGATTCAGACGGAATGGCTTACACTACCTCAGTCGAGGGGAAAATAGAAAATCTTTATTTCAAGAAGAAGTGGAAAAAAGCCACTTGGGCCGACATTGGTAAAATAGAAAAAGCAGACATTGTTCAAGATTATATCGGGGCTTTTGCCGGCGAGACCGAGCTGTCTCGGGAGTACAAAGTGATTGTCGATTGCGGAAACGGAGCCGCTACTTTCGTGGCTCCACTGGCCCTAGAGAAGATAGGTTGTAAAGTAGTTCCTATTAATTCGCAGCCCGACGGTCTCTTTCCTGGGCGACCTCTTGAGCCCAGTGCGGAGAATCTAGGTGAGTTGTGCAAGATGGTGAGGTCGAATGGGGCCGACTTGGGAATCGCACATGACGGGGACGCCGACAGGGTAGCCGTTGTTGATGAAAAAGGCACCGTGGCATTTGGAGACGAGCTATTGGCGCTCGTGGCCGCGAGTCAGATATCCGCTGAAAAAAGCATTGTCGTCACCACCGTCGACGCCTCCAGGGTGGTTGACGAGGTAGTCGGTAATCGAGATGGAACGGTTGTCAGGACCAAGGTCGGGGACGTCAGCGTCGCGACCGAGGTCAAGCGCATCGGGGCGGCTTTCGGCGGCGAGCCGTGCGGCGCCTGGATTTTTCCCGGCTTCAGCATGGTGCCGGACGGCCTTTTAGGCGCGGTCAAGGTCCTGAAGCTGTTGAGCGATTCCGGCAAGAACCTCTCTGAGCTGCTTGGCCCCCTGCCCGACTACTATACTGCCAGAAAAAAGGTGGCGTGTCCAGACGAGAAAAAGGCAAAGGTCATGAGCAGCCTTCCGAAGAGATTGGAAGGAGCGTTCGAAGAGGCGATTGAACTCACAAGAATTGACGGCGTTAGGCTTGGTCTCGAGGACGGTTGGGTGCTGGTCCGAGCCTCAGGTACCGAACCGATCATACGCGTCACGGCCGAGGCGCGGACGCCTGGTCGTGCCAACGAAATCGTCAAAAAAGCCGTAAAAATATTGAGAGCAAAGAGCGGCAAATAGGAATTAATTCTTTCCCTAACTAAACTACAACTCCAACCTGAAGAGTTTGGCTGCATTTTTTGTGGTAGCCTCAGCGACTTTATTTTCGTCAACTCCCTTCAGCTCTGCGACGGCATTCAGCGATTTTAGGACGTCGCTCGGCGTGGCGGATACTCCTCGGTATTCTACTGGCGAGTCTGTCTCAAGTAGGAGTCGGTCGAGCGGGGCTTCCTTGATGGCGCCCCTGTGGGGGCCGCTGTAAGCCGTGGCTGGAGTTGCTGAAACATAGTGGCCGAGATCGAAGATTTCCTGCATGATGTCAACGGGTCCGCTGTACCAGTGGAAGGCCACGTGCCTCAAGCCCGCAGCCTTTACCATGTCGACGACTTCTCTCCACGAAGAGCGCGAGTGCAGTATCACTGGCTTATCGTGAAGTGCGGCAAGATCTAAAACTCTTTTGAAAGCTTTCTTTTGGAGCTCCATCGGCGTTTGATATCTGGAATCCAACCCGACTTCGCCAATGGCGATTATTTCATCAATTTTCGCCGAGATGAGCTCGACAGTGCTACTGAAATCAACTTTCAGATCCAAGGGGTGCAAACCCAAAGCAGGGAAGACGAAACCCTTGTGGCGTGCCGCGATTTCCAAAGTGGTTTCGTTGGATTTTGCGTCCATGCCGACTGCGATTATTCCGGCCAGGCCGTTGGCCCTGGCGCGGTCAATTTCATTGTCCACGTTAGACACGTCGCTGAGGTGAGCGTGGATGTCCACTAAACGCATAAAATCGCCTGTTTTGATATGTATCTTCCTTTTAAAAAATGGTTTGATTGTCCCCAACGCCTACTGGCTATGGTCAGTTTTATGCCACGGCCGTGCCGCCTTTCAGCACGACTTCTTTTCCACCATTTCCCTCGTCATACATAACCCATGTCAGTCTCGGCGTGGCCTGCGACATCTCCCGTAGGGTCAACACCAATCGTAGCCTGTCTTTGTCGTCCCGTGCCCTAGTGAAGCCCCATCTGGCGCCGTTTGGCTTGAGCCTCTCCAAAATGTCTGACTTCCGCCAGAGCTTGATGCGCTCCCAGAAGCACCGATCTTCGTTGAATTTCGCCTTGATTCTAACCAGTCGTCGCAGCTCCTCTGGAGCCACGGCCTCGAGTGTCTGGTAGTGGATCAGCTTCAATTTTCCCACCGAGCATTTGAAGCGAGGTTGCTTATAAGGAAGAGTCTCAGAGAGAAACGCAATGCGGACGATTTAAGGCACCGCGAAATAACTTACTACTATCAGCGCTGAATAAAATAAAGCAACTATCGCTAACAAAATCGTATGGGTGCGTGTTTTTAAGTTATCGTAAGATTTGTCGTAACTAAAGCGGTACCCGCCGCTACTAAATTTACGCGAAAAATATAAGGACCATAAGAACTGTGATCCAAAAATAATTGTACCTGCACCGCCGACAAGAGTCACAATCCTCACAATAGAATTATAATAACCATATTCGCGCAATATTAATCCCACGACAAAAATGACTATGTGAGTTAGTGATTCGACTAGAGTAAAAAGTCGTACTCTTTTGTTTGATATTTTAGGAATATTCAATTAATCACAATTTTATTAGGCTTCCCCACAACAAATAATGGTTGATGGAGATGAAGGCAGTCATCTTGGCGGCTGGCCTTGGCACGAGGATGAGGCCCCTGACTTTCACCAAGCCGAAGTTCCTGCTCCCAGTGGGGGGCAAGCCGGCCCTAGACCACGTTGTTTCTCTGCTCAAGAACGCTGGCGTCGACAAGATTGCCATAGTCGTGGGCTTCGGCAAGGAGCAAATCATGGGGCGCTACGGTAGGGGCAAGAATTTCGGCGTCGACGTGGAATATCTGGAGCAGAAGGAGTTGCTCGGCACAGCCAACGCCGTCCAACTGGCGGAGAATTTCGCCGACGGTGAACGCTTCATGGTCGTGAACGGCGACACTTTGGTGGACCAGGAGTCACTGAACGCTTTCGTGGTACGCTACAAGAAGCTGTCCGGTGGCAAGGACTTTTCCTGCCTCATGGGCACTATCGAAGTCGAGAACCCTGGTCAGTTCGGCATCGTGTTCACAAAGGGCGATAAGGTCGTCGGGATAGTTGAGAAGCCGAAGCGCGTGAAGAGCCGCCTAGCCAACGCCGGCGTCTACATCTTCGATCCTAAAATCTTCGACGCAATCAAACGCACCAAGAAATCGTCGCGGGGCGAGTATGAACTCACATCTTCAATGCAGATGATGATTGAAGAAGGCGGCGAAGTTTACACCTCACCGCTTGAGCTCTGGACCGATATTGGCAGGCCGTGGGATTTGCTCATAGCCAACGAGTACTTCCTCAGAAACCTCAAGGGCGAGATTCGCGGGAAGGTGGAGCACGGCGCCTACATAGAGTCGAACGTTTACGTGGGCGAGGGTTCGAGGATTCGCTCGGGTTCTTATATTGAAGGTCCGACCTACGTCGGTGCCAACTGCGACATCGGCCCCAACTGCTTCATCCGGCCGTCGACGAGCGTCGGCGACCACGTCCGGGTGGGCAACGGTGTCGAGATCAAGAACAGCATCGTCATGGACCACTCGCACGTAGCACATCTCTCCTATGTCGGTGACAGCATCATCGGCAGCAGATGCAACCTCGGTGCCGGAACTACCATCGCCAATCTCCGTCTGGACGAGGGTGCGATTAAGATGAAGGTGAGCGGCAAGGCGGTCGACACGGGTCGGAGAAAACTCGGCACGGTCATCGGCGACGACGTCAAGACTGGCGTCAACTCGATGATCAATCCGGGCGTCAAGATAGGGCCGAAAGCCGCCGTCGGCCCGGGGGCGGTCGTCTATGAGGACGTCCAGCCGAACACCCTCGTCATCACCAAACCGGTCATCATGAAACACAAGTGGCTCGGTAGCCCCGGGTGAGAAAATGCCAGGACACTCCAAAGAGGAATTCAAGGAAAAGTTCCCCCATCTTGGTAATGAGATGGGTGGCAAGGGCACGATGAAGATTAACTCTGTTAGAAGCTCACCGAGGGAAGGGGAGAAGGTGGCCCATGCCGAGCACGGCTACGAGCCTACAGTCCTAGATTACCTCAGAAGATGCTCCACCGATGAGCAGGCTCTTGAAATCATAGAATATCTTGAGAGCAAAGGAGAAATAGAGAACGACTACGCCAAGCGGCTTCGCAGGCAGCTCGCCGATCAAGGACTGGGCAGCTTCGGCAAACAGAGAAAGCCGGGCCATTACGAACGTGCAGCGACGGTTTGAGGATGCTTGAGCTAGGACTAGTCGGCAAGCCCAATACGGGCAAGACCACATTTTTCAATGCAGTCACTCTGGCGAACGCCCCGTGCGCTGGCTATCCTTTCACCACCATTGATGCCAACGTCGGCGTGACTTTCGTGCGCAGTAAATGTCCCTGCATAGATTTCAAGGTCGCCTGCAACCCACAGAACTCGAAATGCTTGGGCGGCGTCCGCCACGTTCCGGTCAGGATTATCGACGTTGCCGGACTCGTCGAGGGCGCCCATATGGGCCGCGGCCTCGGCAACAGGTTTCTGGACAACCTGCGCATGGCGGCCGCGCTTGTTCACATAATCGATGCGGCAGGGTCAACGGACACCGAAGGAAAGCCAGTACCTGCTGGGACCCACGACCCGGTCAAGGATATCGACTTTCTCGAAGTTGAGATAGCGATGTGGCTTCGTAGCATAATCTCCAAGGACTGGCCTCGATTCGCACGCAGGGCGAAATACGAAAAGCTTGACCTGGTGAAAGAGTTGTCCGACCGCCTTAGCGGCTTGGGTGTCAAGCACACCCACGTGCAGGGAGCTTTCAAACAGGCCGGGGTTGACCATTCCGACCCTGAAAAGTGGTCCGAAGACGACTTGCTCAGGTTCGTGGCGGAACTACGCAAGATAAGCAAACCGATAATGATCGCGGCCAACAAATCCGACGTCGCGGCGGCCGAAACAAATATCGAACGTCTGCGGCAGCGCGGCTACATAGTCGTGCCTACTTGTTCGGAAGCAGAGCTGATATTGAGACGCGCCTCCGAGAAGGGCGTCATCAGCTACAATCCCGGAGATGCCGATTTCAAGGTCCTAAAATCAGAATCAATAAACGAACAGCAGAAAAAAGCTCTTGAGAAGATTTCGGAACTTCTGAAGAGGCTAGGTTCGACCGGAGTCCAACAGGTGGTCGACAGGGCTGTTTATGATCTGCTCAAGCTGATAGTCGTCTATCCTGTGGACGACGAGCACAAACTCGCCGATAAGAACGGCAACGTTCTGCCCGACGCCTTTCTCGTGCCTAAAGGCACGACTGCCAGAGAGTTTGCCTACGCGATACATGGTGAACTCGGCGATTCTTTCCTTTACGCAATCGACGCGAGGACTAAGCGCAGGCTCGGCGAGGATCACGAGCTCAACGATGGAGACGTGATAAAAGTAGTCGCCACCAAAGGTCGCTGACGAGCGGCCCGTTACCGCAATTAATATAAATCCGTTGAAGTTCAATCGTAAGGATGTGGTAAAATGGCGAAGATACTGATTGCTGATAAGATAGACGAGGAAGGCGTTAAGCGGCTCAGAGAGGTGGCCCAGGTCGAAGTCGCCACTGGACTGAAGCCAGCCGAACTCCTCGAGCGCGTCAAGGACTGTGAGGTGCTTGTGGTCAGAAGCGCGACCAAAGTCACCAGGGAAGTGATTGCAGCCGCGAAGAATCTCAAGATAATCGGCAGAGCCGGTGCCGGTCTCGACAACGTCGACGTCGAGGCGGCAAAGGCCAGAGGGATAAAGGTGCTGAACACCCCCGAGGCTCCGACCGAATCCGTGGCCGAGCTCGTGATGGCGCTGATGCTTGCTTGGGCTAGGCACATACCACTCGCCGACTCCAGCATGAAGCAGGGCAAGTGGCTAAAGTCCGAGCTGATGGGCACGGTTCTGGAAGGAAAGACACTCGGCATAATCGGTGCCGGCAAAATTGGGCAGTTGGTGGGCAAGAAGGCCCGCGCCTTCGGTATGAGGATAATCGCGCAGGACTGTGTCGTATGCTCCGATTTCGTCAAGGACACCGGCTGTGTCTACGTCGATTTGGACAAGATACTCAAGGAGTCTGATTACCTGACAATTCACCTACCACTGACCTCCGAGACAAAGGGCCTGATTGGAGTTACCCAGTTGGCGCTGATGAAACCCACAGCTGTTTTAATCAACACCTCAAGGGGTGCAGTAGTGAACGAGGCGGCACTGATTGAGGCACTCTCAGACGGAAAAATAGCTGGAGCTTGTTTGGACGTCTTCGCCCAAGAGCCTCCGGTCAACAGCCCGCTGCTCAAATTGCCCAACGTGTTGCTCACACCACACGTCGGGGCGTCAACTCATGAGACTCAGCGTGAAGCAGCCATCCTTATATCAAAGAAAATAAAGGAAGCAATAGCATAGTGACGGTGGTATGTGTTTGACGGCTGAAAACAGCGAACTGGTAAGGGGCCGCATGGCCGCATGGCGCAAGTTGTCTGCAACCGAGAGAATTGATGGCCCGACAAACCTGAAGCGTGCGAGGTCACTCGGTTACAAGGCCAAACAAGGCGTTGTGGTCGTGAGGACTCGCGTCAGAAAAGGCGGGCGGCGCAAAATCAGACCGTCTCGCGGCAGGAGACCGAAGCGGATGGGCGTCCTGCGAATCGTTCCAAGAAAGAGCATCCAGCTCATCGCGGAGGAACGCGCGGCTAGGAAATTCCCCAACCTCGAAGTCCTGAACTCCTACTTGGTCGGAGTCGACGGAACCCGCAAATATTTCGAAGTCATAATGCTTGATCCCGACAACCCAGTCATCCTCAGCGACCCGCAGCTCAACTGGATCGCGGACAAGAGTCAGAAAGGCCGCGTGCACAGGGGCCTAACTCGCGCGGGCAAAAAGTCCAGAGGCATGGCTCTAAAGGGTAAGGGTGCCGAGCGCAGCAGGCCGAGCGTCAGGGCCCGCGGTAGAATAAAGTGAGCTGATGGAGTTTCCATTTAGCAGCGCGGTCGTCAGCGTCCATGTACATGCAACCGAAGATGAGCAGCGTGTTCTTGGAACATTGAAATCTCTCTTGCCAGACTCTACTGAGATTAGGAAATCCTGCTTGAGAGGTCATCACGGCAATCCTATAACTGTCTTAGAGGCCCGGCTGAGCCAGAAGAAGCTGATTAAGGAGCTCTGGCAACGTATGATTTCTGGAATGTACGAAGGGACTTTTGCCAAGCTTAACATGGTTTTCCAAGATAGAATCAATGATTCGTGTTTCCTCTACCTGAGATTCGACAAGCAGTCTGCCTACAGCGGTGAGCTCATCCTCACCGAACTTGGCGACGCCATCCATCTTCGGTTCAAGGTGCTGTCGTTCCCCGCGGAACGCGAGGTCGCGATTAGCAAGATAAAGAATTTTTTGGGAGCCCAAGGAAAGCATGAGGCGTAAGCGCAGATATCTGGCCTTCGAAACCGCCGGCGGCGAGCAGAATGTCTATCAGGCCGTCGCCGCGATTTGTAAAAAATTGGGCGTCGACAAAGACGAGATTAAGATTATCCTACAAAACAAGGGCTCGCGACAGGGTCTGCTCCGCTGTAGCCACCTCTTGGCAAACGAGCTCAAGAAAACTATTTCTGGAGACTCCTCGCTCAAGATTCTCGGTGTCTCGGGCACCATCCGGGCCGCGAGAAAGAAGTTTTTTTCTCAGGATCAAAAGGACGAATCACTCCAAGCTCGCCGCCGCTAGTGTTAAATACGTCAATACCTTACAGTTATTGAATCATTGTCATAGATTTCGTAAGGGTAGATGAATATGGCATTTGCACCACCTGGCGCAGGTTACGATAGGGCGATAACCGTTTTCAGTCCCGATGGTAAGCTTTACCAGGTTCAATATGCCCAAGAGGCCGTCAAGAGAGGACTTACGGCCCTGGGAGTCAAGATAAACGAAGGCGTGGTTCTGGCTGCGGAGAAAAGAGTTCGAAGCAAACTGGTGGAAGAGATTTCAATAGAGAAAATTTTCCAAGTGGACGAGCACATAGGAGCTGCAGCTTCTGGGCTAATCGCCGACGCCCGCGTTTTAATCGATCACGCGCGCATCGAGGCCCAAGTCAACCGGTTGCGTTATGATGAGGCGATAAGCGTTGAGGCCCTCGCCAAACGCATCGGCGACACCAAGCAGCTCTACACACAGCACGGCGGGGTTAGGCCGTTCGGCGCCAGGCTATTGATTGCTGGCGTCGACGACAGAAAGCCCCACCTCTTCGAGACTGATCCGAGTGGGGTCGTGGCAGCGTACAAGTGTCAGGCGATAGGTGGCGGGGCTCAAACAGTCACCGACTTTTTCGAGAAAAAGTACGAAGAGAATCTTTCGCTCGACGAAGCCATCCTCCTGGCTCTGGAGGCATTGCGGTTGGTCGTCGATGGTGAGTTCAATGAGGAAAATGTTGAGATGGCAGTGATTCCGTTAAAGACCAAGAAATTCGAAAAGTTCAGTGACTCGGATTTGGCCAAGTACATAAAGCGTCTGAGTCCAAAGCCGCAAGCCAAGCCCGCAAAGGAGTAGCGGGTCATGGTCAAACTGGATGATGCCGTTATAGCTCGGTTGTCCAGCCACGGGACGACTTTTGAAGTTCTTGTTGACCCTGAGCTAGCCCTTACTTTGCGGACAGGCGGTAACGTGGACATGCGCAGCTTGCTGGCGACGGACAAAATCTTCAAAGATTCCAAGAAAGGCGATGAGGCTTCCGAGGAGATGGTCAAGAAGGCTTTCGGGACCACCGACGTTCAAAAGGTCGCGGAACAAATCATCAGACGGGGCGAAGTCCAGGTCACGACCGACCAGCGACGCAAAATGCGCGAACAGAGGATGAAACAGGTGGTGGCCACGATAGCCCGCCGCGCAATCAACCCACAAACAGGTTTGCCACATCCACCCGCGCGCATAGAGGCCGCCATAAGCGAGTCCAAGATTCAGATTGATGAATACAAGGGAGCCGAGGAGCAGGTGCCTAAGATAGTAAAGGCGCTGTTGCCCATCCTCCCGCTAAAATTCGAGACAAAAAGGATAGCGATAAAAATCCCCGCAACCCATGTTGGCAGGGCGCAGCGCACCCTTCGAGAGTTTGGGACGCTGAAGCAGGAACAGTGGCTCAGCGACGGTTCCTGGGCAGCAGTAGTTGAGATTCCGGCTGGAGTCCAGGGGGAGTTCTTCGACAAGCTGAACGACCTCACCAGAGGAGAAGCTGAGACAAAGGTGTTATGATGATACACGTCAAAAACAGGGAAGTCGTGGTCCCAGGGCAGCTGGTTGCCGAGGGCGACTACAGGTACAGTGAGGGCACGTTCCGCGAGAAGGACAAAATTTACTCAGCGGTGGTGGGCCTCGCCGACGTCAAGGGGGATCAGATCAGGGTCATACCTCTCCAAGGCCGTTACATGCCCCATGTGGGCGATTTAGTTGTCGGAGTGGTCATCGATTCCCACAAGTCCGGCTGGATATTGGACCTTAACTCCCCGTACAGCGGCAACCTCTTCGTCTCGGAGCTGGTTCATCGCAAGGTCGACCTTGACCAGGAGGACATAAGCCAGTACTTAGGCATGGGCGACGTGGTGCTCGCCTCGGTAAAGGAAGTGAGCGAGCGCATGCGAGTGCTGCTTGAGACCATGGATCGTGGTATGGGTCAAATCAAGGGCGGGAAGATGGTGGAGATCTCTCCGGCCAAGGTGCCACGAGTGCTGGGTCGTAAGGGGTCCATGCTCAAAGTCATCGAGGAAAGGACGGGCTGCACCCTGGCGGTGGGGCAGAACGGAAGGATAATAATCTGGGGCGATAACCCCCAGCAGGTTAACTTGGCCGTTGAGGCCGTACTCATGATCGAGCGCGAGGCGCATACATCCGGGTTGACTGACCGGGTATCCCTCATGCTTGAAAAAGAAAAATCGGGAGGAATATGAATGGACGAACCTGAGAAATTGATAGTTGATGGAAAGAGGCTCGACGGTCGGGCTCCAGAAGAGCTCAGGCCGCTAAAGATACAAGCCGGAGTTCTGGAGCGGGCAGACGGCTCTGCTTATGTGGAGCTCGGAAACAACAAGGTTTTCGCAGCTGTCTACGGCCCCAGGGAGATGCACCCTAGACACGACCAGGAGTCGGACAAGGCGGTGCTACGCTGCAGATACAGCATGGCCCCGTTCTCCGTAGATGATCGTAAGAGGCCAGGGCCGGACAGGCGATCGATGGAGATATCGAAAGTCACCAAGGACGCACTTGAGCCGGTGCTTTTCCTCGAGCTGTATCCGAGGTCGGTGATTGACGTCTTCATCGAGGTATTACAGGCTGACGCTGGGACGCGCACCGCTGGCATAAACGCCGCGGCGGTCGCCCTTGCTGACGCCGGCGTGCCGATGAGAGACCTAGTGACGTCGGTGGCTGTTGGCAAGGTTGACGACACGATAGTCCTCGACCTGATGAAGGAAGAGGATCAGCTTGGCCAGACCGACATGCCGATAGCCATAGTGCCGCGCAAGAAGGTGGTGACGCTCCTGCAGATGGACGGCCACTTCACCAAGGAGGAGTTCAGGCAGGCTGTAGACCTGGCCTTCGTCGGCTGCGAAAAGATCTACGAGGCGCAGCGGCAGGCACTAAAAGAGAAGTACGCCATTAAGGAGGGAGAGTAAATGTACGAGATAATTTCGAGCGTGAAGAGAGATTATATAATTGATCTGGTTAAGCAGGGGAAGCGCTCCGATGGGCGCGCCCTCGACCAACTGAGGGACGCGACAATTGAAATGGGAGTGCTCAAAACGGCGAACGGCTCAGCCAAGGTGAAACTGGGCAAGACCCATGTTTTGGTGGGCGTCAAGCTGATGCACGCCGAGCCATTTCCGGACACTCCCGACAGCGGCGTGCTGATAGTGAACGCCGAGCTCTTACCCATGGCATCGCCCACGTTTGAGCCCGGTCCCCCTCGCGTGGAGGCCATCGAGGTCGCGCGCGTGGTCGACAGGGGAATCAGGGAATCGGAGGCGATAGATTTGGACAAACTGGGCATAAAGTCCGGCGAGGATGTTTGGTCGGTCTTTGTTGATATCGATGTCTTGGACCATGATGGCGGCCTGATAGACGCTGCGGCACTGGCCGCGATCGCCGCACTTACCAACGCGAAGCCACCAGCCGAAGAGGATTGGAAGCTTCCCGAATTCCCGCTCAGCAAAAAGCCGGTGGCGGTGACGATTGCCAAAATCGACGACAAGCTGGTGGTCGACCCTTGCCTCGACGAAGAAAGGGTGATGGAGGCCAGACTGACGATAACCACGATCGATGACGGCAGCATCTGCGCCATGCAAAAGGGCGGCGCCGGGCACTTTACGCGCGAGGAGTTACAGCAGGCGTATGAATTGGCCAGTGCGAAAGCCACCGAGTGGAGAGCTAAACTAGGGTGAAATCATGCCCCGCACGAAGAAGATAGGTTCCGCAGGTAGGTTCGGGCCGCGCTATGGCACGAAAATCAGGAAGCTCTTCGTAGAAGTAGAGAAGAAGCTCGATCAGGACTACAAGTGTCCCAGCTGCGGGGCCGCTAGGGTCAGGCGCGCTGGTGCTTCGATCTGGGTGTGCAGACGATGTGGGGCAAAGTTTGCAGGTGCAGCCTACACGCCGTCGGCGCAGATAGCCACTGTCGAAAAGGCCCAGTCCAAGGAGGGGTCTTAGTGTTCAAGTGCGGTGAATGTGGCAGGACTGTCGAAAAGCTCCCTGAGAACCGTGCGCGATGCCCGCACTGTGGCGCGCGCATACTCTACAAGCCCAGGCAAGAGATAGTCCGCAAGATAAAGGCGAGATGAGCAACCACAATTTCGGCCCCGGCCTCTTAAAAGTGAGGGCATGTTGATAACTACCTCGAGAAGGCCGGGCCGTCTTTCCAAGGTTTTTTGTCGGAACCTCTCACGAGTCGTTCCGGGGTCCTTTTACCTTCCTCGAGGGCTAAAGACAATCGAGGAAGTGGCCACGGCTGCTCGCGGACTTCAGCAGAGCAAAGTTATTTTTGTGGAGAGTTTTTTGGGTGGTCCCAGGGTACTTCGATTTCTCGAGGTCAACAATGGATGGCGTTGGGCGAACGTGATTTTTGAAATAAGGGATGTAAGTGTTCGCTGGGATTCAGGTAAAAAGTCCAAGCTGAAGACTTTGAAGATTCGGGCCGATGGAAAGACCACTTTGGAGTTTGCCGAGTGGTTTGGAAAGATTTTGGGAGTGGAAATCTCGGAAAAATCTCTTGATTTTGGAGGGGTCGTCGTGGTGACTTCCGAAGGGGGATTGAGAGTTCAATTCAAGATAATGCCAGGCTCGGTGCCAATTGGACCTTCATTCCTGGTGGTTGCTTTCGGTGACCTCGCCGCCGGAGTTGCAAATGGAGAAGGTTGAAAAATGGTTAAGGCAAAAAAAGCCAGCGCTACAGTCAGGATGGATTTTGGCGACTCTCGTGAGGCCGAAGCCGTCAGACAGGCCTTGGCTCCCGAGGAGCTCCTTCCCCAGTCGACACGGAGCAGGGCAAGTGTGAAAAGGAGGGAAAACGCTTTATTTTTACGGGTAGACGCAGAGGACACAGCGGCCCTGCGTGCAGCGCTCAATTCGTTCATCAGATGGGCAATTGTTGCGCGCGACATGCTGGAGCCAAGGAGGAATAAATAATGGAAAAACTGTCACCCCAAATGCGACATCAACTGGCACAGTATCAACAGGCACAACAGCAGGCCCAGATGCTGATGAACCAGCGTCAGCAGCTAGACATGCTCCTGCGCGAGACGGAGAGGGCTCACGAGGAGCTCACCAAGCTCCCTGAAGACGCGGTCGTGTTCAAGAGTGTGGGCACGATTCTGGTCAAGTCGAAAAAGGCTGACCTCCAGAAGAACCTCGCCGAACAGAAGGAGACGCTGGACCTGAGGATCAAGACCCTGGAGCGCCAGAGCGAGAGGGCCATTCAGCGCCTGAAGGAAATGCAAGGCAAGATTGATGAAGCACTAAAAGGCCAAAGTCCTGAGAGCATGGCCAGTTAGGTTGGACCCAATGAAAGAGGCGGCAGACTTTTTGTCTCGAGCTGCCAGGGACGGTCGGCGCATCTTCGTGCTCTGCCATCGCAACGCCGACCCGGACGCTGTTGCTAGCGCCATAGTTTTAGCCGAGGTGATGACGGCACTGGGCGCTCGAGCCAAGGCTGGGGCAGCCGAGGATGTCGCGGCGATTTCGGAGGCCATTCTCAAGAGCTTCGGCCGCGAGATTAAGGTGGATCCTGATTTAGATGCCGAACTGGCGATTCTTGTTGACACCTCCAGCTTGGGGCACTTGGGCGACTACGGAAAGAAACTGAAGGAATCAGGCATCAAGGTCGCCGTGATAGACCACCACAAGCCCGTGGAGGAAACGAAACTTTTGGCCGAATTTTATCACGTTCGCGATGACTTTCCCTCAGAGTCAGAGCTTATCTTCAGGACGGTTTCTGAGCTGGGCGTGCAGCTGACGCCCGATCAGGCTTCCCTCCTGCTGGCGGGCATCGTCAGCGACACCGGCCACTTTAGGCTGGCCAAGACCGAGACCTTCGAGGTCGTCGACGCTCTGCTCAAGGCTGGCGCTGAATATGACCGGGTCCTCAATCTCCTGAGGCCGCCCGAGGACCCCTCTCGCAGGGTGGCGATGCTCAAAGCCGCGAGCCGCTCCGAGCTGCAGCGCGTCAGCGGCCGCCTCGTAGTTTTCTCTGAGCTAGGCTCGTTCGAAGGTGATGCCGCGAACATGCTGGTGAGGACCGGGGCAGACGTCGCCTTCGTCGGCTCAGACGAAAAGGGGGAATTCAGGCTCAGCGGTCGGGCTAGACAGGAGCTAGTCAAAGAGGCGGGTCTTCACTTGGGGGAGCTCATGGAAAAACTCGGTAAGCAGTTCGGAGGAAGCGGTGGGGGTCACGCTGGCGCCGCGAGTGCGTGCGGCAAGGGCACCTTCGGAGAGGTCAAGAAGCAAATTTTCAAGACCTTACAGCAAGCATTTGAGAACAAGGAATGATGACGATGTCCATTTATGATGGTCAGCTAGCGGAGCTGGAGAAATCTGGCTACCGCTTCGTCGGGGCGCACCGCCACGGTGCCGTCAAGGCGTGCCACTGGACCAGAAAGAGTCTGCTCAACCGCGGGTTTTGCTACAAGCAAAAGTTCTACGGAATTCAGAGCCACCGCTGCCTGCAGCTTGCGCCTGGCTTGCCCTTCTGCGACCATCGCTGCGTTTTCTGCTGGCGGAACACCAACCTGACAAGCGCCAAATGGGTCGGGGAGGTGGACGAGCCGTCGGCGATATTGGATGAGGCCATCGCGGCTCAGAGGCTCTTGTTAAGCGGGTTCGGCGGTCATCCTGAGGTGGACGAGGTAAAGTTCAGGGAGTCGCAGGAGCCGAAGCACTGTGCCATCTCGCTGGCTGGTGAGCCGACACTTTACCCCAAGATTGGATTGTTGGTCGAGGAGTGCCACAAGCGAGGGCTCACGAGCTTTTTGGTGTCGAATGGACAGCATCCTGAAGTCCTGGCCAAGATGGCGGAGCCGACCCAGCTCTACGTCTCCCTGGTCGCTCCCGATAAGGAGATTTATGAAAAGGTGTGTCGACCCTATTCAAAAGACGGCTGGGAAAGACTGGGCGGAAGCCTGGAGCTTTTGCATTCGTTCAGCTGTCGCAGAGTCATCCGCTTGACGCTCGTCAAGGGGTTAAATTTCAAAGACCCGAGGGGCTACGCGAGAATTATAGCTAAGGCCAGCCCCGATTTCGTCGAGGTCAAGGCTTACATGTGCGTGGGATTTTCCCGCAATCGGCTTGGCGTTGAGAATATGCCCTCACACCCCGAGATAATTTCTTTCGCCAATGACATCGCCAACGAAACCGGCTATACTTTTGTAGAGGATTTTGAGCCCAGCCGAGTGGCCCTACTAAGAAATAAAAAATAGGCTCTTACACAAGCCTTGAATAGTTCATTACTGAATTATTGGAGGAGATGTCAGCATGCTGGAGCGCATGAGAGAATATTTCGACTCACAAGCCAAGCTCAGGGAGCAGGCCTTGGATTCGTCACGGGCGACGATAAGAGCGTCAGCTAGGGCGATATCAGCCATCCATCGTGGGGATAACAAGGAGGCCGAAGATTTCCTCGCCGAGGCCAGAGCTGGTTTGAATACCCTCGCTTCCCTGACGACGTCCGGCCCGGAGATGGCGGACTCGGGGACAGTGATTTCGGCGCAGCAGGAGTACGGCGAGGCTGAGCTGGTCAAAGCCGCGATAATGGAAGGCAAGCTGCTCGAGGTCCAGGACATAGGCATAACTTACAAGGCTTACCTGGGCGCGCTCGCCGACGCCTCCGGAGAGCTCCGCCGCCACATACTAGACATGATTCGGGCGAACGAGATAGGCCGAGCCGAATCCTCGCTCAAGCTCATGGAAAGGATTTTTGAGATACTCATGGAGTTCGATTACGCCGACGCTGTTCTCCCCGGGATGAGACGGAGACAGGACGTGGTGCGCCAGATTCTCGAGAGGACGCGCGGAGACCTGACGATTGCCCTGAGACAGCAGCGCCTCGAGCAGGCCCTGGAAAAAAGGGGCGGATGAAATGAAGTTCAACGTCAGGAAGCTCAGGTCGAGCGCCGAGGAGGATTACGAGAAAGCTTGGCTCGAGAGCGCCGAGCTTATCGACAAAAAAGGCAAGTTCTTCACCCTTCAAAACAAGACCAAGCCCCACCCGTTGCAAGAGCTTATCGCGCACGCCCGCCGATTTTTCCTCGAGCTGGGCTTTGCCGAGGCTGTCCTACCGATGCTGGTCGACAAGCGGGAAGTCCAAACCCAGTACGGTCCAGAGTCCACCGTCATACTCGACCGGATATTTTTCCTAGCGGGACTGGCGCGCCCAGATATCGGCATCAGCCAAAAAAGCTCTCAAGAGATAAAAAAAGTCGCGTCCGGATTCGACGACTTCAAGAAGCTCCAGGAGATATTCAGGCGCTACAAAAAGGGCGAGATAGACTCGGACAACCTGATCGAGGTCATGGTCGGCGAACTCGGCCTGAAAGAGGAGCAGGCGACTTCGATACTTTCCATCTTCCCCGAGCTCAAGGACCTGAAGCCCATCCCTATGGATCTGACTCTGCGTTCCCACACCACCGCGGTCTGGTTTGGTGTGCTCCGCGAGATGCAGCACCGCGAGCCGCTGCCAATCCAGCTGTTCTCAATAGGGCCCAAGTTCAGGCGTGAGCAGAAGCTCGACGCGAGCCATCTCTATGAGTCATGGACGGCTTCGATAGTGGTCATGGCCGAGAGGATGAGCCTGGAGGACGGAGACGAGCTGACCAAGCTTGTCCTATCCAAATTCGGCTTCGATGAGATCAAGATGGTCAGGAAGAAAGCGACGTCAAAATACTACGCCCCACAAACGGAGTCTGAGATTTTCGTCAGGCACCCGAAGACTGGTGAGTACATAGAGATTGGCGACGCCGGCTTCTACAGCCCGGTCCCACTCAGCAACTACGACATACCTCACCCGGTTTTCAACATCGGTATCGGTCTTGAAAGGATGCTGATGATCAAGACCGGCGAGACGGATATCCGCGCTCTCATCTTCCCGCATCTTTACACCTCGGCAAAGTTCTCCGACGAGGAGCTCCTAGCCACCCTGAGGCTCGACAGCGAGCCGGTTACGGAAGCCGGGAAAAAGATAGCCGCGGCCATAGTCAAGGCCGCCAAAGAACATGCCGACGAACCCGGCCCATGCGAGTTCAGGGCCTTCGTGGGCGAGGTCGGAGGTAGGAAGGCAATCGTCAAGGTGGTTGAGCCCGAGAGCAACACCAAGCTAGTGGGTCCCGCCGGCTTCAACGAGATTTACGTTTACGACGGCAACGTCGTCGGCCTGCCGCCCAAGGGCTGGGAGAAGAACGAGTTTCTCAACTTAGTTCGCGACAAGGGAAAGCCATCGGGCATCACCTACATGGGCGCCTTCGCTGCGCTCGCGGCTCACGAAATCGAGCAAGCGGCACAGCATGGGGACAAGGAAGTCAAGGTCAGAATCAAGGCCGCCAAGTCGTTGAGCGACATAAACCTCAGCATGGACGGCGCGGCCCAGCGATATATAACCTCTAACAACAAGCGCATTGACGTCCGCGGCCCGATATTCACCACGGTCGTGACCGAATTCAGCTAGTTTTGAAAAGCTCCCTGACCTTTTTCAGGCCGGTCCTGCCGATTTCCATGGGCTCCTTCGTGTAAGGGTTGTGCAGCTCGGCTATTATCCTTCCCGGGTAGTTGACTTTTTTCAGCTCCTTCACTATCGGCCTGAAGTCGATTTCACCGTTTCCGGGAATCAGGTGTTCATCCCAGCCGCCGCTGTTGTCGTGGATGTGGACGTGGGCCAAGTGCTTCCCGATGAGCCTTATCTCTTCGGCCATGTCTTTCTCAGGCGAGCCGACGTTTTCCCTGCGCTTATGCAAGAAGGCGTGCCCCACGTCATAGGTTATCCCAAGGCCGTCCAGCCTTCTGGCGAGAGCCACCATGTCCTTAGGGGAGGAGTAGGGGTGTTCGCTGTTGGTAGGAAAATTTTCCAGCGTCAGCTTTATCCCGCGTCTTTTCGCGTGCTCTAGGCAGTCAGAGGCAAATTCGACAAACCATGCCTTGGCAGTAGTGAGCAGCTTACCTATCTGCGGAATGGGGCACCTGCCCGGATGCACCACCACCAAGTCACCGCCGAGCTTGCTGCAGACGTCTATGCTCTGCTTCATCTTTTTCAGGGCCAGCGACCTGACCTCCCGGTGCCAGCTGACGGGATTAAAGTCCCAGATCGGCCCGTGCACAGAAACCTCCAGGTCACACGAGCTGACAGCCTTTTTCAGGCGACGCAGCTTCTCCATCCTGAACTCAGGGGAGAAATGTGGCACGTCGTATATTATCTCGACGCAATCGGCACCGAGCGTGGCGACTCGCGAAACGGCCTCCTCAACGGGGATCCTATAGAATAGCAGTCCCGATAGGCCGACCTTCAATGGACCACCTAGGGCTCGAGCACGTAAGGGCTGAGGATGTTTTGTTTGACCAGGCTCTCGTCTTTATTTCTCTTCATCTCAAAGCCTTTCAGCCGCTGGATCGCTATTTCGCAGAAGACGGTGACCGTACCCTCCACCAGGTGCCCGGCTTTGACTCCCTTCTCGTTGCCGCCAGAGATATGGAGGTGGATTTTTACCTTTCCTTCGACCGTGCTGACGTTGCCGCTGCCGATTATCTCCAAGTGATCCTCAAAGTCCCCTTGGCAGCCCTTCCTGTAGACGAGCGTGCCCCTTTTCACAGCGCCGACTGCCGATAGGATGACGCCCGCGGTCACCTTTTCCTTGCTGCAGACCTCCTCCAGGCTCTCGACTATTTTCTCGTCCTCTTCCAGACGCATGACAATGTTGTCCCCGGAAACCCTGTATTTCAACAAATCACCATTCAGAATTTGTCCCGCTATCCTATATTTTCTCCCGCATGCCTCTCGTGGCGAGTTCGTGCGCCAACTGGAGCGGCTCAGGCAAGAGGTGGCTTTTGGTAGTCTCAAGCGCGATTCGAATGGCGGTCTTTAGCTCGAGCTTATGCCCAACGCTCACAAAGACCGGCCTGCTTCCGCCCTTCGTCCTGACCGCAGCCCCGATGACCTCTTCGCCGTCTTTCAAGAGTGAGAGCGACCCGCGATTTGCTGCCGGCTCCTTCGCGTCTCCGACCAGTTTGGATTTGGCCACTCCAAGCGTCGGCCTGTCGAGCAGCACGCCTAAGTGGCTGGCAAGCCCAGCACGTCTAGGGTGAGCCACTCCATGGGCGCCAACCACGTAGACATCGGCTTCCACTCCTCGGAGAACTCTAAGCATCCCTTCGAGCTCCCGGAAGGCGAGGAACGTCGGTATGTAAGGCAAGCTGACTTTTACCTTGATTACTCTCTTCTTGAGCAGCTCCAAGTCGCCGTAGCTCAGCACCACGCAGGCGGCGCAGGCCTTGTCCTTCTCGGCAAATGAAATATCGCAGCCGGCTATTGCCTCCAGCTTCTTGAAGCCGTCCTTTTGCACGACCAGCTTAGCTATCTTTTCCTGGGTCCTCGCCAGCTCGTTCAGGTCGAGCTTCGGCGGACTGAGGATGGGCAGCATTTTATCAGTGTAGCTTAATCGCACAAGTTATTAATCCTGAATGCGAAGCTATACGAGATGATATAATGCCGAAAGGACCGAAGTGCAAGCTCTGCGGCAAGTCAATCCAGATAATGAGCTACGATTCCGCATATGCCAAGTTCGTGAAGCCTGGCGAGGCCAAGGCCAGTTTTATCTGCTGGGGCTGCGCGGAAAAGTCATTGGGCGAGAAGCTCAACGAAATCACTGGATCTTAATGGCACAGAGAGATGCTGTGCTGCCGTGCGCACAATATAAAAAAGCACGACAAGCTTCAAAAATGAAGGCTAAATTAACTCGAACATGTGATGAGAAATGAACATCTACGCTTTGCCGGCTTTGGCCGTTTTTCTTGTCAGCATAGTCTTGGGGGTTTTCATTCTTAGAAAGGATTATCGCGACAAGTTCAACAGGTCTTTCTTTCTCTTTGCCCTGGCCGTGTCGATATGGGTTCTAGGCAAGTTCATGAAGATCGCCGACTTGGATCTGGCTTCACCAGATTTGTGGAGCATGGTCGAGATGGTCGGAATGATACTGACTGCCCCTCTGATGCTTTACTTTGTCTCACTTTTACAGCCGTCGACAAATCCAGCTCTGCTCAAAAAACCATATATCTGGCTGGCAATCTATGCGCTTAGCTTGTTTTTCCTGCTATTGCTTTTCAACGGCTACCTGGTCGGGGAAATCTCCCCTGGGCGTTTTGGCCACGAGTACAACACAGGGCTCGCTTATGACCTTTTTGGCGCGTATTATCTGCTTTTGTTGTCGGTATCGGTGGCTCGGCTCTTCAGCATATTCCGAGTTTCAAGAGCGCGTGACGTGACCAGGACGCATTCAAAACTATTGTTCGTGGGGCTATTTTTTGCAGTGTTAATGACTGGAGTCAACGATGTCATTTTCCCTATCATGGAGGTGGAGATGGTGCCGCTGACGGGGTTCGGCCTGCTGCTCTTTGAGGCGTTCGTGGTCTACGCGACCTTGGAACATAAGCTGTTCAGCGTCCCGCAGATCAGGCTTTTTTTCACGCCGGTTCCCGAAGCCTTCCTGAAAACAAAAATGAAGCACAAAATCGAGAGCGGCTACAATTACTTTTTCCGGGAGAAAACTCCGAAGCACAGCGCCGATTTATTCGTCGACCAGGTCACCCACGGAAGGCTCGGCTTATGGATTACCTCGCCGCACCAGAAAAATCCGAACCGAATCGGCCTAAGAAAAACGCCAGTGCTTTTCCTAACCACTGAATTGGCCACAGGTGTTGCTTCGCATCCCATCGATAAGCTTAATAGTTTGATTACTTTGGTCGAGAACGAAATCCTGTTAGCCGGCGGTCGGATGTTGGTGATGTTTGATTGTTTTTCAGACATAGTTCTCGTGAACACCTTCAAGCAGGCCCTCGACTTTATGCATCGTTTGTCCCAGGTTTGCTCCAAGAACGCCTCGAACTTGATTGTCAGGGTGGACGCCAGCAAATTCACCAAAAAACAGCTGAATCTTCTGGAAATATCCTTGTTCCCTGTCAGGGTGAATGTTGAGTCGGACGCATCGCATTGAAAATAACAGGTGGGCCCGCCGAGATTCGAACTCGGGACCTTCCGGTTATCAGCCGAACGCGCTAGCCATGCTGCGCCACGGGCCCTCAGCAATTCATTATTTTTGATTGTCGTATAACGCTTGCTGTTTCGTCACAAGAACTCCCTACTCCCACAAGATTTCTCTTTTATAATAAGCTCCCCGTAAAAACACGGCGGGGGTCAAAGATTTTCGAATATGTCGAATTTCGAAACTTCAGGCTCTTAAAGGCAAACGCATCCGTGAGATTTGGGGGCTGGCAACCTGGATATCCTGGGTAGGGCCAAGGTAGGTTTTCTTGCGCTTTCATTTTGCCTACTTTTTGTTCTAGTCATCCTCCCCAATGTTTCTGCTGGAGACGTGCACCGCAAGGAGCTCCAATATATCATCGAAGGAGAATACTCAATAATTGAAGGCGTCGTTTTTGATGCCGAGACTGGCACTCCTGTCGGTGGAGCTGACGTTAAAGGCGAGATCAACCCCGAGGGGCTATGCATTGATGTTATTGTCGATGCCAGCGGCCACTTCTTTGTGGAAATAATGGAAGATGGCGACCATGATTTTATTTTGAAAGTTTGCGCACCTGGTTATGAGCCAGTCACCGTCGCTGGTTCGATAAAACACGGCGAGCACAAAAATTTGCGAATACCAGTTAATTACGATCCGTTCGACTTACAGCTTTCCGAGAGCTCTGGGAGCCTGACGCGCGGCTACAGAGAGAGCAGCTACTTGATATCCCGCCTGATTCCATTTAAGGCTCAGCGGACAGTTCAGGTGCTGGATAGTAAGGGCCAGCCGGTCTTCGATACGATTGAGGAAAGGGTGCTCACCGGCTACACTTGGGAACAACTGGTCATCGGCTATCGCATAGAGTACTACACCTTTAAAGTCCCGACGCTTGTCCCAAAATATAGAACAGAGAGATATGTGTCCAGTTGGGTGAAGGCTAGAGTCGGCCGCTTGTTGGTATTTACACCCATATTCTCAATGCGCCAGGTTTTTGATGGGTACATTTTGAAATACGTTGCTCAAACAACAACCCGCTTGGTGCCTTACGAGCATTGGATAGTCAAGACCTCCACGACCCCAGATTTTTACGCTGATATTAGGACCAAGACTTTGCGTGACGACGTCCGCAATCCCCGAGCCATTTACACGACCACAATCAGGCAAGTGCCGCGCACGAGGGTTGAGACCTATATCGCTTACAGAGAATACAGTTACAGCGGTACTGTATCCAGCTTCCTCCCTTGGGAGAACAAGCAGGTCCAGGTGAAAGCGATTCCGAAGAACGGTTACACGAACAGCGCAAATTTCAGCGTTTCTTCTATCACTGGAGCCACTGCATCACTCGGTCGTACCTCTCTGAACTTGGCCGTCGAGACTTCGACAACACTAAACGTCGCACCTGAGCGCGCATCTTCTCAAGTCATAGTGATCAAAGCGCACGATTCGAAAGGTAGATTCATTGAAAGCCGTAATTATGATTTTAGTTCTGTGGAGTCCCTTCCTTCAGGCAGTTCCTCCGATCTTTACATAGGAACAAAGAGATTGAGTTCAGTCAACGTGGAAACGAAAGTCAAGTCGACCACGGATTTGGTTGCTATTAAAACTAATACTCCCGTCGTTTCGCCAGTGATTGATTTTAAGCCAGGCATAGGGGCGGCGTATGTGTCGCACATCTACCATGGACTCCCGGTTAAGGACGAGATGGTTTACCAGTTTGGAGATGGTATACCTTTGAAAGACTGGCCGCTTCTTACAACCCGTGAAAAAATAAAAGATCCCGAAGGTGGGTCTGAAATTTATATTCCTTAGGGATACAAGGTGTACCATGCAGCGATTCCATTTTCATAACTTCGACTGTAAGTTTCAATTAACACAAAAGTATTGTCTATTTCTTTCTGGAGACTAACTTGAAATGAAAATTCAATGAACTCAACTTTCGATAGCTGATGAGAGTAATAAGCACTAACTCTGTTACTTTCACTAGTATCGGTTAGAGTTACTTTATCAGCAATTTCATTTGGTGTAAATACTAAGTCATCAATTAATATTCCTTCCCCGGGGTAAAGCCTATCAAAATTGTAGTATATTTTTGGCCCGTAAATTGTCGATGCAATTCCACTAAGAATGACTTTAAGATTCTCTTTTCGATTTCCATAATAAGCGGAAACTTGAATAATTGTACCATCGCTATGCATTATTATCTCTGGAAAAATTTTTTTGTTGTCATCCATCCAAAACAATGTCAACACCCCTCTTGATTCGAGGACATCTACATCATTTTCAACATTTGGACACGGAAAACGCAATACAACATTGTCAATAGGCAAATTACTCTCAGAAGCACAATATACAAACTTAGCTTGATAGATAAAACTGACGTTCTCCGATTTATTGTGATTAGAAAGATTTACTAAATTAATTAAAGCGAGTATAAACGCTACCACAACAACAAGCACAATCACGCCATAGACCGACTTTCTTCTTCCAGACATCTCCGTCAACCATGTTTCTTTTTTTGGTGCTTAACACTATTTTCTTTCGAGTCGTGAACTATAATACTGATTAATGGCTTAATTTATCACGAAATAGATTGGGGGCATAATCTTGGAATACGAATCCCATTCAACAGACGAGCAGCAGCGGGAAAGGCTCAGCAGACTCATGGCCTTCCACCTGCGACACGACCCGGCCGTGAAGCGCACGCCTGACGGCTTCGTCAGCGTCGACGCGCTCACCGATATCATCCGCAGAAAAGTCCGCTGGGTCGAGCCGCACCACATCAGGGAAGTAGCCGTCTTCGACACCAAAAGCAGGTACGAGCTGAACGGCGCGATGATCCGTGCGCGTTACGGCCACTCCGTGGAAGTCAAGCTGGACCTACCCGAGGCGGACGTGGACGTCCTCTACTACGCCGTTGCCCCGGAGGCTTCGGCGCAAGCGCTGTCTGAGGGCCTCAAGCCGGCGGACAGGAAAATGGTCCACCTCTCGATCACTGTCGACAACGCCCTCGAGGTGGGCAAGAGCCACACTCAGAACCCAGTGCTGCTTGCCGTGGACGTGAGGCTGGCCAAGGAGAAAGGGGTAAAGATACTCCGCGCCTCCGACCGGGTCTATCTGGCCCAGTCAGTCCCCCCGGAATGCATCAAGGTCGCGAGTGAGCAGCCTAAAGCGCCTTAATCCTAAAACAAATCTAAGGATTCACCCTTTTTAGTCCTCTAAAATGGATTTTTGGGCGAAATGAGGCAATTATATAAGATTATATAATGAGTAGAAATCGGTATAATAATGCCTAAAGAGCCGAAACTACTACACATACCCCGTCTGGACACGATAATGATGATTGAGGACGCAGTGCAGAGAGCTAAAGAGTATCCGACCAAGGCGGCGCTGCTAAGGAGCCTGCCTCGCAAGGTGATGTACCAGACATTCAACCTGATTCTTGAGTACCTTCAGTATTCAAACAAGATAGTTGTGACCAGAGACGGCAGAGTGGTCTGGATTTTTCAGGACAACGAAAAGATTAGAGAGCTGCTGGCAGAAGGCAAGAAGTTCTGAATTTTACTTCGTCCAGAAGAGGAGTCCTTCGCGAGCGATTCCGACTTTTTTCCTCGCGGGCGTGGTGCAGTGGCGCTTGTTGACCACTATCAAGCTCTTTGCCCTGAAGCCGACCTTCTCCGCTATCTCGCTCAACGTGATGCAGGCGTCGACCGGGCCATCTTGCGTGCAACCGTCGGAGACGACCATGCAGACGTTGGCGCCGTCGCTGCAGACCCTGTGGATTTCCCTTATCGCCGAGAGCATCCCCTTGAAGTAGGCTTTGGAATCCTGTGGCTTGCCCTCGACGAACTCGGCCACTTCAGAATAATCATTTTCTTCATTTACCGACCCGATAAGGCCGAGTTCATTCGGCACCTCGAGCCCGATGACCCACTGCTCCAGTCTCTGGGCGTGGACGTACTCCTTCTTGCCCAGGTAAGGCGGGGAAGTGATCACGGCGTTGATTTTCCCGTTCTCGAGGTTCATCTTCCTGGCGTCTCCCTGATCGACCCTTATGGCGGAGCCCTTGTTCTTGAAGGCCTCGACCTCGTTGCACATCCTCCTCAGCTGGAAGCCCAGTTCCTTTCCGAGCGGCGGCACCGGCCGCTTCATCACTTTTATCGCGGCGCCGTCCTTGTGCGCCCAGCTGCACTTCATCGCCGCGGCCGACAGTCCCATCAACATGAATTCCTTGACAGCACAATCCTCAATTTCCGACAGCCGCTGCCTCGCGGCGACGATTTCCTCGAGAACTGATTTTGAAAATGCCCTGGTTACAAAACTGGGTGCGTCAACCTCCCTGGCTTCTAAGTCCTCTCTCAGAAAATTCTCGACAGATTCCCTCAACTTTGCTACGTCATAGTCGCGGAGCTTCACCCTCGAAGCAAAAAGCGCCGCCGGGTGCGCGTCGAAGCCCACGCAGTTCAGCCCGAGTTCCTTGCAGGCGAGCGGCGTCGTGCCAGTACCGCAGAAAGGATCGAGCACCATGTCCTCATCTCCAAGCCCCCAGGTCTCGGCGACCAGGAAGACCAGGTCGCGAGAAAAGGCCTCCTTCATCGGGAACCAGTTGTAAACTGGACGGCGCCTGTCGGGCAGCGGCGTGGCCAGTCTGCCCAGCCAGAGCTTCTCGGAGATTTTCATCGGTTCCCCTCCGCCATGCTTCCCTTCCAAAGCTGCCGCAGTTGTGAGTGGCACATCTCGTCAGGGCTCCAGAATTCGGCCTCGTCCTCGTCGGAGCGCAGCACCCTGCCTATCTGCTGGACGAACTCGCGGCCCGAGATGTCGCGGTAGTAGGTGCGGAAGGCGTCTGGCCCCAGTCGCCGCTCCATACCCCTCAGCAGCGGGTCGGAGCGGTCGGGGAAGGGGAACTTTAGGATGATGATGCTCTTGATCCCCTTGAGATCGGCGCCCCGGTCCATCTTGGTGGTAAACATGATGTCGTTGAAGGTGTGCGAGTCTCCTCCCTCCCTGACCTTCTCCCGCAGCCCCGGCGGTAGGTAGGCCATGGCGTGCACGGGCACAAAGCCCGGGCGCTTGGCCCGCTTCATGATTCTCTCGAGCATGCCCCAGTACTTGCGCTTGAACGCTTCGTCGGCCCACTTTCGGTAGTTGATGATTTCCTCGGAGCCGAGCCGTTTTCTCACCAGTTTTCCGGGGAAGCGGGTCTCGCCCTCGACGAACTTTGGCTTGACGCCGAAGACCTCCTTGAGCACTTGGTCGCTCTGCGTGGTCGCCGACATCAGCAGGAACTTTCCACCGACCTTCTCCCGGATGCTTTTGAGCACGACTTTGGGATCGGGGACGAAATAGGTTATCGCTTTTTCCTTGAGCTCCCACTCGGCGTGGTCCTTGTGCTCCAGCACCGACTCCAGTTTCCAGCAGAGATCGCCGGCGGTCTCGTCGATGCCGTTGAGTATTCTCACCAGCGACTGCACCAGCTTGATTGGCTTGCCGCTGCCGTCGAGGCTCTCGGACCACTCGTCGCGCAGCTCCCCCATCATCTCCTTGAGTTCGGTCTCGTCCTCGCCGCTGAACTCCAGGTTGCGCCTGACCGCTTCCTGCAACCAGCTCATGGTTCTTTCCGTGACCGAGACTTTGACCGCCAGCGAGTCGAGCCAGTAGTCGGCCTCGTCGATGACCGTAATCGGAACCGCAGGCAGCCTGCCGGCGTTGACCTCGGCTGCCCACTTGGCCGAGTTCATCACGATGGCGTCGGAGTCGACGTAGGCGCCAAACTGTTTCCAGTAGGGACATTCGCCTTTCATGCACCAAGTCCAGTCGCCCTTTATCCCCTTGTAGGGCGCTTTCCTCGCGTCCTTTATCGGCTTGGCGATTTCGGAGCGGAAGATGAATCCCCAGTGCGGACACTCGCGCACGGCGTCGACCCTGCGCTCGCCGCCCTTCCAATCGATGGGGCGCTTGCATGGCAGGGTGCTGCTGTCGCAGGAAAAATCGCGGCCCTTGTCGGCCTGGAGCCTGCAGCGGAAGTTCCGCCGCCCCTTGAGGATACCAATCTTGAGCTTGGAGCCGTCCTCCTTGACGAAGTACTTCTTACCCTCGTAGGCGGCGGCATACTGGTCGGAGAGGATCTTGGTCGGGACGGAGATGATGCCGCGACCGAACTCCAGAATCGTTCTCAGTCCGATGGCAGACTTGCCGCTGCCGACGGTGGCCCTGAGGAAAACGATGTCGTTATCGTCGAAGGCGCCGACGATTTCCTTGATCAGGTCGGCTTGGGTCTTGCCCGACGAGTAGCGCCTGGGCGCCAGGGAACCGCTGTCCTCGAACAGGCCGAACTCGAGCTCGCTGGGTTGCATCCGTTTTCGCCTCAGCCATAACTTACGTGCGATGTTGTTATTTAGCCCATGCAAGTATTGAGATAAGCGCCGGATAATTCCCGGCGATACATTGGGTGAGGGCGATTAATAAAAGGAAATTGGGCAATTCATCAGGCTGGTTTTAATCAGCTATTTAAGCTGCAAATTTTAACCGAGGATATGGAGATATCTTATGCCTTTTTGTGCCGAGTGCGGGGCCGAGGTCAAACCCGGAACAAAGTTCTGCACCAACTGCGGTGCCCCGATTGCTGTTAAACCTGTAGCGAAACTTCCTGCACAGCCTGCGCCCGCTCCAGCGCCCGAGCCTGCCCGCATAGAGAAGCCAGTCGTCCGCCAAGAGAAAACAAAGGGCGCTCGGCCGAAATTTTTCAGCCAGAAAGTTTTCTTATTGGCCGTGATTTTTGTGGGGGTAATGGTCATCGCCGGGGTCGCGTTTGCTTTCTTGTCGGAAGGAGGGGGAGAGCCGACGACCACTTACACCACAACACCGACCACGACGACCAGCACTTCACCACCCACCGACCTTACCGATGGTCTTGTTTTTTACGAAGGCGATTACCCTGGCATCACGCAGGTCACTTATTTCAACAGCGATTCTGAAGAAATCAGCAACGTGAACGCTTACGCTGGCTTGATCGTCCTGCTGGTGGAGTCGGGTACTCCAGAGTATCAGGTGTTTGACGCCGTCACCGCTTTCGGCTGGGAGTTAGTCATGGAGTTGCCCCCTGTCGGGATCTACTGGGTCAACGTCGGTTCGGGCTACGAGGCTTATGCCATCACCAAAATGCTGGACGAGGACTGGACGATCAACGCCTTTCCCCTCACACCCGTTACCCTTTCAGGAGAGCTAACGTCCGTGGACGCCGAACTCCCCACTGGCTGGTTCTGGGGCGCCTACGATACCCGTGCCTTCGACAGTGATATAGTGATGATCGATGGCTGGTCCAATGACGGCTCTCCTGATATCAATGCCGGCAATGGGCAGGATCATGGTGCGACGACCTCGGACATCGCGTCCGGCGGCAGTGAACAGTCTGAAGCTGCTTCCAAAACTGAGGTCGACGTTTACCATCAGCCGGCGGGCACTGGACCGGGCAACCTGAACATGGGTGCCATAGTTCCCTCTATAATGTTGGCCGCTATGAATGCAAACGAGAGAGACCGGGTGACGGCGATCAACATTTCCATCAATGCCCTTTCTGGTCTAGAAGGCAGCGGTGACCGGCATGCCCTCACAGATTCGGCGACCGTCCAGGGACAACAGGCAGAGCAGAATTATTTGGAAGGCATCTTCCAGTCCATGGAGTCCATGGGGCAGCCATTCCTTGATCACGTCTTGGTAAACATATCCACGGGTAACTCTGGTATGGACCTCACCAATCAGTACGCTTATTTGAAAGAGAGATATCCGAAAGCCTGGAATCATATAATAATGGCGGGCGGTCTGGAAAGCAACAACAGTCGCGCCCCGTGGGCCAACTCCAGCGAGAACCCGGACGATGTCATTTATGCGCAGATGCCCGAGGGCCTCATAGGCACCTCCTTTGCCGCGCCACAGTTCACCTCTCTTGTCGCGGCGCTGGCGGCCGAACGCCCCGACCTGAAAAGCGGTGATCTCAAGAGGGCCATCCTCTACGCGGCCCCTGTCATCAACACCTACCGGACGATGCCGACGTTGCAACAGGCTTTAGCCAAAGCCAACGAGCTCTTCCCACCAACGACCACAACGACAACGACCACTACCACCATGACCACAACGACTTCCGTCTTTGGAGATTGGAGCGGGTATTACAGCGCCGTCCACACAGAGTCGACTGATTCTTACACCAGAAACAGCGGCGGAAACATGACTTGGACCAACATCTTCACGGACGGCGACTATTTCGAAGCCGACCTCTATCTTGACGGGATTACGGTGCTCAATACAAGCACGGGTGAGTTCATGTGGAGTTCGAGCGCTAGCGGGACCGTCTGGGGCACGTTCACTTCCGAGACCACGATCGAAGGCACGCTCAGCTTCTCGGTGCCGGACACTGTATCACCACCGAGGGAATGGTACTTCACGGCGACGGTTGTATTAGACCCTGGGTTCGAGTACCTAGACGGTGACATTAATGGTAGCGCTTCCGGAACCGCCTATGGAAACTTCAACTTAACTCCCCAGTGACTTGAAGCGGTTGGCCACGCTGAAGAGAGTAATAGTTAATTTTGGTGGAAGTAATTACTAGTTGATTTGAATGCCAGAATTGCCCGAGGTCGAGACAATAAAACAGCAACTTGCCGCTTGTATAGTGGGTAAGCAATTTTCCGATTTGGCAATCAGCGATGGCAAGCCGCTACGCCGTATATCCTCCGGTAATTTCCGCAAGCGGCTTATCGGCCAGGAGATCAAAGAGGTCGGCCGCTCCGGCAAATATTTGCTCGTCCGCCTCGCCAACGGCAGCACCCTGATTATCCACCTCCGTATGACTGGCGCCCTGTTGCTGAATCCGAAAAATACAGAGAGATTTACCCGGGTCACCTTCAAGTTCACCGACGGCGGCGAGCTCGTCTTCACCGATGTCCGCAGGTTCGGGGCGATGTACTTGGTGAAAGATGAAAAGGACGTGGTCGGCAAGCTCGGCTTGGAGCCGCTCTCCGACGAGTTCACTCCAGGGATCCTGGCGAAGCTGCTGGCGAAGCGGAAGGCCCCGATAAAGGCGGTGCTGCTCGACCAGACCGTCATTGCCGGCATCGGCAACATGTACGCCGACGAGGCATTGTTCTCGGCTAGGGTCCATCCGATGCGCAAGGCGGGTGACCTCTTGCCATTCGAAACAAAGAACCTTCACAAGGCGATTCGCGATGTCCTGACCAAGGCCATCGGCAAGAAGGGCGCCAGCATCAGCACCTACAAGTGCCCCAGCGGCGAGCTGGGCACCGCCCACTTTGACTTCCGCGTGGCCCACCGCGGCGGTGAGAAATGTCCAAAATGCAAGACGGTCATCCAGAGGGTCAAGACCAGAAACCGCAGCAGCTACTACTGCCCCAAGTGCCAGAAGGACTAGACGCCTATTTGAGAAAGCCCGCCTCGGCCTCGGTCAGCTCCAGCTCCCCGGATATCGCCGCGGCCGCCTTCTTGTCGTGTTTGAAGACGAATTTTAGGTATGGCAGCACATCTTTTCGCACCATCCGGGCCGAAGTGTGGCAGCGTGCGCCGACCTTTCTGGCCACGGCGTCGCGGACGGCCCTGTCGATGCGGGTGCGCGAATAGCGGCGGATGTGGCTTGGCAGCTGTGGCTTGGCTGGCTTGACGCTCTCACCCCGAGACAGCCCGACGCCAGCGCTCATCAAGTCGCTGGCGTAGCTCCACAGCCTGTAGGCCTGGCCTCGTCTGGCTCTGCCGAGGAAGATGTCGGCTCTGGAAATCGCATCGTAGACTTTTACCCTGTCGCTCGGGTCCATCACCATCAGCGGGACATTCTCGGCAATCCAGGCCAGCGCATCGTCAGGAGGCATGTCCAGCGCCCAGAGGAGCTTCCTCGCCTCGTCGGCGCTGCTGACGTCGAGCAGCTTGGAGAGGAAATCCCGGACGTTGGTCTCCTGGTCGCGCCGATAGAGGGTGACGTCCCTGATGGTGAGGTGCCTCTTGCCCGCCGCCAACGTCTGCAGGTCGTTGACGGCCGCGCGCAGGTCGCCGCGGGCGGTCTCCGCGATGACGTTCGCCGCGATGGGTTCGAACTCGATATTCTCCGCGTGTAGTATCTTCTCGAGCTCCTTGAGGATGGCTTCTTGCGAGAGTTTGTTGAAGGCGACCATCTGGCAGCCAGCCCTGATCTCCCAGGGTATGGCGTCCTTGTCGTTGGCGATGAGGATGAGAGGATTGCGGGTCTCGGCGACCAGAGCCTTTATGGCGCTGTAGCCGCCGCGATCGGCGTTGCCGTGGATGTTGTCGGCCTCGTCGAGCACCACCAGCCGCTTGCTGCCCGGGCCGCCGAACAGCGTTCCCGAGGCCGCCGCCGCCCCCGCGACCCTCTTCACCTCGGCGAGGGTGCGCTGGTCGCTGGCGTTCATCTCGATGAGGTCCCAGCCGAAATCACAGGCGAGGGCAGCCGCCGCCGCGCTCTTCCCCGTTCCTGCGGGACCGTAGAGCAAGATGG
>Ga0209164_1000530_pt1 | contig 85652 bp, 79 predicted proteins | sample MTBNYHSulfiMetaG_FD_187458 | JGI IMG/M metagenome (GOLD analysis project Ga0209164, IMG submission 187458) | Enrichment culture microbial communities from rom New York Harbor, USA that are MTBE-degrading - MTBE-NYH (New York Harbor Sulfidogenic)... | ecosystem: Environmental > Aquatic > Marine >... | reverse complement strand
TAGAACGTGCGCTTCTTAAGGAACGCAGGTATGTCGAGTTCTTCATCCGAGATCGGCTCGAACGCCGGCAGGCCGGCATCCTCTTCGGCCTCGCCGCCGAACTGCAGCGACTCCTGGCGCCGCTTACCCTCGAAGCCTGTGGCGATGACCGTCACCCGGATCTGGTCCATCATCGAATCATCGATCACGGCACCGAAGATGATGTTCGCCTCTGGGTGTGCCGCCGCTGCCACGACCTCGGCGGCCTCGTTGACCTCGAACAGGCCCAAGTCTGAACCGCCCGAGATCGAGAGCAAGACGCCTTGCGCTCCCTCTATGCTCGATTCAAGAAGCGGGCTGGATATCGCTGCTTTCGCAGCGTCGTGGGAACGATTGTCGCCCGCTGCCACGCCGATCCCCATGAGCGCAGAACCGGCATCCTGCATGACCGTCCGGACATCAGCGAAGTCCAGGTTGATCAGACCTGGGACGGTGATGAGGTCGGTGATGCCTTGGGTACCTTGTCGCAGGATGTCGTCTGCGATCCTGAACGCGTCGAGGATCGAGGTCTTCTTCTCAGCGACCTGGAGCAGCCGGTCGTTCGGGATCACGATCAACGTGTCCACGTGCTCCTTGAGGCGGGTGATGCCCTCCTCGGCCTGCACGGCACGCTTGCGACCCTCAAACGCGAAGGGCCGGGTCACGACCGCTACGGTCAACGCCCCGATCTCTTCCTTCGCGATCTGCGCGATGATGGGTGCACCGCCAGTGCCGGTGCCCCCCCCTTGTCCGGCTGTGATGAAGACCATGTCGGCGCCTTGCAGCGCCTCCTTGATCTCATTACGGTTCTCCTCTGCGGCTTGCACACCCACATCAGGGTCTGCACCTGCACCGAGACCCTTCGTGAGATTCACACCGATGTGGACCTTGTAGTCCGCATCCGACATGAGCAGTGCCTGAGCGTCGGTGTTGATCGCGATGAACTCAACACCCTTGACCCCAGCCTCGACCATTCGGTTGACGGCATTGGTGCCGCCACCGCCGATGCCCACGACCTTGATGACCGCGAGGTAGTTAGCGCCCGTCTCGAGCATGCTCTCCTCCCTGCCCGTACCCTGCTCTCCCTCTGTCCTCAACCTCTAGTTGAGGGTTAGTATGCAGGGGCAACGGTCAATCTTCGCATAAACCTTATACGAACCGCAAGGGGTTTGCAACAGTTTGTTGATCCGCCCGACCCGCCCACCGTGCCAGTCGTCGCTGCCGGGATGCGAGCCGGCGTTTCGACGAGCACCGATCGCGGACGCGGCCCACTTCTGATGCCGTCCTGGGCGCTATTCGCGCGTCTGGACCATCGTGCCGAGAGGCACCTGGGGGAAGAGTTCCAGGATGTCACGGTTGTACAGGCGGATGCAGCCGTGCGATGCCATAGTGCCGATCACCCACGGCTGGTTCGTACCGTGGATGTTGTACGCAGTGAAGACGAAACCCGAAGAACTCTGTCGGAACATTCGCATCTTCCTTGGGCCATACACACCCGAAGGGTCGGTATGATACTTCGCGTCGATGCGCCATGTCCCGACCGGTGTTGGTGTGTGTGCCTTGCCCACCGCAATAGGGTACGCCTTGACCAGTACGCCGTCCTTGACCCAGTAGAGCCTGTAATCTGACTTGTCTATGACGATGCATGTGGCCCACGGGAACTCGAGCCGGCGGATGTTGAATGTGGACGTCGTCGATGCGACCGGGTTGGACGAGACGAGCTTGACGGTGTTGACCCCCTGCCCGAGCTCGAGCGTGCCCATGCTGGCCAGCGTGCCCTCGCGCACTGAGCGCGAGTTCACCCGGCGGCCGTTGAGGTACATGTCGAGCTTCGTTGTTGACAGACCCACCCGCACGGCGGTCGAGGTTCGCTGCGCTGCGTACGAGGAAGGGCTCACCAGCTTGGACGCGAGAGGCTTCTCCCAGATGCGCAGAGTCAGCGGTCTACTCTCCACCGGAGTGGTACGGGAACCGATTCGCGCGAGCACCCTGTGCGTGCCGGGCGCAAGGTCGACCGTGCCGAAATCGACCCTCTGACCGGGAGCTGCGGGGTGTGCGTCTACGACCGTTCCGTCAATGACAAGCATGACGGTGCCGGTGGGGTCCTCCGAGGAGAGTCGTACCGCAAGATCGGCGTCCTGAAGATGATCCAATGCCGAAGACGTGACCTCCACCGCGCCTGCGGGCGTGGCAGGAGACATCCACATCGAGCACACGAACAGGAATGCGGCAAGGATGACGCAGTGTCGCCTCGTGCCTCTCGGAGGTGCCGCGTTCAAGACAGCCCCTTTCGCTGGCCTACTCGTCAAGACCCCGCCACGTCGGGCGGTCGACCGTCCTTACATTCACGTACACGACCACTCCGGCATGCTCCCGGAGGATTTCCCTCGCGATGAGGTCTTTCTTCCCAATATCATCGGCAGATCCGACGAGAATCTCGATGTCGTCGACGGTGATCAAGGTGGTCTTGTCAACCGTCGGGGCAGAAACCGCGCGCACCTGAGCGGCAAGGTCCGAACTCAGGCCCTGCCATACCCTCAATGCGTTGAGCAGGGTCTCCGATTCGCTCCGCGCGCCCGCCTCCAGTGCCGCGTCCTCGATGTCGCGCACGACCACGAGTGTCGCGGTCGTGTCAGGGGTCTGCCGGGCTATCGCGAAACCAGCCAGGTCCACAAGCCAGAAGGCTTCCTCCCCTACGTCCACGTACGCGGCGGGCACGCGCTCGGTGAGGCGAATCCGCATCGTATCGGGAAAGTCCCTCGTCACCACAGCATCCGAAATCCACGGATCGGACACAAGGCGCTCTCGCACCTCATCGGCAGGAAACCTGAGCAGCGTCGCGTCTGCGGGTACCGCAGCGCGCTCGAGCACCTGGTCAGTGCTGAGCTGTTCGTTTCCCACTACCTCGACCGAGGACACCGCGAAGATCGAGGAGCGATACAGACTCACCGCACCGACGACCACCAGCACCACCACCGCGACGACGGCCCCGACCTTGAGCCTGGCGCGCAATCGCTGCCCCCGTAGTCGCCGCTCTCGCTGTTCGCGGCGGGTGGCCGCTGCCTTGCGGGCAGCCTCTGAGCGTTCGGCAGGTCGGGTCTCGCGACCACTGTCAACCTTAGGTTTAGGTGGCGCCTTGCGCCGCTGTGGTCCATCGCTGCCCGAGATGACGACCTTCCTACGGTTGGTCGAACGAGCCGAGGAACCGGATCTCTGTCTCGAGTTCGATGCCATGCATCTCCTTGACGGTGTCACGCACCCGGTGGATCAGTGCCACGACGTCTGCGGCGGAAGCACTGCCGTCGTTGATGATGAAATTCGCGTGGGTCTCCGACACGACTGCTCCGCCGACTCGGACCCCCTTCAACCCCGCGCGCTCGATCATCCGACCGGCCGAATCGCCGGGTGGGTTCACGAACACGCTCCCGGCTGACGGCCGTCCGATCGGCTGGGTCGCCTTGCGCCTCGCGAAGCTGGACTCCATCGTACGTCGAATCGCGGACCTGTCGCCATCTTCGACCCGTAACGCGCACTCCACAACCGCTCCCCTCTCGGGCAGGTCGGTCGACCGATACCCCCACGTGACCTCTGGACCACGCAGCGCAAGGAGCCCTTCGCCTGGTAAGTACAGCGTTACGCTCTCAACCACATCCCCTATCCACTCCTGCCGACCACCTGCATTCATGGCGAGTGCCCCACCAACGGTCCCAGGAATGCCTACGGCGAATTCCAGACCGGAAACGCCATGAGAGAACGCGTCTTGCACCAGAACCGCGAGAACGCAGCCCGCCCCCGCTTTCAGGTGCCCTCCCTCCAAACCGTGCCGCTTGAAGTCGCGTCCCAGCACGATGACGGCGCCCCGGTACCCCTCGTCGGCGACCAAGATGTTGCTGCCTTTGCCCAGGACGACGTATTCGATCCCCTCTTCTCCCAGGACACGATAGGTGAGCGCGAGATCGTGGATCGTGTCACACGTGACGAACAGGTCGGCTGGCCCGCCGATGCGATACGTCGTGTGCCGAGCCATCGGTTCGCGCAGTGACACGCTGCCGGTCAGCCCTGAACGCAATGCCAGGTGTGCTCGCGTAACGCTCACGTCACCCGGCCCCCCGACTCACCTCGAGTTCGTGGAGGATCTCCTGCCCCATGCTGGTGACATCGCCGGCACCCATCGTCATGACGAGATCGCCGGGGCGCGCGTCAGCCGCGATGAACGGGGCGATATCCGTGCGATGCGGGAAGTACGCCATGCGCGTCCGGGGAGCCACGTCCAAGACGTGGTCAACGACCGTCTTGCCCGACACGCCCGGGATTGGTGTCTCGCCAGCGCTGTAGACATCCATGATCACAACGCGGTCCGCACCGGTGAATGAATCGCCGAACTCGGTGGCCAGGGTCTCTGTCCGAGAGTACCGGTGCGGCTGGAACACCACCCACACGCGCTCGAAGCCGATCTCGAGCGCCGCATGCAGGGTCGCCTTGATCTCGGTGGGATGGTGCGCGTAGTCGTCGACCACGGTGATACCGGTGTACTCGCCGATCGTCTCGAAGCGCCGGCGCACACCGCCGAACCCCGCCAGAGCCTGAGCGGCCGATGTCACGTCGAGCCCGAGCGCGTACGCTACCGCGAGGGAGCCGGTCGCGTTAGACACCATGTGCCGACCAGGAATCCCGATCGACGCCTCGATCTGCAGCCCCGACGGACCGTAAACCGAAAACGTGTGTCCCATCCCCGAACGGCCAGTCACTTCGTAGCGGATATCCGCCTGGGCTGAGGAGCCGTAAGTGATCACACGCGCGTCCAGGTCCTCGGCCAGCCCCAGCAAGCGTGCGTCGTCGGCACACAGAACCAGCGCACCGTCGAACGGGACCTTCGACATGAACTCGACGAACGTGCTCTCGACACGGTCCAACGTACCGTAGTGGTCCAGGTGCTCGGCTTCGATGTTGGTCACGAGGGCCACATGGGGGTCCAGGTACACGAACGAGCCGTCCGACTCGTCGGCCTCGACCACGTAGTGCCGTCCTTCTCCGCACGCGGCGTTGGTCGCGTATTCCACGATCTCGCCACCGACCAGGAAGGTCGGGTCCTCGCCCATCGCCGTGAGCATGCAGGCGGTCATCGCGCTGGTCGAGGTCTTGCCGTGCGTGCCCGCCACCGCAATGGTCACCCGCTCCTCGGCAAGGTGCGCAAGCATGCGGGCCCGCGGCCATACCTCTATACCACGACGAACCGCTTCGGCAAGCTCGGGATTACGTTCAGAGATCGCCGAGGAGACCACCACGACCTCAGGGTTACCCAGGTTCGCGGGATCGTGGCCGATCGACACGCGCATGCCCATGTCCACCAGCGCGCGTGCGTAGCGCGATTCCTTGAGGTCGGACCCGGTGACCGCGACGCCACGTTCGTGCAGCACGCGCGCGATGGCGCTCATTCCCGCGCCGCCGACCCCTATGAAGTGCGCGTAAGTGCGCTCGCTCACATCGTGCCTTTCTTGTCTGGTTCTGCTTGTGAGGCCGCCCGCACCAGTTCTGCCACGCGCGCGTCCGCGTCGGGTCGCCCGAGGCGGGCGGACGCGGCAGACATGGTAGCACGCCGGTGCTCGTCGGCAAGCAGACCCGTCACGATCTCGACGAACTTCGGCACGTCAAGATCGCGGTCCGCGATGACGACGGCTCCTCCTGCCTCGGCTACCGATTGCGCATTCGTGGTCTGGTGGTCATCTGCAGCGTACGGATAGGGCACGAGCACCGCCGGTCTGCCGATCGCCGTGATCTCGGCGATAGACGTCGCGCCCGCACGGCACACGATCAGGTCAGCAGCGGCTATGGCCGAACTCATGTCGTCGATGCGGGGTACGACCCGATACCGCTCCAGATGGGCCATGCCGGCCGTCGCCGCTTCGACGCTCCCGATCTCGCGTTCGCCCGCAGCGTGTAAGACGAACACGTCCGGGGCCGACAGCATCGTCTGAAGCCCCTCCACGACGGCCTCATTGATGTGGCGAGCGCCCTGCGAGCCGCCGAACACCAGCAGGACCGTGTGCTCCGGTGCGATACCCAAACGCTCGCGTCCCCGTGCGCGCGACACGTCGAGCATGTCGCGCCGCACCGGGTTCCCGGTAACGGCAATGCGGTCCGGATGGTGCAGATAGCGAGCCGATCCGGCATACGTCACTGCCACACTGCGCGCCCAACGCGAAAGGACCTTGTTGGCCATGCCCGGGACCGAGTTCTGTTCGTGCAGCACTAGCGGGAGACCCCGCAGAACCGCGGCAAAGCCCACGGGCAACGAGACGTAGCCTCCAAACCCCACCACTACATCGGGCGTTTCGCGCCTGAGCAACCCGAAGGCCCGGAACGTGGACACGAGGATCGTGGCCGACGCGGTCAGCAGCGTGAGCGGGCGCGCCCGGTCGTAGCCCCGCGCAGACAGGCCGAAGAAGCGAACACCCGCCTCGGGTACGAGGCGGGCCTCCGCGCCGTCCGGCGTCCCGACGAACAAGACTTCGTCACGCCCGTTGGCGCGCAGCTCCTCGGCCACCGACAACGCCGGATAGATGTGACCGGCGGTTCCCCCGCCACTCATCATCACTCGCATGCGACTGCTCCTTGTTGGGGTTCTTGCCGCGGACGACACGAACACCACGCGTACCGTATCGCGACACAGACAGGACCACGCCGATGCACAACATGGTGAACGTCATGGTGGACCCGCCGTAGCTGACCAACGGCATGGGGATGCCGGTCACCGGCATCAGACTGGTCACCGCAGCCATGTTCATGATGGCCTGGATAACGATCATCGCGGTGATACCTCCGGCCAGCAAGCGTCCGAACGTATCGCGGGCCCCCAGGGCGATGCGGATGCCGGCATAGGCGAAGACGACGAACGCGGCCACGATGCCCAGCGCACCGACAAGTCCCAACTCCTCGCCGATGATCGCGAAGATGAAGTCCGTGTGCGCGGCAGGAAGGTAGAAGAACTTCTGCCTCGACATCCCGAGTCCGACCCCGGCGATCCCGCCGGAGCCGAAGGCAAGCATCGCCTGGATGGTCTGGTACCCGGCGCCCTGCGGGTCGGCCCACGGGTCGAGGAATGCGAACAGGCGAGCGGCTCGATACGGCGCGATCAGCACGGCGGCAGTCCCGATAGCCGCGCCTCCCGCAAGCACGCCCCCCAACGCTCGCCAGTCGACACCCCCGAGCAGGAGGACCACGTAGATGGCAGCAGCGATCGACACCGTCGTCCCCATATCAGGTTGGAGCATCACGAGAAACATCACGAGTCCCGTGCTCACGAACAGTCGACCCCACATGTCCTTGTCCGCCAGTTGTCGGCTCCGTCGTTGCGCAAGCATGTGTGCGGCCACCATCACGCACGCCAACTTGGCATATTCGGAAGGCTGGATCGTGTATCCCCCGATATCGACCCAGCGCTGAGCCCCGCCTCCTTCGATACCTATGACGAGGACGACCACCAACCCACCGATCGTGACGAACAGAGCCGGCCAAGCGAGACGCCGGAGCGCGCGGTAATCAACGCGCCACGCGAGCAGCAACAGGATGCTGCCGAGCCCAATCCACATGAACTGTCGCTTCAAGTGATACGCGCTGTCGCCGTGAAGCACGAAGTCGGACACCGATGACGCCGAGTAGATCATCACGAGGCCCGCAAGCATGAGTGCGACCGACGATCCAATGAACAGATACCGTGCCTTGGCGATGTCTACGGCAGTGGCACGGTCGCGCGACACGCTACATCGCCTCCCGCTGCATGGAGGTGACGATCCGCCTGAACTCCCGGCCACGTTCCTGGTAGTCGGCGAACTCGTCGAACGAGGCACACGCCGGCGCCAGCAACACGACATCACCCGACAAGGACGCCGTCCGCCCGAGCTCGACGGCTTCGCGCATAGAACCGGCCCTTGCGGACTCGACGCCAGCGGCGTGCAAAGCCTCGTCGATCAAGGGACCCGCCTCGCCGAAGACCACCGCACGGGCATCCGCGCGCGCGATCGCGTCGGCGAGTTCGTCAAACGAGTTGCCCTTGTTCCGGCCGCCAAGCAAGACGACTAGTCCCCTGTCGGGAAACGCCGTCAGCGCTTTGAGCGCAGCATCGGGGTTGGTGGCCTTCGAATCGTTGATGTACTCCACGCCATCGATCACCGCAACCGGCTCCAAGCGGTGTTCGATCGGTTCGAACGTGCGCAAGCCGGCCGCGATGTCCTCCGGCGCCACACCGCACGCGTGCGCGGCGGCAGCGGCAGCTAGAGCATTGCCCACGTTGTGGTCGCCCTTGATGAGCAACTCAGAGCGGTCGAGCAGCTCGACGGTGCCTGACGGGGTCGCCAACGCCAGAAGGGTACCGACCGTCCCGGCCCCACCCTCAGGAAGTGACCGGGCGCTCACGGGAACGACTCGCACGCCTTGGGCACGCACAACCTCAGCGAACGGTGCGGATCCCGCGCCGTCAACGTCGATGACGGCCGTGTCGTTGGCGTCCTGATTCGCAAACACGGCCGCCTTGTCCCGAACGTATGACTCCATGCCACCGTGCCAGTCGAGGTGGTCCGGCGTTATGTTCAGCAGGACCGATACCCTCGGCTGGAACTCGACCGTGGTCGCGAGCTGGAACGAGGACACCTCAGCCACGACGATCGTTGGGGGTGAGGCTTGAGACGCCACATCGATTGCAGCCGGCCCGATGTTGCCGGCGACATCCGCCGGCATTCCGGAAGACTCGATCAGGTGGGCGATCAGGCTCGTGACGGTCGTCTTGCCGTTCGTCCCCGTCACTGCGACCCAAGGGACACGGGAGACCCGGTATGCGAGCTCGAGTTCGCCGATGAGTTCGAACGACGCGTCTTTCGCGCTTCGCCACAGCTCCGACGAAGGCTTGATGCCCGGACTCACGACGGCAAGCGAGTACGAGCCACCAACGTGCTCGACACCGAGCATCGCATCGACACCCAGACGTGACAGTTCCTGTGCACGGCTACGCAACTGGGGCGTGTCCGCGCCGTCAACTGCGACGACATGGCGCTCGACGCCGTCCTTGAGCGTCGCAAGATACCGCGCCGCCGCATAGCCCGATGTGCCGAGACCCAGAACGAGCACACTGCCGCCGGCCGGGGTGTCACTCATGACGTCACCGACCCTACGAAGTACAGCGCGAAGCCGGCGCCTGCCATGATGCCTGTGACGATCCAGAACCTCAGCATCACCTTCGTCTCCGACCACCCGAGCATCTCGAAATGGTGGTGGATCGGCGCCATGCGGAAGACGCGTTTCCCAGTGAGCTTGAAAGATGCGACCTGTAGGATCACCGAAGCGCCCTCGACCACGTAGATGCCGCCGATCAGCACGGCAAGGAGCTCAGTCTTGGTGATGATGGCGAGCGCAGCGATCGCCGCGCCCAGTCCCAACGACCCCGTGTCGCCCATGAAGATGTCTGCCGGAAAAGCGTTGTACCACAGGAACCCTATGCACGCGCCGGCGATCGCCGCCGCGAGCAAGGCGACCTCCAGCCGGTTCTGCCGAAACGCGATGCCGGCGTACGCAAGCATCACGATCGTCACGGTGCCTGCAGCCAGACCGTCGAGCCCATCGGTCAGGTTCACGGTGTTCGAGAAGCTGATGATCATGAAGAAGACGAGCGCCAGGTAGAACCAGGGTACGGCGAGCGCCACGCCACCGATCTGGAAGGTCGATGAAACGGCGCCCAGGTCGAGGCTTGCGGCGGTGAGTGGCAACGTGACTTCGGTCGGGAGTCCCGCCCAGTTCACGGCAAGCAACCCGAACGTAACGGCGATCGCGGCTTGCCACAGGATCTTCGCGCGCGGTCGAAGTCCCAGCGAACGCTCATGCCACACCTTGGACCAATCGTCTATAAACCCGAGCATGCCGCACGCGGCCATCGCGAAGAACGCGAGCAGCGACAGACGACCGATGCTGCCGAGAGCGAAATAGGTCCCCACGACGACCAGCAGAATCAGGACGCCGCCCATCGTCGGGGTACCCTGCTTCACGAGATGCCCCTGTGGACCGTCGGCCCGTACTTGCTGGCCGATGTTGCGGAAACGCAGCACCCTGATCCACAGCGGGAACAGCACTCCTGAAGCGACGAGTGCGAGCACGACCGCCAAGAAGACCTGGTAGGTCGGGTACTGTGCCAGTCTAAACACGTGGCTCCACGATCCCTTCGACCACACGCTCCAGGCCCATCACCCGCGAGGCCTTCACCAGCACCACGTCACCCGGCCGCACCAGGTCGTCGAGGACCTCGCTCGCCTCCTCCGGGCTCGCACACGGCCTGATTGCCTCGTCGGGCATGCCCTCCGCACGCGCCCCGTCGGCGATCCTGGCTGCCTTCACGCCTACGGTGATGAGCGTGTCGATCGGGAGACGCCCGACCTCCTCGCCGATCCGGAAGTGCGCCAGCTCGGTCAGCGAGCCCAGCTCGGCCATGTCGCCCAGCACAGCTATCCTCGCTCCATGCGTGCTCACCTCGGCAAGCGTCTCGATCGCCGCACGCATCGAAGACGGGTTCGCGTTGTAAGCGTCGTTGATCACGTGAATCCCTGTGGCGGACTCAAAGACCTGCATGCGCATCTCGCCGGCTGCCGCAGCAGCGAGACCGGCAACGACGTCATCCAAGCTCACCTCGAGGCGGAGCGATACCGCCGCCGCCGCCAACGCGTTGTAGATGTTGTGACGCCCTGGAACAGACAGTCGCACCTCGCGGTCACCCATAGGCGTCACGAGCACAAACGAGGCACGGCTCTCCTCGTCCACCGCGACGTCGCATGCCCTCACATCATCTTCCTCGTGCATGCCGTATCGGACCACCTCGGCCACCGCGATCTCCTCAAGGGCATCTGAGGCGGGATCGTCTCCGTTCAGGAAGACAACTCCACCCTCCGGAATCGCGCTGACGAGTTCTCCTTTCGCTGTGAGAATCGCCTCTTGTGTGCCCAGGAGTCCCAGGTGACTCGTCCCTACATTGGTGACAAGCCCGTGGGTCGGCCGGGCGATCTCGCACAGCCGGGCGATCTGACCGAGTCCGCGCATGGCCATCTCGGTCACCAACACGTCGGTGTCGGCACCAGCGCGCAGGATGGTGAACGGCACGCCCAGCTCGTTGTTCTGATTGCCCTCCGTCGCAATGACGCGCGAACGGATGTCCAGCACGGACGTCAAGAAGTCCTTGGTCGTCGTCTTGCCCGTGGAGCCGGTCACGCCGATCACCGGACAGAACAGGCGGTTCCGATGGTAGGCGGCGATGTCTTGCACCGCCCTCAGTGCGTCGTCGACGCGAATGACTGCGATCTCGCGCTCCAACGCGCTCTCTAGTTCTGATGCGATCGTCGACGGCTCCTTGGTGATGATCGCTGCGCGAGCGCCCAGCGCGGCAACCGCGGCGATGAAGCTGTGGCCGTCCGCACTCCCGCCTTCGAAGGCAGCGAACACCATCCCCGGCTCCACCCGCCGCGAATCGGTGGTCAACCCGTTCACCATGGTCGACGGGTCGCCGGCAACGAGCGTTCCGCCCGTCACCTCCACCAGCGTCTCGACCGAGACAGTCAGCACAGCGACATCAGCTCCTCCCGGGCCACCTCGCGATCGTCGAAGTGAATCGTCCGGTCGGCGAATATCTGGTAGTCCTCGTGCCCTTTGCCCGCGATCAGGACCGCGTCCCCCGCATCCGCCTGTGCAAGCGCCTTCGCGATGGCCGTCCGTCGGTCGACCTCGACTTCGTAGGACGCCGGCCCGGTGCGCAATCCGTCCTCTATGTGGAGGATGATCCCTACCGGGTCCTCAGAGCGCGGGTTGTCGCTCGTCACCACGACGTGGTCGGCGCCCAGTGCCGCCGCGCGACCCATGAGCGGCCGCTTCTCTGGGTCCCGGTCTCCGCCGCACCCGAACACCACGAGCACGCGACCGTCGGTCACCCCTCGTACCGCCGCAACCGCCTTATCGAGACTGTCGGGAGTGTGCGCGTAATCCACGTAGACCGCGAAGTCTTGTCCAGCGTCTATCCGCTCCAGGCGACCCGGCACCTGCGGTGCGGCCTCGAGTCCCGAGACGATATCCTCCAGATCGAAACCAAGTGCGAGGCCGCAACCGGCGGCCACCAGCGCGTTCGACACGTTGTACGCTGCTGCGAGCGGCAGTGTGACCCGCGCAGAACCCTTCGGGGTCCGTAGGGTGAACGACGAGCCGCTAGAGCCGAGTACGACATCGGTGGCAAGCACGTCCGCATCCTCGGCTCCGACTGTCAGGGCGTCGATCTCGAGCGCCATAGCAGCGCCCATCGGGTCGCCCACGTTCACGACGCGCTCACGAACGTCGAGATCCGTGAACAAGCGGCGTTTCACCGAGAAGTATTCCTCCATGGTGTGATGATAATCCAGGTGGTCCTGGCTGAGGTTGGTGAACGCAGCAACGGAGAACGCGATGGCGTCGACGCGGTGCAAGTCGATGGCGTGCGATGAGACCTCCATCGCGGCAACGTCGACCCCCGCGTCGCGCATCTGCGCCAGCAGTGCGCTGAGATCGGCGGATTCCGGTGTCGTGCGCCCAGCGGGGCGACGCTCGTCCCCGATACGCGTCTCAACCGTCCCAATCAGGCCCCCGAGCTTGCCCGAGGCCTTCACGATGCTCTCCACCAGGTACGCGGTGGTCGTCTTGCCGTTGGTCCCCGTGATGCCGACAACGTCCACATCACTGCTCGGCTTGCCGAAGAGCCGCTCGGCCGCGAACGCAAGCGCGGTCCGCGTATCCGGCACCTGCACTTGCTCGACACCCGTGATCCCGGATACGGGCTCCTGCACGACCAAGGCCACGGCTCCTCGGCCAGCAGCATCGGCGGCGTAATCGTGCCCGTCGTGAGCGAACCCGCGAATGCAGAAGAAGGCGTCACCGGGCTGCACCCGGTCCGACCGATATGCAACGCCGGTGACGGCGATACCGGGACCGCTTGGTCCCGGTTCTTGGCCGAGTAAGGTGCGTATGTCCGTGTTCGCCACTCCCCGTCACCTGCGCCCAAATCCCGGGAATTCTACCACGCTGTACCACGCAGTCCTACGGTGAGAACGTGCTCGTTGCCGTGCCGTCGACAGACGCGCCGGCAAAGCTCGGCGGAATCTTGAGATGTGAAACGCAGAACTCCGCCAGCGCTTGGAAGGTCGGGGCCGCAACGGTTCCTCCGTAGATCGCGTTCGACGGTTCGTCAAGCGCGACGAAGATCAGCACCTGTGGGTCGTCTGCAGGCAGGAACCCGACAAATGAGCCGATGTACGCGTCCGATTCGTACCCGCGTCCGTCCGAGCGCGCCTTCTGCGCCGTACCGGTCTTGCCGGCTACCTCGTAGCCGGGCACGGCGGCGTTCCCGCCCGTACCCTCGGTCACGACCGCCTTGAGCACCTCCCGCGTCGTTGCCGCGGCCTCCTCGGAGATGGCCCGTTCCTTTGGCCACGACAGCGTTGCGTCCGGATCGTCGGGCAGGCCCAGCAGGAAGTGCGGCGTGACCAGTTCGCCGCCGTTGGCGATGGCAGCCATTGCGCGCACGAGTTGCACCGACGTCAGGGACACTCCCTGGCCGAACGGGATGTTGCCGATGCTCGACCCCGACCATTGTGAGACTTCCGGCAGGTAGCCGACGGTCTCGCCAGGGTAGTCGATGCCGGTGCGCTCCGTGAGGCCGAACCCCGCAAGGTACTCGTACAGCGCATCGGGACCGAGCGCCATGCCGAGTTTGACCGCACCAACGTTCGACGAATTCGTGACGATGTCGGTAAGCGTCCAATTCACGGTCGGCCGAGGATGCGCCTCGCCGATGCGTCGTCCGCCTACCTCGATGCTCGGCGGGAGCTCGAAGACGCTTTCCGGCCCGTGGATACCGGCGTCTATCACGGCCGCGGCGGTCAGCGACTTCATGGTCGAGCCCGGCTCGAACACATCGGTCACGGGCCGGTTGCGGAAGGCGGATTCCTCGGCCTGGCCAAAGGCGTTCGGATCGAATCCCGGAACGGTCGCCATGGCCAAGATCTCACCGTTGCGCGGGTCCATCACCACGACGCTCCCGCTCGCCGCTCCCCACTCCTCGACCGCGGCGGCCAACTGGACTTGCGCCTGGTACTGGATGTCAGTGTCGATGGTGAGGACCACTCCCGAGCCATGGACCGGGTCCTCGCGACGCATCACGCCGCCCGGGATGGGCCGCCCGTGCGGGTCCCGCTCTGCGAGCAGGGACCCCGGAGAGCCTGCGAGCACATCGTCGTAGTACTGCTCGACTCCCGCCAAGCCCGCATCGTCCACGCCTACGAAGCCGAGGACCTGGCAGGCGAGCTCGCCGGAGGGATATGTGCGACGAGAGTCCTCAAGAAGACCGATGCCTTCGATTCCGAGCGCTTCAACCGCTGCGGCGCGCTCCATGTCCACCTTGCGCGCGATGTACACGAAACCGGTGTCCTTCGTGAGCTTCGCCTCATACTCCGCAGGCTCACCGCCCAAGACCTTGGCGAGTGCGGCCGCAGTCCCGTTGACGTCCTGTACCGAGTGTGGGACCGCGTATATGGTCCGAGCCTCCATGCTGACCGCAAGCGGCTCGCCTTCGCGATCGTAGATGACTCCCCGCCGCGGTGAGAGCACGATGTCCCGCGTGCGCTGTGCTGCGGCACGCTGAGCGAACGCTGGTGCCGCGAAGACCTGCAAGTGCACGAGACGTCCGGCAACGACCAGGAGACAGACCAGAAGGACGACGAGAACCAGCACGAACCGCCTGCGAAAAGCGTGTGCCCTACCGGTTCCCGTGACACGTCCTCTCGATCGCGCCGATGCCATCGCGCTCACCGCGACGATGCGAGGCCAACATCACCTACCAGGAGGACTTGGGCCTCCCCCGCCGTCATTTCCATGACGGACGCGAACAGGGACGCGAGACCGTCCTCGCGTGGAGTGTCAAGCGCAGTCGCGGTATCGTCGGCAGCCTCCACGTCTTCGAGGTCTTCCTCAGGCAGGCACAAGTAGCTGACCTGGGATGCCTCTGCCATGCACATGGTGCGCCCAGCGATCTGCTCGATCCGAGAGGGAGTGGTAAGCGCGCTCTTGTCGACCTCCAGGAGGTCGCCCTCGAGACGCTCGGTCTTGATGTCGGCTACCAGGCGGTTCGCCTCATACGAGCTCTCTGCGGCCTGAGCGGTCAACATGACCCGACCCAGACCGAACACGGCGGCCAGCGCCATGAGCAGCATGCTCGCCTGGAACAGATGCCGCGCATGCTGGACAGACCCCGCCTTGCGGCCTGGCGCGCTGCAAGATACCGACCCACTGTGAACCAAGCGCAGGCGCGGACGGCGTGTGCCACGTGATCTGTCAATCGCGGGCAAGCCCACGCCGTCCTCCCTTCGTCTCCGCCGACGCCCTGCCGGCGCGTACCTAGATGCGCTCCGCGACCCTGAGCCTCGCGCTTCGGGCGCGCGGGTTGGCCGCGATCTCCTCTTCCGTCGGAACGACGGGTCTTCGTGTGATGACTCGGACTACCGGCTCGTGCCCGCACTGACAGACCGGAAGATCCGGCGGACACACACACCCCGATGAGAGTTCGCCGAAGACCGACTTGACGATCCGGTCTTCGAGCGAGTGGTACGAGAGCACGGCTACTCTGCCGCCGCTGGTCGTCCAGCGAATCGCCGCGCGGATGCCCTTCTCCACCGCTGCCAGTTCGCCGTTTACCTCGATGCGCAGGGCCTGGAACGTGCGTCGCGCTGGGTGGCCTCCCGTCCGGCGCGCGGCCGCGGGTACAGCGCTCTTGACGACTTCGACGAGGTCCCCGGTTGTCTGTAGGGCTCGGCGGCCTCGCGCGGCTACGATGAATTCTGCAATGCGCGAGGCCCACCGTTCCTCACCGTACTCGCGGAGGATCCTCGAAAGCTCCCCCTCCGAGTACTCGTTGACCACCTTCGCGGCGGTCAGCGGGTTGCCTGCCGGGTCCATGCGCATATCGAGTGGCGCGTCCGTGTGGTATGAGAACCCCCGCTCAGGGAGGTCGAGTTGCGGTGAGGACACGCCGAGGTCGAACAGGAACCCGTCGGCATAGGGAATGCCCGCTTCGGTGAGAACATGGTCGAGATCGGCGAAGTTGCCCTTGAGAAGGACAACTGTGGTGCCGCTCTCCGTACGGGTTTGCTGGCCGAGGCGTAGTGTGACTGCTGCTGCATGTAGTGCTGCATCGTCTTGGTCGATGCCCACCAGTGTCCCGGTGGGAGCGATGCAATCTGCTATCCGCTTCGCGTGTCCTGCCCCGCCTAAGGTACAGTCGACGATGATCGAACCGGGGTGCAACGATAACTGCTGCGTGACCTCGGCCAGCAAAACTGGGGTATGCCGGTATTCCCTTGTCAAGGCTCTACAGGAGACCCGCGTCGGCGAGCTCCTTCGCGAGGTCTTCGATGCTCTCTCCAGCCTCGCTGTATGAATCCCACTTGGCGGCGTCCCAGATCTCGATCCGGTTGCCGTTGCCTATCACCGCGACCTCTTTGCCGAGGCCGGCGTAGTCCCTGAGTTTCTGCGGCAGAGAGATGCGACCGGCGGAGTCGAACTCGACCTCGACCGCACCGGCAGTGAAGAACCTGCGCAGTTTGCGGACGCGCGGCTCGAAATCCTCCTGGAGAACGAGGTCCTCTACGAAGCGCTCGTACTCCTCGGCCGGGTAGACATACAGGCACTCGTCGAGACCTGAGGCCACGACGAGCTTGCCGGTCATGTCGGCGCGGAACTTCGCGGGCAGCGACACGCGACCTTTGGCATCCAGTGTGTGCTGGTAGTCGCCTAGAAACATGGTCGTGTGCTTGCCTCCCCCCGCTCCTCCGTGACCCCCGGTGCCCCGATCGGGCCTTGTCCGATGTCCACACTCTATGACACTTCATCCCACTTTGCAACAATTTCATGGGATTCTATGACACCCCCATGCCCCGACGTACCACGGCCCGACACCCGCTCCCACTGACACGACTCGAGGTGGGACCAACGCCGCGCTATGGGAACGCGAGAACTCCGACGGCCCGCGGCGCGTCAAATCGGACAAGCGAGCAGGGATTCGCACGTTGACAGCGGAATGAAGACAGCGAAGACGTAGGGCATGCGGGGCGGGGTTGCCGCCTTCCGAGTTGCCCCGGATTCGAACGAACGAGTAGAATCAACTAGGCCTGAACGCACGTTCCGGAGGTGACCACGCCGCAATGACACCCAATATTGCGAGCCCGATCTTCTACACCCTGGTCCTCGCTTTCTTCGTCGTGGTGGCTCTTGGCGTGGCGCTGGGCGCCTACGCCGCGACCCAGATGAAGAAGCTCGAGCAGAAATGCAAGGAAGAGTGAGCTTCGCCACCACCCGCTGATCTTCAGTCGAACGCCCTCCCGCACTGGAAGACGGAGGGCGTTTCGCTTCTCTGGGAGCGGCCTGCCCACACAACAAGGAGGTCCGACGATGCGATCTGGATGGAGAAGGACGGCAACGCTGGCCGTGCTCGCTCTCTTCGCGGCCGGCACCACGTTCCTGTCCGGATGCTCCGCACTCGGCGGCCAAGATGCCGCGGACTCGGAGATGAGGCCCGCTACCGACTCTGACGTGGCCGTGGAACAGGATATGGCTGCAAGCGAGGAGATCGCTCCGGTCCCGCCCGACGGAGCCGGAGAGGACGCGGCGTCTGTACCTGCGAAGGACAGACTCGTTGTCCGTTCCGCGGGACTGAGGATCGAAGTCGACGACGTCGAAGGGTCCGTGGAGGAGATCAGGTCGCTGACCTCCGCTGCAGGCGGAACGGTGCAGGCACTGCAGGTGAGCACTGATCCGAACACGCCTATCTACCGCTACGAAGCCGAGGGGACCCTGGGCGACGGCGCCCCCCTCTCCGCGTACATGACGGTCCGGGTACCCGCCGATGAACTCGAGCCGTTCACGCAGGACGTCGCCGAGCTCGGTAAGGTGCTCAGGGAGTCGTCCGGCGAGGACGACGTGACCCAGGAGCACATCGACTTGAACGCACGCCTGGAGAACCTGCAGGCGCACGAACAGCGCCTGAGGGAGTTCTTCGACGCTGCCACGGACGTCGAGGACCTGCTTGCGGTCCAGCAGGAGCTCTCGCGGGTGCGCGGCGAGATCGAGTCCATGCAAGCGCAGATCGCATACCTCGAGCGCCAGGCAGCTATGGCCACCGTAACGATCGAGCTCGCCGAGCCGGCGGCAGTCGTGAGCCCGTCGGGTGACTCGTGGGGCTTCGTCGAAGCCATCACCAGAGGCATCCGGGGAGCCGCCGAGGTCGTGGCATTCGGGATATCGTTCCTGATCGCCTCGTCCCCGCTGTGGATCTTCGGACTGGTAGTGTTGCTCGTGATTCGCGCCATCGTGAAGAAGCGACGCACCAGCCACGCCGAAACGCCTTCCGGCGAGGAAGCGTCTCCCGGCGGCGGCGACATCGCTCGATGACTCTGGCACACCCCGAGATCCGGATGCCTCTGTGGGCGGCGGTCGCGATACCGGCCGCCGCCTACGTCGTGCGGTCGGTGGCCCGCGGCATGGACTTCACGCCCGACCTGCCGACGGACGCGATCGTGTTCGGAGGCCTAGCCGTCCTGGTCCTCGCTGTCTGGCTCGCGCGCCGGACGGCGCCTCACCAGGGCGACGACCGCAGCACCCAGAAGGTAGACCGCGATGACGGCGAGACCGGCTAGCGCGGGCAACACGAGCATGTCTTCGACCAGATCGAGCGAGGACGCGCCCGGCGCGCCCGACTGACCCACCACCGTGAGCCAGCCGCCCGCCGCGACGCCGATCGCCACGCCGATGCCCCAGGTCGCCGCCCAAAGGGCAGCTCGAACCGCTCCTCGGACCGCCATGCTATCCCTTCTCGTACGGCTTGCCGATCGCCGCGGGCGCCACAGCCCTGCCGACCACGCCACCCAGGACGATGACCGTGAGGACATACGGCAGCATCAGGAAGAATTGCGGCGGGATATGGATCACGTCCCGCATGGGCTGAAGCTTGATCTGCAGCGCATCGGCGAACCCGAACAACAGTGAGGCGAGATACGACCCACCCGGCGTCCACCGGCCGAAGATGTTCGCCGCAAGTGCGATGAATCCTCGGCCATTCGTCATGTTCTCCGTGAAAGAGCCCACCTGCTCGAGCGTGAGGTTGGCGCCCGCAAGGCCGCCAAGAGCGCCGCTGAACAGCACAGCAAAGTACCGCCCTCGCACCACACTTACACCCACGGTGTCAGCCGCTCTCGGGTGCTCGCCGAGCGCTCGCAGGCGCAGGCCCCAGGTTGTGTTGTACATCCACCACTGACCGATGATCGCGATGGCGATGGCCATGTATACGATCGGCGTGTACGACAGGAAGATCGAGTCGATCCAGCGCCACACGACACCGAGCGTGCCCGTCAGCGGGTTGCTGAAGTTGAAGACAGGCCCGAGCCGCGCGACCGGGTCCGTGGTCCCAGGGTGCCCGTAGATGACCTCCATGAGGAACCCGGTCAGCCCTGTGGCCAGAATGTTGATGGCCGTACCTGAGACGACCTGGTCGGTCCGCAGCGTGACCGACGCGACCGCGTGGATGAGCGCGACGAGGGCGCCCGAGAGCATCGCCGCGAGCACGCCGATCCACGCACTACCGGTGAAGTATGTCGCAACAACGCCGAAGAACGCGCCGGTGAGCATCATCCCCTCCAGCGCGATATTCACGACACCGGAGCGCTCGCATATCGTGCCCCCGATCGCGGCGAGCGCCAGCGGCGTGGCCATTCTGACCGCCGCGGCGAACAGGTCCGGAGTGAGGACGTCACTGAGCATCAGCCGCCACCTCCTTCCTCGTGAGGCGGAACAACCATTGGGCGATGGATTCCGCAGCCACGAAGAAGATGATCAGCGCTTGGATGATGAAGATGACCTTCTGGGGTACGTCGGCCTGCAGCTGCATGGTTCCCGCACCGGCGGATAGTGCCCCGAAAAGTATCGCTGCGGGAATCACGCCGATAGGGTGGTTCTTCGCGAGCAGTGCGACCGCGATGCCCGTGAAGCCGAAGCCCGCCGAGAACTGGTCGAACAGCTTGTAGTGCAGACCGAGCACTTCGGTCACTCCGGCAAGCGACGCGAGGGCGCCTGAGATGCACAGCGCCTTGATGGTTGTGGCCGACACCGAAATGCCCGCGGTCTCCGACGCGACCGGGTTGTAGCCGACCGCGCGGTTCTCGTAGCCGAGCGTGGTGTACTTCAGCACCAGCCACACGACAACGCATAGCACGAGGCCCACGAAGAAGCCGGCGTGCGCGCGACTCGGAGGCAGACCGAGCATGTCATGCAGCTTGGGCAAGACCGCCGATGCGGCGATCTGCGCGGACTGCGCCACCGGCCCAGGGGCCTTGAGCGGACCCGAGACCAGAAACGAGACGAGGTAACGCGCGATGAACGTGAACATCATCGTGGTGATGACTTCGTGAGCCCCTACACGCGCCTTGAGGACGGCCGGGATGAACGCCCATGCCGCGCCGGCGGCCATTCCCGCGACAAGGATCACGGGCACGTTTATCCAAACGGAGAAACCACCCATCACCACACCCAGATAGGCGGCCGCCAGGCCACCCATGAACAGCTGCCCCTCGGCACCAATGTTGAATAGACCCGCCTTGAAGCCGTACGCAACGGCTAGTCCGGTGAACAGCAGAGGTGTCGAGCGCAACATCGTCTCGCCGATGGCGCGCGGAGTCCCGAATGCGCCGTTGAACAGCGCGACGAACGCGGGAACCGGTTCGAAGCCGGCGATCAGGATGATTCCCGCGCCGACGATCATCGCGAGAACCACCGAGATGAAGGGCAGCGCAATCTGCTCCACTATGCCCCCCACCTTGCTAGGCATGACCACCGTCTCGACTGGCTGTCGCTCAGGCATGAGGCATCCCCTCCTCGGCCTGCTGATCGGCGAGTCCCGCGGCCTGGTTCTCGGCGAGCTTGCGCCCGCCTCCGCCGGTCATGTGGTAGCCGAGCTCCTCGTCTGTGGCCTCCCCTGCCACAAACTCCTTGACGAGCTGTCCTTCGAAGATCACGAGGATCCGGTCCGCCAGTGACTGGACCTCGTCGAGTTCGAGGCTGATGAGCAGTACCGCCTTGCCGGCGTCGCGCTCCTTGATGATCTCACTGTGTACGAACTCGATGGCGCCGACGTCAAGACCGCGAGTGGGTTGAGCGGCGATGAGCAGGTCGGGATTGCGCCCGAGTTCCCTGGCCAAGATCAGCTTCTGCTGATTCCCACCGGACAACGTGGAGGCGGTGACCCGGATCGACGGCGTGCGTACGTCGTATGCCTCGATCCGCTCCTCTGTGGTGCGAGTGATCGCGGCCGGCTGCATGATCCCGCGCTTGGCGTACGGCGCCTGGCGGTGGTCCCCTAAGATGATGTTCTCGGCCAGGTCGAACTCGAGCACCAGTCCTCGCCTGAGACGGTCCTCGGGAACGTGCGACACGCCCGCCTCGATGCTCCCCCTCGCCGACGCGTGCGTGATGTCGCGTCCCTTGAGGGTGATCGTCCCGCTCGAGACACTCCGCAGACCCGTGAGGGCCTCGATCAGCTCGGCCTGTCCGTTGCCGCTGACGCCGGCTATCGAGACGATCTCACCGGCGCAGACGTCGAAATTCAGGCCACGGACCGTCTCGATACCGCGCGAATCCCGAACGACCAGGTCTTGGACGGTCAGGACCGTGTCCCCGCAAGTCGAGGGGGGCTTCTCCACGCGGAACACGACCTCCCGGCCCACCATCATCTTCGCCAGACCGGCCTCATCGGTGTCCTCGGGCTTCGTCTCGCCAACGATCGCGCCGTCCCGCATCACCACGACACGGTCGGCGATATTGATCACCTCTTCGAGCTTGTGTGTGATGAACACCACCGTCAGACCTTCTTCGACGAGCGAGCGCACGACTGAGAACAGCTCGCGTACCTCCTGAGGCGTGAGTACGGCGGTAGGCTCGTCGAGGATCAGAATGCGCGCGCCTCGGTACAGCGCCTTGAGGATCTCGACGCGCTGCTGCATCCCAACGGGAAGATCTTGGATCCTCGCTTCGGGGTCGACGCGCAGACCGTAGCGTTCCGACAAGTCGTTGACGAACGACCGAGCCGCGTCGAAGTCGATGACCGAGGCCTTTGAGGGCTCCTGACCAAGCACGATATTCTCCGCGACAGTGAACGGTTCCACGAGCATGAAGTGCTGGTGCACCATGCCGATGCCCAGAGCGATGGCCTGCCGAGGAGACTTGATGCGCACTTCCTTGCCCTCGTACAGGACACTTCCGCCATCGGCAGTCAGCAGACCGTAGACGACGTTCATGAGCGTCGTCTTCCCGGCGCCGTTCTCACCAAGAAGAGCCACGATCTCACCCTCGTGCAGGGCGAGATCCACGTTGTCGTTCGCTAGCACGCCAGGGAAGCGCTTCGTGATGCCTTTCAGTTCGAGCAGTGCTGAGTTCACCGAGGCCTACCTCCCGTGATCCCGCGACCGGTTCGAACAAAAGGGGCGACCGGTTGATAGCCGGCCGCCCCTAGTGAACGTCACACGTCGCCCGCCCTAGCTACAACTCAGCGCGGGTCGCAGGAACCGCGATGCTCCCGTCGAGGATACCCTCCCGAGCCGCATCCACCTGGTCCGTGATCTCTGCCGGAACGACGTCCTCGAAGTCGTGATAGGGCGCCATGCCGACCGCATCCTCCGCAAGGCCGTAAGAGATGTTCTCGCCACCGGGGAACGAACCCTCGATCGCCTGGACGATCGCATCGAACGCCGCGACGTCGACCTTCTTGATGGCCGAGGTCAACATGACATCACCCGAGCCGGGAACTGTCTCGTACTGGTCGGCATCCACGCCGATGAACAGTGCGCCCGCTTCCTGGCAGGCGGTGATGGAGCCCACGCCGGTCAGACCCGCAGCCGCGAACACGACGTCCGCGCCCTGATCGATGGCGGAGAGAGCGAGCTCCTTGCCCTTCGCCTGGTCGGTGAAGTCACCGGCATATGCGCTGATGACTTCGACATCCGGATTCACGTAGCGGACGCCCGCGATGAAACCGGCCTCGAAGCGCTCGACCGGCGGGATGTCCATGCCACCGATGAAGGCGACCTTCAGATCGTCGTTGATCCGCTCGTCGAAGTCGGCGGTCGTGGTCAGACCCGCCACCACACCGGCCATGAAGGCGCCTTCCTGCTCGCGGAAGGTCACGCCCAGCATGTTGTCGGCCGGCTCCTCGAAGAACTGGTCGATGCCGATGAAGTTGACCTCGGGGTACTCGGGAGCCTTGGCGATCGTCGTGTCTCCCATAAGCGCACCCACGGTCATGATCAGCTCGAAGCCCGCACCGGCGAGCTGATCGATGTTCGGCTCGTAGTCTGCCACCTCGTTGGACTCGAGCGCGTCGATCTCGATGCCGTACTCGGCCTGCGCCTGCTCGAGTGCCGCATACGCAAGATCGTTGAATGACTTGTCTCCCAGACCACCCGTGTCGGTGACCATCGCGACCGTGAGATCGCTCGTAGGCTCTTCGGTCGTCGTGTCACCGTCAGTCGGCTCCTCGGCCGTGTCCTCCCCGCAGCCCACAGCGAAGCTCAGCACCAGAGCGAACGCCAGGACAAGTGCCAGGACGCGCTTCCACCGCTTGTCCACGCAGATCCCCCTCCTTCAGAACGGATACACCAAAGGCCCACTCATATGCATTCTATACCGACAAAAGTGAAGTGCGGCCACTCAGTTCATTTCCCTTCCTGACCCCCGCGAGACACTATCGCAGCCGAGCCCTCGGGTGAGTGGAGAGGTACTCTTCGCGAAGGTGCTGCCGATCGACATGGGTGTACACCTGCGTCGTTGCGATATCTGCGTGCCCCAGCATCTCCTGCAACGACCTTAGGTCCGCCCCGCCGGCCAGCATGTGCGTGGCGAACGAGTGGCGCAGTGTGTGCGGGTGCAGGTCCAGACCCACGCGACCTCCGTATCTGCGCACGAGCGCGTGCACCCACTGCCGCGAAAGACGTGTACCGCGAGCGCTCACGAACAATGCCGAGGAGTCGACCCGCGCGGTGGCTCTCTTCGGCCGGAGGTACGGGCGGCCGTGAGCGACGTACTCGCCCAACGCACGAGACGCCTCGCCGGCGACAGGCACGTCCCTCTCCTTGCCACCTTTGCCGAAGACGCGTATGAAACCGGCATCGAGCGCAACATCGTCGAGATCCAGCCCTGTCAGCTCACTGACGCGTATCCCACACCCGTAGAGCATCTCGAGCATGGCAACGTCTCGCAGTCCGCTCGGGCCGGGCGGGAACGGCTGCGAGAACAGCTTCTCCACCTGCTCGATGCTGATGACGTCGGGCAGGTGTTGCGGCACCTTCGGCAGGGGCAACCGCGCCGTCGGGTGGTTGTCGGTGATTCCCTCTCGGACAAGGAACTTGTGGAAGCTCTTGACCGAAGCGACCTTGCGCTCGATCGTGCTCGGTGCGAGGCCCCGCTCGCGCAGGGAGTTCACGTAGCCGGTCAGGTGCTCGCGCTCGACCTCGTCGGCGGACGGGTCTCCTGCCCTCACGAGGACAGCCGTGTAGTCGGACAGGTCCCTGCGATACGCTGCGATGGTGTGAGGCGAAGCGCCCCGCTCCACGGCAAGGTAGGCCAGAAAGCCGTCCATGTGGTCAGTCAGGCGCGGAATCGCCACTCCTCCCGTCATGTCGGCCACAACCTCGGCAGCGCGCCGATGCGCTCCTACGACAGCGCCGTCAGCTTGGGTAGTCCGACGTCACCACGAGCGTAGCGAGCCGCCACGTCACCCGCCGCGAATGCAGCGGCGAAGAACGCCGGGTCTTGCTCGAATCCTCGGCCCATCGTCTTGACGTCGACGCCCCGCGTAGATGGCGGCGCATCCCGACCTGCCGTCGAATCCGCACGCTCATGGCGGTCCCAGATGCCGGCCCGCTCCAGCGCGTCCTCGACCGCCTCAGCGTACTCGTCAGGCAGAGAGGGGACTGCCACGACCGCGCGGGCGAGCGCGATACGACTCAGAGCCGTGAGCGTGTGGTGGCTTACGCCACGGTGCCGCGCCCGGGTATCTGCGAATGACGCGCGCAAGACCGCGACAGGCGTCCCGTCGAGCGCGGCAGCGGCGTTAATAGCCTCGCCCTGCGCGATCCCGCCGTGACCGAACGGCGTCGCGGTGCCGACGACGCCGGGGCCGATCGCCACGATGGCGATGTCGGACCGTGCCACATGGCGTGCCGCCAACAGAGCCGAGTGCGTGTTCACCGCCTCGTACTCACCTCCGAAAGCCTGTCCTGCGGAGACCGTCGCGTCCACGAGCCCGACGGACCGGGAGGCGCGTAAGAGGTCCGACAGCGGAAGCGGCAGTGCGGCGAAATCGGTCATCACATACGCGATCCGCGCCTCAGGGAGCACGTTCTTGGCGGCGGCCGCAACGAGCGGTACCTGACTGTGCAAACCGCAGCACACGACCGGCATTCCCGACAGTGAGACGGCAGTGCGCATCGCCTCGTGATCGGGACTGCCCTGCTCCTCGACGCACATGACGTCGACCTGGTGGGGCGTGTAGCGTAGCTTCATGATGTGGCCGCCTGATGGCTCATCAAGTGCGACGCCCTCATCCCCCGCAGAGCGGGCCACGACGAAGTGACGCCCTCCCGTACCGAGGTCTAGATCGACGGCGGTCGTGTTCACAAGCACGCTATCCGCGATGCGGCATGCCCCGCTCAGGCGTGGGAACGAGAATGCGACCCCTGCGGTGCCGTCGTCCAGCTCGACCTCGACGACCTGGACATCCGCAGAGTCCAGCTCGACGGCAGTCACGACTCCCCATACCAGTCGCATGGTCAGTCAGCCAATCGTTCGGCTACGTCACACAGCAGGCGCGTGAGCGACTCCATGTCGGCAAGCGACACGCTCTCGTCGATGCTGTGCACGTCTCTCAACCCTGAGGACAAGACCAGGGTAGATACGCCGTCGGCGAAGAAGATGCTGCCGTCGCTACCACCGCCGGTGGAGAAGCGGCGAGGCTTGATGCCGACCGCGCGCATGGAGCTCTCCACGATGCCGAGGAGTGGGTCGTCTTCGGCAAAGCGGAAGCCCTCGTACTCCTTGGTCCACTCGATGTCGACCCTACCGCCGCTCTCCTGCGCCGCGTGCCGCATCGCGCCGTCCATTGCGCTCTTGACGCGTTCGACACGCACCCGGTCGAGCGAGCGGCACTCGCCCGTGAGACGCGCGCTGTTGGCCACCACGTTCGTCGCACTGCCGCCGTTGAAGGTTCCGATGTTCGCGGTCGTTTCGTCGTCAAGACGCCCGAGCGACATCCCTGCCACGGCACGGGCAGCCATCGTGATCGCGGACTTGCCCTGCTCCGGCGCAACGCCCGCATGCGCCGCTTGGCCGTGGAAGACAGCCTCGAACGTGTAGTGGGTGGGCGCCCCGACGACCACACCACCTGGCTCTCCCTCGGCGTCGAGCACTAGGCACACGTCACCCGTGACGGCGTCTGGTGACAGCGCCTTTGCCCCCTGTAGCCCTACCTCTTCCGAAACGGTCAGTATGACCTGAACGTCGGCGGTAGGGACCCTTCGCTCCGACAGTCGCCGAAGCGCCTCGAGGATCACCGCGATACCGGCCTTGTCGTCCCCGCCGAGCACCGTCTCCCCCACGGAGAAGATCACCCCGGCTTCGATGACCGGCTCGACCCCGATGCACGGCTGCACGCAGTCCATGTGCGCGGACAGAACCAGTCCTCGGCCGGGAACCATGCCCGGGCGGTGAGCCAGCAGGTTGCCGATGTTCGAGCCGGTCACGGGTGTCGTGTCGTCGAAGGTAACGGTGAACCCGAGGTCGGTCAGAGCCACACGACAGTACTCCGCCACATCGGCTTCGAGTCCACTGGGACTGTCGATGCGAACAAGTTCGAGGAATGTTTCGAGCAGCCGTTGTTCCGATACAGCGTCTGCCGGTGCCATCATGACCGGCGCTTCTTGTGCTCAACGGCCGCACCGATGAAGTCGCGGAACAGCGGCGCGGGGCGCGTCGGGCGGCTCTTGAACTCGGGGTGACCTTGATTGCCGACGAACCACGGGTGGTCGGGCAACTCGATCATCTCGACAAGCCTGCCATCGGGCGAAAGGCCCGATATCAGCATGCCTGCTGCCGCCAGCGCATCACGATACGCGTTGTTGACCTCGTAACGATGGCGGTGCCGCTCGTAGATGAGCTCCTCGCCGTATGCCGCGAAGCCCTTCGTGTCCAGCGTGACCTTGCAGGGATACGTACCAAGCCGCATGGTCCCTCCCATGTCGGCGACATCTTGCTGGTCGGGCATCAGGTCGATCACCGGGTGCTCGGTCACCGGATCGAACTCGGCAGAGTTGGCGCCGTCAAGGCCCGCAAGGTGTCTCGCGATCTCGACGACCGCGACCTGCATACCCAAGCAGATCCCAAGGTACGGAACATCGTTCTCCCTGGCATACTTCGCAGCCCTGACCTTGCCTTCGATGCCGCGTATGCCGAAGCCACCCGGCACAAGGATGCCATCGTAGGCAACAAGCGCATTCTCGACCTCGTCGGGCGTGAGAGACTCGGCGTCGACCCAGTGCACGCTCACCTTGTGGTCATGGAAGATGCCGGCGTGATCGAGCGCCTCGGTCACGGAGAGGTACGCATCAGGCAGCTGCACGTACTTGCCCACCAGCGCGATGTCCACCGTCTCGGCAAGCGATTGGCTGTGCTCGACGAAACGGTTCCAGTCCTCCATGTCGGGCGGCATGCAATCCAGTTCGAGGCGCTCGATGACCATCTCGTCGAGGCGCTGGTCGGACAACATCGACGGCACCTCGTAGATCGAGCGGGCGTCCTGGGCCGACACGACGGCTTTCGGCTCCACGTCGCAAAACAGCGCGATCTTGCGGCGGATGCCCTCGTCGATCGGCCGGTCAGAACGGCACACGATGAAGTCGGGCTGGATACCTATGCTGCGCAGCTCTTTGACGGAGTGCTGGGTGGGCTTGGTCTTGAGCTCGCCCGAGGCGCTTATGTAGGGAACGAGCGTCACGTGGATGTAGAGCGTGTTGTTGCGACCGACGTCCTTGCGGATCTGGCGGATGGTCTCGAGGAACGGCAGTGACTCGATGTCGCCGACGGTCCCCCCGACCTCAGTGATGACTATGTCGGGATTCTCCTGCTCGCCGATGCGCCTGATGCGGTCCTTGATCTCGTTCGTAACGTGCGGGATAACCTGCACTGTCGCGCCGAGATAGTCGCCGTGACGCTCCTTGTTGACGACTGACTGGTAGATCGAGCCTGCGGTGACGTTGCAATCGCGCGACAGTGACTCATCAATGAATCGCTCGTAGTGGCCGAGGTCGAGATCGGTCTCGCCTCCGTCGTCGGTCACGAACACCTCGCCGTGCTGGAAGGGGCTCATCGTGCCGGGGTCGACGTTCAGATAAGGGTCGAGCTTCTGGATCTTGACTTTCAGCCCGCGAGCCTTGAGCAGGCGCCCCAGGGACGCCGCTGTGATTCCCTTGCCCAGCGAGCTGACCACGCCACCCGTCACGAAGATATGCTTTGCCATATGCGCCCTTCAGCCTCCAGCTCCCGTGCCTTCGCCGTCCATTCTACCCGCCACGTACGTCACTGCGTCGTCGAATCGTCCCGTATCGACGCACCCCTACCCAGTCCGTCAATCCAAGCCAACAACGTGTTTCCCTCAATAGCCGAGGAGAACGACACCCTCTCCGACAGCGCATTGACCCCGAAGAACACCACGGCCGCCGCGACGATGGCCCACAGGGGCCACAGCGCTGCGATCAGAGCCCCGAGCAGTGCCCCTGCCGGGTTGGCTCCGGCGTCCCCAAGCATCGCGACCTCCCGAACGTCGTAGCGCCACACCGCCACAAGCGGCCCGGCGAGAGCCAGGGCCAGAGCCACCGTTGCCACAGGCCACGAGGTCTCGCCGACGCGCCAGGTCAACGGTACGCTCACGACAACGAGCGTTGCGACCACTCCGTACACCTTGAGCGCTCGGCCCGGCCGAAGGTCGAACAGGTTCAGAGCGTTGGCCGCCAGGGCTATCACAAGCGCGCGGGCAACGGTGCCCAGGATCGCGACTTCACCGCTTGCGCGCACGGCGATCGAGCCGCCGACCAACAGCGACGCGATTCCAATCCCTACCAGCTTGAGCAGGCCGGTCGTGACTCGTCCGCGCGCCAGAGCGCGGATGTGGCCTCCGAACCCCTTGCTCCCGACACCACCGAACACGTCGTCGATCATGCCGAACACAAACGCGGCAACTACGGCAATCGCAGCCGTGGCCAGTATCCCGAAGACATCCATGACCGAATCGTCTGCAGCCCCCAGCTGGAGACTGGAGTTGCCGGCCAACGCTATCCCAAGCAGGACAACGACCAGTCCCCCGACCCATAGGACCCATACGACTCCCAGGCTCGGTGAGACCTTGCGTCCCCGGTAGTTGACCACGTTGAACCGGCTCGCGCTCAGCTCGGGGACAAGCATTCGCATCCCCGCAACCGGGACAAGAACGCACGCAAGGCCCGTGAGCCCCACACCGAGTATCTGTTGTGTCGTCGCACTCATGCCGCGTCAAGCGTTTCGTCGGTCCCGACACCATCCCTGACCAAGCGCGCGAGCATCAGGTACAGGATGCCGCTGCCAACGTAGACCATCATCAGCGCCGGGATGACAATGCCCGAGTCCTCGGTGAAGTACGCCGCCAGTCCGCCGATCAGACACGCCGCCATCGCATCGGAGAAGCGGCGGTTCTCTTCTAGGGCGCGGGCAAACTCACCCCAAGGTCGCCATCGCATGAAACCGAGCAGCACGAGCACGACGATCAGCAGGTACGTCCAGTTCGTACGCGTGAGCACCCTCAAGTTCGTCTGGGCCTTGCGCACCACGATCGTCCACAGCTCCACTACACCGCCCTCACGCGCGCTCTCCCACGCTCGGCCGAGGTGAGTCTGCCCGTCCCCGGCAGTCAGATCGATGTACGAGAAGACGGCAACGAACAGCGCAATCACGACCAGACCCCACACCAGCAAGCGCCAGCTGAAGCGAACGCCGTTCATGAGTGCCCACGCGGCTCCGAAAGCCACAACGCCCCATGCCACCACACCAACGTTCGCGCCCCAGAACGGAGCTGCACACGCCACCGTGACAGTGAGGCCCACGACCGGCAGTCCCCAGGCGCGTGCGTGGCGCGCCAGGGGCACCCCCTCATACTCGTCCAGCAGGAACGCCGTCCCGATCAGCACGGCCGCTACCAGGATGGCAGCCCCCTCGTTCCCTATGCCGTAGTACCGCGCGCCCAGCAGGGGCGAGTAGCCCAGATACGCGGTGAAGGACCACGGGGCGCCGAGCCACTGGTCCACCAGCAGCACTCCTGCCGTAACGAGGGTGATGAAAGCGTAGGGCACGCGAGCCCCCGCAAGAAGGCGCAGACCCATCGCGACCGCCCAGACCAAGGCAGTAGCGAGAGCGAACCACCCGAGCCCGGCCACCATCGATGTCGGTCGAGGGTCGAAAGCGAACATAAGCCAGGATGCCGCCGGAATCGCAAGGGAAAGCAGAATCGCCGAAGAGCCCGCTGCGACCATCCGTCGTACGGTCCGCCGCGTCCACCTGTGCGCCCGCACCAGAACGAGCGCGCACACGACGAACAGGAGCGTCGAGCCTGCGATGAACGCGTTGATCACGCTCCACTTGGCGCCCTCGATCGCCACGGCCATCGCATTCATGTCCCTCAACAGTTGGATCCGCGCCGCGTCCGACCCTATCGCGGCTGGCCGCATCGGGTTACCCACGACCTGGACCGGAACGTCCACGCCCAACTCGGCGAGCACCGTCGCCGGCACGTCGAGGTTGGTCACGAGCCCCTCACGCTGCGTCGAAGATGACGTGAGCAGGCCTGACCACCCAGGTCCCTCAACAACGACCGGCGCAAGACCTTGTGGGGTCCCGCTGGGCTGCGTGGCGACCTGCGGCACGACGACGAGCGTCCCGCCCTTTTCGAGCTCCCTGCGGACCATCCCTACAACCTGATCCAGTGCCGCTACCGCTTCGCGTCGGTGTTCCTCGGCAACGTGCTCTGTGACGTCTGGAGCGAAGTCGACGGCGCGCTGGAGGTCTCCCGGGTCGACGACCAACAGACCCGGGCCACCAGCAGTGTCGAGGTCACGAAGCGCGGCGATGATATCTTGCTCCAGTACCTCGAGGTCGGTGGAATAGCCGAAAGGCTTGTCGGGATCGTTCGCGAGCAGGTTCGGCGACACGTCGCCGAACCGTACGCGGCCGTCAGCGTCCATTGCGATGAGAGCCGCAGGCCTGCTTTGGCGCAAGCCGCGCACCTGATAGCCCGTGTCCGAGGTCCCGACAGCGGCTGTCGCGCCTCCGGCCTCGATGATGGCCTGACCCAAGCCACCCACAACGATGTTCTGACCTCTGTCCGCCGCATTGAGTCGTTGCGCTCGCGGCATGCCCAGGTAGACCACGCGGTGCCCGGCTGCCGAGACGCCCGTCATGCGCTCGTACGCTTCGGCCGCGCTGCCGCCCTCGTAGAACTCGTCGACCGAGTACGCTGTGGCGGCGACAGGGTCCGAAACCGCCCACGCGCCGGACGAGAACGTGAGCGCACCCTCCACGGAGCCGCCGCTCGTGGCGCCTGGAGCGCGGCTCCGCAAGTTGATGTTGCCGACTGCCCCGCTCTTCGCCGCCTCAAGGATCTGCGGGGCGACCGATGGCTCGAGGTCATCCCAGCGAAGCGTCGGCGCAAGTACCACGACGACGCGCGATACCGACGCGCCCTCCTCGGCCGTGACCTGATGCACCTGCCCAAGGAACACGGCAGTCACGACGACGAGGACCGCCATCGCAACGAGGACCCTCGTCATGCGATTCATCGGACCTCCCCATCGCGTGGTGGGCGCACACATACACGGACACGGCTGCATGGGGGACACGACGAGCCCGTAGCTGATCGGCTTCGGGCGGGCGAACGGCGCCCATGTGGCAGTATAGCCGATGCGAATCGCCGAGCGGGACGCGCAAGTCAACGGGATTGTGACGGTTGGGAGCATCTGGGTACGCCGGGGCACCTCGACACACCTGCTCGGATACAATAGGCCCGACCTCGCGCAACCCGGACGGTGCGCGCATCAGACACTGAAACGGAGGGTCGAGCGATCGCCACCCCGACCATCGCGCGCTCGACGGCGATCATGTCCGCCTCGACGGCGTTGTCGAGAGTCACCGGATTCGTGCGCACGTGGGCCATCGCCTTCGCGCTCGGAGTGACTCCTCTCGCAGCGTCCTACGGCGTTGCCAACAACATCCCGAACATGATCTACGAGCTCGTCGCAGGCGGTATTCTCTCCTCGCTGTTCATCCCGATATTCCTTGAGCGGTGGGAACAGGACAGTCGCGAAGATGCGTGGCGCTTCGCGAGTTCGCTGTTCAACATCACCACCATCGGACTGAGTATCGTTGCGGTGCTGGGCACGGTGTTCGCCGAACAGTTCGTGCGGACCCAGACGTTCCGGATCAGCCGGGAAGAAGCAGCGTTGGCCACCTACTTCTTCCGCTTCTTCGCCGTGCAGGTCGTGTTCTACGGTGCCGGCGCGATCATCAGCGGCATACTGAACTCGCAGCGCCGGTACTTCTGGCCTGCGATCGCGCCGGTATTCAACAACCTGGTCGTAATCATCACGCTGCTTGGCTTCTACGTGCCCTTCCGCGAGTCGAATCCCGACCTGGCAACAGCTGGATTGGCGGTGGGCACGTCGCTCGGCGTGCTGGTGATGTTCGCGTTGCAGGTGCCGATGCTTTTCAAGCTGCACCCGCGCTACACCTTCACCATCGACCTCAAGCATCCGGGCTTGCGCAACATGGGGCGGCTGGCCGTGCCGACGATCGTCTACGTCACGACCAATCTCGTGGCCATCTCCTTCCGCAACGCATACGCGTTCGAGGCCTCGCCAGAAGGACCCGCGACATTGCTGTACGCGTGGATGTTCTACCAGCTGCCGTACGGCATCCTTGCGGTCGCTCTGGCGACCGCCGTCTTCACCGAACTGGCCGACAAGGCGGGACGGCGTGATTGGCAGGCGTTCAAACTCACCTTCGGGAAGGGTTTCCGCGCCACGGCAGTCCTGATCGTTCCGATGGCCGCGATGCTGATCGCTTTGGCCAAGCCGCTTATCACGCTGTACCGTGCGGGCCGGTTCACCGCGGCCGACGTGCCTGTCGTGGCCGAGGTGCTCGTATGGTGGGGTGCCGCGCTTTCGTTCTACGCGATCTACATGTTCGTGCTCAAGACCTTCTACTCGCTGCAGGACATGAAGACGCCGATGATCGTGAACGTCGTTCTCACGGTGATGCAGATAAGCGGCTACGCCACACTGACCGTCGGCATCGCCGGTTGGTCCGGCCTGGGGCTTAAGGGTATCCCGATATCGGACATGGTGTTCTACGGGCTCAGCCTCACCACACTCGCAATCATCCTTCGCAAGAAGATCGGCGGCTACGACATGCGGGGTATCGCTCTCACGCTCGCACGGATCGCCGTGGCCGCTACCGTCGGCGGATTCGCGGCGTACGGCCTCTTGGGTGCTACTTCGCCGTTGGCCGAGATGCGAGCGGGCTTCATCCTGCAACTGGCGATATGCGGAGTGGTCGGCCTCGGGATCACGTACTCGCTTGGCGCCCTCATAGGTATTCGAGAGATAGGCGCGGGTCTCGTGCGTGCTCGCACAATCGTTGCACGCCGCCTGGGCAAGGAGAGGTAGACGGCCGATGACGGTGGTCGCGCTCGTTCCCGCTCATAACGAGGCCGAACGGATCGGTGCGACCGTTCGGGCCATCTGTTCGCTCCCGGAGCTCGACCGAGTGATCGTCATAGACGACGGGTCACACGACGACACGGCCGCCATCGCCGAGACGGCGGGCGCTCAGGTCGTGCGCCTCGACCGCAACCGCGGGAAGGGCACCGCCCTGAGCGCCGGTCTGGATACTGCGCACGACGCAGACATTGTGATGCTACTCGACGCTGACCTCGGAGAGTCTGCCTCCCAAGCCGAGTCGCTGCTAAAGCCGCTTCTCGCCGAGGAGGCCGACATGACCATAGCCGGCTTCCCGCCGGCCGACCGGCCGGCGGGCCTCGGCCTGGTCAAAGGCCTTGCTCGCTGGGGTATCCGCCGGCTCGGCGGCGACTTCGAGGCAACCGCTCCCCTTTCGGGACAACGCGCACTCAACCGGCGAACACTGAGGGTGGCCACGCCCTTCGCGTCCGGGTACGGCGTGGAGGTCACACTCACCGTCAGGGCACTGCGGGCCGGGCTGACCGTGGTCGAGCTCCCCACCACCATGAGCCACGCCACAACCGGTCGTGACCTTGCTGGCTTCCTCCATCGCGGACGCCAGTTCATCCACGTCGCACAGGCGCTCGCGCGTCTTGCAGTCGAACGCAGGCCGAGCTGAGTCACTCGGAGGCTTCCCCGGCACGCTGGAGGGTCGGCACCGGGTACCTGGCCTGAGCACCCGGCCCAAGACCGAAGTACCCCTCCGCTTCGCCGGCGAGCACCATCACGAGGGCGTATTGCCCCTGCGGACTACCCACGTCGTCGACTGCGGACAGTCCACGCTCCGCAGCGGCTCCCGCAAGGCCCGTCTCGTGAGAGGTGGCCTCCGCCGCCGACACGGTGCCACCCCTTTGCGCGACGGCGTTCGCGATACCGAACGCAGCCTCGTCGGGGGTCTGGTCCCACGCCGCGAGGTTCACAACGCCGTCAACAGCGGCCTCGGCCGGAAGGTCGCCGATCGCGAGAGCGTTCGAGGCCACGAGCGCCTCGGTCAGGAGCCGCCCCTGCGTCGGGTCCGTCCATTCCGCGGTAAGACGATCAATGGCGCCGCTGAGCAGCTGGTCGTCCGCAATCGGGCCGATGACCGATGTGGCTGCCTCGGAGACCTCGGGCCGGTCGAGCCCGAGGGACGCTTCGTTCAGCGTGACGGTGACCGGGCGCGCGCCGGCCATCCGGATCGCGTCGGTGACCGAACCGAGTCCGTCCACACGTCCGGAGTTCACGATCACAACGATCGTACGACCTTCGAGCCGGCCGCCTATGAGCGCGGGTAGCGTGTCGTTCACGAACGCAGCCAGCGCGGCGTTTTCCTCACCGAGCACGGAGTTCTCTTCGCTCAGCGACCTGAACTCCTCTTGGAGCGCGGTGACGATGCTGTCACGCTGCGTGTCGAGAGTGCCTCTCTCGACAACGATCGTGCCGAGAAGCAGACCGATGGCCAGCGACAGGAACACGGCCACCAGCGAGGCGAGATGGTATCTCAAGTTATACATGAGGTGGCACTCCCAACGGTTCTACATGCCGATGATGGTGCGGAAGCGAAGCAGGAGGAGCGACAGCAACTCGCGCACTTCTGCCGAAATCATCACGATCACTGTGACAGCGACGAGGCCGGCACCCGCCAACAACAGCAGGTCCGCGGGCCTCACCGACGTACGATACAACTTGTTCACGCCCTTGGCGTCAACGAGCTTGGGTCCGACTTTCAGCCGGACCAGGAACGTGGACGCCATGCCTCCTCGGCCCTTGTCGAGATACTCGACGAGGTTGGCGTGAGAACCCACCGCGACGATCAAGTCCGCCCCCGCTTCGTACGGCAAGAGCAGACCGAGGTCCTCGCTGGTCGCCGTCAGCGCCCACTGGGTCCCGTGCAGCCCGAGCTGCTCAAGCCTCTCGGCGCCCGGACAGCGCCCGTCCCCGTAAGCATGCACGATCAGCTCCGCCCCACTTCTCAGCGCTGCGTCGCTTACGGAGTCCATGTCCCCCACGATGATGTCGGGAACGAAGCCGGCCTCGATGATCGCGTCAGCACCCCCGTCTACGCCGATCAAGACAGGCCGGATCTCGCGGATGTATGGCTTGAGGGCGTTGAGGTCCTCGCGGTAGTCGTATCCGCGCACGACCACGAGCGCGTGCCGACCGGACATCACCGTGCGCGTGGCTGGTGCGGCGATGTTGTCGGTCAGAAGAGCCTTCTCGCGTTCGAGATAAGCCAGCGTGTTGCGGGCGAACTTGTCCAGTTGCTCGCCAATCGAGGATTTCGCGTCTTCCATCGCGGCTTCGATCGACTCCACCGTGAGCTGCTCGCCGGACGCGACCTGGCGACCGTCTAGAAGGATGTCGCCGCCGACGATCGTGATGGTCCGGCCCTCCGTGACGGCCTCGAATACGCCTTGCCCGACGTTGTCGACGATCTTCACGCCGCCACGCGCGAGCAGCAGCGGCCCGATGTTGGGATACACGCCCGATATCGAGCGCGAAGCGTTGACGACCACCTCGACACCGGTCTCGAGAAGCGACTCGGCGCTCACGCGGTCCATGTCGACATGGTCGATGATCGCAATGTCATCGGCGTTGAGACGCTTCACGAGGTCCTTCGTGCGCCTGTCCAGCCGCGCTGTACCCTGATGTCGCATCGTTACCTCACGTCCGGGGTGTCGGGATGCCCACACCAGCGGTGCGAGGCAGCGCCGACCCGCGCGGGGATTCTAGCAGACTCATGCGCGCGCGGCCGCCAGTAGCTCCTCGGCGTGCGCCCTTCCCGTCTTCGTGTCCCCGCCTGAGAGCATGCGCGCGATCTCCGCCACGCGATCCGCCCCCTCGACATGCCTGACGGTGGTCGTGGTCGATCCGTCCGTGGTCTCCTTCTCGACCACGAGATGCCGCTGCGCGTACGCGGCCACCTGGGCCAGATGGGTCACCACCAACACCTGGTGCGCGCGTGCAAGGTCGGCCAGTCGTCTGCCCACCGCGATCGCCGCCGTTCCACCGATTCCCGCGTCTACTTCGTCGAAAACCAGGACCGGCACCCGGTCGGCAGCGCCGAGCACGCTCTTGAGAGCAAGCATCACTCGAGATACCTCGCCTCCCGAAGCGATCTTCGCGAGTGGCCGAAGCGACTGGTCCCGCGCAGGCGCGAACAGGAACTCGACCCGATGCGGCCCTTCCGCGGTCCAAGCCTCGAAGTCCAGGTCGGTCATCGACACGCCGAAGTGTGCGCCGCTCATCGCCAAGTCCTCTACCGCCTCGCCCAGCGCCGACGTGAAACCCCCAACCGCTGCGGCACGCACTTCGACCAGCGCCTCGCCGGCCGCACGCAGTTCTTCGGCAGAGCGCTCCAAAGCGTCTGCGGCCTCACGCATCCTCTCCTCGCCGGTGTCGACGGCCTCCAGGCGACGCGCGTACCGCGCACGCGTGTCCACCACGTCCGCCAGCTCCGGTCCGTATTTCTTCTTCAGTGTCGCGAGCGCCGCCAGACGCGCCTCGGTCTCGTTGAGGGTGGCCGGGTCGTGGTCGATCGATTGGGCGTACTCTCGCAGGTCCGTCCCTGCGATCTGGACTGCCCGGTCTGCCTCGGCAAGCGCCTCGGCGATCCGGTCGAGCGCGGGATCGAGTCCGACCACACGCTCCAGCGACGCAAGAGAGCGCGCGACGGCGTCCCCAGCGCCGGCTTCCCCGCGCAGGGAGTCGAACGCCTCGGCAGCTGCAGCCATCAATCGCTCGCCATGCCGAAGGGCCGGCAACCGTCGCTCGAGTTCGGTGTCCTCGGCCTGCGAGATGGCGGCGGCATCGATCTCCTCGACCACGAAGCGCATGTAGTCGCTCTTCTCAGCGACCTCGGACAGTTCGCGTCGCAGCTCTTCGACCGCCGAGCACGCCGACATGTGCTCGCCGAACGCGAGGGCGTACCGCTCGTGTGCCTCCGTCGCGGCCTTTCCAATGTAGCGGTCAAGATAGTCCGCGTGCCGGGAGGGCATCAGCAGAGCCTGGTGTTCGTGCTGACCGTGCAGGTCAAACAGCGGCCCGATGCCGTCCGCGAGCTCTCCCACGGTGGCCATTGTGCCGTCGAGTGTGCACTTCGAGCGCCCGTCGACACTCACCGAGCGCCGTACAATGCGCTCGTCGCCGCCGCTGGCGAGCCGCCCCTCGACCAGCAATCCCGAGGCGCCCGCTCTTACCAGCGTGGAGTCCGCCCGTTCGCCGATCAGCAGCTTGATCGCGCCGACAAGTGCCGTCTTGCCTGCACCCGTCTCGCCGGTTAGCACCGTGAGGCCAGGCGCGAACTCGAGCCAGACCTCCTCTATGAGCGCAAGATCGCGTACGTGGAGTTCCTCAAGCACGCTAGCCTCCGAGGAATTCCTCGGCCACGACTTCGTAGAAGTCCCGCCCGTCGAGTTTGACCAGCAAGACGTCGTGTTCGCACCGGCTGACGGTAACGCTCGAGACTGTTTGCCGACACGGCGCAACTTCCCCGTCCACCGTCACGCACGCCTGGCGGCGGTCTGCGTTGGGCAAGGTGAGTTCGACCACGTCGGACGGGCCGGTGACAAGCGCCCGCGCGGCAAGCGTGTGGGGAGCGACCGGGACGATCAAGTTGCACGGCACGTCCGGCGCCACGATCGGCCCGCCGGCGGACAGCGCGTATGCCGTGGACCCCGTGGCAGTGGCCACGATCACGCCGTCACCCACGAAGCTCGCCAAAGAATCGCCGTTTACCGCCAGCTCGACCTCTACCACGCGACCGGCTGCCGCACGTCCCACGTAGACCTCGTTCAGCGCTCGGTACCGGCCGACCTCCCGCCCGTCCATCGTCACATCGGCCTGGAGCGTTGCGCGTCTCTCCACGCGCCCCTCGCCAGCCAAGGCAGCGGTCACGGCCTTGCGCATGGAACCCGCGCTGGCCCCGGTCATGAACCCGAGCCGGCCCAGATTCACGCCCAGGATCGGCACTTCAACGAATCCGAGCAGGTGCACGGACTTGAGCATTGTCCCGTCGCCGCCCAGCGATACGACAAGTGTGGGCCGACCTATCTCGGTCGCCTTGATCCCGAAATCAACCAGGCCGCACCCGGCAGCGTCGTCCTCAGTCAGCACCGGCTCGAAGCCCTCGGCCGACAACCAACCGGCCAGTTCGCAAGCGGCCTTGACCGCCGAGGGGTTCGACAGATTCGGAACGAGCAGTACGCGCACTGTCAGACTCCCAGACTCTCGTGAGCTTCACGTACGACCGCGTGGGGGTCCACGCCGGTATCGGGCCCGTGCCTGTCGGCCCAGACCCAAAATTCAATGTTACCCTCAGGGCCGGTGATAGGCGACCATGTCAGGCCGCGAACCAGCAGGCCCAAGCCCCGGACGCGCTCCACAACCGAACGCAGCACGCGTTCGTGGGTTTCCGGCTCGCGTACCACGCCCCGTTTTCCCACATTCCCCTTACCCGCTTCGAACTGCGGCTTGACCAGTGCCAGCAGAGTGCCGGCATCCGACAGCAGTGCCACGACATGTGGCACAACGGTGGCAAGCGCCACGAACGAGACGTCCACCACGGCCATACCGAACGGTGCGCCTACGTCTTGCGGCACTACACTGCGGATGTTCGTGCGCTCGAACACGGTCACGCGTTCGTCGTTGCGCAGCGACCAGGCTAGCTGTCCATAGCCCACGTCGATCGCGGTGACCGACGAAACGCCTGACTGCAGCAGGCAGTCGGTGAAGCCGCCGGTCGACGCGCCCACGTCGACAGCCCGCACACCCTTCACGGGAATCTCGAACTTCTCCAGCGCCCCGGCGAGCTTGAGCCCTCCGCGAGAGACGAACCGTGGCGCCTGGGCGACCTCGATTCGAGCGGTATCCTCTATGGGACGGCCGGCCTTGTCCACGACTTCTCCGTCGATGCGGACCTCGCCCGCGAGGATTGCGGCGCGTGCCTTCTCGCGCGACGGGAAGAAGCCGAGCTCAGCGAGTACGACGTCTGCTCGGCGTCGCGTCATCCGAGGTCCCCCCCGCCGGCGTTTGCGCGTCCTCGGCGGGAATCGGTGCACCTTCAGGAGACAGGCCCTGCAACTTGCCTATCACCGCACTGCGGACGCCCTCGGCATCGAGCCCGACCTCGGCGAGCAGCTTGTTCATCGCCCCGTGGGTCACGAAGCAGTCGGGGACCGACAGGCGCAGGACCGGGACCTCGATGGCCAGGTCAGCGAGCGATTCAAGCACAGCAGCACCGAGTCCGCCCAGTCCGGTGTTCTCCTCCATGGTCACGAGGAGATCGTGGCGAGCCGCTGCCGAGGAAACCGCCTCGTGATCGAGCGGCTTGATCCAGCGCATGTTCACCACCGTCGCCGATACGCCGTCAGCAGCAAGCAGCTCGGCCGTCTTCTCAGCAATGGACACCATGCGACCGATAGCGAGCAGTGCTACATCGGTTCCCGAGCGCCTTACCTCGGCCTTGCCCGCATCCAGAACGACGGGCGTGTCGGGGAGCGGCGCGCCCACACCGCCGCCACGCGGGTAGCGGATCGCTACCGGGCCGTCGGCATGCAGCGCCGTGTGCAGCATGTGCACGAGTTCCGCCTCGTCGGCCGGGGCCATCAACATCAGGTTCGGCACGGCGCGCAGATATGACATGTCGAACACACCGTGGTGCGTTGGCCCGTCCTCGCCCACCAACCCGGCGCGGTCCAAGCAGAACACCACGTGGAGGTTCTGAAGCGCCACGTCCATGATCACCTGGTCGTAAGCACGCTGCAGGAACGTCGAGTAGATCGCAACCACGGGCAACCGGCCTCCCAGCGCCAGCCCTGCGGCCAGCCCGACAGCGTGCTGCTCCGCGATACCCACGTCGAAGAACCGCTCGGGGAATGCCTGGGCGAATGCGTCGAGCCCCGTACCCGATGACATCGCGGCAGTAATCGCGACGATGCGGTCGTCTTGCTCCGCCTCGGCGATCAGCGCCCGCCCGAACGCCTCGGTGTAGCTCAACGGCCCGGACGAGCCGTTGACCTTGCCCGTGGAGATCTCGAAGGGCCCGAGCCCGTGGAACGCGTCCGGGTTGTCCTCGGCATGCGCGTAACCGAAGCCCTTGCGGGTGACAGCGTGGATGATCACCGGTCCGTCGAGCTGCTTGGCCCGAAGCACGGCTGACTCCACCGAGGCGACATCGTGCCCGTCGATGGGCCCTACGTACTTGAGTCCCAACTCCTCGAACAGCATACCTGGCACGAGGAGCTGCTTGACCGACTCCTTCGCCGCCTCGCCCGCCGCCACCATCGCAGCACCGAGCTTAGTTCGGGCCAGCGCCGACTCGACATCGTCGCGCAGGCGGTTGTAGCGCGGATCGAGGCGTACGCGAGCCAAGTACGAAGCCAAGGCGCCGACGTTCGGGGAGATCGACATCTCGTTGTCGTTGAGCACGATGATCACGCGCGTGCCGAGATGACCAAGGTGGTTGAGCGCCTCGAACGCCATACCTCCGGTCATAGACCCGTCGCCGATGAGAGCCACGACCTGCTCGGTGCCGCCCACGGCGTCACGGGCCTGGGCAAGTCCCAGCGCAACGGAAAGCGAGTTCGAGGCATGACCAGTGTCGAAGGTGTCGTAGGGGCTCTCGTTGCGCTTAGGGAAGCCGCACACCCCGCCGTACTGCCGAAGGGTAGCGAACCGGCCGCGACGGCCGGTGAGCAACTTGTGGACATAGGACTGGTGCCCGACATCCCAAATAATCTTGTCGTTGGGGGCGTCGAGAGCGCGGTGCAGGCCGAGCGTCAGCTCGACGACGCCCAGATTCGGCGCGAGATGCCCGCCGGTCTGGGCAACCGTGGCGATGAGCTCCTCGCGTATCTCGGCTGCGAGACGATCCAGTTGCGCTTGGTCGAGCCCCTTCACGTCGGAAGGGCACTCGATCTGGTCCAAGATTCTGTCGCCGGTCAAAGTATCTCGTCTTCCGCGCGGATGCCGGTCTCGTTCGCTGTCATGCAACGCTGCATCCAGCATAGTCGCCGCTACCGAACGCCTCAAGCGAGCCCTCCGAAGCGTGGACGAGGCGTTACGCGTCCGGGTCTGGCTCCTCGGCATCCTGCTCGGTAACGGAGGATGCCTCAGGGTCCTCCGGGGCTGCGGAGCCGACGGTGTCGTCGCTGACAGCGGCGTCGCCGGTGGTAGGCTCGCTCTCGTCTGTCTCGACCGCCTGTTCGACCACGGTCCGCCATTCAGTGTGGTCCGAAAGCTCCGTGCACGTGTTCGCCAAGCGTACACCCTCTTCGAGCAGGTCGAGGCTCTTCTCGAGCGTCGTGTCCTTCTTGCGGACCTGCGCGACGATCTCTTCGAGCCGCGTTCGTGCCTGAGCGAACGTGTATTCCTGGTCAGCCATCATCGTCCTCGGCAGTGTCTCGAGTGGTTTGTGTACGGACCTCGGCAAGGCGTCCGAGCACGCCGTTCACGAACTTCGAGGAATCGTCCCCGCCGTACGTCTTGGCCATCTCGACGGCCTCGTTGATTGAGACCGAGTCCGGGATATCGTCGATGTAGAGTATCTCATAGACCGCCATACGCAATATGTTGCGGTCCACCAGCGGCATCCGCGAGACCGTCCAATGCTCGGAGATCTCGGCAAGTGTCGCGTCGATCTCGTCACGGTGCTCCTCAACGCCGGCGAGCAGCGTGCGACAGAACTCCGAGGGCTCTCCCTCTTCGGAGTTGAAGGAGCGGGATTCGAGTATCGCCGAGGTGCTCTCGCCAGTGATCTCGCGTTGGTACAGGATCTGTAGCGCCTGACGGCGCGCCTTCGTGCGCTCGAGCATCCGCCTGTCACACTCGCCCGGTCATGCGCACCTCGGTGTGCCTAGCCCGTGAACTGGATCGCGTCGACGAACACGTCGACAGCGGCCACGTCGGCACCGACCTGATGGCGGATCGCCTCGGCGACAGCCGCTTGCACGTTCCTGGCCACGACCTTGAGCGACGAACCATACTCGACTTCGATATGAAGCGCGACCGTCACGGCGTCCTGCTCGGTGCTCACCGAGACGGAGCGCGCTGCTTGCTTGTTGACCGCCTTCTGAGCGAGCTGAGCGAGCCCCTGACTTCCACAAACCTGCGCGACACCTTCGACCTCACGCGCAGCAAGCGTCACGATAGTCTCGAGGACGCCGGGCGCAAGCGACAGATCGCCCACTTGGATCTCATCGGACATCCAAACACCCCATCGCACGCCGAGGACAGGTCAGGTCATGTGCCGTTCGACGAAATCAGTATATACGTCGCCGGACTGGAAGGCCTCGTTCTCGATGACCGCCTGGTGGAACGGGATCGTGGTGGGAATGCCGACGACGATGAACTCGTCGAGAGCCCGTCTGGCGCGGCTTATGGCCTCACCGCGCGTCTCTCCCCACACTACGAGCTTGGCGAGCAACGAGTCGTAGTACGGCGGCACGTGGTACCCGGAGTACAGGTGACTGTCGACGCGCACTCCGAATCCCCCAGGCGCATTGTACAGACGGACCTCGCCCGGATGGGGGCGGAATCCATGCGCGGGGTCCTCGGCATTGATGCGGAACTCGATGGCGTGACCTCGCAGCACGATGTCGTCCTGGTTGGCGTGCTTCATCGGTTCACCTGCGGCGATGCGTACCTGCTCCTTGATGATGTCGACGCCCGTGATCTGCTCGGTCACGGGATGCTCGACCTGGACGCGCGTGTTCATCTCCATGAAGTAGAAGCTGCCGTCGGCGTCGAGCAGGAACTCGACCGTCCCGGCGTTCACGTAGTCCACCGCGCGCACGGCCTTGAGCGCGGCCTCGCCCATCGCCTGACGCGTAGCAGGATCCAGCGCAGGAGAAGGGGCCTCCTCGATCAGCTTCTGGTGCCGGCGCTGGATCGAGCAATCACGCTCGAAAAGATGGACGGCGTTACCATGAGTATCGGCAAAGACCTGGAACTCCACATGCCGAGGACGCGCCAGGTACTTCTCAATGTAGACCGTGTCGTTGCCGAACGCCGCGGCAGCCTCGGTCTTCGCGGCGGTGAAGTTGGCGTCGAGCTCCTCCCGGCTGGCAGCCACCCTCATACCCTTGCCGCCGCCACCTGCAGCCGCTTTGATGAGGACCGGATACCCGACTTCATCCGCGAACCGCTCCGCTTCGGCCGTGGTCTCGACCGGGCCTTCGCTGCCGGGAACGCATGGGACTCCTGCCTGCATCATCGTGGAGCGAGCGACCGCCTTGTCGCCCATGCGGTCGATCGCCTCGGCGCTCGGTCCCACGAACGTGAGGCCGGAATCCACCACCGCGCGCGCAAAGGCTGCGTTCTCCGCAAGGAATCCGTAACCCGGGTGGATAGCCTCCGCACCCGTGGTGACCGCCGCCGAGATGATGTTGGGCATGTTGAGGTAGCTCAAGGCAGACGAGGCGGGCCCAATGCAAACCGACTGGTCTGCCATGCGAGCATGCAGTGAGTCCTTGTCGGCCTCCGAGAAGACCGCCACCGTCTTGATCCCCATCTCGCGGCACGCCCGGATGACCCGCAGCGCTACCTCTCCCCTGTTCGCTACCAGAAGCTTCGAGAACATCGGCACGCCTATGCGCCCGGCTCGTAGTAGAACAAGACGGTGCCGTATTCGACCGGTTCCGCATCACCCACGGGAATCTCGCGGATGACGCCCGGCTCCTCGGCGGCGATCTCGTTCATGAGCTTCATCGCTTCGAGGATGCACAGGGTATCGCCCTCCTCCACCGAGTCGCCCACGCTCACGAACGGGGCGGCACCAGGAGATGGCGACCGGTAGAACGTCCCGACCATGGGCGCCTCGACCGAGCGCCACGTGGCCGGACGCTCGCCGGCGTCGCGAACCGCGACGTCCTGCGGCGCCCCGGTCTCTCCGTTAGAGGACGCGGACGCCGGTTCGGCGCACGTAGAATCGGAACCCACGGAGACCACGCCGCCTTTGCGCACGACGACCTTCGTTCCGCCCTCTTCCACCGTCACCTCGGCAACGTCGGACAGCTCGACGATCTTGATCAGCTCACGGATCTGGTTGACGTCCACGGGCTGTTCTCCCTCCATGACCGTGTCGTATTCCTCACCCATCATGAAAACGGCCTTCTCGGCCCCCTCCTGGTGCAAGGTGAGGTAGTTGCGTGCTTCATTCGGGAAGAGGGCGTACATCAGGACGTCCTCCTCGCTGTGCGCGAGATCGCCGATTTCCGCTTCGACCTCGGCGTACGTCGTCGTCACGAGCGAACCAGGGCGCACATCCGGCGAAAGCTGCTCATCATTGCCAAGGGCCTTGGCCACGATCGCCGGGTCCATAGGACCAGGCGCTTTGCCGTACAGGCCCTTGATGTAGTCCTTCATCTCGTTGGGCACCACTGCCCAACGCTTGCCGGTGAGCACGTTGATGACCGCTTGGGTGCCCACGATCTGCGACATAGGCGTCACCAGCGGCGGGAAACCAACCTCGGCCCGGACCTTGGGAATCTCGGCAAGGACGTCGCCGAGGCGATCGGGTGCGTGCTGCAGCTCGAGCTGGCTCACCAGGTTGCTCATCATGCCGCCAGGGACCTGGTGGCTGAAGACCTCCATGTGCAGGAGAGACGTGACTCCCCGTTTGAGGTTCTTGCGCTCGCGAACGCCCTCCCAGTATTCGGCGATCTCGAAGAGAAGATCAAGATCGAGGCCGGTGTCGTAAGGGCTCTCCTGCAGCGCGGCCACGATCATCTCCACCGCGGGCTGGCTGTTTCCGAACGCGACGGCAACAACGGCCGTGTCGATTATCTCGGCGCCGGCCTCCGCAGCCTTCACGTAGTTCATGGGAGCCATGCCACCTATGTAGTGGCAGTGCACATGCACCGGCAGACCGATCTGGTCGACGAGCGCGCGCACCATCTTCTCGGTCCGGAAGGGAGTGAGCATGCCGGCCATGTCCTTGATGCAGATCGTGTCTGCTCCCAGCTCCTTGAGTTGATGGGCGTACTCGAGATAGCTGTCCAGCGTGTGTACCGGCGACACAGTGTAGCTGATGGCACCTTCGAAGTGCGCCCCCGATTCCTTGATCGCGGCGGCGGCGACTTCTACGTTGCGGATGTCGTTGAGAGCATCGAACACGCGGAACACGTCGATGCCGTTGCGCTGCGCCGCGTGCACGAACCGCGTGACGATCTCGTCGGAGTAGTGGCGGTAGCCGACGAGATTCTGGCCCCGCAGGAGCATCTGTAGCGGTGTCTTTGGGCAGTGCTGCTTGATGACGCGCAACCGCTCCCAGGGGTTCTCGTCTAAGAATCGCAGCGCTGCATCGAATGTCGCGCCTCCCCAGACCTCGAGCGACCAGTAGCCGACCTCGTCCATCTTCGGCAGGATGGGCAGCATGTCGGCCATCTCCATCCGGGTCGCCCACAGCGACTGATGCGCGTCCCGAAGTGTGGTGTCAGTGATGTGCACTGGTCGCATGGCGGCCCTCCTCGGGATGCCCGGGTATACGAAACCGGCGCGCAGGGCTCTGTAGGATCACCAAGCGCGTCGGAGAAGTAAGTATATACGAGCGAGAGGCTGCGAACGAGCGCTAGACGCGAGTCACGTAGCGGCCGTCGCGCGTGTCGATCTTCAGCACGTCCCCGGTTTCGACGAACATCGGGACCTGGACCACCGCTCCAGTCTCAAGCGTGGCAGGCTTCGTCCCGCCCTGCACCGTGTCACCCTTGAAGCCGGGATCGGTCTCGGTGACCGCAAGTTCCACGAACATCGGGGCCTCGACGCCGATCAGCTCGCCGCCGGCATACAGGACCTCGACGCCGTCATTCTCCTTGAGCCACTTCGCCGCCTCGCCGACAATGTCGGCCGGAAGCTCCAGCTGCTCATAGGTCTCGTTGTCCATCAAGTGGAATGAGACGCCGTCATTGTAGAGGTACTGCAGGTGCTTGGTCTCTGTGCGGATGTCTTCGACCTTCTCGCCTGCGCGAAACGTCACGTCCACCACGCGGCCTGATCTGATCTCCTTGAGCTTCGTGCGTACGAACGCGCCGCCCTTGCCCGGCTTGACGTGCTGGAATTCGACGATCGTCCACATCTTGCCGTCATAGAGGATCGCCATGCCGTTCTTGAAGCTGTTTGTGGACACCGCCATCGTCAGGAGACCTCCGATCTCGCGGGCCGAGATCGACCCGGGCATCTTACAGTTCGAGCAGTTCCTTCGGTGCCGAGGACAGGACTGTGCACCCGGCTTCCTCGACCACGACCAGGTCCTCGATTCTAACACCGCCGAAATCGGCGATGTACACTCCCGGTTCGACCGTGACCACCGATCCAGCCATGATCGAGTCTCTCCACCTTTGGCTCAAACTGGGCATCTCGTGTACCTCCAGGCCCACGCCGTGACCCAGCCCGTGGCCGAAATACACGCCCAAACCCCGCTCGGTAAGAGTGTCGCGCGCGATCTTGTCGAAGTCGGCTCCCGGCACGCCGCTGCGGATCGCAGCCAGCGCAGCGAGGTTCGCAGCAAGCACAGCCTCGTAAACCTCGCGCTGACGGTCGGTGGCCGAACCCAGCACGACGGTCCGCGTGCAGTCGGAACAGTAACCGTCCACGCGCGCGCCCAGGTCGATGGTGAGCAAGTCGCCGACCTCGAGGGCCCGGTCAGTCACACCAGCGTGCGGCCGCGACGAGTTCGGCCCGCTGGCGACGATCGGTGTGAACGCAACGCCGTCCGCGCCGGCGCGACGCATGTACATCTCGATCTCAAGCGCGATGTCTCTCTCACGCACGCCCGGCGCAACCACGCCTAGGACATGTGCAAGCGTCTCATCTGTCAGCGCGGCCGCGGCCGCGATCCGCTCGATTTCAGCGGCCTCCTTGACCTGCCGAAGACTCTCGACCCAGTGCTCGACGACAAGCACTTTGCCGCCGAAACGCTCGGAGAGGAACCGGAACCGGCCGTAAGCCACGGACGACTCGAGAGCGATCTCCTCGACGTCTTGGAGGGTGAGGTCCTCGACCATGTGCACGTAGATCGAATCCTCAGGAGCGTAGACCACCCAAGGCGTGCCTTCCGCCGCCTCTCGAGCAGCCTCCTCATAACGGAAGTCCGTGTAGACGCGCACGAGCTCGGGTGTCACCAGGCATGCGACGTTGGCTTCGTCATCAAAAACGCCCTCGAAGCCCGTGAGATACCGCACGTTCGGAACGCTTGTGACGATGAATGCCCCGACCTTCTCCTCGGCAAGACGACGCCGAAAAGCCGAGATCCTGCGGTCGGCGATCATCGCGGACCTTCTACGGCACCAGCGACGGCGAGGACGCCCAGCACATAGGACTGCGCTCCGAAGCCAGATATCTGGCCGACGCACACCGGGGCGATCACGCTTGCGGCGCGAAACTCCTCGCGCGCCGCAACGTTGCTCAAGTGGACCTCGACAACGGGGCACTCGATCGCGGCGATCGCATCCCTGATCGCGTAGGAGTAGTGCGTGTAAGCACCGGGATTGATCACTACGCCGTCGTAGTCCCCCGGCGCAGACTGCAGCGCATCGACGATCGCGCCTTCGTGGTTCGATTGGACGAATCCGACCTCGACACCGCGCTCGGAAGCTCTCGCCGCGACGAGCGATTCTATGTCCTCCAGCGTTTCGTTCCCGTACACGTCAGTCTCACGCGCACCGAGCAGGTTCAAGTTCGGACCGTTGATGATCAGCACTCGGATCACGACTATCTAGCTCCCCTCGACACCCCGGGCCCACGACTCGAGCTCTTCGGCCAGAACGGACTCCTCCACGTGTGTGACGACGAACTCACCCGGCGCGACAGCGAATACGAACCTCGGTCGGCCACCTCGCGCCTTCTTGTCCGAGGACATCGCCGAGCGCAGCTCATCAGCATCGTACACCTCGGGCCGCCGCTCGAGACCCAGCGCGTCGAGCAAGTGCTCCTGGCGTTGTCGCATGGCTTGGCCACTCACGCCGATCCGTTCGCCAAGGCGAGCGGCGAACCGCACGCCTTCGGCGACCGCGCGGCCATGCGAGATCGAGCCGTAGCCCGCGACCTTCTCTAGCGCGTGTGCCAGCGTGTGCCCTAGGTTCAAACTCTCGCGCGGACCGGCTTCGCGCTCGTCGCGCGCGACGACGCCGCCCTTGAAGGCGACGGACATGCGCACCGCCTCCGCGACGTGGGCAGGTTCGCGCGCCACAAGTACGGATCCTGCAGACTCTATCCACGAGAGTGACTCCTCGCCGTCGAGCACCGCATTCTTCGCGACCTCGGCCAGGCCGCTCGACCATTCCTCGGCAGGTAGGGTCATGAGCGCCGCCGTGTCTGCGACGACGATCGCGGGCTGGATGAACGCGCCGGCGAGGTTCTTGCCGGCGGCCAGGTCGACCCCCGTCTTGCCCCCGACCGACGAATCCACCTGCGCGAGCAGCGTAGTCGGTGCTTGGGCGAACGTGATGCCTCGCATGTAGGTGGCGGCACAGAATCCCGCGAGATCGCCGATGACACCGCCGCCGAGCGCCAGAATGGCGTCGCGGCGATCTACACCTGCGGCGGCGAGGCGCTCGAGCACGTCCCCGGCGGTCGACCAGCTCTTGCTCGCCTCACCTGGCGGCACCACCACCGACACGACCCGGAATCCGGCCGAGGTGATGGATTCCTCGACACGGTCCAGGTAGAGGTCGGCGACGGTCTCGTCGGCCACGACGGCCACCGTGGCTGCTTCCAGGACTCGAGCGAGCAGGGAGCCTGTCCGGTCCAGGAGCCCCCCGGCGATCACTACGTCATAGGGCGGAACGGTGTCCACGCGCACGATGAGCGGCTCGGTCATGCCGACGGCCTCTCCCCGAGTGCCCCCAGGACCTCGTCAGCTACGGCGCGTGCATCGCGACCGACCGTGTCGACCGTCACGTCGGCCGCGGCCCGGTAGAGCGCCTTGCGAGCACGGAGCAGGGACGCGGCCATCGCGCCACCACCACCGGCCAGCAGCGGCCGCGTGTCGACTCCGCCGACCCGCGCGAGCGCCTCGCCTGCGGTGACTTCGAGGTACACTACCGTGCCGAGTCGCTTGAGCGTCGCACGGTTCGCGTCGTTGAGGATCACGCCCCCGCCACAAGCGACCACCGAGTCGGGCTCCTCGGCAAGGTCTCGCAGGACTTTCGATTCCACGGCGCGGAAGTGTGGTTCACCGTCGCTTGCGAAGATCTCGGCCACGGGTCGTCCTTCGGCCGCCTCGATCCGCTCGTCCAGGTCGACAAAGGGAAGGCCGAGATCACTCGCAACGAGTCTTCCCACCGTGGACTTGCCGGCGCCCATGAAACCGACCAGGAATACGTGACTCACAGTCGGGTCCTCGACTCGTAGGCAGCGATCGCTGCAAGCATGTCCGCCATGCTGTCACCGCCAAACTTGTTGCAGTACGCGCCTGCGAGGACGAACGCGACTTCTGCCTCCGCGACCACGGCCGCGGCGGGCACCGCGCACACGTCGGAACGCTCCTTGGACGCGTCGACCGGATCAAGCGTGTCGATGTCGACGCTTTGGAGCGGCTTCATGAGTGTCGGGATCGGCTTCATGGCGGCGCGGACCACGATCGGCTCGCCGTTCGACATACCCCCCTCGATGCCCCCGGCGTGATTAGTGGGCCGGTAGAATCCTCTCGGACCGTCACACTTGATCTCGTCGTGGACCTGCGAACCCGGTCGCGCGGCTGCCGCGAACCCGTCACCGAACTCCACGCCCTTGATCGCGGGGATCGAGCACACGGCACCCGCCAATCTCGCATCCAGTCGCTGATCTGCCTCCGCATACGTGCCGAGCCCAGGCACAACACCACTCGCCGTCACGTAGAAGACGCCGCCCAGACTCTCACCCTCGGCCTTCGCTCGGTCAATGGCCTCCCTCATGCGCTCAGACGTTGCATCATCGGGACACCGCACATCACTGGCTTCAACTAGCTCAGCATCGACAGACGCTGGATCGACCGGCGGCTCCATTGACACGTCGCCGATTGCTGCAACGAACGAGTTCACCGTAACGCCCACGTGCACCAGCACCGCCTTAGCGATCGCGCCCGCCGCAACGCGAGCTGCGGTTTCGCGTGCGCTGGCGCGCTCGAGGATGTCGCGCACGTCTCGCGAACCGGTCTTGAGTATCCCCGCAAGGTCCGCATGACCAGGCCGAGGAGCCGTCACCCGGCTGGCGTCGTTGCTGTCACCCCATACGGACATCACATCGGTCCAATTGTCCCAATCGCGGTTCGTCACCGTGATCGCCACTGGTGCACCGATGGTCACCCCGAAGCGGACGCCCGACAAGACGATCCCGGTGTCGGCCTCGATGGACATGCGACCGCCGCGTCCGTAGCCGACCTGGCGTCGTGCAAGATCCGCGTCGATCGCCGCTTGCGCGAGTGGGACTCCCGCGGGCACGCCGGTAACGATGGCGGTCAACACGCGACCGTGCGATTCGCCTGACGTCACGTAGCGCATACGTCACCCTTCGGTCGGGAGTGATGGTAGCGCGATTCTACCACCGGTGACCCGGCGTGATGCGCGTGACTACTTTTGGACGGGCTCAGTAGGAGTCGTCGTGATGCCCTGGCCCACGATCAGCACGACCTGCTCGTCTCCGTACAGCATCGTGACGGACCCCGAGCCGATCGAGAGTACCTGCCACGGGCTTGTGGGGATGGCCTCCCCTTGGGTCAGTTCGTAGGTCTGGCTGTTCCAGATGAGGACCGCATAGGTGACACCGTCCTCGGACACGATGTCCTGCAAGAACAGGACATCGGGCTCAACGTCCGGAGTGACGTCCTCCTCGCCGGAAGGGGCCCCGTCGGCATCATCTTCCTCCGGCTTGGGGACGAGCAGAGGCTGGAAGATGTCGCGGAACGTGTATACGTCGCTGAGGGAAGCCGGCTCCGGCTCGACCGCAGCGGCCACGGCCTCACCCCCGCCTGCGGTCCCAGTCGTTGGGACCGAGCCGACGGTTCCCTGGATCTGCTCACCCGCCTGGTCGACAGCCTCGCCCGCGAAGAAGATGAAGAATGCCCCAACCGCGAGCCCTCCGATCAGCAGGAAACCGACGACCGCCGCAGCGATAACGACCAGCTTGCCGCGTGGGGACGACCGCAACCCTCCGTCATCTGCGACCGGGTCGACCGGCATACCGGCATCAGGATAGGGAGACTCCGGGCCGGGATTTTGAGGTGTCAGCTCGTCAACCACGGGATCTCCTCACACCGCTCTCACTCGCCCGCCGGCGGAGCCGGCGGTGCGCTTGCGGTCGTCGACACCGACGACGCGGACATCGTGTACGCCTCGAGGACCACAGTCATCGTAACGACGGTCTGCGTGCTTCCCGCGGTCTCCGTCGAGTCGACGGAATCCTCCGACGGCAGGTAGCTGACGTCGACGTTGTCGATTCTAAGCTGGCGCGTCAGTCGCCGCAGCCGTTGCAGGAAGTCCACGCAGTCCTGCCATGTGCCCTGGACCGTCACCGGAATGACCGCCGTCTGGTATGCAGCGATATCGTCGTCGTCGTCTGACTCCGGGTCCCCCGCGTACAAACCCTCATCGGGCCTGACCGAAGAGAAGTCGAGTCCCGATTGGTTGACGACGTCCTGCAGCTCGATAAGGAGCGCGGGCATCTCCGGCGACTCCGGCAGCATGTTGGACAGCCTGAGCAACTCGGCCTCTGTCTCGGCCGTCCGCGACTTCACTGCCTGACGGCGCTCGAGGAGCAGCTGCGCACTCTGTATGTCCTGGTCCGCCTGGTCGATCTGGTCGTCTAGATCGCTCAATCGCCCAAACTGCGGAACCACGAGCACGACCGCGGCGATGACCACGACCAGCACGGCGACGACACCGGCTGCGATGAGTTTCTGTTGTGATGTGAGCTTCATCGCTGCTCCTTGTCGCCTAAGGCGCGGACTGGCTAGGCGGGGCAGGCACGCTTGCTGTCTGTTGTGCGGCCTCCGCCGGCGGTCGGACTACTCCAGTGGTGATGTGGAAGCGCACGACTGGCTCTTCCGTATCCTCGAAGGTCTCTTCCTTGGTGGACTCGAGCAGCCATACCGCGTTGATCTGTTCGAGGTCAGCAAGCCGGATCATCGTCTTCGCAATGGACTTGTGGCCAAGGTCCGGCACATCGGTAGGCGTGTCGACCGCGTAGCCCTGGAGACTGTTGCCGTCATCCTCGTCACCGACGAACTGATACAGCCACACGTCGTTCGGGAGTATCAGGGAGAGTTCGTTGGTCATGCGTCCCCAGTCGACCCGTCGGGCAAGCGCGACGTCAGCCGCTGCCTTGCGCTGCACGAGCACGTCTTCCTTCTCCTCGAAGATGCGGTAGGCCTCCGCCTGGTTGCGCAGCTGGCTTGCAGTCTGTTGGCTCTGCTGCAAGATGGCGTTGCGTGAGGAGATGCGCCAAATGTTGATGAAGAAAACTCCAAGGACGATCGCCAGACCGATCAGGCCGCCCACGATCACGAACCAGATCCCGCGCTCGAACTTGCGCTTCTCGAGTATCTCCCGTGGAAGCAGGTTGATGCGGATCATCTAGCCCGCACCCCCCATCGCGAGCCCCACGACCGGAGCAGCGCCCATCCTGTCCGCCTGGACCAAGTCGGAGATCTGCGGGGCGATCTGGATGTGCTGCAACGGGTCGGCGAGGGTGACTTGCGCCTGAAGGCCCCTCTCCACGTACTGGGTGATATTCGAGAGTTGCGCTCCGCTACCCGTCATGTAGATGCGCTTGATGGTGCGGATCTGCGTCGCCTGCGTGAGGTAGTAGTCCAGCGAGCGCCTGACCTCGGCGATGAACTTGTTGATCTCGCGCTCAAGAGCGTCTCGCGCCACCTGAAGTGCCTGGGCATCCGCGTCCTCACCGACCGGCGGCGTGCCGCCTGCCTCCACATCCGGCAAGCCCGCCCGGATCTTCAGCTCCTCGGCTTCGTCGAACGTCAGGTTGAGCACGTTGGCGATCGCCTGAGTGAACTGGTTGCCGGCGATGGACGACACGCGCGTGAAGCGGGGAACCCCACGCTCCACAACAGCGATGTTTGTGAGCCCCGAGGAGATGTGGATCACGGCCGTCGCCTCGCCGGCCTCCTCTTCCTCACCGGGAAGGAAAGTGTCACCGAGACCGAGGACGGCGCGCACAATCGCAAACGACGTCAGATCGATCTGGGCGAGACGCAGCCCTGCGCCTTCCACTGCGGCGACCGCGTTAGCGATCATGTCGCGCTGCGCGGCCACGAGCAAGACCTCCATCATGTGCTCGTCGGCAGGCGTCATGTAGTCACCGATGATGTGGAAGTCCAGGATGGCGTCCTCGACTGGGATCGGGATGTAGTCCTGGGCCTGGTACTGGATCGCGCCTTCGAGCTCATCTCGCTCCATGAAGGGCAGGTCGATAAGGCGCACGACTACCTTCTGGTTCGAAACGCCGACGGTGACGTCCTTGCCGTGGACGCTAGAATGGCGCCACAACTCACGGATTGCCGAGGAGACTGCCTCGACGTCGACAATCTCGCCCTCCACGACAGAACCCATGGGGACGTTGACGTAACCATAGGCAGTCAGAAGCAAACCAGAACCCGAAGGCTTCAGCTGTGCCGCGCGGACGTGATCGGTCCCGACGTCGAGACCGACGGGCATCGGCTGGGAGCCAATAGAGAGGATGCCCAAGGGAGTCCCCCTTCTGCTGCCACTCGTGCTACGACCTGACTTCAACTGCTGCTGCTAAAAACTCCCACAGGGGATTCTATCACAGCCCCCTGAAAAACGGGCAATACGCACTAGTTCCGCGTCCACGTGCCAGGGAACACCATGCCCCCAAGCGCGGGCATGCTCGACGGGATGAATTGCGGCAAGTCCGGGTTGGTCTTGATGTGGATGTCCGGCTTGTCGCCGTACAGCGTGTCACACAGGATCGATCCCTCGAACGAGCTCTGCGTGTGGTACAGGGCGACCTCCCCGTTTGCGAAGACGGCACCCTCCAGGCGAGCCCGAACGTTTCCGGAGTGCGCATTGTCGCCGATAGTCACGTCGCCGGTCGCGGCGATACCAAGGCAGTTCTCGGCGCTGATCTCGCCAGTGCCGACCGGCTCGATATCTCCGCCGATGAACACGTCACCGTTTACGACAAGGGTGCCATTGCCCGCGTAAGCCTGGACGTTTTGCCCCAGGTGCAAATCGCCATCGATGAAGACCGTGCCCTCGACGTAGAGCAGTCCTCCGTCGATTGTGCCGTTCTGGTCGAAGTCAGCGGCAGGGTTGTACGCGAAGTCATCATGCAGTCCCGAGCCCAACGGGTAGCCGTTTCCATCCCAGGCGCCGAAGGGATCGGTATCGATATCGAGGAAGTAGTTGCCGCTGTTCAGGGCGGAGCGCCCGCCTGAAGCACCTATGTACTTGTAGTGGGTGGAAGACGGCGCCGGAGAGGCTGGAGCGCGGACCCTCGTGATTTCGGCCACGCCATCGTTGTCCGCATCGTAGAAGGTATACGTAGTTGGGTCCCCTCCGACCGCTTCCATCGCCGCGATACCGCGGCTCTCATAGCCCATGTAGTTGTCGGTGGACTCGTCGATCGCTTGCTGGTACATCCTATCCAGGTAGTCGTCGTCGATCCACGGAAGCTCGATATCGGGAACTGATGTAGAAAGACTCTTGTAGTAGCAGTTCTGGGGCCTGTTACCGCCGATCGTTCCCGTGAGGAAGAGGTCGATTGGACTGGCATCACCGAGCGTGGCGCTACCACCCACCAGCAGGTCCCCGTCCTTGACGAAGAGCGGACCACCCTCATAGACCGTGTTGGCGTTGCTCAAGTCTAGCGTCCCACGGATGTATAGCGGACCTTCAATGGTGGCGTTGCCGTTGAAGCCACGCCCACCTCCCATCGGTGAGGACTGGCCCGCGCCGATGTTCATGTCCCACAGATCCAGATAGTAGAAGCGTTGCGTTACGCTCTCGACGCGACCGTCGATAGTCGTCCCGACGGATGTGATCAAGTACTCGAACCCGCCGACCGAATCCACGGTGATGGTGTACACGCCGTCCGGCGTGGAACCGGTGCGTTCGAAGTGGCCGCTCGTGAGATTCGCCTTGTCGAACGTGGCAAGCTCGCGGTCCAATCCGGACTGCGCGACCTGGAACGCCCTGCTTTCGTCCGTCACGCGCTCGGATTCCGCAAGCACCTGTTGTGACACGGCGAACCCCGCGACGGCGACGACGGTCACGATGGCAATGACGCCAATCACCGCCACAAGTGCGAACCCGTCATCTCTATGCATCACCGAACTCATCTCCATCTCACACTCACGAGCGGTTGCGCATCCATGCGCTTCGAGTGTCTTGATACGGTACATCGTCGAATTCGACCGAGATGTTTACGTCCACGTAGCTGACATCGGCCGGATCGACCGGCGTGCTGAGTAGTTCGACGATGCCGTTGTCGTCCGTATCGCCGTAGTAGTAGATAAGCGGGAGCACGCGCTGCTGGTTCGTGTTGTTCGCAGACCACTGCGCGTCGAAGATCAGTGTCGTGTTTTGCCTCATGCTGTTCGTCGCCCACGTCCGATGCCTGAGCGTACCGTCAGCCAGGGCCTCTATCACGTGACGCTCAACTGAGTTGTCGTTGTCGCGGTCTGTGAGGACAGTGATCCGGTACGGGGCCGCTTCCTCCACGTACGTCGCCTGTGTCAACACCTTCTCGATCACGTGGAGAGGCGCAGCCACCTCACTTGAGAACGCGGCGTGCCGCATGGCGACATCGTTGGAGCGGAATACCACAAACAGAGCGCCGTAGGAAATCGATAGCACGACACCGAGAAGAACCATCACGATGATGAGCTCGGTCAACGAGAACCCCGCGTCGTCTGTGGGTCGCAAGGTCACCATGTGACATGCTCCATTGGTTCGGCGCCGTCGACCGCTATCGGGCCGATCACGTTGGACCACACGGCCATCTCAGTGCCGCCCTCAGGCGTGAACGTCACCCTGAACTGGTAGTACCACGTATCCGGCACGCCGAACTTGCCAACCTTCTTCGTCACGGTCTCGGCGAATGCAGGTCCAGTGTCCGTCGCGTACGGAGCACCGCCCATCGTGGTCGGGTCCAGGGCCCGGAAGACATCGTATCGGATCTGGGTGGTGGCAAATGACGGCGGCGTACAAGAGATCGAAACGTCAGTGTTCGAGGTCCGCGTGTTGTTCTTGCCGGTGTAGGTCGTCGTGCTCTCGCCGCTAGCTTCCGCTCGGGAGACATACTCCTCTGCGCCCTCCACCAGTTCACTCCACAGGTTGCGCGGCGAACCTGACCGAACGGATGCCTTGTACAGACTGAACGGCGTTGTGGTTTGGATGTACGCCGGGTCAGTGATGATGTAGCTGTTGTCCAGTTCCCAGGTGGCGCTCGCCGACCGCTTGTGGATCTCCAAGCCATACTTCCACGTCGCGTCGGTGCCATCCATGGCCACAGGCCAGGACAGACGCGTCTCGGTGCTGCTTCGCACCTCAGCGGCAGGCCCGCCGGCCGGGGGGCTCGGAGGATCGTTGTCCACGTAGAGCCGACGATCCAGGAACGTCTGCAACCCGTTGCTGTCCGTTGCATTGATCCTGACCATGCGCCAGCCGTCCAGAATCGCCCGCTGCCCGTCTTCGTTGACCTGGCGGGTGTCCCAGCGGAAGGTCTTCTGGACAATCTCGGTGCCCGGCGTCCAATAGGCTACGTTGGCGAATATCGTGGCTCCGTCGCGCAAGATTTCCGTACCGCAGTAGAAAGCGAACTCCGAGATCGTTCCACCGTTCTGGGCCTTGGCCCACCCCTCAACATACAGCGGGGCACCGCCCATTTCGTAAGAGCTGTACACGACCGTGTCGGGCGCGGCGGTAAGCGACTTGAACTCCACCTTCGGAGCGTTCTCGTCCTCGTCGAACCTCTCGGTGAGACTCTCGGAGTCGCGGATGGCGGTAAGAGTGCTCATCGTCACCGTCGGCAGCCCGTCTGCAGCTGCGGTGGCTGTGACTTGCAGCTCCTTCGTTCCACCTTGTCCCGCGGAAATCGTGTTTGTGATCGTAATTGTGAACCCGTCGACCGTGTAGGTGTACGTCGGGTCGACGACGGCTTCCGGAGAACTGCCCGACATGGCGATCTGCTCGAAATCCAGCGAGCGGACCCACTCGATGTGCGAGGCCACTGCGTTGTTCATCGCAGTGCGCCCCTTCGCGTTCAGGTTCATGCGCGTCGACGTTCCCACGAGCCCGAGGATCGCGGTCAGGACGAAGAACAATATGAACGCGGCCAGCACGACCTCGAAGACACTCATGCCCTCGTCGCGCCGTTTCAGTTCCCACCACGTCCTGCTTGCCATGGTCACCACTTCCAGCCCCTAGGTACCACAACACAGCACCTAGTACACACTCGTCCACCTCAATCATCGGCATCCTGAACTGGGCACTTAATACTCCAGCGTCAAGATGTGACCCCGAGCACACCAAGATACCAACTCATCAGCGACGGACCCGCCAGTGCCGTGACAACGCCTGCCAGCGCCAGGAAGGGTCCGAATGAGAACCTCGTGGTCGCGCCAGCACCGGAGTGTCGCATTGCGGCGACGCCCCAGACCGCCCCGAAGATGCTCCCCATGAAAAAGGCCATCAGCACATAAGGGCCGAGGAAAACACCCATGGCTGCCAGCAGCTTAACGTCACCCATGCCGAATCCCTGCCGACCGCGAACGCCTTGATATGCCAGCGCTATGGCCAGGCTCACTCCGGCGCCGGCGGTTGCCCCCACGGCTGACGCTGCAAGGGGATTCGACAGGACGCCTCCTGCGATCCCGGTGATCGGGACCATCTCGACCTCGAGTATGGCGCTCACCGCAGCACCGGCAGCGCCGAAAGTCCCCAGCAGAACAACGAGCGGGTTCGGCAGGCGCATCGTGTCGATGTCGATGAAAGCTAGAACGAGCAGCAGATAGAACAGGACGATCGCCGCGACCGCCTTCAAGCTCACGCCAAACGCTGCTCCCGCGAACACCCACAGGGTCGCCGAGAGCACCTCGACGACCGGGTAGCGGATCGAGATGCGTTTACCACAGTCGCGACAACGCCCTCGCAGGAGAAGCCAGGAAATCACAGGGATATTGTCGCGAGCGCGCACGGGGTGGTCGCATGCCGGACAGTGAGACCCCGGATTGGATAGGGATTCACCTCGCGGGAATCGCCAGATGACGACGTTGGCGAAACTGCCGAACGCCAGTCCGAACAGCGCAAGTGCTGTGAGATAGGCTGCGGTCATCTGCGCTTCCCGGTGCCAATGCAGGCTTCCGACGCAAGAGCCTAGCGGTTCGGAGAACCGGTGTCGAGGCAGCTAGAAGTCGTGCGGACATGCAAGAGGCCGACGGGCGTTGTGCCCGTCGGCCTCTGTACGCCTAGGAATCAGGCTACCGGCTCACTCCTAGTAGTGGCCGTGGGAGCCGTCCGCGCAAGCCGCAACACCGCTGGTGAGCGTATAGCCACCGTCAGCAGTCGGGCACGTAGGCGTGTCCTGGATGAAGCTTCCGACGAACGGGTCGGCATCAGCACCGTTGCTCGTGGCAGTTTGCCAGAGCACACCCTCAAGCTGTGCGAGGGAGTTCCCGACATCATCCGCGACGAACGTCTGGGCGGCACCCTCGAGCGTGCGCTGGTTGGCGAAACAAGCACGTTCCTGAGCGCGAGCACGAGCTACGTTGAAGACGGGAATCGCGATGGCAACAAGAATACCGATAATAAGCACGACCACCATCAGCTCGACCAGGGTGAAGCCCTCATCACGACGCAACTTCATGGCTTTCGCACCTCCTTCTCCCCTTCGGGGCGTTCCTGCGACAACCCTGATGGCTGTCGCATCCATCACTCGCTTGTATCGGCTGCCGACATGCCGACTTAAGGGATTTCTCACAGAAGGCCGCCTGATGTGACCGGTGTCACGAATCCTGCGCCGAAGAGGGGCTATCCGGGGCCCTACTGGACCAGTGTGATGACCTGGAACATGGGCATGTAGAGTGCCACGACCATGCCGCCCACGATCCCGCCCAACGATGCCATCATCAACGGCTCGATGAGTGATGTGAGACCCTCGACTGCCGTAGAGACTTCCTCGTCGTAGAAGTCGGCGATCTTGTTGAGCATCGCGTCGAGAGCGCCGGTCTCTTCGCCGACGGAGATCATCTGCACGAGCATCGAAGGGAACACGGGAGATTCGCTCAGCGGCTTGGCGATCGTCTCGCCCTCCTTGATCGCGGAGCGTGCCTTCTTCACAGCACGGGCGACCACGGCGTTGCCTGACGTATCGGCCACGATGTCCAAAGCCGAGAGAATCGGAACACCGGCGGAAACGAGTGTACCGAACGTACGAGTGAACTTGGCAAGCGACAGCTTGCGCACGAGCTGCCCGAACACCGGAGCCCTCAGCTTCACCGAATCCCACACGAGGCGACCCGAATCGGTCCCAACCCAGAACTTAAAGGCAAAGTAGAGAACAACCGCTCCGACCACAGTGGCGATGCCCCCTATGCCAGCGACGAAGTTGGATGCGTTGACAAGCAACTGCGTCATCGCCGGCAGCTCTCCACCAAGGCTTGCAAACATGCTCTCGAACGTCGGCACAACGAAGATCATCATCGCAGCGAGGATCAGCAGGACCAAGAAGCCCATCGCGACCGGATAGGTCATCGCGGACTTGATCTTCGCCTTCAGTGCCAGATCGCGTTCGAAGTGGTCCGCAACACGCAACAGCACCTCGTCCAGCACGCCGCCCGTCTCGCCGGCCCGCACCATATTGATGAAGATCGGCGGGAATACCTTGGGGTGCTTGGCCATGGAGTCCGAGAGAGACTGGCCCGCCTCAACGTCCCTTGCCACCTGGTTGATGACGTCGCGCAAGCCCGAGCTTTCAGTCTGCTGAGCGAGAATCGACAGGCACTTGGTCAACGAGAGTCCTGCGTTGATCATCGTCGCGAACTGACGTGCGAAGATCGAGACGTCCTTAAGCTTGACGCCTGTGCCAAACTTGATCTGGTTCAGTGCCGCAAGGCCGCCCTGCTGATTGAGCTCCAAGACTATGTAGCCCATCTGGCGTAGCTTCGCACCTACCGCGTCCGGGCTGTCACCCTCAAGCGTGCCTTTGGTGATCTTGCCAGCCTTGTCGCGGACCGAGTAGTTGTAGGTGGGCATGGGAGACCTCTCCTTGTACGACTGTTGCTACGTCTAGACCATCTTCCCCAGCAGTGTCCGCAAGTCCTCGACACTCATCGCGCGCTGCTGCGCGGTCTCCAACGTAATAATACCTCGCTTGTACATATCGGCCAGAGAGGCGTCCATCGTTACCATTCCGTGCTGAGTCCCTGTTTGGAGCGCTGTGAGGAGCTGATGGGTCTTGCCGTCACGAATCAGATTCCGGATCCCCGGGGTGGCCACCAGGACCTCACACGCAACGACCCGTCCTCGGCCGTCCGCAGTAGGCAGGAGCTGTTGCGACACTATGCCTTGGAGCGCTCCGGACAGCTGGACCCTGACCTGCTGCTGCTGATGCGGGGGGAAGACGTCGATCACTCGGTCGATCGTCTGGGCCGCGTCCTGCGTGTGGAGTGTGGCAAGAACGAGGTGACCGGTCTCGGCTGCGGTGATTGCGGCCGAGACCGTTTCCAGGTCGCGCATCTCCCCGATCAGAATGATGTCCGGGTCTTGCCGCAGCACATGCCTCAGTGCGGAGGCGAACGACTGGGTATCCGCCCCGACCTCGCGCTGCTCGATCACGCATCTCTTGTGGACATGCAGGTATTCGATCGGGTCCTCAACCGTGATGACGTGCTGTTGCCGGTTGGTGTTGATGTGATCGATCATCGCAGCGAGCGTGGTCGACTTGCCCGAACCTGTAGGACCGGTCACCAGCACAAGGCCACGGGGCTTGAGCGCGAGTGTCTCCAGTATCAAAGGAAGGCCGAGTTCTCGGATGGTGCGTATCTCGAGCGGAATCAAGCGAAAGGCAGCTCCGACACTCCCCCGCTGAAAGTACGCGTTCACGCGGAATCGCGCCCTACCGGGTATCGAGTAGGCGAAATCGCACTCCCACTGCTGCTCGAGCTCCTTGCGTTGCTCATCGCTCATGATCGAGTACACAAGATCCCTGGTCTGCTCGGGAGTCAGCGGCGGCTCCTCGGCAGGTACCAGCGTGCCGTCGATCCGCAGCGTTGGCGGGACCCCCACTGTGACATGCAGGTCGGATGCCCCTCGGTCCATGACGCGTGTCAGTAACTCGTTGATGTCTAGCATGTTCAGCCCCCTCTGGCCGAGGCCATGCCCTAGACGATGACGCGCATGATCTCTTCGATGGATGTGGCCCCGGAACGGACCTTCTCGAGGCCGTCTTGGCGAAGCGTCAGCATCCCCTCTGCAATGGCTACGCGCCTGATTTCTTCTGAGGTCGCCTCCTCGACGGTAAGCCGACTGATCTCCTCAGACACGAGCAGCACTTCGTGGACGCCCATTCGCCCACGATAGCCCGTCCCCCCACACTTCTTACACCCTACCGCCTTGTATATGGTTTCGGGAACATTGTCCTCCGGGAATCCCGCGTCGATGAGCACCTGCGGCTTAGGGCTGTACGGCTCCTTGCAGTCCTTGCACAGCCGACGCGCAAGGCGTTGCGCCAGCACGCAGTCCACCGCCGAGGAGACCAAGAACGGCTCGACGCCCATCTCAACCAGGCGCGTGATGGCACCGGAGGCGTCGTTCGTGTGAAGCGTCGAGAGCACGAGATGCCCGGTCAGCGCGGATTCGATCCCGATCTGAGCCGTCTCGTGGTCTCTGATCTCGCCGACCAGGATGATGTCCGGAGAGCAGCGCAGGAAGGACCGCAGCGCCCTGCCGAACGTGAGTCCGGCTTTCGGGTTGATTTGGCACTGGTTGACGCCCGGCAGTCTGTACTCGACGGGGTCCTCAGAGGTGATAATGTGCTTCTCCGGAGAGTTGAGCACGTTGATGGCCGCGTACAAGGTCGTGGACTTGCCCGAGCCGGTCGGACCGGTGACGAGGATGGCCCCGTAGGGCTTGCGGAAGGACCTCTCAAAGCGCTCAAGCGACGACTCAAGGAAGCCGAGGTCCGAGAGCTGGAGCAATATCGCGTCCTTTCGCAGGATACGCAACACCACCCGCTCCCCGTACACCGTTGGAAGGGTGGAAACCCGGAAGTCCATAGCGTGCCCGCCGACGGTGACCGCACAGTGACCGTCCTGCGGCTTTCGGGATTCGGCGATGTCCATGTCAGCCATGATCTTGAAGCGGGAAATGATTGACGCTTGGACCGCCTTAGGGCTCCTCATGACCTCGTGCAGCACGCCATCGACGCGGAAACGCACCCGCATGTCTTGTTCTTGGGGCTCGATGTGGATGTCAGAGGCACGGTCCGTGACGGCCTTCTGGATGATGTAGTTGACCAGCTTGACTATAGGCGCGTCGGATGTGATGTCCGTAAGCTGGTCTAGCTCGCTTTCGTCAAGCTCATCGGTGCCTACGAACTCGTCGGTGTCCCGCTGCTCGGCGACCTTGTAGTAGTCGTCGATAGCCGCGACGATGTCGTCTTTCGTGGAGATAGCGGGTCGGATCTCGTAGCCGGTGATGATGCGCAGGTCGTCGAGCGCGAGCACATTCTGTGGGTCCGCCATGGCCACGATGAGTTCACCATCAACAAGCTCCACCGGCATGAGCGTGTAGCGTTCCGCCAACTCCTTGGGCACGACCGCCACGGCGTTCGGGTCCGGCTTGCGCTCGGAGAAGTCTATGTACTGGATGCCGATCTGCGCAGCCATCACCGAAAGGATGGCGCCTTGTGTCGCGTAGCCAAGGTCGACAAGGACGCGGCCCAGCGGGCTCCCTGTGGCGTTGTGCACCTCCAACGCGTCAGTGAGCTGGCGCTCGGTGATGATGCCGGCCCGCATAAGCAGCTGGCCGAGGCGCTGTCCAGCTTCAGCCACGATTTCCTTTCAGGGGACTCGTTGACACGCAATTACATGAGTGCCTGAGCACTCACATGGTACGACAATCGGCTGGTGAGACCCTAACCCTTAGCGTCCGCCTACCGAGGCACGCCGGTACTCATCGAACAGCTCGTCGGCGTACTTCCGGAAGAGCTCGTAGGTACGCGTCCCTGGCTTCACGCCGACGCGTGCTTCTCCGAACCACATCTCGACCGGCGCTACCAGTTCGTGTTCCGGAACCGAGCTGGCCGACGCATGCGCACGCGCTTCAAGCGATGGCCGCTGGGCTACACGGGGCACGCTTCCCTTCAAGGCTGCTCCCGCGCCGTCCGAGGTAGCCACGTCCTGGGCGTGTACGACGGTTCGTGGGCGAGATTCAGCAGGCGGTTGGGGGATCGCAGGGACGGGCGCGGGCGGCTCGGGCATCGGCGGCTCGGGCGCCGGCGGCTCGGGCATCGGCGGCTCGGGCGCCGGCGGCTCGGGCATCGGCGGCTCGGGCGCCGGCGGCTCGGGCATCGGCGGCTCGGGCGCGGGCGGCTCGGGGATCGGCGGCTCGGGCGCCGGCGGCTCGGGCATCGGCGGCTCGGGCGCGGGCGGCGTCAGCGGCTCCGGAACGACTGGTGCAGGTGCCGGGGGCGGCGGGATGACGGGCCTTGGTGTGATCGGTTCGGGCGCTCGCTCGGGCACCGGAACCTCTGCCTCCTCCGGCTCGGACGGCTCCTCGGCAGATTGCGAAGCAGGTGGGCTGTCCTCGAGGCTCTCGATCATCGACGAGAGGTCATCCCCGACGGCAGCCGCGACAGCTCCAGGGCCCTGGTCGGGTTGCGGAGGGGGAGCCGTCTCAGCGACAACGCGCGGCCGTACGAGCAACGATTGCTCCTCGATCAAGGCATCCCAGTAGTCCGCGGGAGCTGTCGCCTCGGCCATAGCGGTCCGTTCGGACGGTTGCCACTCCCCCGTCCGAAGCGGTTGACTCAGGACAGCGGCGACGCCTGTGGTCGGCTCTGCGAACTTCTCGTCGGCACGCGAGATCAGATCCGCCTCCACGACCTCTGGAGGTGCCGGTTTGAGCATGGGCCACGAGCCCTCTTCCTGCAGGTCACCAGCAGGCTCGATGTGGCGCTTGGAGCGAGAGAGGGTCACGAGCAGCGTAACGAGCGCGACCACCACGAGGACGAGCGTGCCGGCCAGGATATACAGCCGAATGTCCATCGCTTAACCCATGCTCTCCACGATTCGATGCAGCAAGCCGAGGAGCACGGACTTCACCGAGTCCTTTTCCCGTGCGTCGACGGGGAGCAGAGGCACGTCATCGGCAAGTCCGAGGCTGGAACGCAGACTCTGCAGTGTCGGGACATCGTCGGCGGCGACCTTGTTGCCCGCCACGACGAACGGCACGTCGGACATGTTCTTGAAGAAGTCGATCATCGATTTCGCGTCTTCGAGCGACTCTGTGTCGGTCGCGTCCACGAGCAGCACGAATCCGAGCATCCCCTCGGAAAGAGTCTCCCACATGAACGAGAAACGCTCCTGACCGGGCGTGCCGAAGAGATACAGGACTACGTCATCGGAGACCGTGATACGGCCGAAATCCATGGCGACGGTCGTCTCTCCGCTGCCTTCATCGGACGTGTCGGAGATCTGGCGCTCCGTGGACAGGACCGTGATCTCGCTGACCGCCTTGATGAAGGTGGTCTTGCCCGCATTGAACGGGCCGGTAACGACGACTTTCACAGATTGCATCTAGGTCGCTTTCTCTCTACAGCTTCTCGATGCCTTCGATGATCTTGAGCACGAGCTCCTTGTCCACCGTATGGTCACGGTGCAACTCGACCTTCCCGGGTTCCGGAAGCTTGTTGACGTTCGTGGTGGGCCGACGTTGACTCTCGGCCCCAGTGAGGGCACTGAGCTCGTCCCCGAGCCCGCTCGACAGGCCGACGCCGAGCTCCCCGGGAGAGATGTCCGCTAGGAACGCGTCTGTAGAGATGACACCGCCCGCTTCTTCTCCGCCGGTTTCATCAAGCCCCTCCGTTTGGACGATCTGAGGCGGTTGCGAGATGTCCTCCAGCGACTCGAGGATGTCCGAGAAATCGGGAGTTTGCCCATCCGACGTCTCGGAGTCGGCGGCATCGTCGTATACGATCTCCACCGCATCGGCATCCACTTCGAGCAGGTCCACGTACGGCTCGACGTCCGCCGGCCCGTCCTCTGCCTCTTCGGCCACATCCCCCGACAGGGTCCCGGGCGACTCTTCGGCCAGCTCTGGTACCTCGAGTGGCTCAGACTCCTCCGCGGTCGGAGGAGGAGGGATCTCGGGATGGTGTTCGAACACGATCTCGGCGTGCTCCGCCTCGACCCCCGCATCGACGTGCCCGAGCGGTTCCAGCAGGTCTTCACCAGGCAGCTCGCCCAGGCCGAGTGCCCGAAGATCGGTCTCCAGGTCGCCGGTCAGCTCGGGCTGCGGCGCAGATTCGGGTTCGGGCTCGGGCCCGGGTTCGGGCTCTGGCTCCAGCTCGGGTTCCGGCTCGGGTTCGGGTTCGGGCTCGGGCTCTGGCTCCAGCTCGGGTTCCGGCTCGGGTTCGGGCTCTGGCGCGGGCTCTGGCTGAGGCACTAGCTCCGGCGGAGCCTGCAGCACAGCGCCCATCATCTCCTCGAAGACCGCCATATCCTCTGCGGAGGCCTCCTCTGTAGCGCCTTCCGCGAGGAACTCGGGGACCTCGGGCTCGGGTCGTTCATCAAGCGGTCCGAGCACCGCGCCTTCCGCGCCAGCGGTCTCGGTCTCCAAGGGTGATGGGGGCTGCCCCTCCTCGGCAGGCTGCACGACCCCCTCTTGAGCCGTCGCCTCCGATGAGACCTCGTGCTCGAGTGTCTCGGTCACAGCCGCGGCCTCAGCCGCCTGCTCCTTGGCACGCATCTCAGCAGCTTGCCGCTCTCTCTCGCTGCGTTCGGCGCGCAAGCGCTCGACCTCGTCGTCTGAGGCGACTTCGAGGAGGCCCGCCGAGAACAGCCCGTACATGATCCGGGCGACCTCGAAGTCGGTGCGGTTGGTGTCGGCGGCAAGCTCAGAAACGCTTCGTGTCCCGTCGACAAGCAGCAACAGATTCCACTCGATCGGCTTGAGGGAGATCTCGAACGTGCCCTCACCCGGGGCAGTCGCCATCTTGAAGACGATCTCCATCGACGGGATCTTCTTCTTGATCCGCGTCCACTCTTCCAGCCGACGGCTACCCTCCATGACAATGTTCTCGATGGACACCGACAAGCCGATGTCTTCGCTCACCACCTCGGGAAGCAGCTCGAAGTCGAACTCGCCCTCGTCCCAACGCATCAGGTCGAAGATGGTGTCTTGTATCTGCTCCTGGACGAACGCTTCGAGGACCTTCTCGGTGATGTAACCGTCGTCGACCAAGATCTGGCCCAGCCGACGCCCGCCCTCGGGTTCGGCCTTGCGGCTCTCAAGCGCCTTCTGCAACGCGCTGGGGGTGATGCGGTTGGCGTGTACCAACCGCTCGCCGAGCGGTTCGCCATGCCAGTTCGACTGCGCGAAGAACACGTCCCCGTCGCGGAACCACACGCTTCCCTCGGAGCCGTCGTTACGTTTAATTCGTAGCACGCCGGTCTTCTTGCTGAACGTCACGAGCTGGAAGACGTCAGGCAGGCTGAAATCCTTGAGGTTGCCCCGAAGTGCCATGGGCTATCGTTCTACCCTTCCCACGTCGGGCTCCGGCGGTCCTTGGCTAGCCAAGGATGTCGGCGATCAGGTCGGCCGTGGCTTTCATGTCGTAGAGCACCAGTCCTAGCTTTGCGTCCGGCTGAGCGAGCGTGGTTAGCACGGCTCGCGATCCTGCTGCTATGAGCACCACGTACCCTTCCCCACCTTCGATGAACACCTGGGTGAGGTGTCCTCGGCCAAGCTCGGCGGCAGCCCGTTCTCCCAGGCCGAGGATAGCCGCCGACATCGCGCCGACCCGGTCCTCCTGCATGCCTTCCGGCATCGCCGAGGCCATCGTGAAGCCGTCCATGCTCACGAGCGCGGCTGCCTGTATGTCGGGCGAATCCATCATCAACCGGTCGAGCGTCGAGGCGAGCCGCTCCTCACGGCTGGGCGTACGGACCGTCGCCTGCGGCGCGGATTGGGGCTGGGACCCACCGGCTGAGGCAGCCGCGGTCAGCGGCGGTGCAGCCGCTGGTTGCGGCTGTACTTGCTGCTCTGAAACCGGCTGGGCAACAGGTTGCGGCGCCGCCGGTTGCTGCGGGGTTTGCTGCGGGACGACGACAGGAGCCGAAACGAGCTCGTCCTCTTCCTCGAGCATCTCGTCGTCGATATCGCTGATGAAGTAGTCCCCGATGCCTTTGTCCCCCATACTGTCGCGACACCTCCCAGGCCGGGCTTGCATTCGCGGCCCATGAAGGCACGCGAAATCCGCCCCCATCGCAGCGGGCAATCCTAGTCTCTCACGAAGCGTAGGGGCGTACAACCGCCGAAGAGCGGCGCGACCTGCGATTATCTCGCGCTGTCACACCACAACGCGCATGATCTCCTCGATGGAGGTGAGACCCATCTTGACCTTGGCGAAACCGTCGTCGCGCAGAGTCTCCATGCCCTCCGCCACCGCTTGACGCTTGATCTCGTCGGAAGACGCGTTCTCGACGGTCATTCGTTCGAGGGTCTCCGATACCGTGAGCACCTCGTGAACCCCCATGCGACCCCTATATCCGATATCGTTGCACCGCTTACAGCCGCGTGCCCGATACAGCTTCGGGGGATTGCCGGGCTCGAAGGGAAAACCGATGCGCTCGAGCGCGTCCTCGCTCGGGGTGTACTCTTCCTTACATTCGGGGCATAGCCGACGGGCAAGTCGCTGGGCGAGCACGCACGTGATCGCCGAAGCCGTGAGAAACGGCTCGATGCCCATCTCGGTCAGTCGGGTCACGGCGGAAGGGGCGTCGTTGGTGTGGAGCGTTGAAAGAACCAGGTGCCCAGTGAGCGCGGCCTCGATCGCGATCGTGCCGGTTTCCTTGTCCCGGATCTCGCCGACCATGACCTTGTCTGGGTCCTGGCGCAAGATCGAGCGCAATGCGGCCGCGAACGTAAGTCCCGCCTTCTCATTGACCTGTACCTGTGACAGGCCTGCCAAGCGGTACTCGACAGGGTCCTCGACCGTGATGAGGTTGGTCCTGATGTCGTTCGTGCGATTGATGGCCGCATACAGCGTGGTCGACTTGCCCGAGCCCGTCGGTCCCGTGACCAGAATCGCCCCGTAGGGCAGCGAGAGGGCTTCCAGCAGCCTGTCGAGCGCCTGCTGCCGGAATCCGAGGTCCTCCAGCGACATCAGGATCGAATCGCGGCGCAGCAAGCGCATGACCGCAAGCTCGCCCTCGATGATCGGCAGCACCGCCACTCTGAAGTCCACCGCGTGCCCGTCCAGGACAACGCCGAACCGGCCGTCCTGGGGAACGCGTCGCTCTGCGATGTCCATGCCCGACGATATCTTCAGGCGGCTGATCAGCTGCTTGTGCATCTTCTTCGGGCTGCGGAACACTTCCTGGCACACACCGTCGATGCGGTATCTCACCCGCATCTCCTTCTCGTGCGGCTCGATGTATATGTCGCCGGCACCCTGACGTATCGCCTCCGTGACGATGGCGTTCATGAGCTTTGCGACCGCGGATTCGGTGTCCTCGGCATCGACGTCTTCTTCCTCGTCCTCGACGCCGACGGATTCCTCGAGGTCACCGACCATGCCGGCGACATCGGTCTGCTGAGCTGCGAATTTGTCGATTGTCGCCGTCAAGTCGCTTTCCGCCGCCACGACCGGCCGGATATCGTATCCCGTTACGATGCGCAAATCGTCGATGGCGAAAATGTTGGCTGGGTCGGCCATCGCCACGATCAGTTCGTCGTCCTGGATCTTGATGGGCAGTACGCTGTAGCGCCGCGCAAGTTCCGACGAGATGTTCGTGGCAGCGTTCGGATCGATCTCGTAGCCCGCCAGGTCCACGAAGGCAAGACCCATCTGGTTCGCCACAGCTTGGGCAATCTTCACGTCGTCGGCATAGCCGAGATCCGCAAGCGCAGCAGGCAGCGACCGCGCCTCCTGCTGCAGCGCCTGGTCCAGCTGCTCCTGTGTGATGACGCCGGACTGGACGAGGATCTTGCCCAGCCGCTTGCCGCTTGCCGCAGTCATCGCTGCGCACCGCCCTCGGCAGGCCGAGCCGCAAGCGCTGCCTCGGCTGCCTGGCGCATGACCTCTCTCGACGTACGTATCTGCGCCGATTCGCTCCAGATGTCTACGGCAGTTGCTCCTTGAGCGACCAGCATTCCCAACCCGCCGATCGCCGATGCGCCCCGTTCGATGGCCTCGCTCACGAGCCGTGTCGGCTCGGGACCGTAGATCATGTCGATAACCGATTGGCCCGGACCGAGCCACTCGATCGGCACTGGCGTCGGATCGTCCGGCTTCATCCCCAGCGGTGTCGCGTTGACGACCAGGTCCGCCGACCGGACCCATTCTTCGGCATCGGATCCCAAGGCGGCGGCCCTGCACACTGCTCCGCGGGCGTGTGCTTCGATCCGCCCGATCAACTCCTCGGCCCGCTCGACACTCCTGTTCACGACGGTGATACTGGCGACTTTCGCCAAGATCAGGGAGACCGTGGCCGCTCCGGCCGCACCACCCGCGCCCAGCAGCACGACGTCCTTGCCTTCAGGCGAGAACCCGAGCTCGGTCTCGACGGACTCGACCAGCCCGCGGCCGTCCGTGTTGTAGCCGATGAGGCGTCCGTCCACAACGTGGACCGTGTTCACCGCTCCTGCCATCTTCGCCATCATCGCAACCTCATCGCACATGGCGAGCATGGACTGCTTGAACGGCATGGTGATGTTGAAGCCGACGAACGGGAGCACTCTGATCGCCGCGATCACGCGCATCAGCCCGGGCTCGTCCTGAACCGGCAGCGGAACGTACACCCAGTCCAGTTCGAGATCCTCGTAGACGGCGTTGTGCATCGCCGGAGACAAGGTGTGCTCCAGAGGCCAGCCGATGACCCCGGCCAACCGTGTGCGGCCATTGATGTGCGAGTTCACGTGCGTTCCCGCCTTCGTCGACCTGCGGTCAGTTCCAGTTTAGGCGAGTGGTTCTCGACCAGCCAACAGCCGCGATTCGATACGACGCAGCAGCAACGTGTGGGGAAGATCGCTCGAAGAGAGGGGCACCACGAGAATCGTAGTCATGCCGAGGAGGTTGCCGCCGAGTACGTCGGTGAACAACTGGTCGCCGATCACCGCAGCTGTCCGTCGCGTTGCCCCCACCTTGCGCAGCCCCTTGATGAACGCGAAGGGCAACGGCTTGATCGCTTTGGAAACGAGACCGAAGCCGAGCTCGTCGGCAATCGCCTTCACCCGCTCGTGCCAGTTGTTCGACACCAGGCACACGCGGAACCCCGAGTCCGCAAGCGCGCTTGCCCACTCGCGATGCACGGGAGTGATGGCGTTCGTGTCCCGCGGCAGAATCGTGTTGTCCAGATCGACCAGCAATGTATCGATCCCGTCTCGCTTTAACGCATCCATGTCGATGGAATGCACGTCGGCATAGAAGTAATCGGGCTTGAGCAGTGCCATTCGTCCTCACAGTCGCTAGTGGTCGGGAACGCCGTCCCCATCGTGGTCGTGCGTGCCGGCCGGCATCTCGTCACCTATCAGCTCGTCCAGACGCTCGATCTCCTCGCGCATGATCTCGGACTTGTGCTCCAAACCAGCAGCCCGGTAGATCGCCCCGAAGACAGCGTAGGCGTCGTGCTGCTGCGCCGGACGGTCCCAGTCCGCGCTCTCGACAGCCAGGTCGGCCTGGTGCACGGCTTCGTCGAAATCACCGTCATACAACCACAGTATCTGCGCATACGATGCCCGGAGAAGACCCGATCGCGGGTTGTTCGTCACCCCCAGGCGCGCCACCTCGAACGCCGCGGCGCTGTCTCCTCGGCGGGCAAGGATCCATGGCGCCACGTAGTAGGCTTCGACGAACTGGGGATCGAGGGCGATCACCATGCGGATCGTGGGGAGCATGTAGATCTGCTCCTGCAACGGGACCGCACCGTAGTACTCGTGGAAGACAGGGTCCAGTCGGTTCCACATGACGGCCGCGGCGAAGATGCGCAGCCCCGTCAGATAGGCGAACCCCGCACGTCCCAGCGCGGCACCGGTGTCGCTTACCCCGTGTGGGACGAGCGCGTCGGTACCCGCCTGCCCCGCCAGGGCCAAACCGGCCAAGAGCACCACGATGAGCACCGCAGATGCTACGCGTGTGGTTGGGCTGCTCACCGTCACAGGTCCCGACGAGAGAACGCGAACACCGCGGCAGCCAGCAGCACCCCAGCCCACCCGACAAACGCTGCGAGCATGGATACCGCGTATCCGAGACTCACTCCAGACCCGTGAGAGACCGGCGCGATGATGTTGAAGGCATCGAGCGACGGATAGAGCGTATAGCCGACCGTGCCGGGAGTCATCAGCGAGCTGCGAGAATGGGTGATGAAGAGGAATGCAAGCGCTGACGTCGCCACAATCACGGGGCCGGCTGCCGAGGAGACCGCGACGCAGAACGCGGCAAGCACGACTGCCTCGAGCCAGATCGCGAACGTACCCTCGGCAAGAATCCACATCGGCGTCGAGTAGCTGATCCAGCCCACCCCGATCACGATCACGGTGAACGCGCCGACGACCACACCCGTCGTCAAAGCGATGCCGAGCCACGTGCCCACTACGTACTCCCAGCGACGAACGGTGCGCGTCAACACGCTGTACACGGTGCGTCCCTCCGCCTCCGACGGGATGCGGTTGGCCGCAAGCGCGAGCGTGACGACCATCGCCGCCACGTACGTGAGCGTGAGCGCCACTTCGCGATAGACCGCTTCAACGACGCCGACACCGTAGCTGGGCAGCGATGGGATAGCGGCCGCCATGACCGCGGCGAACAGCACGATCACCCATACGATCTTACGGCGTCGCGCGTCCGCGGCCACAGCGCGGGCGATCGCAAGCACTCGCCGGGTCACGACGCCATCTCCTCGGCGGTGTCGGCGAGCAGAGAGGCGAAGTAGTCCTCGAGCGACTCGCGCTTGGGGCCGAGCGACACGAGGTCCCACCCCGCGTCATCAAGTGCGTCCACCGTGTCGCGCGCTCGGTCCTCGGGCACCGAGAACATCCACTCGCCCCCCGAGAAGGCGACGTCCGCAACGATGCTGCGGATCGCAGCCGGCAGTTCGCCCTCCGGCCCCCGCGCGCGCACCGACGTCTGTCCCCGTACGTTTAGTAGTTCGTCGATGCGGCCCTTGGCGGCAACCACTCCGCGGTTCAGGATCGTTACCTGGTCGCAGACCGCTTCGATCTCGGAGAGTTGATGCGACGAGAGCAGCACGGTCACCCCGTGCTCTTTGAGGTCCAGAATCATGTTGCGCACGTCACGCTGTCCTACGGGATCGAGTCCGGATGCCGGCTCGTCGAGCACGACGATCTTCGGCTCGTGCAGGACGGCTTGAGCGACACCGAGCCGCTGAAGCATCCCTCGTGAAAACGTTGACAGCAGCGAAGACTCGCGGCCCTGCAGCCCCACGCGCTCGAGCACGTCGGCGATCCGTGCGCGAAGCCCGGCCGCGTCCATCCCCGAGAGCCGCGCGTACAGGTCTAGCACTTCCCCGGCCGTGAGCTGCGGCGGGAAGTACGGCTGTTCGGGCAAGAAGCCCAGGTGCGCACGTGCAGCGGGCGTCGCAGGCTGGCCAAGGATCTCGAAGCGGCCTTCTGTCGGCAGCACCAGCCCGAGAAGCATTTTGAGCGTGGTGGTCTTGCCCGCACCGTTGGGACCCAGCAGCCCGTGCACCTCGCCCTCGCCGACAGTGAGCGTGACGTCGCGCACCGCCTCGCGCACCGTGCCCATTCCCCTGTAGACCTTGCGCGCCCGCTCGATTAGCAGTACATCCGTCATCCGAGCCGGCCCCTCCCCCTCGAAGCTACCTGCCGAACACCTCTTTGGATTTCTCCTTGGCAGCCTGGAACTCCTCGTACGTGGTCGCGAATGTGTGCGAGCCGTCCTCGCTGGTCAGCACGTAGTAGATGTACTCGGTGTCCGCAGGACCGGCTGCCGCCTGGAGCGCGGCGAGTCCCGGACTGGCGATAGGCCCGGGAGGAAGACCGGCGTTCCTGTACGTATTGTACGGACTGTCGATCTGCAAGTCGGCGTTGGTCAGCCTGAACCTGTTACCCGGCAACACGTACTCGATGGTTGCGTCAATCTCAAGGCGCATGTCTCGCTCCAGCCGGTTATATATGACCGAGGAAATGAGCGGGCGTTCGTCGGCGACCCTGGCCTCGCGTTCGATCATCGAGGCGATGGTGACCAGTTCGTGCTGAGAGATCCCCGCCTCCTGTGAGAACACCATGTCGACCTGGGCGATCTCCTTGTCGAACTGGTCGAGCATCATCTCGATCACGTCGCGGGCCGTACTGCCCTCCTTGATGCGGTAGGTCTTCGGAAAGAGGTAACCCTCGAGCGAACCCTGGTAGGCGGATTCCAGGTACGGATGCTCCGGGAATTCCTCGGCGCCGCCTGTCTTGGCGAGAGCCAGGAACTCCTCGGCGGGGATATCGGTCTTCTCGGCCACACGCTCCGCGATCTGCTCGATCACGTAGCCCTCGGGAATCGTGACCTCGACGTACTCGACCGGAGGACCTTGCTGCAGACGCTCGATGACCGGCTCGTAGTCCATGCCGGTCGTGAAGTCGTAGATGCCCGCCCGTAACGCCCCGTCGGCCTCCATGAGGCGTGCGTTCAGGCGGAACAGGTTCGCATTGCCCACAACGCCGCCTTCGGCGAGTATCTGCGCGATCTGCGCGGTGGACGCGCCGCTAGGAATCGAGACCTGAACCGGCTGGCCAGGCGGCACGTCGGTAGCTGGCCGCAAGAAGAGCCCCCAAGACGACACGACGATCGCCACAACGAGAAGCACGACGACCGCCAGCAGGACGGCAGCAAGCGCACCTTTCTTGCCGCGGCGAGGTGCACGCACCCGCGGTTCATTCCTGCGTCTGCGGCGGGGTGTGGGTCGTTCAGCCATCAACGCTTCCGTCTTCTCGTGTCTGATCGCGCTGTGCATCAAGCCACGACTGGAGCATGAGCGCAGCCGCGATCTTGTCCAACGATCCTCTCTGCTGCCGAGCGTCTGTACCCGCGTCGCGCATGAGGCGGGACGCCTCGGCCGATGAGAGTCGTTCGTCATGATACGTCACGGGCAGGGAGAGATGTCCGATGATGCGTGCAGCCGTTTCCCTCACGTCACGCGCCTGCGGCCCTTCGGCACCCTGCATTGTGAGCGGAAGCCCGATCACGATCCGCTCGATCTCGTAGTCCTCGACAAGCCGGTCCACTACGCGCCTGTCAGCAAGAAGCCGTTCGGTGTCGAGTACCGACAGCGGTGTGGCGATAGTACCGTCGGGGTCCGACACCGCTACACCCGTCCTGCGCGACCCGATGTCAAGACCGAGGACTCGCATCAGCCGTCACTGAGAGCCGAGCATGTCCCGAGCAAGGCGAAGCGCATCGTCGACGCCCGCGGCATCGCTGCCGCCTGCTTGAGCCATCGACGGCTTGCCCCCGCCACCGCCCTTGACGGTCGGAGCGATGGCCTTGATCACCTTGCCGGCATCGAACCCGGCCGCAACGGCCTCGTCGCTGCCGGCCGCGAGCAGCAGCGGCTTGCCGGACTCGGGATCCACGGTGGCGAGCACGACCGCCCCACCACCCAGCCGGCCCCGCACGATGTCGGACGCCGATCGGAGTGCCTTCGCCGTGGCATCGGGCATCCGGGCGACGACAAGCGGGTACGGGGCGTCCACCCGCTGCTCGAGCAGTCCATCGACACTCGTCTCGGAGAGCGACGCGACCGTGCGCTCCGCGGCGGTCTCGAGCTCCTTGACGCGCGAGACGAGGGTCCCCACCCGCTCGGAAACGTCGAACTTGTTGACCTTGAGCAGTACAGCCGCTTCCGCGAGTTCGCTTTCCTCGCGCGATACGTACTCGAGAGCGTCGAACGACGTCACTGCCTCGATTCGCCGGAGATTGGCCCCAACGCTGCCTTCGGAGACGATGCGCAGCACACCTATGTCCGTCGTTCGCGCAACGTGCGTGCCGCCGCACAGCTCCTTGGAGAAGTTGCCCACCTCCAACACGCGCACGAAGTCGCCATACTTCTCGCCGAACAGGGCGGTGACACCCGATTCGCGAGCGCTTGCAAGCGACGTCTCGTACGCGCGGACCGGATGGCCCTCCATGATCTTGTGGTTCACCATCCGCTCGACCTTGCGCAAGTCGTCCGCGCTCGGTGCCTCGAAGTGCGTGAAGTCGAACCGCATGCGGTCGGGAGCCACGTAGGACCCCGACTGCCGCACGTGCTCGCCTAGAACTAGCCGCAGCGCCCAGTGCAGCAGATGAGTGGCGGTGTGATTCCTGCGGATGCGTTCGCGCCGCAGAACGTCTATCTCAGCGTGCGCCTGTGAACCGGCAGTGATGCTTCCCGTCTCGACGTGACCGATGTGCACGGTGAGTCCCTGCTCCGGGATCGCAGTGTCCTCCACTCGGAAGACCGAACCGTCAGACGTGATCGCGCCAGTGTCGCCGACCTGGCCGCCCTGCTCTCCGTAGAACGGCGTGCGGGACAATACGAGCTGCCCGCTGGCACCTTCATCAAGCGAGTCGGCGCGCTCACCGGACTCGTCGAGCAGAGCCACGATCGTGCCGTCGGATTCGTCAGCCTCATAGCCGACGAATTCCGTCCGGCCGTGCTGGGTCAGGACCTCGGCGAGCGCGCCGCCGAAACCCGTCCACGACTCGTCTTTGACGGCTGCGCGCGCTCGCTCGCGTTGGGCCTGCATCTCGGTCTCGAATGTGCCCATATCGATCTCGAGGCCGTGCTCACCAGCGATCTCGGCCGTGAGTTCCACCGGGAACCCGTACGTATCGTGCAGGGTGAACGCCTTCGTCCCGTCGAGCACGCCGGTCTGTGCGCGCTTGACCGATTCGATCTCTTCCTCGAGGAAGCTGAGTCCTTGGCGCAAGGTGGTGGAGAAGCGCTGCTCCTCGCTGTCGGCGATCCGGCCGACGAGGTCGTGGTGCTCCACGATCTCCGGGTACGCATCGCCCATCAGGTCCACGACGCGGTCCACGAGCTCAGCCATCACCGGCTCGGTCCTGCCCAACAGCCGGGCGTGGCGCAAGGCGCGACGCAGGAGGCGACGCAGCACGTAGCCGCGGCCCTCGTTGCCGGGTAGCACACCGTCGGCCACCAGGAACGTTACCGCCCGCGCATGATCTGCCAGGATCCGCAACGAGACGTCTTGCTTCTCGGAGGTCCCGTAGGTGACTCCAGTCAGCTCCTCGGCACGTTCCATGATCGAGCGCAAGATGTCCGTTTCGAAGTTGGAGCTGACGCTCTGGAGTATCGCCGCGAGTCGCTCCAGGCCCATGCCCGTGTCGATGTTCTGCTTGGGAAGCGGTGTGAGCGTACCGTCTTCGGCGCGGTCGTATTGCATGAACACGAGGTTCCAGTACTCCAGATAGCGGTCACAGTCGCAGCCCGGTGCGCAGTCCTCACGCCCGCAGCCAAGCTCCGGGCCCTGGTCGTAGTACAGCTCCGAGCACGGGCCGCATGGACCTGTCGGTCCGGCCGACCAGAAGTTGTCCGCCGCGCCCATCCGCACGATGCGTTCCGCCGGTACGCCTATCTCGTCGCGCCAGATCGCCTCGGCCTCGTCGTCGTCTTCGAAGATCGAATACCAGATGCGCTCGGGGTCGAGCCCTAGGACGTCCGTAGAATACTCGTAGGCCCACGCACACGCCTCTGACTTGAAGTAGTCGCCGAAACTGAAGTTGCCGAGCATCTCGAAGAAGCTGTGGTGCCTCCCGGTGGTGCCGATGATGTCGATGTCCGTGGTGCGCACGCACTTCTGCACCGTGGTAGCGCGCGTGAACCCCAGGTCCTTCTTGCCGAGGAAGACCGGCTTGAACTGCACCATGCCCGCAGTGGTCAGCAGCAGTGAAGGATCGTCCGGCACGAGAGAGGAGCTCGGCCAGCGGCGCGAGCCTTTGCTCTCGAAGAACGACAGAAAGCTCTCGCGTATCTCGGACGACCTCACTCAGTCTCCTTCTTGGTCGTGGTACCGGTCTCGTCGGACACCTCATCGGCCAAGGAATCTCGGTCGCCCCGCTCTCGTGGACCGGTGTCCTTCGGCGGCGTCGGTGTGCACGTCTCGTCGCTGTCCGGCGCTCTCCTCTTGCGGAAGAGCGCCCCGTGCTCGGACGAGATCGGCGACTCGGTCCACTTCTCGTAGAAGTGGACGAACAGCACCTTGGCCACTGCCGCGACCGGAACCGCAAGCAACATACCGATCAGTCCGAAGAGGGTGGCGCCAACGAGCAAGGAGAGTATCACGAGAGCGGGATGCAGATGAACCTGGTCCGACATGATCCGCGGCTGGAGGAACAGCCCCTCCGCCTGCTGGACCACGACGATCCACACGATCGCCCAAAGCACGAGTTGCGGGCTGACGAACGCAGCGGATATCGCCGCGACGACCCCGCCGACGATCGGCCCGAGGTACGGGACCAGGTTCGCGACGCCAGCGATGATGCCTATCACCAGGGCGTACGGCACACCCAGGACCCACAGACCGACGCCCGTGAGCAGGCCAACGAGTGACGCTATCATCAGCTGCCCTCGGATGAAGCCTTCAAGCACGACCGTGACCTCTGCCGCCAGCGCGAGCGTCTCGTCTCGACGCCGGGGACCCGGCAACGAGAAGACCTCGGACTTGAGGGTCGGGAGGTCGCGCAGCACGAAGAACGCGAGCGCAAGTGCAAGGAAGACGTTGACGAAGAAGCCGACCACTTGCCCGCCGACCGAGACGACCCCTTGTGCGAGGTTCTTCGAGAACCCCGTCGCCCACGTTACGACGCTCTCCCGAGAGGCCTCGGCGGCCTCCCTCACCCAGTTGGGCAGCTCGACGGTCAGGTACTCGGTCTCGACAGTGGTCCACAGGTCATACGCGGCGTCGTAGTAGCGCGGAAAATCGTTGACGAAGTCACGTATCTCGGCGGCCATCGGCGGCACGATGAACAGCCCGATCACGCTCAAGACGACAGCGGAGACCAGATAGCACACACCGACGGCCGCCGACCGCTTCAGGCCGAGCCCTTCGAGTCGGGTAACCCAGCCTCGGAGCAAGAAGACGACCACCAAGGCCAGCACGAAGGGCGTGAGCGCTCCGGCCACTCGCCCGAGGATCCACAACGCTCCGGCGACCAGTATCCCAAGCCCCACAAGGGCCCAGCTGACCGTGAGCAGCTTCTTCCACACCTCGGTACGATCTGTCGCGTTCACGACGCTCGCCCTCACTCCCGAACGATGCTTTCTCGCAGCACTTTGAGCGTCTTGCGCAGCAGACGTGACACCTGCATCTGCGAGATGTCCAACTGCCTGGCGATCTCGGTCTGCGTGAGTCCCTCGAAGAAGCGCAGGTACAAGACACGCTGTTCCTGCGGGCTGAGTTGCTTGAGCGCTGCGGACAGCGTGGCCCTGTCGTCGACGATGGCCATAAGCTGGTCGTCTTGCCCGATGTACTCGAGGATGCTGAAGGAGTCCGAGCCGTCCCCGCCCCTATCGCCCTCCAGCGACACGAAGTTGTACGCCTCTGATGTCTCCATCGCCTCGAGGACCTCGTCGGTCGTGACCTCGAGGTATTCGGCGATCTCCTCGATCGTGGGCGAGCGCTGCAGCCGTTGGGTCAGAGCATCCATCGCCTGGTTGACCTTGAACGAGAGCTCCTGGAGCCGGCGAGGCACTTTGATCGCCCAACCCTTGTCGCGGAAGTACCGCTTCAACTCGCCGACGATGGTTGGTGTGGCATACGTGGTGAACTCGACCTGACGGTCGATGTCGAAGCGATCGATCGCCTTGATGAGACCGATCGTGCCCACCTGCACCAAATCGTCGATCGGCTCGCCGCGGTTTCGGAAACGGCTGGCCAGGTACTTCACCAGATTCAGGTACATGGTAATGAGCTCGTCGCGCGCAGCCTCGTCGTTCTCAAGCCGGTAGCGGACGAACAGCTCTCGGGTGTACTTCTTGTCCCACGAGAGCTTGCGGGACTGCTTCTTGGGGCCTCTAGTCGAGGGCATCGTCACGCTTCCCTGCCAGGCTCTTGACCACACGCAAGTAGGGGCCTTGCTCGTCTGAGGACATCTCAAAGGTGTCGCATACGGACTGCAGGATGAACGTAGCGTACGCAGCGCGGCGTTCCGCCTCCTCGTCGGTCACTCGCAACCCGCTCGTCAGGCTCACCTTGATCTCGATCACATCCTCACCGATCCGGAACTCCACCCCGACCGTCCCCGACTCAGGCGCGTGATCGCAGGCGTACACGAACGCCTCCTCAGCGGCTATGCGCACGTCGTCGAGCTCGTCATAGGTCATGTCCATCCTGCTCACAAGCGCCGAGGCGGTCATTCGTACCGCCTTTGCAAACTCGCCGCGCGACGGCACGGTGAGGGTTACCAGGTCTACACTCATGACTCCTCCATAGCGATCAGGGGACATGCCCGCGTTCGATCTCGCCTATTCAGCCGCGCCGCGACGGGCGGAGCGCCACGCGTCACGTAGCCTCGCTCCGACGGCATTCACAGCGCCCATGGGTGCGTTCACGGCGTCGTGCACGGCGTTCGTGGTCGAGCTTACCCGGTCGGAAACATCCTCGAACGTGGTGACGATGCCGTCGATACGCAGCAACTCCGCATTCACGGCATCCACGGTGACGTCCACCTTGTCCAGCAGCGGCACCAACCGCACGTCGAGGTCTTCACTCAAGCGGCGCACCGAGCGCGACGTCTTCACGAGTTCCACCAGCGCGTACACCGCTACCCCACACAACGCGAGCGCGGTGACGACTAGCAATATCACGAGGTAGGACAGGGTATCCAAAGCTTCTCCGGTCGGTCAGCAGAGATAGTCGTAAGTGTAGCAGAGGCGCGGCTCACGCTCGGTTCTCGCCGGATGTGTCCCCATCGTCGCCCACGGCCTGCGATCCACTCACATCCGGCGCGGGTTCCTGGTCTGGGTCCCGCGGCCCGGAGGCACGCTCGGCCTCCCAGCCGCGAGGGCCGGGTTCGTAGAAGACACGACCCGTCAGCCCGTCCGGCAAGTACTGTTGGTCGACCCACGCGCCCGGATGATCGTGGGGATACTGGTAGCGACCGTACGACTCCGCACCGGGCCTGTGACGGTCGCGCAGATGACTGGGGACGTCCCTCCGAGGCCCGTTCCTGACCTCGGCCAACGCACCGTCTATAGCCAAGTAACTCGCGTTCGACTTGGGCGCGAGCGCCATGTAGACCGCCGCTTGCGCCAGACTGATGCGACATTCGGGCCACCCGATGAACTCGGCCGCTTTGACCGCTGCGTGCGCAACCAGGATCGCGCGGGGGTCCGCGTTGCCGATGTCCTCGGAGGCGAAGATCAAGATCCGACGGGCGATGAACTTGGGATCCTCCCCGCCGTGGACCATTCTCGCCAGCCAGTAGACCGCCGCGTCGGGATCACTCCCCCGCATCGACTTGATGAATGCCGAGATCACGTCGTAGTGGGCATCGCCGGTCTTGTCGTAAGTGAGTTGGCGGGTGGGTGTGGCGTCGCGCACTTCTTCGAGCCCAACGGTTCGGGCCTCTCCCGCTGCGGCAGCCGCCAGCTCGAGCGTGGTGAGCGCCGCGCGAGCATCTCCACCGGCCGTGACGACAATCTGTTCCTCGGCATCCGGCTCCAGCGTGAGACGACCGGCGAACCCTCTGGGGTCGGAGACCGCCGCTCGGGCTACCGCCCGGATGTCCTCGTCGGTCAAAGGCGTGAACTCCACCACGCGCGAGCGGCTCAACAGCGGAGCGTTGACCTCGAACATCGGGTTCTCCGTGGTTGCCCCGATCAGAATGATCAGCCGGTCTTCCACGGCGTGCAGGAGTGCGTCCTGTTGGGACTTCGAGAAGCGGTGTATCTCGTCGACGAACAGGATCGTGCGTTGCCCGGTCATTCCCAGGCGGTCACGAGCACGCTCGATATGTCCGCGTAGGTCCGCCACTCCGGACGTGACAGCGGAGATCTCCGTGAAATGGGCGGAAGTGACGTTAGCGATGATCCGCGCCAACGACGTCTTGCCGGTTCCCGCCGGGCCGAACAGGACCAGGGAGGTCAGCGAGTCCGATTCGATCGCCCGCCGCAGCATCGTACCTGGTCCGACAGCTTGGGACTGACCCACGAATTCGCCTAGGGACCGTGGGCGCATGCGCACCGCAAGGGGCGCGTCATCACGTAGAGCGCTCTCGGCGCCCTCGTCGAACAGGCTGTCCATGCGGGAGTCGGGCTCCTAGTCCGTTGCCCGCAGCACCTCACGCTCGAGCGTCTTGTTGTCGACGGGTCCCCTGAAGCGATACGTCATGTACCCGTCCTCGTCGACCAGCACGACGTACGGCGTGAACGTCACGTCCAGGTACTGGTTACCCATGAGCCGCGCGACTTGACGGGCGGTCTCGCTGTCTTCCATCCCCGACTTCACGGTGATGGTCCCCGACTCGTCGGTGGAGACGTACTTGCCGGTGTTGAACGAGACAAGGTCGATCAGACCTCGATAGTCTTCGATGACCTGGTCGATCCACTCGCTCTGGTCGTCGGTGGTCTCCTGGGCCGAGTCGAAGAAGTACACGATCATCGGCGTTCCCGATTCCAGGCGCTCGGCGATCGACGAGGGCAACACCTCTTCGTCGGTCGGGAACGGCTCGTAGAGCTGTTCTTCTTTGGGGGAGTACTCCGGGCGAGCTTCCTCGTCTTCGTCGGCAGCCGGTGTCGGCGTTGGCGCGGGAGCCGCGGCATCGCCGGTCGTGTCGGTGTCGGCATTGTCGCCACCACCTCCACATGCCACCAGCGTCAGGGCCAAAACGAGCATGATCGCTACTGCGACTAGTCTGCGCATGTTGCTTCCTCCCTGCGGCACATTCGACCCCGCCTTGCCGTGGTTCGACTCGGTGAATCCCTGCCTCAGCAGGTGGGTGCCCGCACCGTGACTTCGAGCTTCCCTTTCGGGATTCCTCTTGGCCACGAAATGTGAGGCTCCCTTCTCAGAAGTGTTGGTTCAACCGCTTGTTCGTCGAGACCACGGCCAAGGCGAAGCCTGAGTTCAGTGTAGCGCGGTGCCGTTCCCGCCACAACGCGTGCGTGCTGTCGACACGGGCGCACGAAAGGGTTATCGGCTCGTCTCCCCTGCGAGAAAAGACCCGGTCCGGCCTAGTCGACCTTGAGGTGCACGTCTCGGAGCTGCCGAGGAGCCACTTCGTCGGGGGCCCCTGTCAGCGGATCGGCACCCGACGAGGTCTTCGGGAACGCGATGACATCCCTGATCGACGTGGCACCGGCGAGCACCATCGCGAGGCGGTCGAAGCCCAGCGCGATCCCGCCGTGCGGCGGCGCGCCCAGCGACAGCGCCTCCAGAAGGAAGCCGAACTTCTCCTCGGCCTCTTGTGTGGTGACGCCGAGCTTGTCGAGCACCCTGCGCTGCAGCTGTGCGTCGTGGATACGCAGTGTGCCCCCGCCGATCTCGTAGCCGTTGACGATCACGTCGTACGAGTGCGACAGCACGCTGCCGGGGTCGGTCTCGAGAGCGTCGACGTGCTCCTCGAACGGAAGCGTGAATGGATGGTGGTTTGCCTGCCAGCGCTTCTCCTCGTCATCCCACTTCAGAAGCGGGAAGTCGACGACCCACAGCGCATCAAGACCCTCGCGGGCGACCTCGAGCTCCTCGGCCATGTGCAAGCGCAGCACACCGAGGACCTCGTTGGCCACGTCGCGCGCATCGGCGATCATGAGTGCCAGATCGCCGGGTTCGATCTCGAGCGCGTCGCGCAGTGCCGCCATCTCGGCGTCGGTCAGGAACTTCGCGATGGGCGACTTGAACTCGCCTGCCGCGGTGAACGCGACCCAGGCCAGACCCTTGGCGCCCGCATCCAGCGCGACCTGGTTGAGCACATCGATCCTGCCGCGCGACCAGTCGCCGGCGCCCTTCGCGTTGATGCCCTTGACCACGCCGCCAGAGCTTAGCGCGCCGGCGAAGACGCGGAACTCCGACGTCGCGAACGCCTCGGACAGCTCGACCAGCTCCATCCCGAAGCGCGTGTCGGGACGGTCCGAACCGTAGCGCTCCATCGCCTCGGCGTAGGTGAACCGGCGCAACGGCACCGGCAGGTCGATGTCCGCTTCCTTCACGACCTCGTGGAGCACGTCCTCGGTCACCGACAGCACGTCGTCGGCCGTGCAGAACGACATCTCCATGTCGATCTGGGTGAACTCCAGCTGTCGGTCCGCGCGCAAAGCCTCGTCACGGAAGCACCGCGCGATCTGGTAGTAGCGCTCGAGCCCGCCGATCATGAGCAGCTGCTTGAACAGCTGCGGAGACTGCGGCAGCGCATAGAACTTGCCCGGCGTCATGTGGCTCGGGACGATGAAGTCCCGGGCGCCTTCCGGCGTCGACTTGCCCAAGATCGGCGTCTCCACCTCGATGAATCCGCGGTGCTCGAACTCCTTGCGGAACCGCTGCGCCAATCGGTCTCGCAGCGTGAGAGCAGCGAGCACCTCCGGGCGCCGGATGTCGATGTAGCGATAGCGCATCCGGGTGGTTTCGTCTGTGTCGATACCTGCCTCGACCTCAAAGGGTGGTGTCTGGGACATGTTCAGCACGCGTGCCGAAGACACCTCGATCTCGACCTCGCCGGTGTCCATGGACGGGTTCTCCGTGCCCTCTGGTCTGTGCGTTACCATGCCCTCGACCTGCACGACCCACTCGGGGCGCATGCGCTCCGCCGTGACGAAAGCCTCCCCCGCTTCCGGGTCGAATCGGCACTGGACGATGCCGGAGCGGTCGCGCAAGTCAACGAAGATCAGGCCGCCGTGGTCGCGCCTCTTGGCGACCCAGCCGGCGAGCACCACGGGTGTGCCGATGTCTGGGGCCCTGAGTTGTCCGCAGACGTGTGTGCGAATGGAGTAGCGTGCATCGAGCATGCGATGAGACCTTCCGTTCTAGTCCTCGGCGAGCATAGCCACGATCCGCGCTTCGATATCGCCATGCGCGATCCGGACCTCACCTTTGGTGACCATGTCTCGTACGGTGACTTCTCCTGCGGCAAGCTCGTCGGGGCCGACGACCAGCATTATGCGTGCGCCCAGCCGGTCCGCCTGCTTGAACTGGGCCTTCAGCGAACGATTCTGATGATCGAGTTCGGTCGCGATGCCGGTGACCCGCAGCGAGCGAGCGATCTCATAGACGATCGGCCGAACCGTGGCATCCACCGCAGCCACATACGCGTCGACGCGGCTCGGCGACTCCTCCACACCTTCGGCGGCCTGAAGCGCCAGCAGCGTCCGCTCGAACCCGAGGGCGAAACCCAGTCCGGGCGTGGGCGGCCCGCCGTATTCCTCCATGAGCCGATCGTATCGACCCCCGCCGCCGATCGCGTCTTGCGCCCCGAGCCCCTCGGCCTGGATCTCGAACACCGTGCGCGTGTAGTAGTCGAGACCGCGGACGAGCTTGGGCTCCTCGGCAAAGGGGATGCCCGAGCGGGTCA
>Ga0209164_1000529_pt1 | contig 85707 bp, 76 predicted proteins | sample MTBNYHSulfiMetaG_FD_187458 | JGI IMG/M metagenome (GOLD analysis project Ga0209164, IMG submission 187458) | Enrichment culture microbial communities from rom New York Harbor, USA that are MTBE-degrading - MTBE-NYH (New York Harbor Sulfidogenic)... | ecosystem: Environmental > Aquatic > Marine >... | reverse complement strand
GAGGCGAAGCCCGCAATCCCCATCCCCCGGCCGATTGACAAAAAACCGGCCGGCGGGTACATTGCCGCTCAATTCCATTGCCCGGGTGGCGGAACTGGTAGACGCAAGGGACTTAAAATCCCTCGGCTCTTGTAGCTGTGCGAGTTCGATTCTCGCTCCGGGCACCAATAAAAAGAAGGGCTTAAGCCCTTTTCTTTTTTTGTCACCTCGATTAATCTTTTGACTTATTCTGACTTTTAATGCTATTATTTGTTCCGTCAAGTGGAACAAAAATGGAACAAAAAGCATAGCAGAGATCATGGCAAGGATTATCGCACGCAAAGGAAAGAAGAAAACAACGTTTACGGCCACTGTTCGGATGAAAGGTTATGAATCTGTAAGCCGCACTTTCGACACCAAGGGCGAAGCGAGAGCATGGGCTTCCGGAATTGAATCGGATATGAAGGGACGCAGATTCAAGGATCCGCGCCGTGCCAACCAGACATTAGACGACGCGCTGACCCGTTACCTGGAGACAGTGACAACCAAGAAGGCCAGTACCACTCAGGAGCGCGAACGAAGACTTGCCAAGGTTCTTAAAATTCATTTAGGGGAGAACACGCTTCTTCCCGACATAACCCCTTCGGTTGTCGCGAGTTTTCGAGACCAGCGGCTTTCCAAGGTCTCGTCTTACGCTGTGCGCCTGGAACTCGCTCTTCTTTCCCATCTCTTCAAAAAGGCCATTAAAGAATGGGAACTTCCCATAGAAAACCCGGTCGAGGCCATTGAGCGCCCGAAAGTTCCCAAGGGTAGAATTATCTTTCTTAAAGAGGACGAAGCAAAAAAATTACTGGACTCTTGTCGGGCCAGCAGAAATAAGATGCTCTACCCTTATGTCCTGGTGTTGCTTCACAGTGCTATGCGCCCAAGCGAGGCGGCTGGCCTGCGCTGGAGTCAGATTGATCTGCAAAGTCGATCATTGACCCTTTATGTAACTAAAACAGAGCCGCGCACCGTTCCCCTGACCATGGCCGTCATAGCCGCTCTGCAGGAAATAAAGGAAAAAAGCGATGACAACGGCTTTGTATTTTTTAAAGAAGAGGGGAGAAGTCAACAGGCCCGCAACATACCTTCTTCCAGGTTCAGACCGGCTTTTGACAAGGCTCGTGAAAGGGCGGGGTTGCCGAAACTGCATATGCATGATTTACGTCACACCGCCGCAAGTCACCTGTTGATGGCCGGCACAGACCTTCGCACCTTAGCAGCCATTCTTGGACACAGCACCCTGCAGATGGTACTGCGTTACACCCACCTGCTCGATGAACATAAACTGAACGCCGTAGATCGCCTAAACTCATTCGGTATTGAATGAGCCTTTCCGGGACGGCTATTTTGCGGCGTCAGCCAACTTGCTGCCGGCCTTGAACTTGACTACCTTCCGGGCCGGAATATTGATGGTCTTGCCGGTCTGAGGATTGCGCCCTTCACGGGCAGCACGTTCGGACACGGAAAAGGTCCCAAAACCAATCAAAGTTACCTTGTCTCCTGCTGACACAGCCTCTAAAATGGCGTCCATAACGCTGTTCAACGCTTTTTCTGCAACAGCTTTGCTCAAGCCACAATCCTGCGCTACTTTTTCTACCAGATCACCTTTATTCATGGCCATCTCCTTTATGCCCCTTGCGGGCTTGTTTTGAATTTCCGGAATATTTACATTGGGATAGTTTTCCTGCTCAGATAGCAGAATCCCCAACGCAAGGCAAGCTTATTCGCTATCGGCCGCATCTTCGGTTTTCATAAATTCCTTGATCTCCCGTGGAGTGTAATAGCGGAATTGAATCCGTTTACTCAGTTTGGCGGTATAGTCTGAAAAGGCCATGACAATATCCCGCCCTTCAGCCATCAGTTTTTCACCCTCTTCATGGGAAATACCGTTCATCTCGCCCAGTCTGGCCTTGAAATGGGTATAGGCCATATCGAATTGACGCAGGATGTTAAAAAGCGTCGAGCCCAGCGGCGAATTGATCTTCAGGACCCGCGAGCCCCGCTCCTTGACCATGTTGATCTTTCTTTCCTGGATCTCCTGCCAGGTTGGTTTTTCCTGTTTGCTGTCGCTTTCGTCGGTCATTTTTTAATCCCCCTTTTTATCGTGCTGAAATAATTTTCGCGTTCCTCTTGATCCGATGCCGATGCCACAGGTCCAGCAGATAAACCGATCCATACGGAAAAATCGCCGCCACCACCATGAGAATGGCGCTTTCTGTGGCCACCGGCAGCAGATACGGTTTGATCTCGAAGAACCCATAATATATTTTCTCGGCCCTGGACCCGAACCATTGAGCACCCTTCCAGATATTCACCGGCGTACTCACCCTGAATATGACCAGATACATGACGTAGAGCATGAAGGCCTTGAGCAACAGGGACATCACCCTGCCCATGAGCAGCGAGTTGATGCTCTTCCTGGTGATGTTGCCTACGTAATACCGGCTTATGTAGCTGCACATCAGGGTATTGATGATCAGGACCAGGTAGGGAACACAGCCGAAGAGGATGCGGCTGACAAAATCGAGTTTTTGAAAAACAAAGGGGAAGAGGTAAAAATGGAAGACCGGGAAGAGGAAGATTAACGCTACTCCTTCATGAAAGCCGCTTTTCACGCCTATCTTGAAAAAATCGAGCGTTCGCTCCAGGGTGAGAAATTCAGCCGGAATGTTCTGTCCTTTGCCCTCGATCACATAAAATTGCTGAATTTCGGAGATGGCATTCAGGAGATTCCTGGGCTTGTAGACCCTCCCAGCATCGGTGGTGATGATCTGGGCGTTCGTATCATTTTGGCCTTTGCCGCTGTCCTTTCCCCGCGTCATCTTAGTTCCTCATTATCTTCACCGAGAAACGGGGACACCTTCTGAATATTGCGCAACGTCTCAGATTTTCCATTCTCCATCTCGGAAATTGAGCCGAAGGCCTCGGCATGAAACGGCGTATAATAGCCCTTCATGCTTTTGCCGATCTTTTTGGTGACCATAAAGTAACCGCCAAAAAAATTGTCTTTGATCAAGCCCCTGGCAACGATATCGTTCTCACCTCGGAGTTGCTGAACAATGGTCAGCAGCACCTGCCGCATAGTGGGGTCCTTCTGGGCCATGGTGGTGATCTCCATGCAGCCGGCCCGCTCCGCCTGTTTTCTGGCCACCTCCTCCAAAACCTTGGTCTGAAAATAGACGTGGCCGTCTGGCATGGAAAAAGCCAGGAACCGTCTGCCGAACATCTTGTTGATGAACGGTTTCAACTCTTCCAGAAACTGCTCGGCATCAAACCAGGCGGAAATGTCCATCAGCTCCGGAACGTCCGCGGCATCGTTTGCATTGGCCTCCTCCTCGCTGTCACCATAAATGTCTGCCTGGGCCTGCCAGGCCGCCGCAGCTTTCTGAGTGGTGTCTTGCCGGGCTGGTTCAGGCGCGGCTTTCTCCTGGTTCGCCTCCCCGTTGTGGGCCGTCGGCTCCTCGGCATTATCCATCTTCGCTTCAGGCACGGCCACGAGCGCGGATACTTTCTCCAACTCTTTCTGTCGGGCCAGTTGATCCGCTTTTTTGAGGGTCTTTCCCAGAAGTCCGTCGGCTTTTTTGTGGTGTAGCTTGATGGCTCGCAAGATCTCATCTTTTCTGGGTAAATCTTTAAAGCCTCCAAGCCGGTTCAGAGGGAGACCGGCAGCCAGGGGATGTTCACCCGTGGAATACAAATGCCCCCGTAAAGATTGAAGTTTCCCCAAGTCATGGCCAAGAGCGGCAATCATGGTGTCCGGGATCACATGCCAGGACTCGCTTTCGCCAAGCAATCTAACCACCTGCTCGGCCACGTTCAGCGAATGGTCGAGCAAAGTTGTTCGGGCAAGAATCTGATACGTGTTTTCATCCCAATTGCCCTCTACATCGCCATTCATGCTGACCACCGACGGACAATGCCCATCCTGGTCGAGTATTTGTAATATCTGGCCGCAAACCGCCCTTTGCAACGGTGCTTTCTGAAACCAGGATCCTTGTCGTACATATTTTTCCATAAACGCTGCGGCCCGTTGGTTCTTCAGCTCGGGCAGTCTCAGACCCAGCTCGGCGATCAGTTTTTCATCACGCCATAAAGAAGACAACTCCGAGATATGGATGGTCTTTGTTCCTGTTCCTTTTTTCGTCCAGAGGACTGACAGATCGCGCAAGGTAATTTGTCTTACCACAGGTGGGCCTTTCCTTTTGCCGAAGGCCAATACAGCCGTTGCTATGGAAATCAAAAAAATCGTCAGCAACAACAGGCCACTTCCCAGATCCGCCGACTCTATCCAACGGTACGCCAACTCCACTACCTGTTACCTGCTTCCATGCCCTGTGCGGAACGCAGCTCCCTGGACAGGTCCGGAAATGTGACTTTGAGCGAAGAGTCCCGCACTGTGGCGGTTTTTCCTTTGTAGGTACCGGAGTAGGTATTCAGAAACAATTCCCGAGGAGCCATGTTCAGGACCTCGGTGTGCTTGATCCTGACCTCCTCAGTCTCCCGGATGGAGAGTCCGCCTCCCAGGGAGATAATCGGTGAAAACCGCCGTTCTTCACCGAGATGCTCAGAAACATAGCTGGCGGTATGGGCGTCGGGGACCCGCATGAAGAGTTTGGTATTGCAATTGTCCAGGATGGTGTTGGCCCGGTCTTCGCCCACTTCGGCGAACAACTGGCTGATGGACTGACAATAACCGTGAATATAGACCCCGGCCCCGCCGGCCTTGGCAAACAGATCCTCGATGCCCTGATAGAGCACGGATTGCGCCTCATCGACATGCAGGACCAACGTGGGGGTGACATTTTTACCACTGGAATAGACCCGGCCGACAAAAGCTTGGATCATGGAGATGATAACCTTGCCCGCCGTATAGGCGGCCCGCTTGGTAAGCAGGGAGCCGAGTTGCACTACCAGGATGATGCCCTTGCCCTGCTCCAGTCGCCGGACAAAACGGTTTTCATCGGCCTTACCGATGATCTTGCCAACATTCCCCGAAGTAAGTTCGGTCAGGGCCACCCGGAGGGAACTGGCCACCTTGGAATAATAATCCGCCGGGGTACTCAAGATTTTCTGTATATCCCGGGAAAGCTGTTCCGCCTCCGGCGTGTCGATGTAATCGATTTTTTCCTTCAACCGCTCCAAGTCCTGATGGCTGATGTGGTTCTTGATGTCGTTGAGATTGAAAGAAGGTTTTCTGCCGGCAACCTCGGCAAGCATGATCAATGCCTGGACCACAACCAGGCTCACCTCATAGGCTACCCCAAAGAAATACGGCTCTCTGCCCACTGCCACCCCTGCGGTGATATGGGCCACCAATTCTTCAGGCATATAGTAAGAGGAAAGCGGATCGAGAATGGCGCTGTATTGGGGAAAGATAGGAGTGATCAGCATCAGATCCTGTTTGCGGCCAGTATCCATGGCAATTTGGGTGATTTTGGAAAAGAGATCGATATCACCCTTCGGATCGATGGCCACCACGGAATACCCCTTGCGGATGTCCTGTTCGATGATATGCTCCATAACCCTGGTTTTGCCGACCCGGGTTGTACCGAAACACCAGAAATGACCTTTCCGGAAGGAATCGGGAAAGCCAAGTTCCAGGATGGTATTCGGGTGGTCGAGATGAACCCCGGTGCCGATCATGGTCCATGGCTCTTTTGATTTGCGTTTGAATATCATTTCCAGTCCAGGGACTTTACAATCTTTACCTGAACCCTTTCTTTGAGTTCCCGATCCACGGCAATGATGGCTTTTTTCGGTAACGGTTTCGTGGTCAGAACTATACTCTTTTGGCCCACATAACGTTTGACACAGCGAAGCTGAACTTTTTCAGCTTCTATCCTCAGGTGGCTCTTCAGCAGATTTTCCACCAGCGTCTTTGAAACCCGGTCCACGACGACTTTGAGACGAGGAATGCCATTCAAGAACACCGGCTCTACCCGGCGCAGATGAAATGCCCGCCTCTGCCCCTTCACAAATCCATATGAATTCCGCTCATGAACTCCGATCCGATTAAGAGGGCACACGGCGATTACCGGTTGTTTTTGCATCACCTCAATTTCTACTTGAAAGTTCCCTTCTTTATCTCGCCCGACAATCTCACCCCAACGCCATTCTTTTTCATAGCATTTGTATAGTGCCGTCTCTTTAAGCACCGCCGCTTTTGCCAAACTATTTTCAAGATACCGAAGAAGGGTCTTCCGGCCTTTAATCTGACAGAAATCAATCAATGTCTGCATGATTACCCCGCCGGAATCATTGTATGCCACGGCTTCCATGCATAAGTCTGCGCGGAAAAACACCATTACCTGAAGCCGGTACCAGCGAGAAAGCATGGAGGAGAAAACGGCTTCAATCTCCGTCATGACTTCGGCTTGAGTGAGACCATATCTAACTGTAAAAGAACTGATTATTTCCTGCATGAAATCGTCATCCGCTGTCCCTTTGAAAAAAGACCTCATCTATTGCTGGTCTTTAATAGCTTTTTTCTTGAGGGGTGACATGCAAGAACCCTTAAGGGAAGTGAATCCAACAAAAACAAAATTTTTCTTGAAAAATATGTGATTTTTAATAAAGTGTTACTTTTCTCAAATTCGTAATACCTAATGCGGAAAATGATATGAATCGTGCTACCGACTCAACCAACACTTTCTCATCACAAAACTTAACGCAAAATGGGGATGCAGTCCTTGCCTTGCTGCTTTCCGCCGTTGATCCTGAGATCGGCGGAGTCCTGCTTGTTGGCTTTGACGAAAAGACGAGTGAAGATGTTGTTAAACAATTTACGGCACTGCTTCCCCCTTTGACTAAAGCTGGATGCTGCCACCGAGGGCTATATGGTTCTCCAGCAGGAGGAAGGTTCAACTCAGGTGCCCGTCATTTTTTTATTAAATCCAGGCCGTTGGTTATTTTGCCGACCGACCTCAAAACAGAACTCCTGAGCGATGATTATGACGGATCGGATCAACCGCGGATGTGCCCGAATTTTTGTCCTAACCTGCTGGCGGCTGCTGACCAGGGGGTGCTTTTTATACCAAATATTAATCGACGTGAAGAAGGTTTGCGGGAAAAGATATTTAACGATTTTCGTCATCGTCACGAGCAGGTTTATTGGCACAAAAAAACAATGTGGCCAAGGCCATTTCTCCTTGTTGCTTCTACCGATTCAATGACACACGACCTTACTCAACGGGAAATTGCCTATTTTGGCTTGTATGTCAAAGGGAAGGAATATCGATTGGAGAATCCCCAGCAACGAAATAATCTATACGATTTTGCCAAGCAGATTTCGTCAGCCGAAAATCCTTATGAAATTGTGCCTTCAGCTCAGAAATTACTGTCCGCGGTCAGGATTCCCTCTCATATTCAAGAACGAATCGCGACTATTGCTGGTGCGAACGAAAAAAAACTACACCAATCCCAAGTTGCACTAAACAAAGCAACCTGCGCAATTGCCGCTTTGCGTGGAAGTAAACTTGTTGAGGACGAAGATCTTGATTGGGCAGCCAAAGTGGTTCTACCAGTTATACTCTCATCAAATGTATTTTCACCCATTATCGAAAATGCCGTGAATTAGTTTTTGAATTAGTTTTTTTGCCGTCGAGTGTTACGTTTTTTATTTTTATAACATTCAGCAATTGATCAAAATACAGGATAGTTACGAAGATGATTGCGTTGTTGTCTAAAGGAGGTGTGCTTGTTGTCCCGATTCTTTTGTGCTCCGTTGTAGCTCTGGCCATCTTCGTCGAGCGCCTCCTTCATTTTACCCGCCAGAAAATGAAGGAGGATGCTGTGGTGGCTTACATAACGGAACTAATGAGAAACGGAGACTATAAAGGTGCACTGGATATGGCTGGTAGGAGTACAACGCCCTTGGGACACATTCTCACGCATGCCATGGAGGTAATTGAGCAGGGCCGGGAAACGGTGGAAACAGTCATCGCCCATTCAATGGAAGAGGAAATCCGCAATTCCTGCCGTTACCTCCAAGCCCTGGCAACAATAGGCAACATGGCGCCACTTCTCGGACTCCTTGGTACCGTCCTGGGGATGATTAAGGCCTTTATGGTCATTCAGGAGATGGGCGGCAAGGTCGATGCCTCGGTTTTAGCTGGTGGCATCTGGGAAGCAATGCTGACCACCGCCCTGGGCCTCTGTGTTGCCCTGCCGGTAATGGTGGGACACAGTTACCTGCAAAGCCGCGTGGATAGACATGAAGCCCAGCTGCAACATGGGACCGTGGAGTTCATCAAGGCGGTCGACTTCCGGCAACTGGGGGATAGACCATGATTGTCCATCCACGCCGGCGCCCCAGGGAGCAGGTTCAGGTGCCGCTTACCTCGTTGATCGACATGGTTTTTCTGCTGCTTATCTATTTTCTGCTCACCACTAATTTCATGGTGGATCAGGGCATTATGGTCAAGCTGCCCAAAGCCGAGGCGGCTGCCCCCTGGACCGAAGAAGTGATCACCGTTACTGTCAATAAAGCCGGAATTTTTTTTGTCGGTTCAAAGGAAGTGACCGAAAGCGACTTGCTTGAACGGCTGAAAGAGCTCATCTCCGGTCGCCCGGACAAATTGGTGGTGGTTCAAGCTGACCGCACTGTGGTCCTAGATCAAGCCGTCAAAGCCCTGAATTTGGCTAAGGAGGCTGGTGCTGATCGGCTGAGCCTTGCGACGGAGAAAGAATGACAATGAAGCGAACTATCATGGGTTACGTCCTTCCAGGGGATGACAGCGATATGCTATTAGCCGTTTTCATCGGGTTGTCCTTGTTGTTGCACGGAGTGCTCGTTTTCATGCTTCCAGGAATACATAATCCGAAGCAGCTGAGATTTATAGAACTGTCCTTGCAGGAGATTACCCAACCGGATCACCAAGATCTTCTGGGTCCTCCATCCGAACAAAACAAGGACACAGTCGCGCCGGTCATGAAACCGGAAGCCCGCAAAGAAATAAGGACTGAACCCCTTGTAAAACCAAAACGTAAACCAGAACCACTGACGGAAAACACCAACGCGCTAAACCCGGAAAGCCTTCCCGAGCAAACAAAGACCCTTCCTATGGAACGAGCAGTGCAATCGGCACCAGCGCCTGAACCAGAAAAAGCTCAGGAGATAGTTAGTCCGCCTTTTCCAGTGACTCCGGTAGACCAGGTTAGGAGAATTCAGTCGGCCGCCCCCCTCTCTCGAAGCCTCAGCGATATGGAGGATCCAATTATCCAGGCAGCCACTCCATTGCCGGATGCGCGAACCATCGACAATTACCTTGCCTCCATTCGGAAGGAGATAGAAAGAAATAAAAGATACCCTATCGTTGCAAGACGCAGGGGGCAAGAGGGCGAGGTTGATCTCCGATTTTTCCTCCTCGCCAATGGGAATGTAGAAAAACTCGAAGTAAAAAAAACATCAGGCATTGAAACTTTGGACCGGGCAGCCATGGACGCAGTGATTCGAGCAACGCCATTTGCAATGCCGCCGAAGGGATTTATAAATGGACCAAAACCCCTTGAACTCACAATTATTTTCAAATTGGGCTGATTTTTTTAAAAACAAGCTGAATAGAGGAGATTACCAATGCTGGTGCCAATGGAATTATACGGTTTAACGCAAAGGAGTGGATATTTGAGTCCCGAGCTTGCCGTCGGATGGCAAATAGGCAGATATGTGCATGATTTTTTTGATGGCCTGCAGGAAGTGCGAATAGCGGCATCAGCGGGAAACGATGCTGTCTTTGCTCTGTCGTATCTGTCCCGCGAGCATGGTTGCTTCGGCCAGATCACAGTATCTAAATCGAACCGGCCATGGGATTTTCTCTTCTATCACGCCATGACCGGAACAGTACTGCAATTTATCCTGGTCAGAAAACATGTCGAACTATCTCAAGCTTTACGTGACCTGGAACCTCACCTTGACATGGAGAATCTCGACATCGTGGCAATTTACCAAGCAGGCGTGGATGAGTTGGTCAAATCCATTCTCGAACGGCAGGCCGACAGCTTCTGCATGATACGCCAAATCCGTTGCCGTCCTCTTCTTCATAATGCTGACAGCATGGGAAACACCCATTGCTGTCGCTGCGGGAAGCCTATCCGTATTCAAAAGGCATGGGATATTGAAGGGGAAATATGCTGCCAGACATGCTCCGGTCTTGAACCGGGCTGGTTTATGTTTCATTAGCCAGAAAAAAAGCCACGTTTCATTCATCAAAATTAGGGGAGAAAGCAATTATGACCAAAGGAAAACATCCACATCAGCATACGCATACCCATGAGCATGATCATGACCACGATCATTGCCATAAACATGAAGACAAGGAACATTGCCATCCGCACCATCACCACCACAGCCATGCTCACACCTTCGAGCATACCCACGAGCATGACCATCATGGAAACGGCAGCGTTCATGGACATAAACATGAATCCGGGGTGAACAAACCCCACAGCCACGAACACCCGAACCATGACAAGGAGTCACACGATCATGAGCATAAGTCGTGAGCCAGCGTGAAAATTGGGAACAAACAAGTAACTGAAAAAATAAAAAGAAGGGAGACAGGCCGATTCCGGTCAAAGATTCAGAACCTGTCTCCCGGGAAACAGAGCCTCGCTACGGAGGAATGCTCCTATGAATCTCATAGCATTTCGACATTCCTTCGTCAATTCCTTTGCATTCAAGTTCGCGGTTATCTATCGGCTTCGAGCCATGCGAGTCAGTGAGGTTTTCTAAAAAACTTGAATTTAAACAGGAGAAAGGAATGCGATTTATTGAAAAAAAAAGGAACTTGCTTCCGGCTTTAATGTTTGGCTCGGCCGTAATGGTCCCCACAGTGCTCGCGGCTGCAGAGGGCAACCACCTGACCTTGGAAGAAATCCTTGTAATTGACCAGGAGCTGCAGGAGAATGCAACCGCCATCACGGTCGGGAATAAGACCATGGAAAAGGGGAAAAACCTCAACATTGCCGATGCCATCGAAAACGAGCCGGATATCAGCATAAGCCGTCGGGCGGCTGTCGGCGACACTGCCGACATTGTCTCCATCCGGGGCCTGTCAAGCAACAGGATTATGCTTAATATCAACGGCAGGCCTGTGAATGGCGCCGGCGTGGTGGGTGGCCATTACATCGACTGGGGAACCATCCCACTGGACAACATTGAAAAGATAGAGATCATCCGCGGCGGCAGTTCCGCGCTCTACGGGAATAATGCCTTAGGAGGCGTCATCAATGTCATCACCAAAAAGCCGAGTGATAAGCCTGAATTTACCGTTTTCGGCAACATCGGCCAAGGCGAGGACGACTATACAATTCAGAATTACCGCTTTACCCATTCTTACAAGGTCGGCCCTTTAGGATACTCTTTGGGAGGCAGTTATCAGAACGGTGACGAGTTTCTCTGGAACAACGATTTTACAGGCAAAAACCTTAACCTGTCGACCGATTTGGACATGCCTCTTGACGGACTCCTCTCAATGGGGATGCAGTATGCCGAAGCGGACCGCGGCTTTATCCGCAACAACCGGCAGTCCACCGATCCTGATAATCCGGGGTTTTTTCTTCCTGTCAATCCTGATTACCCTTTGGCATTCGGCGAAACCATTGCCCCCGGTTGGGGAAATGCCTTTGTGCCTGGTCCAAATGCCAACTGGGACAAAACCAAATATTATTTCGATTTCGGCTACCAGCAACCAATTGGAGAGGCTTTGTTGGAGTTCAAGGCATATAAGAATTACGAGGACCGTAAGGAGAAAAATTATTCCATGTCAGGACTGGTTGCCGGTTACGGCGACGGTACGCTGGTCCTGGACAGAGAGGTCGAATCCGATCGTTCATACGGCGGCAGTCTCCAAGGAGCGATTCCTATGGAGAGGCATGAAGTCATCGCAGGAGTTGAATACAAGGTCCTTTCCTTTGGCGACATAACCGTCAACTATGTGGATAATACCTACAACGGCAATGTTTATACCGGCAGCCAGCCAAGCCAGGAGGGGAAAATGTGGGGGTATTTCGTGCAGGATAGTTGGCAGGTTACGGACCGGCTGTTGCTGACTCCGGGTCTCCGTTTTGATACTTACAGACTTGAGCCCATCAACAATGCCCCTATTGCCGAGTTGCGAGATGAGGAGTGGTCTCCCAAAATGACCGGCACTTACACACTAACCGAGGCCGACAAGGTAACTCTTTCCCTCTATCAAGCGGTACGCACACCCGGCTTGCCGGAAATGTGGTGGTGGTTTAACGGAGGTACGGCAGGAAATCCAACGCTCAAGCCGGAAAAGAACAGCGCCGCCGAGGCAGTCTTTCAACATGATCTATCCAATTCCGGCTACCTGCGTGTTTCCGCATACTATTACGATATCAAGGACTACATTATGTTCCGTTTCGACCCCAACTGGCGGGGGGCCTACAACATTGATAAAGCGATTCTGCATGGTGTCTCGGCGGATAGCCGTATCGGTCTTACCGATTGGTTGACTATGAGGGCTTCACTTGCCTATCAGAAGAGCAAAAAGGAAGGTGACCTTTTCGATACCGCGCACCTTACCGACGAAATCGATTATTTGCCGAAATGGCAGGGAAATATCGGGGCTGATTTCAAACTGCCATATCACATGAAGTTCGCGGCGGACTTACACTACGTGGGGAAACGAGAGGCCATATATTCGTACAGTAGCGGCTGGCCGGCCCAGTCCAATTTCAAGCTTGTAACGCTGGACTCCCACATGACCGCCGATCTTGAGCTGAAAACACCGGTAACCGAGCATGGCGAAGTGAGCCTCTACGTGGAAAACCTTTTCGATAAAACATACGAGGAACGTTACGGCTACCCTCTTCCCGGCAGAATAATCGGCGTGTCATGCAAGATGGTCTTCTGAGCTTAACAATTCATAAAATAACGTATCACTAAAAGAGGAGTAAAAGAATGTGTAAACCTCAAGAAAAAACCGATTGGGAACGGTGCGTGGAGTTTCATGGCCATTCCTGCCCTGGACTGGCCATCGGATATCGGGCCGCCCAAGCTGTCCGAAAAAAATTAAACGTCCGGTTTTCCCCGGACGAGGAGATGGTCTGCGTCACCGAGAACGACGCCTGCGGAGTTGACGCGGTTCAGGTACTCACCGGATGCAGCATCGGCAAGGGGAACCTGATCTACCATGACACAGGCAAGCAGGCCTTCAGCTTTTACAGCCGCAAGGACGGCCGCAAAGTCAGATTGGTCTTCAAGAAGCATCTCAAAAGAGATGAGAATTGGGACATGGCGGCTATGGAGAAGATGATTCTCGAAGCTCCAGAGGAGGATCTGTTTAACTTCACCGAGACGGCCGATCCGCCTCCAGCCAAAGCCAGAATCTTCACCAGCGTAGACTGTGATGCATGCGGCGAGTCCGCGGCGGAAAACAGGATCCGTCTGCACGATGGAAGGAAGGTCTGTCTGTCCTGTTTTCCCGAGTACTCCCGGGGGTGGTAAGATGGGTTCCTGCAGCCATTGGGAAAGGCAAAACAAACGGCAGGCCTTCTGGGACGAGATGGCCGCCAAGTACCCTCTCCCCTTTGATAAAAAAAGCCTGGCTGACACCAGCCGGATCATTGAACTTGTAGTGGGCCGAGGTGTGAAGATAGACGGCGCCTGCATCTTGGATATCGGCTGCGGCACCGGAGTGTACTCCCTGCCCCTGGCCCGACGCGCGGACCGAGTTGTCGGCCTTGACTCCTCCGAAAACATGCTGGCCCGTTTTGAAAAAGTGAAGCGAGACAACGACATCGGCAACGCCTCAACGGTTTGCTTCAACTGGACCGATGCCGATATTGCCGACCTTGGTTTTAAAAAGTGTTTCGATATTGTCTGGGCCTCCATGACGCCTGCGGTGCGCGATGATAACGACCTGCTCCGGATGATGCGCTGCGCGAAACAGTGGTGCGTCTATATCGGGTGGGGTGGCAAAAGGAGAAATCCCCTGCTGGAAGAGGTGTTTGCCGCCCACGGCCTCGTCTTTGGCCCACCGCCAGGTGCAGGAGCAGTGCAAGCGATCCTGAAGCGGCAGGGGATCGAGACGCAAATGAATTTGGTGGAAACCGTCTGGGAGTGGCAAGGAACCATTGCTGAGGCCTGTTCCCATGCCGCCGGTTTTGTCGAGGTCATGGGCAATATCGCTCCTGATAAAAAAAGAATACAAGAAATTATCATACGTTTCAGTGATGGTGAAGAGGTACGTCACCAAACAGAGGTGGAAATGGGGGTAATAACATGGCGTATCGACTGAAGACAAAACGTTGTCTGTTTTTTCTTCTTTTTTTTCTAATTGGCCTTGGAGAGTTCTGTCCGATCATGGCCGGACAGGACACAATTACTCTTACAGACATGGCCGGACGTTCCGTCTCGGTCCCCCGCGAAATCAAAAAAGTGGTGCCTCTAGGCGGAGCCCTGCGTTTTATGGTTTACCTGCAAAGCCTCGACCTGGTGGCCGGGATGGAGCATATCGAACAAAAGTGGACCTCGCCGGGACGCCTTTATGGCCTGACCACCGCCAAATTGGCTAAAAAACTGCCGGTTATCGGTGAAGGGGGCCCAGGGAAATTACCCGATTTCGAACAGATTATTTCTGTCTGGCCTGATGTTATCGTTGTCATGGGAATTGACGATTCTCAAGCCATAACAATCCAGGAAAGGACCGGGCTGCCTGTTTTTGTTTTACGCTATGGGACTCCCGGAGCTCTTGATCTCAATCAGGTCAAGGAAGCAATCGTGCTCCTCGGTCGCCTTTTGGGAAGAGAGCAGCGAGCCGAGGAACTGACGGGCTATATGAACCGCCTGTTCACCGATCTTGCCACCCGTACCAAAGACGCATCAGTTCTGAAAGAAAGACCTGTGTATGTCGGCGCCATTTCCTACAAGGGCACCCAGGGAATCACCAGCACCGAGTCCGGCCATCTCCCCCTTTTCTGGGCGGGCGGTCAAAACGTCGCCGATGAGATCGAGCGTCCGGGGCATGCCTTTATCGACCCGGAAAAACTCCTGCACTGGAACCCTGAGGTGATATTCCTCGATGCCGGCAGTATCGCGACCGTTGCTGAGGATTTTCGCAAAAACACTGATTATTATCAGAAATTGAAAGCGATTCGTCAAAACCAGGTCTATCTGACCATGCCGTACAACTATTATCACACCAATATCGAGATAGCCCTGGCGGACGCCTATTTCATGGGAACAGTCCTGCACCCGAAACAATTTGCCGATATCGATCCTGCGGTCAAGGCCGATGAAATTTTTCGTTTCTTTATCGGAATTTCCGCCTACGACTCGCTATCCGGAGAATTTCATGGATTCGGGCCAATCCAGTTCGGAGATAAAGACCTTGCACTCCCCTGACAACACCATCATCGCAGCCTATCAAAGTGTTTTGCGTCGCAAGAGGGGAGTAGGACTCTGTTTGCTGGCGCTTCTGGCCGCAGCAACTTTTATTTCAATTCAGACTGGCTCCCTGCCCTTGAAAACAGGTGAGGTCTTCAAAGCCCTTCTGACTCTTAATCAAGAGGGCCGTCTCGGACATGTGCTCTGGAATATTCGGCTGCCTCGGACAGCCGCTGCCCTCCTTGCCGGCGGCGGCCTGGGAATTGCCGGAGCGGTCATGCAAAATATTCTTAAGAATCCCCTGGCCTCCCCTTTTACCATTGGAGTGTCCCAAGGCGCTGCCTTCGGCGCGGCCTTTGCCATCATCATTTTGGGAGCCGGAGAAGCCCATCTGGCGGGCAACGAGGCGGTAACGGTCAATTCGCCTCAGCTCGTAGTCTTCTCCGCTTTTGCCGGGGCGATCTTAGCCGTGGTTTTCATTCTCGTCCTGGCCTCACTTAAAAATGTCACCTCTGAGGCCGTGATCCTCGCCGGGGTTGCACTTTCCGCTTTTTTCAGCGCCGCTACCATGCTTCTCCAATATTTTGCCGATGACATGCAGGTGGCGGCCACGGTCTTCTGGACCTTCGGTGACCTGGGCAAGGCTGGCTGGCGGGAAAACATGATCATGCTTTTCGCCCTGCTACCCGCCGGATTTTTTTTCATGGCCGGTCGCTGGAATTTCAACGCCCTTTCCTGGGGTGACGATGTTGCCGGCAGCCTCGGGGTGAGGGTCAGACGACTAAGAGTTTCCGCCATGATTCTCTCGGCTCTGGTTGTAGCGGTAACCACCTCGTTTCTGGGAATCATCGGTTTCGTGGGACTCATGGCTCCACATCTCATGCGATTTGCAGTTGGTGTCGACCATCGTTTTCTCATTCCCGCTTCAGCCGGTTTTGGTGCTTTACTATTACTTGTCTCGGACATTATTGCCCGAACGATACTGGCTCCGATACTGCTTCCGGTCGGGATTGTAACCTCCTTTGCCGGGGCACCTCTGTTTCTCTATCTCCTCATAAAAAGTCGCAGAGCGTAAAGGGGATCAAGCATGCTGCGAGTAGAAGAGATGAGTTTTGGCTATCACCGGCACCAGGTCCTGGAGCAGCTGACCCTGGAACTTACAGAAGGACAGATGACCGCGGTACTTGGCATTAATGGTTCAGGGAAATCCACTCTGCTCAGAAATATGACCGGTATCCTGAAACCGGCCAAAGGAACTATCCTGGTGGAAGGACGAGATCTTGCGACGATGAGCAGCCGGGAAGTCGCCCGACAAATCGGCTATATGCCTCAGAAGTCAAATGGTGTCACCTGCACCGTTTTCGACGCTGTCCTTCTCGGCCGCAAGCCTCATATTTCCTGGGAAGCCACTGACCATGATCTCGAAGTTGTGGCCAAAACCTTACGGCTGCTCGGTCTTGAAGAGTATGCGCTGCGTTCCACCGCGGAACTCTCAGGCGGTGAATTGCAGAAAGTCGTTATCGCCAGGGCTCTGGCCCAGGAACCCAAAACCATGCTGCTCGACGAACCAGTCAGTCATCTGGATATCCGCAATCAACTGGAAACCATGAAGCTGCTGCGACAGGTCACCCGCTCACTCAGCCTGACCGTGGCCGTGGTCATCCATGATCTTACCCTCGCCCTACGGTTTGCCGATCGTTTTATCCTACTGAGCGAAGGCCGGCTCTTTGCATCTGGCGGCCGGGAGGTGATCACAACTGAAACTATCCGAGCCGTTTATCATATAGAGGCGTTGGTTCACGATTGCAAAGGAATCCCGGTGGTGGTGCCGATATGAAAAAAGACCATGCTGCAAATTCCAGTTGCCCTTTGCTTTCAAAAGATAGGAGAAAATTACCTGTTGAATTTCAGCTTTCTAGAACAGGAGATTGTAAACTTAAATTAGGGATTAAGATTTGACATTGGAATATTTTCATGTTCTTTTCCCCTTGCCTTTTTCGGCCTAATCTATAAAAATAAATTCATTATTCCGGCTCATTTCACAATGAGATATCCCTTTTCAAGGGTTTAGCTGAACACATTTTCTGTGTTCTTGAATTCCAGGTACCACAGCTTCGCTAGTATTGGTGCGTCCAGGTTTAATCGCGGATGCGAACCTACGCCTCCGGTTAATCTTGCGTAGCTGCCTTTTCTTATTTTTCCCTATTTTTATTGTCGTCTGCTCTCCGGGTTTAATCACTTTTGTGAACCTCCAGGTTCGTCAGGCGAGACAATATTTTCACTGAAGCTACCTCAACCCCATCAAACGGGAGCGAAACAACTTTCTGCTCCCACCGGGGCGTTGTTGTTTTTCTCCCACTACACACAGGAGGAAACAACAATGTCAGCAACACTCAAAGAAAAGATCGATCAGATCAACGAAAGATTGCGGTCTTTCGGCAAGGAAGCGGTCCAGGAAATCAAAATGACGGGCAAGGACGGCAAGGTCATCGGCCAGGTTAAATACGGCTACCGGCCCCAGTACGTTTTCGATTCCGTCAACGAATTTATCGGACCGGAGAACTGGAAGTACGAATTGACCAAGGAAGAGATCTTCGATACCCAAGCGGTTGCCGAAGTAAAACTCTTTCTAAAGGTCAATGAGGAATGGCTCTGCAAAGGATCGCAGAAAGGCCAGATGCAGATTGTCAAAGGCAATGTCGGCGATGCCCAAAAAGGCGCGATCACCGATGCCATCCAAAAATGCATGTCGCTTCTCTCCATCGGCAGTGATTCCTATAAGGGTCTACTGATCAAGGTTTATCAAACGAATCCCCCGAAAACCCAGTCCAGCAAGAATAATCAAGCGGACAAAACAACAGCGGACCAGAGCGATAACACTTCTTCGGCCATGCCCAAGATCGCCGGCGTCACCTTTGAAAATCGTCAAGGTGTCATCGTCGCCATTGGAGACAGGCTCTACGACAAGAAGGAATTGCTCAAAGCCGCCGGTTTTCAATGGGACAAGTCCGAAAAGACCTGGATGAGAAAAGCGGCATAGTCAAACAACCACCCGTAAACCAGAGGGAGTGAACACCATTCCCCTGGCGGGAATCCGTGTATCCTCCCCGAACTATCAATCATGGAGGATATACCTATGTCAGACCAACTAATGATCACCCTGCAGGCCGCTCTCCAGCAGTTGGCCATTCAGCAAACCGTGGAAACCCTCGGCGACCGTACTGCCTATCTTGGCGCATCCGATATCGCCGCCTGCCCACGCAAAACTATTCTTTCAAAAATCAATCCCCCTGAAGCCGATCTGGTGACCCTGCTTCGTTTTAGACGCGGGCACATGGCTGAAGACATCGTGGCAGCTGCGTTCTCCGCCGCCGGTTTTACCAATTTCACGCGGCAGATGGAAGTTCAGTACGCTGGCGATGTCCCGGTCACGGCCCATATCGACTTTGTCTTCATATCCGAAGCCAGAAAGACAATGGCCGTTCTGGAAGTGAAATCACCGGAAACCATCCCGGCACATCCATACGGTTCATGGGAAACCCAGCTCTATTTGCAGATGGGACTGCTTGCCGCGGCCTACCCCGAATACACCGTCGAAAAGGGAGCAATACTCGCTGTCAACTTTTGCGCGTCGGGGATGGAGCTGTTCAACGGCTACACACCGCAGACAACTATTTTTGAAGGTTTGATCGACCGGGCATACACGATCTGGCGCGATTACCAGAAGGTGATGACGGATTCGTCAACAGTACCGTACATGGAAATCAGCCCCTTGTGTGGTTATTGCCCTTTTGTAGCGGACTGTCCGAAATTCGAGGCCGAAGAGGTACGGGAACTCACCGAAAGCGTCGAGATCCTCACCGAACTGCAGCAACAGCAGAAGAACCTCGAAAAGGACATCGACATCCGTAAAAGGGATCTTCTCGCTCTTGTTTCTGCGCGAGGACCGATCAAAGCTTACGGCAAACTGCTCCAGAAGGCGACCCGCACAAGGAAAACCTTAGACACGAATCGTCTTGCTGAATTCCTCAAGGATTACGGGCAATCCCTGACTGATTTTCAGGAGACCAGCTCTTATTCCTTCCTGGAAATCAAGAAGGCGGCTTGATCAAAGAACCAAACCCAATATGGGGACGCAACTCTTTCCCCATGGTGGGGACAGGTTCGCGCCCCTGCTTTTTAAAAAGGAGCAATATCATGTTGAACAAGACCATGCTGATCGGAAATTTAGGCGCTGACGTGGAAACCCGTTACACCAAAACCCAGGTGGCTGTCGCCAACTTCAGAGTCGCGACCACGGAACGGTGGAAGAATTCGGAGGGCGAGCAGCAGGAGGCTACCGAATGGCACCGGGTTGTGGCTTTCGGCCGACTGGCGGAAATCTGCGGTGAATATCTCGCCAAAGGTTCCAAGGTGTATATCGAAGGCCGCTTGCAGACCAGAAAATGGGAAGACGCGGATGGCAATACCCGGTTCACCACGGAAATCATTGCACGAGAGATGAAAATGCTCGGCGGCGGCGACAAGACGGAAAATCTCCCGGCCCCGCCGGAAGACGGCCTTGAACCGCCCATGTCCGATGACGTGCCTTTCTGAGACGCAATACCACAGAGAAGCCTGAATCCTGCATCCGCAGGGTTCGGGCTTTTCCCCACATGAATGTCTGACGAAAACAAAATCTCAAAACCCCGACCGGGGGCAATCGCCCTCAGCGGGTGGTCTTGCCTCCGGCGTCTACAAAGGAGCAAGACAAATGGGATGGACCTATACTCACCGGGGCAAGACCACCGTAAAAGAATTTCTGACCGAGCAGGTCAACTGCGAAAACGAGCATGTCCGATGGACGTTGCTGGACATCGCCATCGTCAAGATGCGGACGGCCTACATGGCGGTTGAAATCATCCGGTGCGACAAGGCCACCAACAGACTGGACCCCGCGACCCGCAAGGTTGTCGCTTTCGTCTTTCTGCTGGATTACCGGCCGCGCGATCCGGACTACGACATGGGCTACAAGGACATGGACGAATCCGTGGGGCCATACGAAAGTGAATGCCCCGAAAGGATTCTGAAACTCCTCTCCTCGACCGACCATGAATATGCCGTGCAATGGCGACAACGCTGTTGGGACAACATCGCTAAAAAGAAGTCGTTCAGGCTGGTCAAGGATGCGGTCATCGAGACCCGGCCGATTTCCTTTCAGGACGGTCGGACACGATCCCGCTTCAGGGTCGTCAGTCTCAAGCCGCTCCGGCTGCTCTGCCTGGACACCCGGATACTCTGCAAGGTATCGCGGAGCATGTTGCGAAACATGATCAAGACTCCGGCGACCTCTTCCACATCAACCACATCCCCGGCCGAGAAAACGTCCCCGATACAGGAGCGCTTTTCACAACCCAGGGAAAGGAGCGCGATATGATCAGTACCATACTGGATGAAATCATCGAAGGGCTGCAGGAAAGATCGGGCGACATCTTCTACGACTTTCACGAGTTCGGCGATGTCGATAAAAACGATAATCCCGTCGATCCGGCCGATGCCAACGCGAAACCCGGGCGATATCAATCGTCCATCGAGAAACTCTGCGTGGCAGCCGAAGGCGCGGAAAAGATCCTGCGGGCGCTCAAGGCCAGGCCGGATCTTGCCTGGCAGCTCTTCACCGAAAAGAATGAATCAAAGGAAGCGGCGGGGCATCCGCCATTGCCGCTGGACGAATTCGAAATCACCCCAGGACCCTGGACGGTGGAATCCCATCCGGACACGGAAGGCGCTTACATCGTCAAGGAGGCTTTCCATGAGCAACACACCTGGGTAGCTGACGGGTACGACATTTCGGAAGAAGAGGGAGATCGGCGCAATCTGATAATAGTACGACGTGATGCTAACAACATCCGTCTTATCAAAATCGCGCCCAAGCTTTTCGAGGCGTTCCGGAAAATGCTGCTTTTCCCGGATACCGGGAAAGGACAAGCCATCGAAACGCTCAAGTCAATCGTTCCGAATTGGCAGACTCTCGTACCGTCAGCCGGAAAGCGAGGTGAAGCATGAATTCTCGTACCCAAATAGCAGAAACCATCCTTACCGAATACTGCCGGCTGAAAGGCGAACCTCTTGATTGCCATGAGTCCGGCTTAACCGACTTGATGACCGACCTGATGCACCTGGCCCGAAAAAACGATCTGGACGGATTCGATCTTTCCACAATGGCCCAGATGCATTTTCTGGTCGAAACTGAAACGGGTTCATAACCGGAAGGATATGAACCAATGACATAACAAGGAGAAATCAATGGCACGATTAGGCTCACAGGCAAAGGCCGGCTTTTATCCGACTCCGGAGAAGGTCTGCGGCCAATTGAAACAATTACTGGATATCGAGCAGGATGCCAGGCTGCTGGATCCATGCTGCGGTAAGGGCAAGACCTTGGACTTTCTGGCGGAAGATACCGCCGGCGAATCTTTCGGCATTGAGCTTGACCATCAACGGGCCACCGAGGCACGAGGCAGATTGTCCCACGTATTATGGGGCGATTCGCTGGTCGAAACCCGCGTCTCACCGGCCTCGTTCGGGCTGCTCTTTCTAAATCCGCCCTATGACTATGCAATGGCCGCGGACAGCAAGGCCGAAAGGCTGGAAGTGCAATTCCTGAAACGATTTCAGCATGTCCTGCAGAAGGATGGCTGGCTGGTGCTGGTTATCCCCTACACGTCATTGAAATTCTGCGCCGCTGTTCTGGCGCGGCATTTCGAGATGCTGCAGGTCTTCGCCTTTACGGAAGAAGAATTCCAGACGTTCAGGCAGTGTGTGGTTCTGGGCCGCAAACGGCAGATGATCGCAAAGGACCAGGCCCACAAGACCGAACGCAGCATTGTCAGGCTTGCGGGCTGTGAACCGGATGAATTTCTGGAGATCACTCCCGAGTTTTCCAGATGCGCATGTCCCATGACGATTCCGGCACCGACGGGTCCTTTGACCACCTTCAAGTCCACGCGCATAGATCCACTGGAGGCTGTTCCGCTGGTCCGCAAATGCGGCCTGCTGGGTGACGTCCTCCACGATCTGACGCCCAGACAATGCAACTCGATCCGTCCCCTGGCCCCTCTGGAAAACGGCCATCTGGCCCTGCTCCTGGCGGGCGGCTACATGAACGGTGAAATCGAGTTGAACGGCAAACGGCTGGTTATCAAGGGCGTGGTCAGCAAGGCGGAAAAGGTGCAGAGCGTCAGCGAAAACGGTGCCGGCGACACTACGGTGATCACCCGCGACCAGTATCTACCGACGGTCAAGGCCATCGACATGGTAAAGGCGGAAATGATGACCATCCAGTAACCGATAACGAATTAATCGAACATTACCCGTGCAGGGGGAGCATTCCCCGCATGGGGTGTCTCCCCTTGCCATCAAGGAGAGACACGATGAACAATTACGACGACTACCTCACTGTTCAAAGCAACGGCTTCGTCACCTATTGCGACGCACTTATCGCACGCTTCAGCGACGATGCCGCCCAATCCTTTTTCTTCAGCCTGATCGGCAGCCCCGCTCAGGTCCAGGCAACTTCGGCCCATTTCTTCGGCGGCGGCATGTGCAGGATTTCCGACACACAGGATACCGTCTTCGAGCTGGGTCGAGGAAGCGGCACCGTCCATTCCATTCGCGCCAAGAAGATCGGCGATACGGTCAACAAGATAATGATCAGCGCCGATTATTTTCCCGGCACGGCCAGAGGCCCGGCCGATGCAGTCAATGCTGCGGTCATTTTCGGACCGGACATCGATTCCGTCAAGGAACGGGCCTTTCTGCGTCTCAACGGCAGTACCACCATGCCCTTGAAACCGGAATGGCGGGAATGGCTCTGGGGCGAGGTGCTGCAACCGGAGAGGCTCTTTTCTTTCGGCAACAGACAACTACAGGAGGCCTGGGCAATAAGCTGGGAGGAAGAAGCACTGGAAGAACTGGTCCTGGAAGGGATCAGACAGAAATATCTTATTTAAAAAATACCTATCAACCCACCAAGGGGAGGCAGCATCGATCCCCTCGGCGGGGTTCGTGTTGCCTCCTTTTCACTATTCATGGAGGAACACGATGACACAGGAAATAGCGTTAGCCGATTTCCTTGATCAATGGGGAGATGTCCTCAAATCCCAGGTGATCAGGAACATGAATCCCGTCTACCGACCCAAGGCCGAAGACGACTGGGACCGACAGGCAAGAGACAAGCTTGCCAGGCTGCTCCGGCAACCCTTTGACGCCCAGATTAGGCGCGGCATTCTGCCGGTGGCCAGGACCCTTTATAAGGAAGATAAAAAAGGTGCCTTTCTGGTCGGCGAAATGGGTACCGGCAAGACGATCATGAGTCTGGCAATAGCCTCGCTCGATCCGAAACCGGCCAAGCGGATACTGATCCAGTGTCCGGGACATCTGGTCAGGAAATGGATCCGGGAGGCGGAAGAGACCATTGCCGCCTGTACCTGTTACAACCTTAATGACCAGGACATGGCGCTGCTGATTGCCAACAAGCTCGAAATTTCCCGCCCCTTGGGCACGGAAATCTGGGTGATCGGCAAGGAGCGGGCCAAGCTCCACTATCAGCGGCGGCTCGGCACCGTCACCCGCCTGGGCGCGGAGTGCTGCCCGGACTGCGGCAAACCGGTGGAATACCGGGCAACCGACCGGGCTCCGGTCTGTGAACATTGCCAGGGCCGGATGTGGTCGGCCGATCATTCCCGCAACCGGCGCTTTGCCAAGGCCGAGTTTATCAAACGGTATCTGCCCAAAGGCTTTTTCGATCTGGTCATTCTCGATGAGGTCCATGAGCTGAAGGGCGGGGGCACGGCCCAAGGTCAGGCGATGTCATGCCTGATCGCCCGTTCGAAAAAGGTCCTATCCCTTACCGGCACCCTCATGGGCGGCTACTCCAAGGATCTCTTCTTTCTGCACTGGCGCATGTTTCCACGGCAGATGGCGGAGTTTGGTTTCGAGTATGGCCGCACCCTCGGCTTTGCCGAACGTTATGGCGTGGTGCAGCGGACCTATTCGGACGGCGACTACGATCTCGACTGGAACCAGGCCAGCATCGGCCGGAAGTCGAGGCGGGCCCGAGTCAAGGAAGCGCCGGGCATCTCGCCGCTTCTCCTGCCGGATCTGCTCCTTGAGCGTTCCGCCTTTGTGCGCCTGAGCGACGTGAGCGAGATCCTGCCGTCATACGACGAGATTATCGTCTCCGTGCCCATGTGTGACGATTTACAAGAACAATACCATCAACTGTCCGCCGACTTGACGGACGCAACCCAAAAGGCCTTGGCCCGGGGCGACATGCGGCTTCTGGGGAAAATGCTCCAGAGTCTGCTCGCCTATCCGGACGGCTGTCGAAGAGAGGAAGTAGTTACCCTGGAAAGAAACGGGATAGAGGAAGTGGTTGCTTCGGCACCGGCCCTTGATCTCGATCTTCTTCCCAAGGAAGAGCGGCTTCTGGAAATTCTGGCGGCGGAACGGAAAGAGGGCCGTAAGGCGGCAATCTTCCTGGAACACACAGGAACCCGTGATCTTCTCCCCACCCTGGAGGAAAAGCTCAGGGCCAACGGTTTTTCGCCGGTGGTCCTGCGCGGCCATGCCGTAAAACCGGAAAAACGGGAAGAGTGGCTGCGGGACAATCTGGCAACAGGTCAGTACGACTGTCTGCTGTGCAATCCGAATTTGGTGAAGACCGGGCTCGATCTGCTGGATTTCCCCACCATCGTCTTTTTTCAATGCGGCTATTCAGTGTTCACCCTGCGTCAGGCCAGTCGCCGTTCCTGGCGGATTGGCCAGAACCAGCCGGTGCGGGTCTTTTTCATGGCCTATGCCGAAACCATGCAGGACAAGGCGTTATCCCTCATGGCCCAGAAGATGGAAACATCCCTGGCCGTGGAAGGCGAACTGTCCGACCAAGGGCTTGCGGCCCTGTCCGAATCGGAAAACAGCATGGTATACGAATTGGCCAAGGCCCTGACCGGCAGAACCACGGTAACCGATGTCAATAAGGCATGGGACAGATACAGACAAAGCGAGTTGTCTTCAGTCCTTGCCCTTGACGACGACCATGGTGTCACCGCCGAGGAAGAGACCACCATCACGACCACAACCACGCTCACCACGGCGGACGGCCGCACCTCGCAGATCAGGCATGAACTGATCATTCGAGGCAGGGTCTATATTCGCCGCGACAACGCCGTGGCTTACGTTGCCGGAAACAAGTTCGACCTGCAATCCGGTGATGTGTTCTGGAACGGTCGCAAGGTTGGCTCATACGACCGCAAAGGACATGGAGCCATCAACAACAAGCCGATCCGCATCTACAGGCCGCCCAAAGGAAATCACTTTTTGCTGGCCGAGGTACGGGATGCGGCCTGAATAGAACAAGACAACCTCTCCCCACGGGGCAACACGCCCCAGGGGGTGTCTTGCCCCTTTACCATTTCAATACAAGGAGGCAAGACATGCTTTTCATTCAAGACCAGGACGGGACCTATCTTCCCGCTCCCAAAGAAGCGATATTCACCGAGGCCAAGCGCATCAGCGGTTATCAGCTCCGACGCGGCGTTTTCATCAGATCATCGGATGTTGCCAAAGCGGCGATCCAGCAAAAAATTGGCGGTTATCAATGCGAAATGTTCGCCTGTTTGTTCCTGGACAGCAGCCACCGTTTGCTGGAGTTCGTGGAGATGTTCCGCGGTTCGGTGAACTGTGCAACAATTCATCCCCGGGAAGTGGTCAAGGAGGCCCTGCGGCTCAATGCCGCGGCCGTCATCCTGGCCCACAACCATCCTTCCGGTGAAAGCAACCCAAGTCCCCAAGACATCGAACTCACCAAGAAATTGAAAGACATTCTACAGGTGATAGATGTCAGGGTGCTTGATCATCTCGTGGTTGGCGATGAGATATCCTCACTGGCCGATTCAGGATATCTGTCATAACCAAACCCGTTGAGGGCAGAAATTTCGCCCTTTACGGGCGGTCCTGCCCTTTTTTCATCACAAGGAGACAAGACCATGACACAAAAGAACGAGAAGAAAAGTATTTACGAAGAGATCACCGAAAGAATCATCGATTCCCTGGAAACCGGCGTCATCCCCTGGGCCAGACCCTGGGAAGCGGCACTATACGGCGAACATCGCAATGCTGATACCAACCGGCCCTATCGCGGTCTCAATATCATGCTGCTCAATCTGGTGGCCATGATGAAGGGCTTTGTCGATCCACGCTGGCTTACTTACAGGAATGCGGAAAAGCTCGGCGGCCATGTCAGAAAAGGCGAAAGAGGAGTCGGCATCGTCTTCTGGAAATTCCTGCCGGTCAAGGATCTCCAGGGTCATGAGGATGATCATGTTGTCGACTCAGACGACAGCGACCGGAAGGTTATCCCCTTTGCCCGCATGTACACGGTGTTCAATGTGGAGCAATGCGAAGACCTCGATCTCCCTTCCCTTGAAGTGACCAGGGATTTTGACAATTCGAAAAACCAGGAGGCGGAAAGGATCGTATCGCTCCCCGCCATGAAACAAGGCGGCGGCGAGGCCTATTATTCCAAGGCAAAGGATTTTATCGCCATGCCTGTTCGTGAGGCCTTCGAGAATCTCAATTTTTATTATTCGACCGCCTACCACGAAATCGTGCACTGGACCGGTCATCCGGCCCGCCTGCAACGCCAATTCGGCAATCGGTTTGGTGATCAGGACTACGCCTTCGAAGAGCTGGTGGCCGAGATCGGCGCCGCTTTCCTGGGGGCAAGCACCGGCATACCCTTCGAGGAGATGCGTCATCCCGGATACATCGATTCCTGGCTGCGCATTCTCAAGGAAGACAACCGGGCCATCTTCACCGCCGCCGCCAAGGCACAGACCGCCGCCGACTTTGTGTTGGACAAGGCCGGCCTAACGGCCGAGGCGGCAGAGGATCTGCCCGAAGCTGCATAGATAAATCCATGTAACGCAAAACGGCTGCCTCCAACCTTTTTGGTTGGGCAGCCGTTTTTTTATTGCCTGTACATTTTATATCGACTAAACAATATAGACTATATATATCGTATATACTTTAAGGAGTTCGCTATGAGCATCACAGTTTTCGGCGGTGAAAAAGGCGGTACCGGCAAGACCACGCTGGCGACCAATGTCGCGGCCATGCTGGCCATCAAGGGTAAGGATGTGCTGCTGCTGGATACCGACCGGCAGGGGACGGCCTCCTTCTGGGCCACAATCAGGGAAGAGGAAAACATCGAGCCCCGGGTAGCCTGCGTCCAGAAATTCGGCAAGGGACTTCCCGCCCAAATCCGGGACCTGGCCGAGCGCTATGACGAGATCGTCATCGATGCCGGCGGCCGCGATTCAATGGAGTTGCGCTATGCCCTTGGCGTGGCAGCCCGGGCCTATATTCCGGTGCAACCATTTCAGTTCGATATCTGGACCATCCGGCAGATGGACACCCTGGTTGAGATGGCAAAGGGGTTGAACGAAGGGCTCGCCGCCTTCATCGTCCTGAATCGGGTCGCCACCAATCCTGCTGTCCGTGAGGACAAGGAGACCCGGGAGTTCATCGACCAGGAAAACTTTCAGCACCTGACCCTTGCTGAATCCATGGTCCGGGACCGCATCGCTTTTCGCAAAGCGGCCAGAGACGGCCTGACCGTGGTCGAGTACGGCCAGGACGGCAAGGCGGTCAACGAAATGAATCAATTATTCGAGGAGATCTATGGTGACTAAAAAGAAAAGCAGCCCCCTGCGCGGCATACCGGCACCAAAGGATAAGGACGCGGCCCTGGACGCCTTTGCCGCCGGCGCCGGACAACCCGCCGCGCCATCCGCACCCGCACCTGCCGAGACGGTCTACCCCTGGGAGGAGCCTTACGTGCGCGAGGATGTCATGAAACAGGTGCTTCTGAAGATGCCGGAGCCTCTGTATCTAAAGCTCAAGCACATTACCAATTACACCCCCTACAACATGACTTCTTTCATCCTCGAAAAAATCACCCCGGAGATCGAAAAGGAGATCGCCAGGATGACCGGGCGTGGGTGAAAACCGGCTCCGGATGCATTCGTACTTGCAAGAAGGACAGTAACCCATAAGAAAACTATGGGTTGCGGGTATTGGTATCAAGTCAATGCCATTCCGCAGGTGGATGGCACCGGCTCTCCAGAAAAAACCAAGAAACCCGGTCACCGACCAAAAGAAGGAAGAAACGGCGTGATGAAAGAAACGAAGAAACTTGAGGACAAAACAATCACCATGCATCCGGAGGGTAATAACCGTCCTGGCGAAGAAACTTGCACAACTGATTTTGCCAAATTCGTCTCTATTCGGCACAAATCGCTTGCTTTTGGCAAAATATCTGAGTAGTTGGGTAACATTGCTGTACCTGTTTTAACTAGGTTGTGTTTTACGCAGACCATCAACTTTTACCGAATCAAGATATGCGAAGGACAATGGCAATGGATGAGAGATGGCTGACGGTCGATGACATCTGCAAATATTTGAATGTAAGTAATGAGACAGTCTACAAGTGGATCGATCAGCGTGCCATGCCCGGTCATCGAGTTGGCCGTCGTTGGATGTTCAAGCAGGACGAAGTAGACGATTGGGTTCGCTCCGGCGGTGCGGCTGATAAATCCGATACGCCGGACACCAAGCAGTAAGGAGCGACCATGGCCGAGCCGATACACGACAAAATAAAACGATCACTGCAGGCAGCCGAAGGTCTGTATCACCGCCTGGTGTTGCTGGTGGGAGAGACCGGTTCCGGCAAGACCGGCGTTCTTCGGGATGTTGCTGAGGCGTTCGGGACATCCGTCATCAACGTCAATCTGGCCCTTTCAACGGAGATGCTTGAGTTGACGGCTAAGCAACGAGCATTACGACTTCCGGAAATTCTAGCACAGATCATGAATAAAGCGAAGCCGCCGCTGGTACTCGACAACATAGAAATTCTCTTTGATAAAGACCTACAGCAAGATCCGTTACGTTTGCTGCAAGGCCTTTCCAGAAACCGTGCGGTGATGGCTTCCTGGAATGGGACCATGGCCGATGGCAGACTTGTGTATGCTGAAGCCGGGCATCCTGAACATAGGAGATATGACTCGGTTGACGCTTTGATCGTCTGCATGGATGGGACTTCAACAGTCGATTCGGAATCAAAATATAATGAGGAAGGGCAAGCATGAAATACGGGGACCTTATCCAATTCGACCCGATTGAATCGGTCGTTCAATTACGTGACGCAGACAAATCAAGCGCCGCACGGCAACTGGTGAACACCTACGTCATTTCGGAAGAAATGGCGGAACGACTCACCCGGTTGGTCATACCGCAGATGCAATTCGATCATCCGGTAGACAATAAGGGCATATTGGTCGTTGGCAATTACGGTACCGGTAAATCGCACTTGATGTCAGTGGTCTCCAGTCTGGCCGCAGATGCCTCTCTGCTGGATGAACTGAATCACCCCGGTGTCCGCAACGCTGCAGTGCAAATTGCCGGACGTTTCAAGGTGATCCGCACTGAGATCGGCGCAACCACGATGTCATTAAGAGACTATCTCATTGCGGAATTGGAAGAGAACCTAGACAAACTCGGCATTGCATATGTCTTTCCGGAACAATCAGTGGTTCGCAATCATAAGCGCTGTTTTGAGGAGTTGATGGAGAAATTCCATGAGGCCTATCCTGACTATGGCTTGCTCTTAGTAGTTGATGAACTTTTGGATTTTCTCCGTACTCGTAAGGACCAGGAATTGATCCTTGACCTCAACTTCCTCCGCGAGGTCGGCGAGGTCTGCAAGGATCTGCGCTTCCGCTTCATGGCTGGTGTCCAGGAAGCCATTTTCGACAGCCCGCGCTTTGCCTTTGTTGCCGACAGCATCCGACGGGTGAAAGATCGTTTTGAGCAAATCCTCATCGCCCGCAGCGATGTGAAATTTGTCGTGGCCGAGCGTCTGCTGAAGAAAACCGTCGAACAGCAAGCCAAGATCCGCGACTACCTGATGCCCTTTGCCAAATACTACGGCGGGCTCAACGAGCGCATGGACGAGTTCGTCCGGCTTTTCCCGGTGCATCCCGATTACATCGACACCTTCGAGCGCGTCACCGTGGTGGAAAAACGCGAAGTGCTCAAGACCCTGTCCATGGGCATGAAAGGCATTCTCGGCAAGGATGTGCCGCAGGACGAGCCCGGCCTGATCGCCTTTGACAGCTACTGGAACACGCTCAAGCAGAACGCTTCGTTCCGCGCCATTCCCGAGATCCGGGCGGTCATCGATTGCAGCCAAGTGCTGGAGTCTCGCATCGAAAACGCCATCACCCGCAAGCAATACAAGCCGATGGCACTGCGCTTGATCCATGCACTGTCCGTCCACCGCCTCACCACCGGCGACATCTACGCCCCTATGGGCGCTTCCGCCGAGGAGTTGCGCGACCGCCTCTGCCTGTTTGATCCGCTGATCGCCGAGCTGGGCAGCGACGAGCCCGACAAGGACCTGCAGACCCATGTGGAAACGGTCCTGCGCGAGATCCATAAAACGGTCAGCGGCCAGTTTATCTCCTTCAATGCCGACAACCGCCAGTTCTATCTCGATCTGAAGAAGACCGACGACTTCGACGCCCTGATCGACAAGCGGGCCGAAAGCCTGGGCCAGGCTCAACTCGACCGCTTCTACTACGAAGCGCTCAAGCGGGTCATGGAATGCCAGGACGCCACCTACGTGACCGGCTACAAGATCTGGCAGCACGAACTGGTGTGGCAGGAGCACAAGGCAGCCCGCTCCGGCTACCTCTTTTTCGGCGCTCCCAACGAGCGCTCCACCGCCGTGCCACAGCGGGACTTTTACCTCTACTTCATCCAGCCCAACGACCCACCCCGTTTCAAGGACGACAAGGTCAACGACGAGGTCTTCTTCCGACTTAAAGGAGGAAGCACCGACGAGGAATTCCAGACCGCGCTGAAGAGCTATGCAGCCGCCCTGGACCTCGCGGCCACCTCGTCGGGCCACGCCAAGGCCACCTATGAATCGAAGGCCAACGGCTTCCTGAAGAAGCTGGTCCAGTGGCTGCAGAAGCACATGAGCGATGCCTTCGAGGTCACCTATCAGGGCCGCGCCAAGTCCATGACCGAATGGGCCAAGGGTAAATCGATCCGCGACCTGTCCGGCCTGTCGCCCCACGAAACCATCAACTTCCGCGACCTGGTCAACACCATCGCCGGTGTCTGTCTGGCACCGAACTTCGAGAACCAGGCCCCGGACTATCCCTTCTTTTCAAGGCTGGTCACCGGCAGCAGTCGCACCCAGGCCGCGCAGGACGCCCTGCGGGCTATCGCCGGGCAGAACCGTACCCAACAGGCCACCGCCGTGTTGGACGCACTGGAGCTGCTCGACGGCGAGAAGATCGACCCCTATAAGTCTAAGTACACCAAGTTCATCCTCAATGCCGTCAAGGCCAAAGGCCACGGCCAGGTGGTCAACCGCAACGAGATCATCCAGGATGACCACGGGCTCGAGTACATGAACCCGGGCGGTTCGCGTCTGGAGCCGGAATGGGTGAGTGTCCTGGTGGCGGCGCTGGTCTACTCCGGCGACATCGTGCTCTCCATCCCGGGCAAGAAATTCGACGCCACCGGACTACAGCAACTTGCCGCGACCAGTATGGATGAACTGGTCCGCTTCAAGCATCTGGAGCAGCCCAAGGAATGGAACCTGCCAGCGCTCAAGATGCTGTTCGAACTGCTCGGCATGACGCCGGGCATGGCCCAGCTTGTCACCCAGGGCAAGGACGAGCCGGTGCAGAACCTGCAGCAGGCGGTGGGCAAGATCGTCAAACGCATCGTCATGACCCAGCAGACCCTGCGCGAAGGACTTTCCTTCTGGGGCCTGGACCTGCTCGCGGGCACCGACCTGGCCAGCCAGGCCAGCGGGTTGGACGAGGCCAAGGGCTTTTTTGAATCGCTCCAGGCCTACTCCTCACCGGGCAAGTTGAAAAACTTCCGCTACAGTGCTCCCGAGGTTATGGCCCATGAAAAGGCCGTGAAGGCCTTGGACGAGCTGGATGCCTTGCGCGAGTTCATCATGGATCACAGCCCGACCGCATCCTGGCTCTCCACCGCCGAAGCTGTGTTGCCCGCCGACCATGACTGGGTGGACCGCATGAAGACCATCCGGAAGGATGTGCTGGATGCGCTCAAACAGGCGGAACTTACCGAGCTGGCCTCGCAGTCTCAGGGTATCGGGATCAAGCTTCAGAAACTCAAAAAGGAGTATAACGTCGCCTACATCGGCCTGCACACCAAGACCCGGCTGGGTGTAAACGACGATAAGCGCAAGGCGGGCCTGCTCAACGATCAGCGGTTGCAAACCCTGCTGAAGCTGGCCGGTATCGACCTGATGCCCCGACAGCAGCTCACCGATTACCAGAACCGCCTGGCCGGGTTGAAGAGCTGTTTTGCCCTGACCGAGCAAAACCTCGACGCCTCACCCATCTGCCCGCATTGCGGATTCCGGCCAGCGGCGGAATTTGGAGTTTCTGGTTCCGGGTTACCGGTTGCTGGTTCACAGCAACTCGATCAAATGGATGAGCAATTGGACCGGATCATCGAGCAATGGACCAAAACTCTGCTGAACAATCTGGAAGATCCGATGACCCAAGCAAACATTAATGAGCTGCTGCACGAGGATGACAAAACGGTTATCCAATCGTTCATGGGGTCGAAGGAATTGCCGGAGCCGATAGATGGCAACTTCGTTCAAACCCTGAAAACGGTTCTGGCCGGCCTGCAGAAGGTGCCGGTTAAGAAAGCGGAACTCATAAAAATTGTTTCAAATCTGGGGCCATCCACGCCCGAAGAACTCAAGCGGGCGATCTGTGATTATGTGGACAGTCTGACCAGGGGTAAAGACATCAATAAGGTCAGGATTGTGCTGGAATAGGAGCCTGGAATGGATGTAACCGAACAGCAGATATGAACTGGGCTCCGACATGCGCAAGATGATGAAGTACAGCCGAGCTAACGGTGGTGCTGATCCAGAATTGGTGGAGGGAGATGTCTTCAGGATGGTCATACGCGTGCCCGAGTTTGGCGAAAAGATGGAGTCGGCAACTGGGACCCAGCAAGCAACCCAGCAAGTGGCGAAGCTGCTGGCCGCCTGTGTCGGTGAGTTGAGCAGGGCGGAACTGATACAGGCCGTTGGCATCAAGGACAGGGTGAGTTTCTCCCGAAACTATTTGGACCCGGCTCTTGCAGATAATTGATTGAAATGACCCAACCAGATTCCCCAAAAAGTCCGACTCAGAAATACCGGCTGACCGCCAAAGGCGCAAAATTGTTGGAGGAGCTTAAGAAATGAGTGCGTTTCAGCGGTTTGTGGACATAGAAGCCTGGCAAAAGGCCCGAGATCTGGCAAAGGTGATTTTCGCCCTGACAAACGACGGCCAATTTGCCCGCGACTTCGGTCTACGTGATCAGATTCGAGAGCGTTGGTCTCCATCATGTCCAACATCGCAGAAGGCCAACATGTACTGTAAGTTGAGGATTGCAATATGAAACAAGATCTGCTTCAAGCGGCAATTGAGCGGCTCGACTTTGACAATGGCCAATTGTTTAACACTTTGGAAGTCTCTCTTGAATCGCTTAGCCAAAAGGATTGGCTGGACAAAGGCGATTGGCTTCTTTCTGCCCAAAAAGCTGGAGTGGAGCACATCTTCTTTGTTGATAATAACCCTGTGGCGGTTTTTGCGCGGAGCCAAAAGGCCGATGAAGAGAAGATTGCTGTTTTTAATAAGATATGGTGCTTGTCGCGGCCTCGCCTTCTATTTTTGGAATCGGAAGGTGAACTTTCTGTTATAGACCTGGCGCAACCACCCATACGGCGAGATGAAAGTGACAAGAAACAAAAAATTACGATCTTAGAAATACTGACAGGCGTAAAAAGTATCGCTCATAAGTTACAAGAGTATCACCGTGACAATGTTGAATCAGGCAAAGTATTTGAACATGGACGATTTGGGGGGTTGAAGCACCGGGCAGATCAGACCTTGATTGCCGACCTGAGAACCGTTAGAACAGAATTGATGCAGGCAGGCCTTAGTGGCCAGAAAATGCAATATGGCCATGCCCTGATCGGGCGATCAATATTCATTCGTTACTTGGAAGACCGAGGCATTTTAACTGAAGAATATTTTTCCAAAGTCGTTGGATCAAATTCATCATGGCAGGCACTATTACAAAATCCTTGTTCACGTGAACAAATGGATTTCTCAGGCGTTAATGCAAGGTATCCACGTGTGCTCCAGGATAAGGATTTCACTTATGCATTATTCCGGGCACTCTCGGTAGATTTTAACGGGGATATGTTTCCGAACATTGAGGAGGAAGAATACCATGTTGAAAGCAAACACCTGAAGCTCATACAGGAACTTCTTTACGGTGATGTCGGCGCTCAAAAAAAGCTGTTCTTCTTCTCCTATAAGTTCGATATTATCCCGCTCGATCTGATCAGTGCAATTTATGAAGAATTTTACCATGCATCCTCCGATAAGACCGAGAATAAAAGCAAGGCAAGGCAAGATGGCGCTTACTATACTCCACCAGCATTGGCGGAATTCGTATTATCAAGGGTGCTGACTGAGGAAATTTTAGAGGAAAACCCAAGAATATTGGATCCAGCTTGTGGCTCCGGAATATTTTTAGTTGAAGCGTTTCGACGAATTGTTCGTTTTAAACTGTACAAAAAAAAATCCTCCCTTTCTTTCAGCCAGTTGCAAGAAATACTCGGAAGACAAATCGCAGGAATAGAGGTTAATCCTGAAGCTGCCCGCGTCACCGCATTCAGCTTGTACCTCGCCATGCTGCACTATCTTGATCCCCCGTCCATTCTCGCACACATTCTGAATGGCGAAAAACTTCCTAGGCTGATCGCATCAGAGGAGAAGTTTGACAATCATTACAACAACATTTATGTGACAAATGCGTTTACCCAAGATAATGACGCTATTGGTGAATTTGACGTTGTGGTTGGCAATCCTCCGTGGGGATCGCCTGGCAAAAATGCAGACAAACACACCAAAGAACGCCAGCAAATCATGCTGGAATGGTGCAAAAAAAGAAAATACCCTATTGGAGACAAAGAACCATCCCAAGCCTTTCTTTGGCGATCTCTGGATTTCATGAAAGAAGATGGGCATTGTGCCTTGTTGACCTCTGCGGGTGTCCTATTCAAACATAGTTCAACCACGCAAGCATTCCGTCGGGAATGGATGCGTAAAGTTTGCATTACGGAAGTATTCAACTTTACCCATGTGCGGAAATTTTTCTTCAATGGAGCTATTTCTCCTTTTGTGATGGTTCATTTCAAGAAAAGCGAGCAAGATGAAACCCCGGTCGAGTACTGGTCGCCCAAGCAGGTAGCGTCACTAAAGGAAACACAAGCAATTCTATTGTCAAAGTATGATAGGGCATTCTTAGTTGGGCAAGACCTGACCGACAATAAAACGTGGAAGAGCAATTGGTTCGGAAGACATGCGGATGCAACTTTTATTTCTCAGCTTAATTGTACTGATAAGTTAATCGATAGTGTTGATAGAAATAACTCAGGACAAGGTTATAAAAAAAATCCAGCAGAATACGATTTCCCAGAAATTAGCAGTTTAAATTCATTATCCATAAATAGTTTTGAAAGATATTCTGATTTGAAATTTGAGGATTCTCCAAAAAAGTATCATCGTGAAGGAGTTGTTAATGCATATTCTGGATCACGTTTGTTGATAAAAAGGGGAATATCAGAAAAAGATAAGCCAAAAGGTATTATTGTTGCCAGATATGAAACAGCTTCATTTAGCTTCACAAATGCAATCAACGGCATAAAATTAGTCGATGACGACGAGAGCCATTATCTACTTATCCTTGGTGTGTTGTTGTCCTCATTCAGCAGATATTTTTATTTCAACATATCAGCAAATTGGGGCGTTTGGCATCACGAAATTCACCTCGATGATGAATTACTGCAACTGCCAATTCCTTCATTACTAAATGCTCGAAAAAATGACCGTGTCATTTCCTTCGTCAAAAAGCTTCGTGACTACCATCCTCAAGTACAGGACTTAATTCATCCTGACGGTGTGTCGCAAAAAGAAATCGAAGCACAGCGCCACGAATGGGAAGTCGAACTGGATGAAGCGGTTTTTGATTTGTACGGTTTCACCGAAGACCAGCGGGACTTGATCCGCGATTGCTGTGAGGTGACCCTGCCGTTCTTCTATCAACCTTACACCAGCGTTGGCGCTATGCCAGCAGTCAAAGGCAACGATACTTCCTGGATAAATAACTATGCTGAACGGTTTGCCCACCGTTGGCAGCCTTATCTGAATCAAGACGAAATCCTGCGGGCTAATCTTCACATTGGCGCGTCCGGCAATATGGTTGCCATGGAGTTTTATCCTGCGGACTTAGGTGACAAGTGGGAACTAGCTCCTAAAACAGATTCTTGGGGGCATATTCTGGAAGAAATCGGCAAATCGTTGTCTAGGCCCATGGGAACATCGCAAATTCTGCTGGATGGTATCGTCCATGTCGTTACTGACAACAGCATCATCGTCATCAAACGCAACGAAAAACGTCTCTGGACGCGAAGTCTGGCCCGCGAGGATGCCGAATCCACCTTAGCCAAGCGTATGTTGGAAACAATGCCTCAAACGAGAGGTGTTGAATAATGGCCAGAAAAACACGAACAATCGGTGGATTTGGTCAATTATGGCAACGGCACGAAAATCTCTATCGAACCATATTCTGCAATGCCCTTGCACAGCTTATGATTACCGATGAGCAACGTAAAGATGAGGATGCCATATCCGAAGCGCTTTGCCCGATTTTACGACAGGTGTGCTTCAATCATAAAGACAAACCGATGCCACCAGAATGGGAGGGGCCGATTGCGCCCGTAAGCAACGAAGAACTCAAAGGGGGTAAAATTCGTAAGCGTCCGGATTTCACTTGCAGACTCGTAAACACATTTGCTGATTCCTTCGAGATGCATGAAATATCGCTTCATGTCGAATGCAAACGCCTTGGTAAAAAAACAGGATCGTGGAACCTCAATAAAAATTACATCGAAAATGGTGTAATACGCTTTGATAGTGAAACTCATGAATATGGCAAACGCGCTCCATGCGGGCTAATGATCGGATACATTGTAAGTGCGGAGAAGAATGATGTTCTTAACGAGGTCAACAGTCATTTGCCGACTGCAATATCTGCTCTTCAGTTTTTGTTCACGAAAACAGTTGAATATTGCGATTCTTTATTCAAGCGCTGGCACGTTGCCCCAAAGCATTTTAAACTAATCCACATATGGGTGGACTTAAGGAGCAACCACTAATGGCCCCTAATAATATGCTCCCTGGTTTCGACCAAGAACCAGGAACCAGGAACCAGGAACCTGTAACTTGTTTGGGAATGATCTTTGACAACGACGAGACCCGACGCGCTCACTTTACCGAGGAGCTGCGCAAGAAGTTGCAGGACCCGGAATTTCTCAAAATCGAAGGATTTCCCATCGGCAGCGACGAGGACATCCTGAATCTAAGTGATCCGCCGTACTACACCGCCTGCCCGAACCCGTGGATCGCCGACTTCATCGTCGAGTGGGAGGCACAGAAGCCGGAGCAGCCTGAAGGTTATCACTATCACCGCGAACCCTTCGCGGCCGACGTGAGCGAGGGCAAAAATGACCCGATCTACAACGCGCACTCCTACCACACCAAAGTGCCGCATAAAGCCATCATGCGTTACATCCTCCATTACACGCAGCCGGGGGACATCGTGTTCGACGGTTTTTGCGGCACCGGGATGACAGGTGTGGCTGGTGCATTATGTGGTGAACTTGGAAGTATACGCACCCCATCTGTAAAAGATGCTTCGATTGGGGAACGAAAGGTCATTCTTTCAGATCTGTCACCAATAGCGTCCTTTATTTCCAGCAGCCTTCTGAGGCCTGTTTCCAGCCTTTCCTTCACGAAGGAAGTGAGGCGTATTTGCGATGAATTAGAAAAGGATTATGGCGATATTTATGCCACAAATCATAATGGATGGAAGGTCCGAGATCGTAAGTCTCTTGAGCATAAAGCCTATAGTCATAGAGGAAATCAAAAGGGTCAAGTCGAGTTCACGATTTACTCTGATGCTATAAGGTGCCCGGAATGTAGTCACGAAACGACTTATTATGAAGTCGCTGTAGATGAGGCGAATGATTCTCTGTATAGCGAAATCCGATGTCCATCATGTGACTCTGCGGTGCCAGAAGGGAAATGGGAAACCGTTTTTACAAATACATACGATCCGGTTCTTCGCGAGCCAGTTAAGATTTCAAAAATTGTCCCCGTAATAATCAATTATACAGTAGGAACAACGAGGCATGAAAAATTAGTTGATAGTGACGATTTGGCAGCAATTCAAAAGGCTGAAAAATTATTGGAAACTATTAGCCTCCCTCGCGTTGAGATGATGCATGGAAAAGAAACGCAGCGGAATCTTGGCATAGGGATTACCCATATACATCAGTTTTTCACTACGCGTGAGCACCTCTTTGTTGCACTGCTCATCGACAAAATAAAATCCGTCACAGATTCGAACATAAGATTACTGCTTATGTTCGCTTTGACATCATCTCTGCCATATGCCTCGCGCATGCGCAGGTTCCGTGCCGACAGAAAAGGCGGAGGCCCGCTGTCAGGAACACTCTATGTAAGCTCTTTGATAACACCTCCTCACGTTTTAAGAACATTTGAGCGCAATGCCAAGACTATTGGCGATAGCCTATCTATTCCAGTATCCAAATCTCGTGGGCAGGTTGTCTCTACTCAAAGCGCTGATTGCATGCGCAATATGCCAGACAACTCCATCGATTACATATTTACCGACCCACCATTTGGACACAATTTTGATTATTCCGAACTCAATTTTTTCTGGGAGGCATTTTTAGGTGTACTCACCAATCAGGCACAAGAAGCAATTGTAAGCTCATCACAAAAGAAAAGTGTCGAAGACTACCGGCATCTCATGGAGTCTTGTTTTCGAGAATATTACAGGGTCTTAAAACCTGGACATTGGATAACCGTAGAGTTTTCCAATACTAAAGCATCAGTATGGAATGCCATCCAAACAGCGCTAGAGCGTTGTGGATTCGTTGTCGCGAATGTCGCTAGCCTCGACAAGAAACAGCATTCATTTAAAGCAGTAATGACACCAACGGCCGTCAAGCAAGATCTGATTATTACGGCGTATAAACCCAATGGTGGTCTTGAGGAAAGATTCGAACAGGAGGCAGCAACTGAAGAAGGTGTCTGGGATTTTGTTCGCACCCACCTCAATTATCTCCCAGTGATTAAGCAGCATGGGGGAATGCTGCAAATGATTCCAGAAAGAGATCCCCGTATTCTATTTGACCAGATGGTGGCTTATTACGTCAGAAAAGGATACCCAGTACCCATCTCCAGCCAAGAGTTCCAAATTGGCTTGTCACAGCGTTTTATTGATAGGGATGGGATGTATTTTCTTTCTGAGCAAGTCGCAGAATATGACCGCAAGAAGATGACATCGCAGCAACTTGTCCAAGCATCTCTTTTCGTCTCTGATGAAGCTTCGGCCATTCAGTGGCTGAGACAAGTAATCAAAGAGAAGCCTCAGACCTATCAAGATATTCACCCTTTATTTATCAAGGAAACGCAGCGTGCGTGGAACAAAAATGAGTCATCGCTAGAACTTTCAACGTTGTTGGAGCAGAACTTTCTGCGCTATGAAGGCAAAGGGCCGGTGCCCGAGCAAATACACGCCTACCTCTCCACCAACTGGAAAGAGCTGCGCAACCTGCCCAAGGATGATCCGGCGCTGGTGACCAAAGCCCGCAGCCGTTGGTATGTGGCCGATCCCAATAAGGCGGGCGACCTGGAGAAACTGCGCGAGAAGGCGCTGCTCAAGGAGTTCGAGGAGTACAAAGAGGTCAAAAAGAAACTCAAGGTCTTCCGCCTGGAGGCTGTCCGAGCCGGATTCAAGAAAGCCTGGCAGGAGCGCGACTACGCCGTCATCGTCGCCGTGGCCGACAAGATCCCCAACAACGTCCTGGAAGAAGATCCCAAACTGCTCATGTGGTATGACCAGGCAGTAACACGGATGGGAGGCGAATAGCCCATGATTACCAAATGGAAGGTCTTCAACTTTAAATCGATTCGAGAGGAGACCGAGCTGGACCTCGGTCCGCTCACGATCTTCGCTGGTGCGAACAGCAGCGGGAAGAGCACATTTATTCAATCCGTCCTTCTCGTGGCGCAGACCTTGGCCCATAAAGTCGGATCACGATCTGTCGTATTGAATGGTGCTCTCACGAGCTTGGGCCAGTTTGACGACCTGAAGTCCAATGGCGGCGAGTCGGACCAGATCACCATCAAATGTACATGTCGGCCGCTGCCGGATCAGGATCCATCCCAGAGGAGATCCCCGTATATATCCCGGGGGGGATTCCTCTATGGGCCACGTTATAGTCCTCTTCACGAAGTTGCTTGCGAAATTTCTTTTGACGCTGATCCATCAAGTCCCGAACGAGATTTGTTTCAGATCCAGCCCCGGCTTTTTTCAACCCAACTATCATGTCTGTCACGAGATGAGGACAATGCTGACCAAAAAGCCGAAATATCTATTCACCAATCAAGTAAGGACATTGCAGGGAGTGAATCTATTGAAGTCGTGAATGAGTTCGATGACCAATTAAGAGCAAGCTTGGCTTACGCAGTAGAAATCGATGGGAATTCAATGGCAGAGGTGTATGATGATTTCAAATCGGCACGCCCGATCGGCTGTATTCTACGGCATTTTCTCCCTGAACGTATTGTATACGCCATAGATACAATTCAAGAAGACGCGAATGCGATCACTTTAGCACTTCAGGATGATGGACGCCGACCTGCTAGGATGCGCCGGAGTATCTCGGGAAGAGATCTGCATTTTTCTGGGGAGATTCTCTCAGTCTTGCGTGAGATTCTTAAAGACACCATCGATTTCGACCAAGCGTTCAAAGACAAACAGGTATCTTTGTTTGGGGAACAATTTGATGAGATAACATTCCGGTCTTGGCAAGAACGTCTTCGGGGGATTTCCCGAGACGATCGAATAAGGATTCAGCAGGTTTTGCGTGATAGTGAAGACCTTTTTGATCGAATTTATCAAGCGATAAAGTCGTCAGCAAAGCCAGAATCCGAAGCATTGGCAATTGTCCAAGACCGGCCACCTCGGTTGATTTCAGAAGCAGCTAGGTATTTGGATAGCTTTTTTGCATCCTCACTCAAATACCTCGGTCCATTGAGGGATGCCCCAAAACCGCTATACCCGCTCGCACCAGCAGCTGACCCTCATGATGTAGGTTTACGTGGTGAACACACGGCTTCCATTCTTGAATTGCACAAAAACAAAAAGATTCGTTACATCCCGTCGGGCAATTTCAAAGAGCCAGTGATTGACCGCAAAACGGTTACCCGCACGCTCGAAGCAGCGGTAATCGATTGGCTCCAATATCTGGGCGTGGCTAATACGGTCAAAAGCCGGGACCAGGGGAAGTTGGGGTATGAGCTGAAGGTAGGTCTATCCAATTCCGATAGCACATATGACCTCACCCATGTGGGCGTAGGCGTCAGTCAAGTGTTGCCGATTCTGGTTATGTGCCTTCTTGCTGACAATGATTCTACACTTGTTTTTGAGCAGCCTGAGCTCCATCTACACCCAAAAGTTCAGACCTTGCTTGGCGATTTTTTCCTTTCAATGGCGTTATGCAACAAGCAATGCATTGTTGAGACCCACAGCGAATACTTTATCGACCGCCTTCGTTTCCGAATTGCAGCGGCATCTCCTGAGAATGAGTTGAACCATCAGGCCAAGATTTACTTCGTGGAAAAAGCGTCTCAGGTTTCATCTTTCCGAGAGGTGGTGATTAACGAGTTCGGAGCCATTTCAGACTGGCCTGAAGGGTTCTTTGACCAGTCTCAAGAGCAGGCTGAAGCGATTCTTAACGCTGCGCTAGCCAAGAAGCGGAAACAGAAGAACAAGGATTGAACCTATGATGGCTCAAGAGGTTATTATCGACCCTTTTTTGTTGTGCCTGCCTAATCCATGCAACTCGCTTGAACAGCTAGAAGACTTTATTTCCGCGATAGCTGGATGGCGTGGGTTTCTTGATAGAGCTGATACGTGTGTTCTTTTATCCGATTCCGTAAAGATTGCACTGAACACTGATTGTGAATTCCCTCATCGGCATAGGTTGGCAGAGCTTATCAAAAAATTTAACTGCGCTCTCGCTGACGCAAATACGATATCTAAAGTCGCCAATTCGATTTTGGAAAGAACGCCAGCACTTGAAGACTATTTCGGAATAAACGACATCTATGGTGAGGCAGACACATTCGAACTTACCCCGGCAGTTATTCTTGATCGGTTGAAACCCAACTGTAGATCTGCATTTAGGGGCGATTTGTTGATTGCTGGTGTTAAGGATAATGAGTGTGTCACTGAAAACATAGAATCTCGATTAATGGTTGCATCTGGGAAGATGGCCGTAGGCCCGCTCCCAACGAGCATCTTTATCAAGGCAGACGTATTGGTTTCAAAAGATTCAGACCGGGATAGTGTGCTGCAGATTTCTCTTTCACAAAGCATTCCTGTTACTTTTAGTCACGATCAATTGATCGATTCGCTGGATCTATGGGCCATTTGGGATGGAGCTTCCAGCGAGGAAGCGGTTCGTATATGTGTAGAATCATGCATTAACAATCTCATTTCCTCGGGAGTAAACGCTGACGCTAGATGCGATTATGCAATTGGAAGCGGCTTTGTCGCATCTCTCCAATTGTGGGGGGCGAACTCGCGACGAGATTATGCAATGGTCACCATTGAGTCATGCGCCCGCATTGTCCTTGGAATCGCCAAAAATCCGATTATAGAGTTTCGAGAGAGTGCTGCTGGGAATGCAAAACAACGTACCAGAGAAGATGGAGCATCAGCTTTCAGAACGCATCTGACAATGAAAGGGGTGGCGCTCAGGTTAATGTTTTGGCGGCGCGCAGATGGAGCAGTCGAATTTGCCAACATCGGCGGAAAGGGCGAGTTGGAAATCTCATGAGTCCATGGCAATACAGCACCGTTCATAACAGCGCCTGCAAGGTCATCGAAGAACAGACCTTGTGGGGGCAGACGGTGTGCCGTGTCTGGTTGCCGAACCAGGACGCAGTGGTGCGCGTGCCCCGCTCCGCCTTGCGGCCGTTAAATGCCGACTTGCAGCCGGAGATCGAGACCGGACGCATAGCCTATGTGGCCGCCGCAGCCAAGGTGGCGGAGGTGCTCGAAGGCTCCACCAGCGCCACCGAGGGCCATGTATTGCTGGCTCCCATGGAGTCCAACGTCATTCCGCTGCCGCACCAGATCCACGCCTTGTCCCGGGCCATCTCCGGCGACCGCGTGCGCTACCTGCTGGCCGACGAAGTGGGTCTCGGCAAGACCATCGAGGCCGGGCTAGTCATGCGCGAGCTCAAGCTGCGCGGGCTGGTGCGCCGAACCTTGGTCGTTTCCCCGAAGGGCATTGCCACCCAGTGGGTGGCGGAAATGCAGACCCATTTCAACGAACAGTTTCAGCTCGTCTTGGGTGACGACATCGGCACCTTGCAACGGTTGGCTCCAGGTGCGGACCAGCGGAATTCAGCCTGGTCGATGTTTGATCAGGTCATCGTCTCCCTGGATTCGGTCAAACCCATGGACAAGAGACGCGGCTGGACGGCTGATCGTGTTGCCGAATACAACCGCAGCCGGTTCGAGGATCTGATTACCGCCGGTTGGGACCTGGTGGTGGTGGACGAAGCGCACCGCTTGGGTGGCAGCACCGATCAGGTCGCTCGCTACAAGCTCGGCCGGGGATTGGCGGAAGCCGCGCCCTATGTGCTGCTGCTTTCGGCCACGCCTCACCAGGGCAAGACTGATGCCTTCCATCGTTTGATGAGCCTGCTGGATGACGACGCCTTTCCGGATATGGAGAGCGTCTCCCGCGAGCGGGTGGCTCCTTATGTCATCCGCACCGAGAAGCGCAAGGCCATTGATGCGGACGGCAAGCCGCTCTTTAAACCCCGGCGCACGCAGATGGCCCCGGTGTCTTGGGAGAGCCGTCACCACTTGCAGCAGTTCCTCTATGAGGCTGTAACCGACTACGTGCGCGAGGGCTACAACCAGGCCCTGCGCGAGAAGAAGCGCCACATCGGCTTTCTGATGATCCTGATGCAACGCCTGGTGGTTTCCAGCACCCGGGCGATCCGCACCACTCTGGAACGGCGGCTCGCCGCACTCAAGGATGGCGAGCAACAAGCCAGCCTGCGCCTGGCGGAACTTGAAAATGGCGCGGAGGGATCGGAAAGCCCAGACGATGAAATAGCCGAGCTGTACGACATGGACGGCCAGGAGTTGCTCGATGCGCTGCTGAAATCCCATGTGTCGGCTCTGCAGAGCGAAGGCAGCCATGTGGAGGCCCTGCTCGACGCGGCGGTCCGTTGTGAACAGGCTGGCCCCGATGCCAAGGCCGAGGCGCTGATCGAGTGGATCTACAAGCTGCAAGCCGAGGAAAACGAACCGGATCTGAAGGTGTTGGTCTTCACGGAGTTCGTTCCCACCCAGCAGATGTTGAAGGAGTTTCTGGAAGCCCGAGGAATCTCTGTGGTCACCCTGAACGGCTCCATGGGCATGGAGGAACGTGGGGCAGCCCAGGATGCCTTCCGTAAATCGCATCGCGTGCTGGTCTCGACCGATGCGGGCGGCGAAGGTTTGAACCTGCAGTTCGCCCACGTCATCATCAACTACGACATTCCCTGGAACCCCATGCGGCTGGAGCAGCGTATCGGGCGTGTGGACCGTATTGGTCAGCCAAAAACCGTACAGGCGATCAATTTCGTTTTTGAAGATTCGGTCGAGTTCCGGGTCCGCGAAGTGCTGGAGCAAAAGCTCTCGGTGATCTTCGAAGAGTTCGGCATCGACAAGACTGGTGACGTGCTCGACTCGGCCCAGGCCGGTGAGTTGTTCGAGGATGTGTTCGCCTCGGCCATCCTCAATCCTGACGGTATCGAGACCTCCGTCGAGCACACGGTGGCCAGGATTCGGGATGAAATTCAGCAGGTGCGCGAGGCCTCCTCCATCTACGGCATCTCCGAAGAGCCGGATGTGCAAACCGCTGAGCGTCTGCGCTCGCATCCGCTACCCCACTGGGTGGAACGGATGACGGTCGGTTACCTCAACTCCCATGGCGGTGTGGCCAGTCGCAAGCGCTCCTGGTGGGAAATCACTTGGCCGGAGGACATGAAGCACCGCACAAATCGGCAGGACAGCCGATTTGGACGCACCACAGGTGCGCCCGCAGGGGGCGAGCCAGGGAAGGCGAGCATCAAAGCCGTGTTCAACGCCCGCGAAGCGGATCGCCTAACCGACGCAATCCTGCTCAATCTTGAAAACAGTCGTGTCCGTGGACTGGCCCTGAATTTGCCACAGGTCGCGGCAGGTCAGCCATTGCCATGCGTAACCGTGACTGGACTGCCAGCCAGCATTTCGGGTTTCTGGGGGCTCTTTGAAATTCGTCTTCAGGCCGGGATGCACCAGAAGACACAGCTTCTGCGCATCCCCATGGTACGGCGTGGCTATGTCAGCGTGTTCTTGAGCGAGGAAGGCAAACTGTTTCTGCCCACGGCCCGGCATATCTGGGATGCGCTGCAGACTGCCGAAGCCCAGGTGCAAGCCACCCTCGGCCAGGATGAATCCATCACCGCCCATGAGCGTTTGCAGATTTCTGCCGAACAGGCCGGACAGGAGCTGTTCGATGCCCTGCAGCAGGCACACATAGCTTCGGTGACCCGAGAGGAGGAACGCGGAATTGTCTCCTTTGCCTCGCGTCGCAAGGCCATCGAACGGGTCGGGCTGCCGGAGGTGCGGCAATTCCGGTTGTCCCGTTGCGACGCAGACGAATCCGAATGGCGACATGAACTGCAATCGGCGCGGCAGATCGTACCGGAAATCCGGTCGCTTCTGATGCTGCGGATTATCAAGGGAGGCGCTCAATGAGTAGTTGGCGAGACGCCATCCTGAACGACTTCGTTCCCAATGTCAGCAAGCTGACCCTGGTCGCCGATCCGGACTGCTTGTTGACCGAGGAGAAACTGGCGTTTGAATTACGCGGGCGCGGATTCGACCTGATCGAGTTCAATGACCCGGTCGAATTCAGGTACGCCTATGAGTCCAAATACCGTTCGATCTGGGATCTAGGCGAACACTCCGACCTGGTGGTGATTCTCCGCTTGCAGGATGCCGAGTTGGAATCCCTGCCATACGACCTGCTTCAAGCGGGCCGCAAGCTTTCATTCAATCTGGGGGATCTGTTCCCAACGCTCAGCTATCCGGTCATCGAGAAGCTCGACCGCAGCCTGCTGGACGCACTCTTTGAGGCCCAGCACAAGTCGCCGCCTGATCGCATGGGCGACAACGCCACCAAGGATTTCATCCTCCGCCATGTGTTCGGCATCGCAGCAGAGTTGATTGCCAACGAGGTGGAACTGCTTCGCGTCTTGCTCCGACTGCATTATGGAAAACTTCAGATCCCGCTGATGCTGGCTGAGCGGCTTATCCAGGTTCTCAAGGGGCATGATGGATTCAAGGCCTGGCCGATCTCTGAAATCGTTCCGGACGACGAGGCATTCTTCGCCTTTTTGCAGGAACGCTGGCCGCTATTTCTTTCCAGGCTTGGTAGTGCCAATCAGGTACGGGAAGACTCGCCGGAATATGGCCTCAAGTATCCCGGCCCAGATCATCTGCCGTTCGACCATCAGGACATCAAAGTCTATATCGACAACCTGTTCCTGGAGGGGAAACTCACACCCGTCGAGGCCGCAGATATTGAAGTGGATGCGAGATCCTGGGTTCGGAGCGGCATCGCTACTTCCGGTGTGGACGATGAGGAACTGCGGATCTCTCGTCTGTTTGGCCTCGTTAAAAAAGAGCTGCCGACAGCGGAATCTCGTTATTCAGACTGGATCGCCTTTGCACTGAAATGGGCCGAACTCTCTTCGCTGGTCCATTGCGGCAACAACACCGAACATCAGACCCAGCTCAGGGATATCGGTGATACCCTGAACACGACTTTTGCCGGATGGCTGGCCGACCACTATTCCAGCTTGATTAACCTGCCGCCGACAAATCCGGCCATGCTGCACCATGTGCCGCGGCGCCTGGCTCGGGACATCGAGGATTCCGGCAATAGCCGTGCCGCGCTGATCGTGGTTGATGGTCTGGCCCTGGATCAGTGGGCCACCGTCCGCCAGCTTCTACATAAGCAGGATAGCAATCTTGTCATGCGTGAATCCGCGACCTTTGCCTGGATTCCAACGCTGACCTCGGTATCAAGACAGTCAATCTTTTCTGGCAAACCACCGCTCTATTTTCCGTCATCCATCAATTCGACCAATAGCGAAGAGAAGCTCTGGAAGCAGTTTTGGGAAGGCCATGGCCTGTCTCGGCTGGATGTCGCCTACCAGCGCGGCCTTGGCGACGGTGATGCTGTGGGCGTCCTCGACTCCGCAATCCATCCGGGTAAAACCAAGGTGGTGGGACTGGTCGTGGACAAGGTCGACAAGATCATGCACGGCATGCAACTCGGCTCGGCCGGGATGCACAACCAGATCAAGCAATGGTGCCAGGGTGGGTTCCTGGCTGCGCTGGTGGGCCAACTGCTGGATTACGGCTATGAGGTTTGGTTGACGGCCGATCACGGCAACATTCAATGCGAAGGCAAAGGCCGCCCATCTGAAGGTGTGATTGCCGAGACTCGCGGCGAGCGGGTTCGTGTCTATCCCACGCCGGAACTCCGTTCTCAGGTCGCTGGGGCCTTCCCGTTTGCCCAAGAGTGGCAGCCGGTCGGATTGCCCGCAGGTTATTTCCCCCTGCTGGCCAGTGGCCACGACGCGTTTGTCAGCCCAGGAGAGGCCATCGTAGGTCACGGCGGTGTAGCCATCGAAGAAGTCATCGTGCCCCTTGTGAAGTTTGAAAGGAGGACACGGTGATGGGTAAGAGGCATGACGCCATAGGAATCAAGCAAGTTGTGCGCTTGGAATGGTACGACTATGCTTTGGATATGCTTCTTGATGGCCAGCAGCCAAAAGAGATTCGTGCCCAGCTTGATGAATTTATTCGCGAACGGTTGCAAAGCGGGGGCTATGGTGAGCGAGGGGAGCAGACCTACACAAAAGCGGTCACCCAGATCATGAAATGTTGGGTTAGCCCGAATCGCGAGCTTACCGAATTTCGTGATAATGCCCTGATATTTGCGCGAAAAAGTAAAAGAGAAGACCGAATTGCACTTCATTGGGCTATGACTATTGCTGCTTATCCATTCTGGCATCGGGTGGCTGAGCAGGTTGGAAGGTTACTGAATCTTCAAGATTCAATCACCCAAAATCAGATCCGACTCCGTTGTTTTGAAGCAATGGGCGAAAGATCCACAGTGGAAAGAAGCGCACGACGTGTCATTCGGTCCTTTGTAGCGTGGGATGTGTTAGCAGACTCAACGACAAAGGGTTGCTACAGAAAAGCTAATAATATAAACGTTCTCGATCATAATTTAGCTATTCTGATGATTGAGGCGCAACTATATGCTGTTCCCGCAGGCAAAGGAGCGCTTGGAATGCTGCTCAACAACCCCGCCATTTTTCCTTTCCTCTTGCCAGTGATGACCGGTGATTTTGTTTCTCAACAATCGAACAGGATCGAGATGAATCGTTATGGCCTGGATGACGAGTTGTTAAAACTGAAGAAATAAAAAACAATGATTCGAATATCAAGCGACGAAAAACATTCGCGATATCTTCTCTATTCTAAGCATGGTGGTAATCGGTTCGGATCGTGGTTGAAAAAAATCGGTCTTGAAAAATTACCGTATCAGCTATCACCTGCCGATTTGGTAGCTCAACATTGGATTAATCCGACACTTCGCATAGATCTCCCTGATTCATACTTTCTAAATTGGGGAAATTACCCAAACTGTCCTGCCAAGGGACCGGAATTGCTTCCTAAAGATAAATGGTGCGAATTTTGTGATATCGAATGGGGCTTTCCAACTGAGCCCCCTGACAAAGAGTGGTTTCTCCACCCTTATGACCGGGAAAACGGTGATGCTGCCAGATATAAAAAATATGCTGTTTCTCCGACAGTCAATATTCCGGAAGAGAAAAAGCATCCCAATGGACATCAATATTCCCCCTGCTATCTATATTTTTCCCACTGGCAAGGATATCAGATTATCGATCTAATCGAACACATAAAACTCTGTGAACCGATTCCTAACCTTCCTGATGCGCCGGAGCGCATTAAAACATTAAACGATCGGTATCCCGATTTCAAACATTTGGCAGATAAAAGGATTCAGGCAATCTCAAAAAAGTGGAACCGACGCAGTTTGATTTTTGACTCAATTTCCTATTATAGGACGATGTGCGGCACAGCATTTTCTATCGCACCTGACCTTCCAAATTTCCATCAATTGGTAAACAATGGGGCAAAATTACTAGCCGATTTTTTGTCAATTGAGTCAAACGATTTAGAAGCAGGAATCAAAAATCATCTGCTTGTGCTTCTTCAAGAATGGAAATGGGCCATCGATAAAGGAAGTGTGAGGCATCAACGCGCAATCAGCTACTTACGAAAAGATATTTACTATGCCGTAGAATGGTTGTGTAAGCTGAGCGGAGAGAATATTGACACGTATTTCAAAAAATGGAGATATGGTGACCGTTGGCGCCGAGAGTGGGCACAACTGGAAGAGGCGTTGCCATATGAATATTTAGAAATTAAAGCTCACTTCCTTCGACTCCTTCCCAACTACTTGGAGGATTTCGACCAAAGTCTTTCAAAAAAGAACCGGATCAAAGGTCAAAAACTGGAAAATCTCATTGAAAAATTGTGGATTGAACATGACTGTTTTCGCAGTTTCTGCCGAGCTTTTCGCCAATTGCATAAACATTTTTCAATTCAAGGGGATGAAGAAATCGACTTCCGCAGCTTTGCCTTAATTGACTATTTTCTTGTATTGGCTCTCCGTGCTGAAGTTCTTCTGGCTGATGTTTTGCACGGTCAGGGAAGAGTCGGTCATTCGTTAAAATTGAAGGAGATCATACACGATTTTATTGGCGTTTTCCCGGGAAATTGCATTTGGGGTAAGGGGATTAATACAGCTCTCACAAAATGGAAAGATCTTACTAACCTGGAGCATACTCCAGCCAATCCATTTGATGTAATACAACAACAGATGTCCAAAGCATGCAAAGATGGGCCAAGTAGACAATTTGCCACACAGTTACTGACTTTCGGAATGATGAGAAACTATTTTGCTCATCATACATACCTCGACAACAAACTCCTTGAAGGGAAAACAGGCCGTATAGGACTGGTAAGCATTCTTGTATCGGTGCTTTATTTGGCTGCTGGAAAGCATAAAATAATTCAACAAAAATGAACAAATACAAATACCAAATATCAGATAAAACTGACCAGGAAATCTGGGTCTGTGAAGCCTGCAAAAAGGGATACAACCAACACATCTTGACAGGCAAGTGGAAGCTGATCGACCGGTGCAGCGATGGCGGGATTCTGTGTTCTCTTTGTGAAGAGAACAGGGCTGATACTGCCCACAGTGCCGTTGCTGCAAAAAAGGAAACTTGACTTGTTCGAAGGAACTGCCAATATTAAGCAGTGGAAAGACGACCTGGAAATAAGGCAGATAAAATGACAACCGCTTTTGAAGAAGATACTGTTCTATGTCCGCATTGCGGGGCGGAACCGATTGACGACGATGACCTGTGCAAATTTTGTGGCAAGGTCATGGTGCCGGTAGGGTCTGTCAAGAGCACCTCCAATATGGTAAAAGCGGGATTACGGTCATTAAAAACGAAGATCCGGCCGATGACCGCTGAAGAGCATAAAGACATTTTTGAAGAAACCACTTTCAATCTTTCTAACCCTGCCGATCCCATCTGGGATGAGTGATTATTCTTTGTTTTCTTGCTCTTTCCTGAGAGCCTCTTCAAATGTGGCTGGAGCCGGGGATAACTCGGCTTCAACCGTTCCGGGAGGATGCGCTCCTGGTTGATCTGGAGCCCCGATATCCATGACATCCTGTTGGGGCCTTTCCGGCTTGCCGACGATTTTACCGATAGCTCGATCAATCTTTCCTATTCCCTCGCCCGTCATGCCGACGACATTGGTTTGGATTCGGCCATGGCCTGTTCGTTCCCGCTCTAAGAAATCCTGTCTGGCCTCGACTTTTGATTCGACTTCATGCCGGTTCGGGCCGTCCATTCTTCCATGAGGCGGTTCTATTAGCGACTGTTCGTTGATATCGCCGGTTTTATCGATTGCCGTTTCTGCGACAGAACGCGCCTGTGTCCGCAAAGGTTCCTGAACTGACGACATTGTTTGGGCGTTTTGCTCGATGCCTGCTCCCGCATTAGTGCCAAGAGTGCCGAACCGGCCGGATAGAAAATCGTTGGTAAGTTCCTGCAAATGCTGTTGGTCATCCCGTGAACCGATAGCCTGGTTGTTCAGGAAGGTCATGGCCTTCTGCACGTTTTCCGGACTATCCGTGCCGTAACGGTAGGCGGCATACTCTCTGATAAAGGCTGTTTCCATATTGTTATTAAAGGAGGCGGCATCCGAATTTATCCGCTGGGCCTCGCTCAAATAGGAATGCGCTTCGGACGCACCGATTGTTTTTGAAAGGTTGTCTGCATAGGATAGATTTTGGGTGTTCTGGAGAGTTGAGGTCAACGCCTCGGATCGAACTCGTTGCCGATTTTCCTCAAACGATTGTGCCTCCTTTTCGGAAAGGGATATATTAATTTTTTCCCCATCTACCCCGACACCCTGTAATCTATAACTCCCACCGGCTTTGACTATTCCAAGGTTGAAACCAGAAGAACCAAGCATTTCCAGCATGTTTCTTGTTTCTTGATTTTTCATCATCGAAAACGCCGAGCCATTGTCCACGCTCTGGGACCATTTTTCCGCTTCGGCATTGCTGAGCTGTTCGCTGAAGGAGCGGGCTTTGGTGCTGGTGCGGCTGTCCTGCCTGAGCCGGTTGTGCATATTGGAATAATTTTCACTGCTGGACAGGGAGTGGGCTGCCTTTTCCAGATTACGTTCTTCCTGTTTCCGGGCAAAATTCATATCCATGTTTCTAACATTGGCGCTGGTCACGGTCTCTTCTCCGTCCCTGCCTTCGGTCACCAAGGTTCCGGCACCACCAGTATAAGTGGCGACGCTCGCTCCATCAGCTCCAGCCTGATCCTGCCTGACAAAACCCTGGCCGGTCATTGCCTTGGTACTGCTGAAAAGGAGATTGCCGGCATGGTCGGTGCTCAACTGGGCCGGGCCCTGGCTGCCACCGATGGAACGATTTGCCGTATACATGGATTTGGCGGCCTCGATATTTCCCATGTCCCCGGGAATGGAGCCTGATTCCCGGGCTGCGTCCAGGGTCTGCCAGTCCGCTGCTGTAGATTGCACGCCCTTGTGGGCCTGCCATTGACGGCTTGCCGCCTGGGTGGAGAATCCGTAATGATTGGCCATTTCCAGGGGAACCGTGGCGCTGACCTGCTGATCGAGGGCCGCAGCCTTGCCTTCCGGAGTGAGCAAGGCGCCGGCTTTTGCCCCGGCTCCCTGAATAGCGGATTGCAGGCTGCCGGCCATCATGGCCATGGCATGCCCGCCGAAGCGGATCAACATCATGGATAGAAAACTCGCCAGCATGATGCCGGAAGATCTGACAATGCCGAACATGGCCAGGGCCTTGGTGGATGTCTCGGGCAAGGTGACACAAGCATAGAGCCCGAGTCCGCTCTGACGGATATCCTCGTAGGCTTCAACTGCATAATCCAGGGCCGCTCCATGGAGGATCGCATCGGAGATCCCCCAGGTGGTCAAGAACACAAAAAAACCTGCCATCACGGAAAGGGCTTTACCCAACAGGGGCGTGGGCAGGAATAATGCCAGAAAGGGAATGAGGCCGATAGCTACTGCGGTCATGATCGCCCGCATAACCGGCAGCCACTCATTCATGGCGGCGGCCATGCCCAGGCCGGAAGAAACCACCTGCCGATTGGCCTGCAGGAGCATGGCAATTTGCGGGTCAGCCTGATCGAGTACCTGGAAGATGAGGCTTGTAAGACTGGCCTGTCTGACAAAGTTTTCCGGAGTTACCACCATGCCGGTAGTCTGCGTCAAGGTGTCGCTGATCAGGTTCCGGCAGGTATTCAGTTCTGCCGCATTGTTCGGATCGAACGTCGAAGCGCCGCACACGCTTCGTACCGCGTCCGTGAAGGTGGCCGCGTTATTGTAAATGGGAAAGATATTCGACCAGGCATCCTGGCAGGTCATAGTCTGGCCCTGGGGATTGGCGGCGTCATAGTAGACCGTGAATACCGCCGGGCTGTTGGCCTTGGCCAGTTCCGGCAGGAAGTCGGAGGTGCCGTACAGCATGGTGTCGGCAGAAAAGGTGGTGCCGGGCCGAACCATCTCGAACATGACGCAATCCTTGAAATAGCCGGCCATGCTCAGCTTGGCATAGGCATCCTTGGGGCCTGCGGCCATGGCTTCCTTGAGAGCGGCAAAGCCGATGCCGCCCGCCGCTTCCTGGTATTTGGCACCCGGCACTGCTGCGGTATCGATGATATCTACCAGGCCGCGTTCGATCTTGTTGAGGATGCCGGCGGTGGCGACCACGCCGTTCGGAATGCCGCCGATGGTGTCGAAGCGATTCAAGACCGGATCGAATACAGTTATCCTGCCTTTGGGCACGAACAGGCCCAAGTAAAGCACCACACCGAACAGGACCGGCGCGGCCCAGACCAGGGGGACGATTCTGGCTCCAGTGGCCATCTTGACAGTAAAGGCCATGGCTCCGAAGACGATTCCGAGGACTGCTGCCGTAAAAAACAAACCCAGATAGCCACCATCGGAAAAGATGAGCGCCAGTTTGCGGAAGGCCTGGCTTACCGGTCCAAAGCCGTTGTAGGTGTAAAACTCCATGTCCAGGGCCCAGGCTGTGTCGGCCGCACTAAAGACAATAAAAATGACAAGGACAGCAAGAACCATCATTGAACCCCCTGGACCGAAACTGTGGCGCAACCGGCAGCTCATCGTAAGGTTCGCTCCGCCACTCCGGCCCCGTATTTCTTGGCAATGAGGGCATACAACTGACCGTCCACGCTTTGCATGTGATTCAGGATCTTGAAAATGGTGGCAAGCTCAGTGGCCGAAGCGGAATAGCTTGCCCTGGAGGCAAGTTGCAGGCGGTATATCTTTTCGTTCATGCCGGCTACCTGGTCGTCGAGATTGTCGGCAAAGATGGCGGCCTTGCAGTTTTCCGAATCCTGGCCAGCGGCGGCGCTCGATCTCTTGCTGAGCAATTCCTTGGCCTTTTCCATAACCAGGGTGGCCCGGTTGTAGAGATCGACCAGCATTTGCAGGACGTAGGCTTTGGCGGTCAAATCTGACAGGGTGGCGATGGTGGCCGCCTCCTGTTCGGTGCCCACGGCGGTTTTGAGCACAAGACCGAGAGAGAGCGGGCTGTTCTGGATAAAGGCGGTGTCCGTGGCATCGAGGGCCGCCTTGGTTTTTATCTTGCCGGCCACCGAATTCATCCTGGTCTGGACATAACGCACCAGGTCCGCGTTGGCGTCGGCGATCTGGGCGCAGGCGCCGGCCGCGTCCTTGGCCATGACATTGCCCTCGATGAAGGCTTTGACATCATCCGGATTGTTCTGCGGACAGGGAGAGACAAAGGTGACCTTGAAGGCGTTGTCCGGTCCTTCGATACGGATATCGCCGACCAGACCCCGGATCAGACCGACATAATCGGCGGAAAGGGCAAGCTTGCCCACCCCCAGATTGTCAAGCAGGGACCCGCCGCTGTCGGCGAGATTAGAGAGAAATATTTCCTTGATCTCGGCATTACAGCCGGAGACCGCCCGCAGCACGTCGGGCTTTTGGGCGAGATTCCGGTTGGCCCGATCTTCCTCGGTGATGGTCTGGTAGAGGTCGGCCAACCCCTGGCTCAATTTATTCTCCTTGATGGCGTTCCCCAACCGTCGTTCAATGGTGTCCATGGAGGCAAAGCCCTGGCCGTCGCTGCTCTGCAACACCGCCTTGATGTCTTTGGCGGCCGTGCATTCATCGAGCTGCAGGCTGTTCAGTTTATCGGCAATGGCCTCGAAGGATTTGATCGAGGTGGCGCACGGCTCGCACAGGGTTTTCAATGCCAGATCGAAGGCCACCGCTCCGCCGCTCATGAGAATGCGCTGAAGTTTCTGAACCAGGTACTCGAAATTCAGGAAGCTGAAACCGCCCAGGAAGATGTCGATGCCGCCGCAACCGCTCTTGATGCGGGGCGGCTCTATGGTAATGGGATAGGTGGCGTTGTTGGGCCACCTGGCGCTGAAGCTGCCGCCTGAGTAATAGCCGCGTTTCTGCCCGGCAAAATAATCCGGAGGATTGGAGGTGTTCTGGGTCAGCCAGTCATCGACCCAGCCGGCCCGAGCCGGTCCGGGGATAACTAATGCCGCGATCAGCAGCACAGCAAGCAATTTTCTAATTCGATTGGATTGCATCAGAATTCCTTTTGCAGGATGGATTCGGGATCCAGCCCACCCCCTTTCTGAAAGTCGTATACGGAATACCCCTGCGGCGTGATCTGACCGTTCAGCAGGCGGATCGAGCGATACAGCCGCCGTTCCAGTTCATCCAGGGCCACGACTCCGGAGGCCACCGGGATATACTCTTCACGTCCTTTCCCGATCAGAAGTAGGGTCGGGGTGGTTGTAATGTTGAACCGTGCCGCAGCACTCAAGTTTTCATTGATATCGATACCTTTCACCTGCCAGCCGTATTGGTCGGTGAAAAAACGCAGGATCTGTTGCTGCTCCGTACAATAGGGACAATCAGAGCTGTAAAAATAAAGAAGCGCATGGTCTTCGGCAGCCGTTTGGATAGTGGCCGCGATCTCCTCTTTTTGCATCTTCACCCGGGCAATGACACCGGGGGCTGTCACCGGATAATCACGTCCCATATCGAGACCGGCATGTTTCTGGAGGACATACGATGCCACATTGGCATAGACCGCCGCCTTCCGCCGAGCCAGATCCTGCATGGTCAGATATTCAAGGACATTCTGCTCCGTCGGTCTCTGCACCGCCTTTTTCTGGAACTCCATGAGCAGGGCCTGGAAATCATCCGGGTGCATGTCCCATAGCTGCTCGGTGGAATAATCGGTCAAAGTCGGCAGCGGTCTGGTCGCCGGGAGTTCGGTTTTTTCTGGTTCCAGCGCAGGCTCCTCGTACCAGAACCACCCCTGCTTGGCATCGTTGTAAAATTTTTGCTCCATCCCCACCGTGGTATTCGGCAACCCGATTAAAACCGCCGCCAAGAAGCAGAACAGCAGCACCGCTCTACCAGATGGGATATGCTTTTTTGAGAACGCTGTCTGCATGGATGAATCCGAAATATTTGCTGTCGTAACTGCGCGGGTGGTTGCCGACCATGAACAGGTTGCCGGCAGGGACAGGCCCGTTATAAATGAACTGTGGCAGTGGCCTTCCCTTGGAATCATGGTCAAGGGCATGGCCGAGGTATTTTTCATCGCAGTAATATTCACTATTGGTGACCCTCAATCGTTGGCCGTGGGCACAGCCCACCATTTTCAGCAACTGGTCCGTTTGGGCCTGATCGAGCTGTTTATGAAACAAGAGATATTCTCCTTCCTTGAAATCCAGGGACTCCGGCTCGATCAAAAAGAAAATCCGGTGCCCGAGAGACGGCGTGACCGTCACGCTGATATGGGCCGGAAGCCATAGGCCCACGACCAGGGCCGCAGTCAAAATCATTATGATTTTCCATGGAGGCTGTCCTTTATGGTTTGATTTCCCTGGCATTCCGCAGCACCACCTCTTTCAAAAGTACGATGTGATTGGGCGGTTCAGCCAGCAGAGCTGCTTCCATGGCGTCGATGTTCTTGCGTAACTCTTCATCGGATATTTCACCGCTGACCGCCTTGTCCCGCTGGTCACGGATATACCCCTGCAAATCCATGGTGACGATTTTCTGGGCATAGCGTTGATCGTAGAAGGCAACCACAGCCATGGCTGTAACTATGCTTACCGCCAAGGCGATAAGGAGGGTGGCCATGATGCCGTGCTTCTGTTTTTTTGTGATTTCGGCTGTAGTTTGGTTTGATTCGTTATCCATTTCATTCTCCATGACCTATTCCGCCTCTCAATGCGGCAATCAAGGTGTTCAGGTCAGCGTTTTTCGCCTCTTGGTTTATTCGTTCCAGCAGGTAATCTAGGCTGGCATCGCCGTTAATAATGATCGGATCTGCCTGCTTCCCTTCCGCCTTATCCACGTTGCTCGGCAAATACGCCAGAGCCGGAACCTCTTCGATAGCGAAGCGCTGAAAAAGTTGGGGATCGACCTGAATGTTTACCTGATAGCTGTCGCATTTTTCTTTCGCGAGATCGCAGGCCGGATCTTTTTTGATGACCTCCCCGATAAACTCCATGGTCGGCCGGATTTTCTTCATCCCGCCGACAAAACCACGCAGCACCATGATAATCTCACCGGCACGGACTCTATCAATCATGGCCGCATAGTTTCGAAGTGTGTTGAGCGGCACCGAGCTAGACACAAAGAGATACAGTTGTTCCGCATGGAAACCGGCTGCTGCCGGAGAATTTTGGTCGTTCTGCGGCAGAGACTCGGTGAGGATGTCATTGAACACGGTATCCTGCAGGCGTTGCTGTTCGTTTTGCATTCTGGCCTGGAAATCAGGGGAATTGAATTTTTCCATGACTTTCCCCGCCGCCTCTTGGCAACCGCAATCATCCGCCTGGCCGTTTTCAGGAAGCTTCAATTCCTTTGCTTTTTCCTGCGCAGTATTCAGGACCTTGGAGACATCACGCATCTTGAGATCAGTGCTTGACTGGTCGCCGGCAAAGGTCTGACTGGCAATGAAGCAGAGGATGATGCCCAAAGCTGTCCCGGTCATGCGGGTTATTTTCATCAGAAAGCGCAACATGCTCTTTTCCTGAATACCATCCATAGAAATTCATCTCCCGGCCCCTTGGTGCCACGGTATGGCGGGTTGAGATTGGAGCCGTAAAAAAACGCGCTCTTGCCGATGGGCCAGGCCTTTTTCCGGACCGCCGGACGCATCGCATGGAGTTTGTAATTGGGCTTGTACCAGATAGGCGTTGGCACGCAGGAACAGAGATCGAGGCCGGTGTCGCAGATCAGCAGTTCACGAGCCAATTTGTAGATCATCCGGGCCGCAATGGTGGCATTGGCCTGAATGATATTCTCGTCATCGACATGGCCGGTCATGGGATAAGCCGAACCGCCGCTGCCTACGCACCAGAACAAGGATTCCAAGGGGCGATAGGCATTGACCGCCACCGAATCGGCCATGCAGGCCATCTGGGCGAAGGGATTTGCGAAGAGCAGTGCCTCCGGCTGGATGATGAAGGCCAGTTCGTCATCCTGCCAGAGCGGGTCCAGTTCGGTGATATAGGCCACGTCAAAACCGGAATGCTCCACGCAGACAAAATCGGTCAAGAGTTCCAGTACGCTCCAGACCGGGAACAACAGGTAATGGGCCTGGGCGAAGGTTGACTGTTCCGGCAAGGCGTCATTCAGGCTGTGATTCTTGCCGGACAAGAAGCCCTTTGTGGAGGCGAAGTCCAGTCCGAACCCGAGGGATGGGAAATAGTAGGGTGTGGCCACGGTTTCGATCAACCTTGCCGGCTCCCAGAAACTGATGGGGATACCGATCCGATAGAAAATAGGCGGCGGTGCCGGACAGGCACAGACCGGATAGGAGGCTGGATCAGTGGTGTCGTAATTGCCGGAGGCACCGGCGATGGTAATACCGGCAATCTTGATCGGGAAAATCTCCTGCCAGGCAACATCGGTGATAGGGTTGACGAACTGGCCGCTTTTGAGCGCCGCTATGGCACTGCCCGGGCAAAACATCAACAGACAGAGCAAGAGAAGGAGTAATCTATTCATGCGGCACCCTCACTTCCCTGACTTGCAGCATATTGTCCTCCTGCCGGATCACGGACGGCACTGCTGCAAGCTGCAACCGCCTGGCTACGGTGTCCACCAGATAGAAAACCGGTCTGTCCAATTCCTGGGCAAGGTCGTAAAAGTCACCTCCGGAGAGAATCAGCCTGGTCCGGTAATCCTCGGCATAGGGCGAGGATTTGAACCATTGAATTTGCTGTGGGTCACCGGCATCGATAATCACCAGGAGGCTTGAGAGTTTGACATAATCCAGGGGATTGAAAGCAAAGCCCTTTGGATACAGCACTCCACCCTTGCCGTCAGGAATATCGGCATCCAGGGTATAGGTCATGTCAACCAGGAAAGACTTGTCCGTCTTGGCGACCGGCAGGGAATGCAGATCACTGGGCCGGAATTTTTTGATCATCGTCAGCTTCTGCTGCCGATCGATTGCCTTTTCCCAGTCAACTCGCGCGGCCGCCTCCCTGATCTCGGCCAAAGCGTCCGGTTCCACAACAGGGTAGACGTTCCCCACCGTGCCGAGATGCCTGGCAAAAGAGGCATGACCACCCGAAATAGAAATGAATATTGCGATTACAAGGATTGTTCGAAAACGCACGTATTCCCCCCGTCGATAAAAAGTTGCAAGTGTCGCGGCTATGGTCCGCTACTTACTTTTTTCCGGGGATGTGACGTTTTTTGGTGAAGGAAATAGATTTGATATCTAAATGAGAGGTTTAGGTTTACGAATCAGGGAGGCGAACAAAAATGTGCGGCGATTGGTACAACCCGAACCCCAAAAAACTGGCCAGTATCTATCTAGGTTGCAGAAGCGCATCTGACTTAGTGGGCATATACAAAACTCTATTACTTTCCAAAGATGGTGGATACTTTTTGAGACCTGTAGCCAATATCACCTGATAATCCTTACCCAATGACTCCAGCTCTTCAAACTTACCGATACAATTGACGAGATTATCCATTTCGATCCCCGCAGTCTCTGGCGTATCAACCAACAAAAACCGAGGAAAGGTTACATCTTCTTGAACCAAGGAGAGTTTCATAAGCGATAAATAATACATGAGCCTTATGGAAACCCTAGCGCTTGCCTCTCTATATTCACCATCATTTATTGACGGCATATAGTCTTCCAGTCTTATTCGGGCAGATCGACAATCTGGCAAGGTTTCGACCATAAATTTATTATAAATCTCACTAAAATTATTAATTTTCTTTGCGATATCTATTTGTGCCTTTACTTCGAGCGCCTTTTTCTTTAACTCAAGATTTGTAGCCAACTTGCGCTTGTCATCATAATCATTTTGTAATTTTTCCAGTTTCGTTTCTACCTCTATTATCCGATCTAAATTCGTAAGTTGTTCTCTTATTTCGAGAATCTTGTCATCAATATCATTGATCGTCTCTAAATCAATCGTTTGGTCGATCGCCTCAAGTAGAGTACGAATTTTCCCTTTCAGTTTTGACAGTGCCTCTGTCAATGATTTCTGCGCTTCTACGATTTCATGGATGTCTTCATTGCAACCACTTATTGCCAAATCGATAGTCGCGAGAGTTTTTGTTTTTGCTTTCAAAATTTCATTATATTCCTGTGATGTATAGAAGAATCTTTCATACTGCTCTTCTTCGATTGGCGCACCACAAACACAATGCCCCTCCGGCCTATCCACTCTGGTCAAACAATAAGGACAGGTATCGGGTGCAAAAAGATTAAGCTGATTGTGTGTATGGATAACCTTTTGCAACTGCCCTACTTCAGTTACAGTGCCTTTTTTTATCGCAATAAGCTTATATCGTTCGTCATAGAGACCAAGGAGGGCCTCTTGCTTGTCACTTAGCTGAAGCTCAATCTCCATGATCCTATTTTTAAGCACATCAATCTCGGGGTCGAGCGTTATAGAAGTATCGCGATTCCGCTTAAACGCTGTCCTCGCGGCTTGGAGCTTTTCTAATTGGTCCTCGTTCTTTCTTATTTCCTCTTGCAAAAAGCTCTTGTTTTTGAATTCTTCACGCCCACGAATATTGTCCGCCAACATCGTGTACTCGTCGACCAAACTTTTAGCCAGATCCTTGTCTTTTTCCGCCTTCTTTGATTCTACAATTGCGTCATAAAACTCTGAAAATGCTTTGCCAACCAACAACTCAAATATCGCCTTCCTCAAAGTTTCCGAGTCAGATACAAAATTCGATTTCGTATCCAGCTTCTTGTATACGAGTTCCGGGTCTGGCTGCTGATCGTGATATACAAGTCGCATTAAGTCAGAAAAATTGATCTTGAAGGTATTGTATCCCTGATATAGTTCAACAACGGTAATGCCGAGTTTCCCTAAAATCCAATCGGAGAACGTAAATGGTTGTTCCTCCCTTCGAAATATAGCGTAAAATTTCGTCTCTTCGGCTTTTTCTTGAGCTGAGTATTGAATTGACTTCTTGTCTTCTTCCTCCACAACTTTTTCAACAAACGGGGTGACAGTTATGTCATTTTCAGACAAATATCTTCTCAGCAAAAAATTTTCACTATTCACACTGATATACAACTCAACATAATTATCAGTGTCATTTGTAATTTGTTTATGCTTTTTCTCGCTGTCGAGCCTGAACTCATTTACTCTTCCCCCAAGGCCGAAATATATAAGATTACAAAATGTACTCTTACCGGTTCCATTATCGCCTTCAATGAGAACAATATTTTTGTCAAATATTTCCGATTCAAAAAAATATTTCTGCCCGGAATAGACAACCTTTTTAATCCTTAGATTGCCCATATTCTTATTCCGTTCTGTACATATATACGATCCAGCATTGTATCCATTTTTAAAGCCGTAAGTCTTTTGACACACTTAGTAAAAACGCCGATGTTATGGTATTCCCACGAAAATGTATTTTTGTCGAAAAATTCCTGTGGAATGGCTTCCTTATTGAGGGATACATTTACCAAACTGCGTGTATCACTCTTATCAAGGACAACGTAGTTTTTTTTCTCCAAGGTAAAAAGTAACTTCAATATCTCACTTCTTCTCCCAAGACCAGTCGAATAGCTACTAAAAAGATACTCCTTATCGATTGGATTCAAAGACTTTTCATGGGAATTCGAGATAATATAATTGAGTTTCTCATCCTTGATAAACTCTATGAGAAAGGCAAGTTTCCTATAGTCCTTAAAATATCGGCCATCTTTACAGTTTAAGTAATCTAAAACAATTAAGATAGCATAGCAAAAAACGTAAAAATCTTCGCCTGATAGATACATCAGACTTTTCTTAGCTTCCTTATTTTTCATTAGCCACCTCATCGAAGGATACGAAGCAGCTATCGAACAAATCCATTATGATTCCACCGACAGCTTGAGAATTGGATACTGTGTATGTATAATCTTTTTTAAGCTCCTCTATATGTTCTTTAGATATCTTACTTAGCTCCTCTATTGCTTTATCAATCTCTGCCTCTGTAGTTACTGTTAATAGATTTTTTTGAAAAAAGTATTCACTGCAGGCTTCGTATACTCGATATTTAAGTGATAAAAAACTCCGGTTACTAGACATTTGTTCTGTCTTTGATCGACATGCCAGTCGTGCGAGATGTTTCAGCTTTTTCGCACTATATTTAGGGCAAGCTGATGTGATTTTTTCCGGTAGATTCCTTTTGTCTGTAATTTCTTGTTCTATCTTTTTAAGCTCCTCCCATGTCGGATCCATTACTAAATCATTTTCTTCAGACTCCGCTTGCTTAAATATCAACTTTACGTCCGATGCATTAACTACTCGCCGAACAAGGGATACCTCAGCTTGTCGCTCGTCCAGCATCTCCATTAGGATCGAGAATATTGCCTCTTCTTTGTTTGCGATACGAAAATTGTGTAGTTTCGATTCTCTTATCAAGCGGATAACCGTTCTCTTTAATTCCTTTTCGTCCTCGTTTTCAAAGTACCAAAAAATTTTACTGAGAAACTTCCGAAAGTCAACCAAGGACATCTCCCTCAAAGTTGTTAGATGTCCTTGTGATTTTTTTCCTGAATATTGCTTTCCATACTCGTCTAAGACAACAGATTTGACCATTTTTACGACTTCGTCTGATAATGTATTATTAGATGACAGAGCTTCCAAAATAGGATTTTCCGGAGCATCTATTTCTAATCCATCTATTGAGAATTTCTTCTTTTCTTTTCCGATCTTCGCCGTCGTATAAAAACCGAGCCGGACCTCATCGCTGGCTCTCCATGAGCCAATATAGATATCAAAAAAACTAACTAAAGTATTTTTTACAGCATCACTGAATATTGTGAAGTTATTCCCTGCAGCATAATTCTTGTCCTCTTCATAGTACGTTTCCGTACCCTTACCAGAAACTGTTGTATGAGAAACATCCTCAACATCCTCAATGGCAGTATAAAAAATTGCTCTATCCTGATATTCCAAGGTCTCGAGCATTAGCTTAATGGCGCGTATTTTTTGCAATCGAGGTCCTTTTGCCTTGTCTGCTGCTTCTCGGTTTATGATTTGTGTGTTCAAATCAAATTTCCTCTGTTTATTTGCTATTTTTTGCTCGGGATCTTCCTGACCCTCAACACTACTTTCATGCTGCTCTTGTCATCTTTTTGTCCGGTTTATAATGTCAGAAGCCATTTCCAGACCAGGAACCACGCTGATATTGGTCTCGAATGTTTCTTCATCATCCCAGGTAACGGTGGTTCCAGAATTGATGGACAACTCCTTCATTGCGCTTTGCAGGCCCCAGGGTTTCCAGCTGAATGTGCTTTGATCAGACATGTCCAGCATGTCAAGATGAAGAACCCTCTCCCGGATACCCTTTGTCCCGATAGGAAATCAACTTCATGCCGTTGTTTTATCTATATTGAGCACTGGGTCAAGGTTAATTTACTTTAATTATATTTTGCACATAAAAAGCTTCAAAAATTATAGCTTATCGCATACAAAATATAATAATAAAATTGACAAATTATATTTTGTATGCGATAAGCTCCATAAACAGGAGCTTATCGCGAATGAAAGATAATCAGAAATTAAAAACTCTTGGTCCTAGATTGGCTTTTCTCGTTGCTGAGTTATACGAGCAGCAAAAGACGGTCTTTTCCAACCAGGACGTGGAAACGATTACCGGCCTGAGTCCCAAAGCGGCCCGAGGGCTCACGATCCGCCTCGTGGAAAGGGGACTGGTGACCAGACTTAAGCCGGGATTGTTCATCCTGGTGCCGGCCGAACTAGGCCATGAGCGGGATTATCTTGGCGATCCATATGTCGTTGCTGCGGAATTAGTCGGCGGCTCCGATTACTTCATTTCCCATGCCTCCGCCATGGATATTCACCAAATGGTCACCCAGCCGCAGCTCGTGGTGTATACGACTACAACTCAGTCTATTCGTCCTCGATCCATACTCGGAACTGAATTCCGCTTTGTTCGCTGTAAACAAAAGCATTTTTTCGGCACAATTGACCACTGGGCTACCAAGACGAAAAAGATCAAGGTCAGCGATCTTGAAAGAACCGTGATCGACGGGCTCAGGCAGTCGGAATACTGCGGTGGCTTCAGTGAAGTCGCCAAGGGGTTCTGGATGCGGCGGCAGGATATGGACGTGAAAAAGCTGGTTGAATACGCTTTGATGCTGGATATCGGTGCGGTTTATCGCCGCCTCGGATATTTGCTGGAGTTGTTCGAGACAAAAGAAGAAGACCAGCTGGAATTGCTGCGTAAAAAACTCACCGCCTCTTACGTCCTCCTTGATCCGATGATGCTGGCCGAGGGCAAATTCATCGCCCGCTGGAGACTTAGGCTCAATGTAAGCCCGGAAGAGATAGAAGCGATAATAAGGACCTGATCAATGATTCCCCAAAGAAATATTTCATTACTCTCAAACCGTCTCGCCAAGGCTGGCGGTCGTCGTATCCCGGAAGGCGTGCTTGAGCGGGACTATTGCCTGGCTTGGTTCCTGGTCGGACTCGCCCGATCACCACTCCGAGACGCTCTTGCCTTCAAGGGCGGCACCGCGTTGAAACGGTGCTATATGGGAGATTATCGTTTTTCCGAGGACCTCGATTTTACTTTAGTCAAGGCAACATCCCTGGAAACGATTCTTGCCGAACTGGAGATGATTTCCTCAGAGGTCCACAAGACTTCTGGCATCATTATTCGTTATTCCCGGGAGGATCGAAAATCACATCAGAACAGCCATACTTTTTATCTCGCCTATGAAGGACCATTACCTGGCATGACGGTCAAGGAAGTGAAGGTTGATATCACCATCGAGGAACGACTTGTGCTGCCCTTAAAGGAAAGGCCGGTCTTGAAAGGCTACGAGGAGTATGAAGACCTCCCGGATGACGCAACTATTCTGGTTTATTCTTTGGAAGAAATTCTAACGGAAAAAGTGGTCGCCCTGGCTGACCGGGCCCGAAACGAACCGCGCGATCTCTATGATGTCTGGTATCTTACGGAACTGGAGAACATGGACCTGTCAGCCCTTATCCCGGAGATCACAGCAAAGCTCGAATACCGGGGAAGAGGGCTGGATGGTATGGGCGAGGAATTCGGCAAGAAGGAAGCGCGTTTTAAAAAGTTGTGGCAGATGCGGCTGGCAAATCAGATGGCCGAGTTACCTCACTTCGAAGAAGTATTTCGTGCCGTGCAGCGTACCTTTCGAGGTGCCGGTCTAGTGTAAGCATAGTTTTGATGCTCCTGCACCTTATTCTGAAAATCGTTTATCGCACCCTGCACATCGTTCCGCAACTGTCCGGTCGATCAATGGTGAGGATTATGAATCAGATTTCGTGCAAATCGGCGATTGCTGCCTCTCTACCGATTAGCAATGTTGCCGGTCGAGTATAACCTGGGCAAGGCATCGTGTCAGACGTGGCAGGCCAGTCCGGATGCAGGTTTGCTGCCGAGGCGGGGGAGAAAAATGGCGGAAGAGCTATACTGGGCAGGCAATTTGGGTGGCAAGGCAGGGTGTATGGAGTGTGTAGTTGACCAATCTCATCCTTCTAGATCACGCAAAAGAAAGTTTGTTGGGATTCTGAGTAGTCACCGTATTCCTTCTCGCGGTCCCAAATGCGCAGCCGGATGAAGAAGGCGAGCTTAAACTCTAGCCGTTTCATTGCTTCGGCAAGTAGCTCCTGATGGATCATAGTTGCGGTGGCGCAGCGCGTGGAACCTTCTTTGGGATACGAAGGTAACCAATTATCGTTCCATATCCTCGTTTTCGATGCAATCTTCCCGTCAGATGTTATACAGTCGATTCCTTCGTTCGTGCACCGGATTTCAATATTGGGAATTGTATATGGTGCGGGGATCGTTAACCCCAGGCTCATATAATCGCTTTGCCAGCAACCAAACGGCATTGGGAAAAGGCTGCTACAGACTGCGACCTCTTCGCCCTTTTTCCCCGTCATTTTTGCTTCTTGAATAGGGATCTCCGCAGGCGTGCCTTTGAGTTCGAAAGTGTCTGATATTGGCATAAATAGTAGTTTTTCATAGAGGAGAGTATCATCGGCTATTTCAAAGTCTGGAGTTACAAGATGTGCGCTGAGGGAAAGTTTGGCATACTTCTGCACCGAAGATGCCAGTGGCGTGTCGAGGGATACTAGCAGCATCCCTTCGATTTGCGAGGCTTGTATAAGTTCTCGTACAATGGCCGCAAAATCAGCTCTGGGTGAGCAGAATTTTTCAGGAAAATCCGAGAGCCATGCCGGCCTAGCTACAGGTTCGACATCAAAGAGTCCCGCTATCCCATGAACGATATCGAGGCAGTAATCTTCCGCGATCCTCTGGGGCAGACGCCACTCGCTCACAGCATGGGCCAGAGTCCGTAGGTAAGCGGAGCGATAGACCTCGCTCATCCGCTGCCAGTACTGACCAATGATTCCTGCGCGTGTGTCTGACACGTTGTCGAAATAATATGGATAGCGCGTGTAGTGCGTACCCAGGTTGTCTCGGAGGATTTTCCACTCGTAAGCCCAATGCTGGAGAAAAGGGTAACCGCTTACGCTTTCCAGCCTTCTCAGATTGTTCATAAGGATCGGCGGAACATGGGCGGTCTTGTGCTCCTCGAAGTAGCTGCCACCCTCAAAGTCGTCCGGAGCCCGTCCCGAGTGAGCTAGTCGCCATCCACCGATGCCGTGCCCCTGGCCATAAATCCGCTCCAGAAGCATGTCGGCGAGAATCGAAGGGCAATGAAGGCGCGATGCGAGCACCGTGCGCAAGGGTCTGCCCTCTGGCGATGTCAGGAGGACGATCGTGAGGATCTGACAGACTTCAGACTCTGTCTTGCAGTCATCGAGATAGTCCAACAGGGAGTCTGTCGTTGAGGACCGCGTGCCTGAATTATTGAGAAGGTTGCGGATTCCCTTGGCCGTTCTCCAGCGCGACATTGGCACTGGCCACTTGAGCCGCTCGAAGAGGAAAGAAAGTGCGAGGGGGGCCGAGTTTGCCAGGAACCATGGCGCTTCCGGGATCGGCTGTTCCCGGATCTCCTCGACCAATGTATCAACGAAGGCAGCTGTGATCTTGTCGGCAAGTTCCACCTGCCCCACGAGCATCAGGAAGCGCACCAGGTATTTGTAGCCAATCACAAAACTGTAGCGTCGGCGTCGGTAGTAGGGAGCGGGCACCGACGTGTCCTTGATGTATTGGAGCCAGCGTTCCGGATAGTGCTTCGCGGCGAGTCTAATTCGCGCCATTATCTCGTCGTCAGACGTGTAGTAGCTCCAGCCGTGGCGATGAATGTGGGCTTTGACGAGCCACGGGTACGCAGAATCCTTGCCTTCGACAGCGAGGCTCACAAGGAAGGCTTTGTTTAGGACATCCTCGGCATGGAAGGTTGTTTCGCTCATCTCAAAGTAGGAGAGGATCGATTGCAGAGCTTTCGATGCTTTGCCCTGGTTCTTCCAGTGATGAAGCCACTTCACCATGAATTCCTCGCGGCTCCTGTAATGAACAGCCTCTGCTGCTTTGACGACCACGGCGAAATCCTTATAGCCGAACGATGTGGGGTCGACATTAGCAGCCTCTTTCTCCCGCTCGGAAAGCTCCTCTTCTTTGGTCACATTGATTTCGCGGCGAGTTTCCGGCGGGCGGCCGAGAAATGCATTTTGACGATCAAGGAGTTCACGAGCGGCAGGTTCATTTACCGCACGGTCATGTAGAACCCCCAGGGTCCTCTCATCAAGGAACGTGCGGGCCAGCGCCACACCTTCCGGAGATTCCAGATCCATAATCTTCGCGTATTCGATCAGGCACTCGTCGGAATAGGAATAACTGTCGGTCGAAAGGTGATGCTTGTAAAGGGAGGGCAACCGCTCGGGCGCAATCTTCGCGATGACTTCGATAAGCTCAGATCGCACGTGATTCGTCTCGTCGCCATCAGTGAATTCCGTAATCATCTCAATGATGGGAACAAGCATATCGATATGTGCTCGTGAGACATCCGATTTCTTCGCGTTCAATTCGAGAACTGCATCGAGCACATCCATCGCGTGCAAGTCTTTTCGCCAACCATAGCCGATAAGGCATTCGGCGGCATGCGCCAGAAACTCAGCCTGTCTTCCGTCCTCATAGAGGAGCGCAAAGCTTGCGAGTTCTGTCCAGCGTCCTGAACGCTCGTTGAACTGCGTAACCTTCTCTGAAAGGGCTCTTACCTCGTCACTGAGAAGTGCCGTCGCACCATCCTTATCAAAGAGAGGAATCCTGTCTTCAACATTGCGTGTGACCCAAATCGTGTCAGACCAATGCACCGATTGACGCGCAATATTTAGTCCAGAGACAGGTACCTTCGTATTGCCGGAATCAGCAAGACCAAGGAAATGCAGATCGACGGCGATGTGTCGGAGAGCCTCCTTGAAAGCCCGATACTGTGCATAATCTCTTTCGGGAGCTGGACCCCATTGGACAGGCTCCAGATCAGCAGCCTCCGCGTAGACGGCGAAGAAAGAGGGAACGAGCCGACCTTCCGCAATGTCCCTTGCGATCTTCTGGAGCTTTGTCAGACCTTGCGGTAGCCACCCCGGATCGGCGTCACCGAGCCCCGGATGGATCATCGAGTAATCGCTGTCCTTGGCGCAAAAACCTACATAAAGCGCGGTCCAGAACACATCATAGAAAAAAGAGGTGAGATCCTCATTTTCACTGAGTGAATAGCGCTCGCGGATAAGGTTGCTGGGCACCGGAGGGATATGCACTTTTATCTTTGCATCACGATCGTGCCAGAGGAAAAAACATGCGGCAAAGACCGAAAGGGACTCCTTATCAAGAGGGACAAGTTCTCTGACATCCGCGCCTTTGAAACTGCCCACCCGAATGAGCCCGTCGTGGATTAATCGCCGGTGATCCTTCCATTTGGCGCCAATTAGCGTCTTGCGGGCAAGCTGAAGCCCCACGATGTTTTGCGCATCACCAAGCAGACGGATGAACCTCGAAACATGGGGCTCTGGTTTCTTGAAGCCTCGCGCATACCTTAGGGTGCGCCGCACTGTCTCCTTGTCCATCAGCGCACTAACCGAGAGGAGCTTATCCGAAAGATCGGTGAATTCTTGCTCGGGACGGTGCCGTAACACGATCCATGCGTTGACGCGACGAGCCAGTTCATTGAGGCACGCTGGTAAGACCTGAGGAGACATTTCTTTTGGGCCGAGTCGGGCGAGTTCTGTCACTTCGCTGTCAGTCAAGTAGTGGATGTCGTCGAGAAGGTTAAGCGTTTGCTGTCGGTTGTCGGAAACTGCGAGCGCAGTCGCCCGGTAAAAGGCAAAATCATAGGATTGAAACTGGCGTGCGTTTGAAACGCGGGTCTTAAGACTGCGAAGGGATACTGTTCGTGGCAAGTCTCCGTCTTTGAAGGTCTTCGTTTCCGCGGCGGCGAGGATATTTTCAATCTGCTGATCTGGCCACCCCTTTGCGAGGGACTCGACGACCCAATCCCGCGTTGTACCTGCGAGCAAATCCTTGAAAGCGCCTGTCTGCGCCCTTGCGAGCCATAACCAGCCCCACCGCCAGTATTCAGGCGCATCATTTGCGAGCCAGTTGATGATCTTCGGCAGGAGCGCCTGATAGCTTTCCGCATGGTCATCCCGCTCGCGCACCCATGCGAATATGCTCGGGTGGAAAGGAACCATACCGACATTGCGTCGCTCCAACAGGTGGTCGATCTGGTTGAAGTCCCCTTGCACCTGCCTTATGCCGAGGCTTGGCCAGAAGAAGTCCGATCCCGCGAGCATGTGAAGGGCGTTCTTGGCATCCTCGCTGAGGCGAACCCAGAGTCCCCGATAGTAGGTGCGGATATCACCATCTGGACACGGCGGGAGCAATCGGATTTCGTCCGCGGACGTTGGGCGGCCTGCACGTATAAGCTCCTCATATGCGTAGATCAAATGCAGCGGGTGACCTTGGCTGATCTCAAAAAACGCTCCCACGATCTCGTCGATCATTTCGGAACGCCGCTCGGGAGTCGGATCAAACCGGAGGATGAGTGGACGCGCCTTGTCCTGCTGCACTACCCAGCGATGGACCGCTACCTCATCCATGGGCGGAATCTTGATCCAGTCATTGTAATTGGCGACCGTCAGCAGCTTGCCGGGCAGCTGCTCGTCAGGGACGCGCTGCGTTCCTACGATAAGACTGACATTTGAAGGTAGTGGGAGCAGCTCGTTAAAGAGGTGATTGAGTTGGTCGACGCGCTGCGTGTCGCGCCAAACGTGATCGAGCCCGTCGACAACGAGATAAAGCCGCCGCCCTTTGTCGTCGAGGTTGGTAGCGGCAATTTCGATGGCGGAGCGCAACTCACTGGGATTATCCTCGACGCCTGCCATGGCTTCAGGATGGCGCACGTAGAGCTGATGCATCAGCGAAGTCGAAATCTCAATGAAGGAGATGCGGTTGGAACTGGAGTCCTCGGCCGACAAAAAGTAATGGTGTCGCGTAACGGCCGCGCCTTCTTTTTGAAGCTCCTGCGTCAGATAGCTGAGGTACGTGCTCTTCCCGCGTCCGGGGGTTCCCCAAAGTATCGTGATCGGATTGTCGTCCTTTGCGATGCGGGCACGGAAGTCCTTATCGAAAACCTCGCTCGGCGGGCTGTAGTCGTCGGGGACGATAAAATCCTGTCGGATAGGTTGCGGGCGGCGCTTCGTAATGAGCTGTACAAGATGCTCCCGAAGAATACGTCCGTCGGGTTCAGGCTGGTTTTTGCGGGTCGCCCAACGACGTACACTCTCCCGAAAGAGGAGCCAACCTGCTGAATCCGTGTCGGTAGGTACGAGCTGATCACGAAGATAGTCTTCGTATTTGTCAAGGTCCGGCAAACCTCCCAAGAAATCGAAAGTCCGGAAGAATGTTTGGGCCTCGACAGCACCTCCGCACGCGGTCTCAACTGATTCGCGAATTTTCTTTGGTAAGAGGTCAAGGTCGACGCGTACGCCCTTCAGGCACTTGGCAAACTCCGCAGATGATATACGGTTTGTTTTAAGACCAGCACTATGGATTGGACCCATCGCGGCGACACGAGAGAGGGACTTCGCCCACTTTTCGAGCATCGATGTCCCTTTTCCAGTTTTGGCGAGAAGCCAGTCCCAATCTAGCTCGTAGCGGCCGGGATCGACCGTGAACTTGACCTGCACGAACTCGTAAGAACCATCCTTACGTGCAGCTACAACGTCGTCGAGCGCTCGGTAATCTGTGTCGTCAGCCTCAAGCAGCACCCACGCGTAGAACTCAGGGTCTCGGTAATGGCGAATAAGCACCTCAATGCCGACCAGGTCCTGGTATTCGTACCCCGCTCTTGTTATCGCTGCGGGCTTTATCTCTACTTTTGCCATCCCCGATGTCCTTGCCGTAACTGCCGTAACTGCATCTACAAAAAGAAGGATTTCAAGCGTATTTTATCCCACTCACCATCCTACTATTTAGGGTGCACTATAACTTAGAATGCCCCTCCTGCCATGAATAATTGAGGAACTTCAGAACTTTCGCTTACCGCTTAGGATATAGATTCGCAATGGCAAGGGAAAGGAGGACGGGCAAAAAGGAAAGTATAGACTTGCTTAACAGAGGGCGGTTACTCAGGTTAGATGTCAGAGATTTTTGCGGGAATGAAGCGAGTTCTTGCCTCCCGGTCACTGCACCTTATTCTGAAAATCGTTGATCGCCCCTTGGACATCGTTCTGCATCTGGGCCGCCGGCAAGGGCGCAATGTCTCCGAACATCTCGGAGAGGTCAATTTCTGAAAAATCGAGCATCTGAAATTCCTCCGGAGTCAGCCCTTCGCAATTCGGCGCTCCTGCCGATCCCCAATTACCGTTCGGGTTGAATTGCTGGAGCTGCACGCGGCCCTGTTCATGGATAATCCGACCCATTTTTGAGCTGAAGAGGCAGTAAACCTCCGCCTCCTGGATACAGCCGATGATTGGGATGTCTCTTTTGCAGTAGGTGCCGATATAGTGGGCACTGCCCGCCTGCTTGGCCTGGACGGTTTCCAGGCTGGCGTCAGGACAATGCTCCTTGAAAAACAGCCAACTGTCTACCGAGTCGTTACAGCAGTTGAAGAAGGTGGTGTCCCAGCCGTTCTGCAGACATTCACTGCCTTTGCCGTTAAAGATCTTGATTTCCCCCACGCAATCGCCGGTGGCGGTCGTGCCGCCGTCCGAACACACCATATCTCTTCCCGCTTCATCGAGCACCATCATAATCGAAGCGGCCTCGGCGAATTCATCCAGACACTGGCAGTCTTCGACAATCTCTTCTCCCGGGCCTGCAGGGCAGGAGTTGTCCAGTCCGCAGACATGGTAAAAAGTGTCATACCGCGCCGGGGTGTTTTGGTAATCGGTGGATACCCCGGTGACGGCTGCCTGGGTGTCCTGTACCAGCTTTCTGGTTTTGCAGACAAATTCGCAGTCCGGTGGGGGATCGACCGGGTTGATCTCAACGGTCTGATCATCCGTCGTCCATATCCCTGTGCCGGTGTCCTGACGGGCATCGGTGAAATCAAAGGTCGATTGGCCAAGATCGTTTCCGTCCAGCGAACCGGTGATTGTGTCCACCCGGCGGGCGGCGTCGCTGAAGTCGAAGGTGTTATTGTTGGTGCAGCGGTATGTCCGCTCCTTCTCCCACCAGTCGCGGGTGATATTCTTGCTGCAACCGGCGCTGGCCGAAATCGTTCGGGTGCTTGGCAGCGGATCGTTGCTGGTGGGATTGAAATTTCGATAAGTCTGCACTCCGTCCACGAATTCCTCCTGGAGGTCACAGTTGCTATCCGCCTCCAGGGCTGAACAATTGTCGGTTATGACATCATCGAGGGTCTGGCAGAGGTTGTTCACCCGTACCTCGACAAAGGCGTATCCCTCGCCCCCGCCGGCGACCGACACCCTGATCTTGGTATCGACAAGCCCGGCCTGCTGAAAATACTGAGTCACATCCTTGTTCGGATTGACGTTCCATGAAGTGGAAAGCTCACAGGCGCCGCCGGTCTCGGGCGGGAAATTGGCATTCGGGCCGTTATAGACCTTGGTGCCGCCGATCCAGACCTGGATGTAATCGTCCCAGATGGCCCGCATCAAGGTGGCGCTTCGGATCAGATCCGGCTTGTTGACATACACCTTGTAGTTTTCTTCATAGATGGAACAATAGCCGGACCAATAATTATCTCCCTGCCTGCCGAGAATGAGTCTGATGCAGTCGGTGCCGCAGATCTGCACCGCACCGGTGCCGCCTGCCGGTGTGATGATATCGGACAAACTTACCTCCTGGAGAGAAACCTCCCTGGAGATTGTGCAACTCTGCACCCCGGTATTCGAGCCCTTGCCGGAAAAACTCGTGGTCATCATGGAATAATAACTGTCCGGATCACCGGCCTGGTTGGCAACCTCCGTGTACGCATCCCCGGATATTGAACCCGGATCGGAGAAATAGGTGGTTTGGGCCACGGTACCGGTCGGCGAACCACTGCTGTCCTGACCGTAATAGCTGATGGTCGATGCATTAAGTTCCACCCTGGAAATGGCATAGCCGCCTTTCTGCTGCTGGACCACTCCGGCAACCGCTCCGCCCAGATCCTTGAGCATGGCCTCGGAATTGTTATTGCCGCTGCAGCTCTGATTGACGCAATAACAGCCGGCCATTTGGTTCATCGGCACACTTTGCAGGGTCGCCCTTGCCGTGGCGTCGGCGGACCAGGCGTAGCCCTGGCAATTGTCCCATGTCCCGGCATCGCAGGAAATGATGCCATTGGCACAGATCCCGGAAGCAGGATAAGGAACCTGGTAGGCGTAATCAAAAACACCATCGAAGTTGAGGTCCTGGGAGACCCGCACCGGCACGAGATCACCGGTTGCGGCCTTCTGGATCGAGACCGAGAGAAAGGCGTTTGAAGAGGGGTTGCTGATCTGAACGGCAGCCGAATCCGAGCCGTCGATGGTCGAGAGCTGGGCGCTGTCGGAGGTCAGGGGCAAAGAGGCGTTCTGCCTTATCCCGTCGGCTGAACCGAATTGCTGCAGAGCGGCCCCGGCCGCGTCTTGGGCAGCGGTGGTCGGATCGGCGGCCGGAGCATGAGCCGGCAGAAGACTAAGCGCGATGCAGGCGCACCATCTCGCGGATGGCTTGATCATAGTCCTTGCCCTCTCTGACCAGTTTTTCAATGGCGGCGATCTCACGCGGATTCGAGGTGTAGATGTAATAGGTATAGGGATCGACCACCAACCGCAACACCCCGTTGCCGAACGGGGTATCGAAAAAGAGTTCCGAATATTTAGGCGGCTTTGATTTGACGCTCTTGAGCAGTTCGGTGGTGAAGTTGTCGTAATCGATGAGCCCTTCCTGCTTGGCGGCGCTGAAGTCCTGGGATTCCAGCAAAATCTTGAAAGCCGAGTTTGACTTTATGACCTCGCCCACCGCGCCGAAACTTTTCAGATCGAAAAGCGACTGGGTGATGACCATGAATGAGCCCTGGTATTTCCTGGCCCGGCGATAGCCCTCACTGATAACCGGAGCCAGCATGGCGGCCTCGCCCATGAACTGCCAGGCCTCGTCAAAGATGATCAGCCTGGGACGGGAGCGGTCCGAGAGATAGAGATCCTGGGTCACGGCGTTGATGACCAGAAGTGTCACCACTCGGTAAAGTTCGGGCTGCACCTTGAGATGCTCCAGTTCCAGGACCACGAATTCATCCTGGCGAATGTCGAAAGTGGACGGTCCGGTAAAAAACTTGGCATGAGCGCCCCGACTGGTAAACTCCCTGATATTGAAGGCCAGCTTGCTGGCGGCTTCCGAGAGCTTTACATTCTCGGCCATTTCGGCAAGTCCCGCGTCAGGCACATCAGGAAACTTGGAAAGAAATTCGTAAACCGTATCGGCATCGGCTTCATTTCCTTTCTGCTGCCAGGCCCAGCGGACCGCGTTCCTGATCAGGTTCATCTCCGTGTCATCCGGCCTGCTTTCAGAAGAATTCGAGTAGGCCATCTGGGCAAAGACCGCGGTGACGCTTTTCAGCTCTTCATCCGGATCCTCGATATGGGTGAATGGGTTCAGGCATACCTTGGTGCCGGGCTGAAAATCCAGGTATCTTGCCCCCAGCATGGTGGTCATCTTTTTATAGCTGCCGCCGATGTCCACGATACGCACCAGAGCGCCGGTGGCGTAATAGTTGAACGAGATGGAATTGACCAGAAAGCTCTTCCCGCTGCCGGAGCTGGCGCAGCAGAAGACATTCTGGTTGATAGCCCCGGAATCGAAAAAATCGAGTCCTGCAAGCTGGCCCTTGCGGCCCAGAAAGATGAGTTTCGGCATTCCGGCCCCGGCGAAATCGGCCTGGACCGGCAGAATGGCGGTAACCGTGGGCACCGGGGCGATGAAATCGCGGTTGATGTTCTGCAGGGTCTTACCCTCGGTATAGAGACCGAAGGGAAGAGCGGCCAGAAACATGATCTTCAGGATACCCCAGTCCTGCTGCATGGTGTAGCCGCTGCTCTCCCACATGCGACGGGCCCGGACCATGGAATCGAAGGCCTTGTTCTTGTCCGCGCTCCAGGTCCAGAGTATGGGCATCACTTTTACGAACTGGACCCCCTTGTCGAGATCATCGGCGGCATTGAGATATTCATCCTGTTTGCGCCTGAGCGACGGAGAAAAGGAGCCGACGGCCTCCTGCTGCAACACCAGGTTGCATTTGGTGTGCAAGGTGCCGGAGAGCGATTCAAAGATGACGTTCACCGCATAGAGAAAACCGGTCTTGATCTGATCGGCGTCCGAAATCAGTCCCCAGATGCCGCCGAACAGGGAATTGGTCTGCAGGGGATCGACATCCTTGGGAAACACCTTGGGCGTGGTGCAGCAAAAATACTTGTCGCCCACCTTGAGACAATCTCCTTCATCCCGAATCACCGTGTCGCTGTTGATGATCTGCTTGCGGATGGGAACGTACTGGTCATACCGGTCGAAGTTCCGGTCCGGATATTCATCCGGGTAAAGGTTCAGGAAACGGCGACACCACTCCAGCAATTGCTCGGGGCCCATATTTCTCGGATAGAGATGCGCGGCAGCCAGGGTCTCGTCAATCTGCCGTTTGACTTCCTTGAGGGCGTTGCCTCTGGCCTCCCTGCATTTCTTGGGCAGTTTCACCGCCACGAACAGACGAAAGTTACGGACAGGAATGCCGGCGCTTTCTCGAATGCCATGCACTCCCTGGCGGACAAAGGAGCTGACCGCCTCCATATTGGCCCGAACCAGGGGGTGAGTTCTTTTTCTCGATTTACAAAAAAGATCGAGGATCGGCTCCACATGGGGATCGGCGTGAAAGACGAACTGCAACACCGATTCCATGGGTAACCCGGCCCTGAACAAGCCTTCGAGGGTTTTCATGGTCTTGACCCCAGCAAAGGAAAGCGGGGTGCACTCCCATAATATTCCTATGGTGTTGTCCTGGTTCTGATAGGTCTCGGTTTCCGGATCATAGGCCACGTAGTTGAGGTAATTGGAAAAAGAGTCCCGCCGAACCATTTTCTTGAGATCGGCAAATTTCAAACCGCCCTCCGAGCCATATACGAGACGTTCAAGAAAGGAGAACATGGCTATTCGATATCCTCCTCAATACCGGAAAGCACCCATCTGGCCGATTCAACCTGGAGGTAGGCGTAGCGGGCCATGAACAGGTCCTCGCCTCCTTTGTAAGGCAGGATCAAAACCCGTACTATCCTCGGCGGCACAATCATGGGAGCCTGCGGTTCCTTCAGCAACTGCGCCAACCGATCAAGCCGGGCCGCGTCGATCTGCTTTTCCGTGCTGACCGTTTCTCCCTTGACAGCTTGGTTGATACCGACGGCCTCGTCATAAGCCGACGGCGTGTCAACGCAGTGGCCCGTGTCTTCCGGAGCCTGGCAGTTGAAATTTTCATGGTAGGGGTTCAATACCGCCCCACAGCCTGAGAGTAGTAAAGGGAATAAGAAGAGAAGAAAAATTTTACAGGTTTTCATGTTCAAAATCCTTGATTTCAAGTTCCTTACCTTCCGAGATGACCACCGTCACCTTTTTGGCGGCCCCGACCTCGATCACCGGCGTGGCCTGCTTTGCCAGGTCCAGATACAGCTCATGCAGGGTCTTGGCTCCTTCGGAAAGTCCGCCGCCGACCGCTGATTTTGCCAACTGATCACTGTCCACAAGGGTTGTGGTGCCCAGGGCCGAGGTGGATTGGGTCAGCGAGGAAGCCTGCAGGGCGTCGCCGGCTCCGCCGAAAATGCCAGCCACCACGGCCCGAGCGGTAGCCGCTCCCATTTTGGATACCACCCGACCGGAGAGTCCTACCTTGCTGTCGCTGTCCGTCACGAATCCCTTGACCGTAGTGTCGATCACCGCCTGTCCCTTGCGGCCGATACAGGAGAGTGACACCAGCCGCACATCGGCCCTTTCCTTGTTGAGCCGTCCGACCGCCTCGGCAATGATGAAACAGCCGCGCAGGTTCGCCTTTACATCATTGGGCAGCACTGCCGGGGCCTGGATGCGCAACAAAAGGGGTTCCGGATTGTTTTTGCCGTCCCCCGAGGTAGAAGCGTCGAAACCGGTCAGCAACATGGCCTCCATAAAAGAAGGCGGCAGATAAACCGTCCGACCCTCTTTTTTTTTATCCGCATGGTCCTTGGTGACGGAGGAAGGGCCGGCCTGATTGGACAGGATGCCGATGCCGCCGATGATTTTCTCCTCCATCGGTGGCGGTGGAGTCTGTGGAGCCGGCGGCGCCGGGAACCTTGGCGCCATCGCCGTCCCCATAAAAGGCGGAGTGGAGGATTGGGCCACCTGGTCGGCGGAAGGAATATCCGGCAGACTATCTTCTACAGGAGTTGGAGGGGTTGGTTCAGCCTGTTTGTTCTCGATCTCCCTGGAAAGTTTGGTTATCTGGGACTGCATGGCCTCGATCTCTTTTCGCTGTTCGCGCAGCATGGTTTTCTGAATCAGGTCGGGGTCGAGGGTGATTTCCCGTGTTTTTTCATGACGGGTCGATTGCCCCGATTGCGGCGCACGACTGGTTTTATAACCGACGATGATGACGAGCAGGACGCCGGCCCCGACCAGGGACCAGACACAGATTTTTTTCTGGAAGGGGCTCAATTCGTTAAAACGTTCTTTCAGGTTCACGAGTCTTCTCCTCTTTGTTCGACGATAAAGACCCGCGAGGAGCCGCCCTGCTCGATGGAGTGATTTTCCACCACCACCGCAATGATGCCTTCACCCATCTCCGCCCGGAGAAAATCCTTTTCGGTGACCTGGATGTTTTCATCGGCTGTCGCTTTTACCTTGTATTCCTTCAAGCGCAACCCGACTCCTTCCACATCCACGATTCGCACCAGGCGGACGGACAGGTCAACGGAGATATTGACCAGGGCGTCGGCGTCCGAAATCCGGTAACTGTCTGGATATTCACCCTGGTAGGCCTCGCGAATCAGTTGCAAGACCTTCTTTTCAAAGGGCAGGGCCTGATAGCGGCTGATGTTCTGCTTGAAATCACCGGTCGCCGGGGGCGAAAGGCGCAGGGTGACGGATGGGATTCTTTTGGGAGTGGCGATCAGGGAATAAATCGTGTCATTGCAGCTCACGAACAATTCAGTGGGGGTGGTCGAATATCTTTTGTCGTCGCCCTGCACGGTGATCGTGAATTTGACAAAGGCGTTATTGCCGACAAAATGCCCTTCAAGTCCTTTCTCCTTGGAAAAAATCATATCGTTGATCATCCCGGGACAGACTATCCGGTTAATATCGGAAGACGACAAATCAACCGATGTCGTCACCTCGGGCAGAATCGGGCTTGAGCCATATGCCGCCTGAACCGTCGCGACAAGCAGGACCGGCATTATAATCGCTTTGATTTTAATCATTCACGTTTCTCCACCCCTGTTCTATAGCTGTTTTTCCATGAAAGAGAGCAGGTGAAACCGGCCGTCTTCCAACCGGTATCGTGCCTCGTAAGTTTTCGGGGCCGCGTCGATCAGCCTGTCTTCGGCAAACTGCCTGCGGTCGCCGATCATTTCCAAACGCTGTCCGGCATGGTCCACAATTAGGTTGCGCAGGTAGAAGACATTACTGACCTGGCTTTCTTCCACCCGGCCGGCTAGGGCGTACCAGGCTTTCGCCGCAACCGGATATTCCTCCGGGGCATAGAGGGCCAACAGTTCGTCGAATTGGCTACGGGCTGTGGCCGGAGAATAAGTAGCCGCCAAACCGGCAATTCTTCTTGCCATATCCCGGATGTACCGGTCGGAAGGTTTTCCTTCCACAAACTCGATCTCGCCGCTCAACTTGGGCGGAATCAGAATGACCCGCTGATATTTGATGGCGCGGGTGACCAGAAAGGAATTCACCACCACGGCCATGGCGAGGACAACGATCACGAATTTCAGCAGCCGGTTTTCGGTAAACAGGTTGCTGGTTTTCTGCATGAAGATATTCATTCGCATGGCAACCTATTCGATAAACTCCTTCTCGAAGTAGCCGGGATAATTTTTCATCCGGATAATGCCGGCCATGTAGAGCAGGTGACAGAGAAACCCCCGCGGCTTTTGCCGCTTGATCCGGCTGTAGATATACGGCCCGGCGAACAGGAAAAACCAGAACGCGCTGCCGTACATCAAGGCCAGCATCAGGAAAAACATGAACAGGGCCAGTTCATCGCTTTCGTACCAGAGGATCTGGAACGGTGCCGAAAGATATTGCGGAAAGGCTCTCTTTACGTTGTCGGACATTTTTCCTTACCCGATCATGGCACCGAGAGAGGTAACAACACTGTCCGCCTTGAGAAGAAAGGCGCCGCCGAGCACGGTTGCCGCGGCCGGCAGCAGCATCTGCCTGATAGCCATTACCGCGGCCGCCACCATGGAACCGACCCCGGCGGCAAAACCGATGGGGCCCTTGAGGATCTGATTGATGCCGATGTCGTAGATATCAAAAGCAAAGGTTCCCGCCGCCGGTGCGTTAAAGGCGTCCGCCCGGCTTGCGGCCAACAGACAGGTCGCCCCGAAGATTGACAAGGCGGCGATGGTCTTTTTTCGTTTAAGGCCGGCAGGGAACAGCGACCTCAGGCTCATTCTCCGTAGTTGTGATTTGATGTTTTGCATTTCGAACTATCTCCTATGCTTGTGATTTTTTTACCGGTCATTCAATATCCGGCGCTATAACGCAAAATTTGTAAACTTCACCGCTCGCCGCCGGCAGGGCGGGAAGGAATCAGGATCTCCACTCGCCGATTCAAATGCCTCATGGCAGGATCATTCGATACATAGCCCTGTTTTCCCCTGCCCATGGCGGTTACAACTTGAAAACCATGGGACTTCAGCAGATCGGCAACCACGGTCGCCCGCTCCAGGGCCAGAAGATCATTGACCTGTTGCGAGCCAAGATCGCAGGTAAATCCCGTGACCTGAAGTGGGGTGTCCTTGTCGGCCATTTTTTCAAGGGCGGTCAGAATTTCTTGCTCCGTCTCCCCTGACAGGATGGAACTGGACAGGTCAAAAAGCACCGGCGGGATTCGTAGTTGAGCATTCTCGATCTGTTTCTCGCCCGTGCCATCCGTCCCTTTCTTTCTGAGAGACAGGAGCATTTTGTTTTTCTCGGCGACCGGGATTGCGGCCGGAGGCCGTAATTGCTTCGTTTGAGCAAATTTACCGATTACAAATGTGCGGGCCGAAACGTCCTGGGTAATATCCATCTTGAAAACGTAGTGCTGTTCCGCGACAGCCATTGCCGCCATCCCGGCGGCCGGGATCATTGCCATCGCTATTGCTGATATCACACTGCCGAAAATCCGCATTCTCATATTCTTTGCTTTTGCCTCTGTTTTCTTTTTCCGGGTCATGTGACCTGGGCCGTCAGTTTTTTCGAAAAAATTTGCCTTGGTGAGAGTTGATTCCAGCAATCCGGTAAGCGCCAATAAATGCTGTTTTTTACTTATTTGTTTGCGCTCTGTAAGAGCAGTCCGTTTTGTTTTCTTGAAAGATTTTTTTCGCGATGCCGTGATACCTGAGCACGGTTTCGGATCTTGTAAAGTCTTTTGACATGCTGGTTGCTCAGGCTGAAACCGAAGGTGATTTCGATCTCTTCCACCACGGTTTGCATAGCCAGGCTTTTGCCCTCTTCCTGATTCCTGAACCGGCTATACGCATAACGTTCCCATTTGGTCGGCAGATCAGCCGTCCTGATAAAACTGAGCCGGGCCTTCATGGACAGTTTGGCCAATTGGGGCCGGAGCACCTCTTTTCTGCCCCAGACCTTTTCAAGGAGCAGCAAGCCGATATGGTCTTCAGGACAAAGGGGATCCTGAATGATCCCTTCCCGGTTCAGATAGAGAAGCACGCCTTTCGGAATGCGGGAATCTTTGGCAAACTCCCTGATTGTCATACTCATAACGATGCTTCGGCTATCTGCTTGATGCTATTGCTGATCAACCGGCAGGCATGGCGGCGGCTGATATTGAATTCCTTGGCCAGCTCAGGGGTGCTTGCCGGTTCAGGTTGTTCGAGCAGCCAGAGGCAGATCTCGCGTTGCCGTTTGCTCACTGTTTTCAGCGCCTCTTCAACCGCTTCACTGTCTTCAAAGTCTTCCTGCTCTTCTTCCTGTTCAGGACCAGGGAGATTGTGGACCTCCACGTAGTATTCGGTTTCAATGCCGGAGGCCAGTTTTATGCAATTGGTCTTGAAAATTACTCTGAAGAAAGAAACGAACTGCTTGGGCTTCGCTTTCTTCCTGGCGGCCAGCAGGGCCTTGAAGGCGGCTATGGTTGCTTCCTGCAAGAGATCCTCGCTTTCGGCCATCATGTGGCGGAAGTACGGCGAGGCAATCTGGCGGACGAGTTTTCGGTTTGCCAAAACCCACTGCATGGCCATCGGCCACATTTCATTGCTGATTGCCTGTTGATCGATCAAAACCGGACGTGTCATTTTTCCCGGACCTCTTACAGGCCCCCTTTCTTTAAAGATTAAAATAAGATTAAAAATGATTAGGCACTTGCGGCCGTTCCCACACATCCCTTTATTGGCAAGCGATTCGGCTGATTTTTATTAATTTTATTGCGACCGCTATGCCCCCTGAGTGCGACTGCTATGCCCCCCTTTGTGCGACCGCTATGCCCACCCCTACGATCGCTATGCCCCCAGGGTGTGACTGCTATGCCCCCCCTTTACGACCGCTATGCCCCCCTGGTGCGACCGCTATGCCCACCCCTTGCGACCGCTATGCCCCCTGTTTATGTGGCACTGCCGGTAATATTTTTCTTCTTTTGGACATAAACCTTGTCAAGACGGTCAATTTCCCATGATTCGAGAAGACCGAATTTGACCAGTTCTTCCATCGCGGCGCGCAACTTGCCCCGGTAATCTGATAACCGGCTGCACTCGGAACCGCATAAATGCCTCAACGTCGAGACCTTCATCGGATAGGGAACGGCATGACTGGCATAAAAGCCGTGCAGCCATTTGGCGAGATCGGTCTTCAGGTGGAGCCGTTGTTTCCACTGAAGCATTGTCCAACCGGAATCAAACAGGGAGGCGAGCTTGGGATTGATTTTCAGGAAATAGGTTTTTTTCTGGACGTTGTAATAAAATTCGTCGATCAGTGAACCGGCATAAATATACGATTCGACCCTGTACTGATGTCGGATCTCCGCCTTGATCTCAACGGCCGAGGCGGTTAAACGCCGTAATGAATCTTTCAGCCAGTCCCGCCCGGACTTGCCGAATTTGCGACCAATTTCCCGGAGAAAGCCTTTAGCAGTGAATTGTATGTAACCAGAAGGTGAATTTTCCTGCTGCCGGGATGCCAAATGGAGAGCGTGGGCCAATACGTCAAAATCACCCTGGTCCAGACGCCAGCCGGTATACCGGATATCGATCCCTTTTACTGCGGCAACCAGCTCACCCTTAACCGCTTTTCTGCGGCCGCGTTGGATCACTCCAAAAAGTGCCGAACGGAGACAAATATTAGGTACGCCACGGGACTCCTCATGCCAGACAGGCAGAGGCGGGTTTTCGGCCATGGCCTTTATCTTTTTCTGGAGTTCTGGCGATAGCCCCTTTAACCCATTCATGAAACTATCGTCATTTTTTCCTACCACGCTGCCTACCACAACCGGATATTCTTTGATTTTCTTTTGCGCCCCGGCTGCTTTGTTTCCTCACCTCCTTTTTTTGATGAGTCCAGAAATGTATCCAGGTCTGATTTCCTGAAAAGCAACTTGCCTTTTTGTTGACCCGACGGCCTAGAAAAGGGAATAATTCGTTGTTCAACCGCCAGCCTTCTGAAATGGTCGGGCGAATAGCCGGCATAGACGGCTGCTTCCTTCAGAGTCATTGTTCCCGATGGCGAGGCTACGCCTTTAGCCAGCAGGCTAAGAATCCGGCCTTGCATTTCTTCGATTGCCGCAAGCCTGGCTTCAATGTCCATATTCTTCTCTTGGTGTTGCAATATGCTCTTGCACTGCCTCTCTTATTTCGTCAGGTGTTCCCCACACCCAGGTCACTCTGCTGATGCCGGTTGCTTCTTCCAGGCGAAGGGCAACCGCCGGAGGACACCGCCGCCGTCCTCGAATGATGTGACTTAAAAAATCAGGTCCAATTTGCGCTGACCTGGCTATCTCCCGCTGGGTCACTTTTTTCGATGTAGTCTTCATGGACAACTTTGTTATTAAAAGTAGCCTATATTGTCAACATAAAATTGTCAAAAAAGCTAGATTGTGCATTTTTTTCTTTTATTTATTGAGCATATGGTCTATTGTTGACTTATGGCTCAATCAGTTACACATCAATTCCAGGCAGCGCTGGCTCATTTACTGGCTCAAGAAGGTCGGGGAGCGCAAAGTCGTCTTGCCGGCCAACAAAACATTGACCGTGGCTATCTCAATGCCATTGTCAAAGGCCGTAAACCCGGCTCGGAAGAGGTGCGGGCCAAGATCGCCGGCCACTTCGACATGACTTACGAGGACATGCTTGCCCTTGGGCGCGGACTTTTAAGCAGGGGCGGTCTCGATATTTCGGAAGGAAAGAAGGGAAACGAACAAAAGTCGGCGGCAAAGGACAAGATTGTACAAGCTGACAAAGGTGTCATCGATTTCAAATCGCCTAAAAAATTTCGGGAAGCTCAATCTGGTTTTTCAGAAAAAATCATGAAAGTGGTGGAAATTCTGGAATCGGATACGATTTATCGAGATGTGCTTGCGGAACTGATCGATATTTTTTATGAATCGGTTAGCACAAAAAACGACAACCTGAAGTTAAGGAACCAGACGAAAGAATTGGAATCGCGGATCGCCAGCCTTGAAAAAAGGCTGGCTGATGAAAAAGACCGGGTTCAGAAATCCGCGTAAAGCTTCCAGCAGATCAATGGGAAAGAAGCGAGGATGGAAAAATTGTCCGACCGTTTAAGGTATTCCGGTAATATTTTTTTTTGGATATTCTCAAGCGAATGGAACAAAAATGGAACAAATTGGCTTTAATAGAAAATAAATGTCTTAAATGACAAATAGTTAACCTAATATAGCCAATACACTTAAAATCCCTCGGGTGTTTCACCTGTGCGGGTTCGATTCCCGCCCCGGGCACCAGGAAAAAAAGGGTTGCAGCATTATGGCTGCTTCCCCTTTTTCTTTTGTGTTTGTTCCTTCTGTATTATTCGTGGGTAATCATGTCAGAAAA
>Ga0209164_1000528_pt1 | contig 85729 bp, 83 predicted proteins | sample MTBNYHSulfiMetaG_FD_187458 | JGI IMG/M metagenome (GOLD analysis project Ga0209164, IMG submission 187458) | Enrichment culture microbial communities from rom New York Harbor, USA that are MTBE-degrading - MTBE-NYH (New York Harbor Sulfidogenic)... | ecosystem: Environmental > Aquatic > Marine >... | reverse complement strand
CATGGAAGCCCTGAAAGACCACCTTGAGGTTTCGTTACGAGAAATGGAAAATGACCCGGAACGAGTTCGGTCCATCGTTGCATGGCCATCAATTATTAATTCACTTATGAATTAGAAATGGAATTAGTCCCCTTTTCCTCCGGATATTCTTGCCGGTTCCGGGGGGAAAGGGGATTTTTAATCGGCCCGGAGGGGAGTCTCTGAAGATTTGACAGCTTGATTTTTATTGCCCATAATGCACTTCCGGTGAACGGATCGAACCTTGGATTAAGGTGGAGTTGTTATCCAAGCCGGCTGAATTTTTGCTCAAATTTAGGTCGAATTGAGGATTATGACCGGCGACCTTCCTCCCAAAGCTTCAGGGCCGAGTTCTGACGAAGGTTCCGGCGGGTCGCCCATTCAGGAGCGCATCCGGGAGCTGGAACTGCTCAATCAGGCCACCCAGGTGCTCAATTCCAGCCTTGATCTGGACCAGGTTCTGGTGGCCGTACTGAAAGAAGTGGACCGGTGGATGGGGGTGGTGGGCAGTTCCATCTGGCTGGTTGATCCTGAGACCGGGGGGCTGGTCTGTTTGGAAGCCACCGGGCCTGGCCGCAGCGTGGTCAAGGGGTGGCGCTTGGGTCCGGGCGAGGGCTTAGCCGGTTATGTGGCCGAGCAAGGTCGGAGTCTGATCGTGTCCGACGCCAGTGAAGACCATCGTCATTCAAACCGCCTGGCCGAACTGACCGGGCTGGCCTTGCGCTCCATTATCGGGACGCCGCTGAAGGTCAAGGGAGAAGTGATCGGGGTGCTCCAGGTGGTGGACCAAGAGTCCGGACGTTTCAGTCAGGGCCATTTGGATTTGCTCGAACCGTTGGCGGCTTCGGCGGCCATTGCCATAGACAACGCCAGGCTTTTCCGCCAGGCCCGGCAGGAAATCGCCGAGCGGCGGCGGGTGGAAGAGGCCTTGCGGGAAAGTGAGGAAAAGTATCGGACCATCCTGGAAAGCATCGGCGACGGGTATTATGAAATCGATTTGGACGGCCGCCTGAATTTTTTCAACGAGACTTTGGCTCAGATTATAGGACATCCGTCCGGTCGGCTGGCCGGTATGAACGCCCGGGACTTCATGGATGAAGAAACGGCGGGGAAGATTTTCGAGGCCTTGACGCTGGTTCACCGGACCGGGGTCTCGGCCAGGTCTCTGGAATGGGAGCTGCTCAGGGGGGACGGAACGACTTGTTTCGTGGAAACCTCGGTTTCGCCGGTCAGGGCGGCTGATGGCCGTATCATCGGGTTTCGCGGCATCCTTCGGGACATTTCCGAGCGCAAACGGGCCGAGTCTCTCCAGCAGGCCAAGGTGGCGGCTGAAGCGGCCAGCCGGGCCAAAAGCGATTTTTTGGCCAAAATGAGCCATGAAATCAGGACGCCGCTGAACGGGATCATCGGCATGATCGAGTTGGCCCTGGACACCGCGCTGGATGAGAACCAAAGGGCCATTTTAGAGACCATCAATAGGGAAGCCAATTCCCTGATCGGCCTAATCAGCGATATTCTTGATTTTTCCAAGATTGAAGCCGAGAAGCTGGACTTGGAAGAGATACCCTTTGATCTGCGTTATCTGGTGGAAGACCTGGCGGCCGGCTTCGCTTACGCTGCTGAGAGAAAGGGCCTGGAATTCATCTCTTTTCTGTCGCCCGAAGTTCCGACCCGCCTGGTCGGCGATCCGGGCCGGCTCCGGCAGATACTGACCAATCTTCTGGGCAACGCCCTCAAATTCACCCATACGGGTGAGATTTACTTAAAGGGGGAATTAGTCGAGGAAGGCGGGCCAGGGGTCAAGGTCCGGTTTTTGGTCAAGGATACTGGCATCGGCATTCCCCAAGACAAGCAGGAAGCCATTTTTGAGGTTTTCACGCAGGCTGACGGCTCGACGACCAGGAAATACGGCGGGACCGGACTGGGGACGAGCATCGCCAAGAGGTTGGCCGAGTTGATGGGCGGCGAGATCGGGGTCAGGAGCGCGGAGGGGCGGGGCAGCACCTTCTGGTTCACCGCGGTTTTCGGCCGACAGGTCCAGACCGAGACGCCTTCAAAAAAAGATGTTGATCTTAACGGATTGAGAGTTCTGGTGGTGGACGACAACCCGGTTTACCGGGACGTTCTGGCCGATTATCTGAACGCCTGGGGCTGCCGACCGATCAAGGCGGGCGGCGCTGAAGCGGCGATGGAAGCACTGCGAACATCACGGGAGCAAAACCAGCCGGTGGAGGTGGTCTTGACCGATGTGCAGATGCCGCTTTTGGACGGTTTCGCGCTGGCCGGAAAAATCAGGGAGACGGAAGGCCTTGAGGATACCCCGGTGATCGTCTTGTCCTCGGTGGGCCGGGTCGGGGACGCCACCAGGTGTCGGGAGCTGGGCATTAAGGGCTATTTGACCAAACCGGTCCGCCGGGACGATCTGTTCCGGGTGCTGCTGTCGGTATTAGGGCCGGACGGACGGGAGGGGCAAAGAGCGCCGGCCGCGGTAGTCACCCGTCACACTGTGTCCGAAAAAGAGCGCGGTCTGTTCCAGATTCTTTTGGTCGAAGATTATCCGACCAACCAGGAGGTGGCTCTCCAGCATTTAAGGGGGGCCGGCTATCAGGTTGATTTGGCCGAGGACGGCCGGAAAGCGGTGGAGGCTTTTCGTCGCAAAGGCTACGACCTTATTTTGATGGACATTGAAATGCCGGTCATGGACGGTTTGACGGCGACCAAGTCCATCCGGGCCATTGAGGAAGCCATGATCGGGCTGGGTGAGGCCAAGGTTCCCCCGGGCCAGGCCCGGACGCCCGTCGTGGCCATGACCGCCAACGTGGTCAAAGGCGACCGGGAAAGGTTCCTGACTGCGGGTATGGACGACTATATCGCCAAGCCCTTGAGAAGGCGGAAGCTCCTGGACCTGGTGGAAAAATGGTTGACCGGGAGACCGGCGGCCGGGACAAAAGCGAGCGCCCAAGCAACAACCCTTGAGCCGTCTGAAGAATTATTCCCGGAAGAGGCTAAAGATAAAACAGCCCTGGCTCTGGACGCCCCGATGGATTTTGACCGGGCGGTCGAGGAGTTTATGGGCGACCGCGAAGTGCTGGTCAAGGTCTTGGAAGGCTTCATTGACCGGGTAAAGAGTCAGGTCAAGGTCATGCGGCAGGCCGTGGCTGAGGGCCGGGCCGGGGACTTGGCCAAGGAGGCCCATGCCATCAAAGGCGGGGCGGCCAACCTGACGGCCGCGGACCTGGCCGATGTGGCCCTTGAACTGGAAATGATGGGCCGAGCCGGGGACCTGACCCAAGGCTCGGCGGTTCTGGACCGTTTGGAAAACGAGGTTTTCCTTTTGGAAGCGTGGGCCAGGGAAAAGGCCGAAAGGCTTTAAACAGGGAAGAAATATGATCCGTCTGGAAAGCTTCGTTAAGAATATGAGGCGGTTCAAGATTCTGATCGCCGGCGGCGAGGCGGCCGAACGGCGTCATATCCGGAACATTTTACAGACGCTTGGTTTTTCCAATTTTCGTGAGGTTGAGGACGGCGACGCCGCTTGGCGAAAGCTCCGGGTGGAAAAATTCGATTTCATCGTGTGCGATTGGTCCATGCCTCTGGTCAATGGGTTTGGGCTGCTGCGAGCCGTTCGGGGCCAAGCCCTGAATGTGGACACGCCTTTCCTGATGATAGTTTCGCCGCTGGAAGAAAAAGAAGCGGCCCAGCGGCTGAACCCGGGGGAAGACGGCTATCTGGTCAAGCCTCTCCTGCCCCAGAAGGTCGAAGACAAGATGATCGAGATATTATTCAACAATCTAAAGCCTACGCCGTATGATATTCACGTTCAGGCCGCCGGGGCGGCCCTGGCCCAGGGCGACCTGGCCTTGGCCCATGAGGAATTGGATCGGGCCGAACAGATCAATCAGCGGCGGCCGATGACCGGCTATTTCCGGAGTCTGGTTTTCGAAGCCGGGGGACGGCCGGATCGGGCCGAGGCGGCGGCGGCCCAAGCCAGGGAGACCTTTGCCGCCATGATTAAGGGACCCCGTCAGGCCGACCGGCTGATCCGGCAGGGCAGCGCTCTTTTGGCTGAAGGACGGATAGAGGAGGCCCGGCAGGTTTTTGACCTGGTCTTTCAGTTTGATCCGGATAATCCCAATCGGCAGCACGAAATCGGGGACGCCTTTCTCAATCAGGGTCTGGCCGAGGAAGCGGAAAAGATTTTCAAGGCCTCCATCGAAAGCAATCCTGATGATGTCTTCTTGTATAACCGCCTGGGCATGGCCTTTCGTCGCCAAAAAAAATTCGAGGAAGCCATAGCCAATTATCAAAAGGCTCTGTCCATCGACCCGGATGAAGAAAATTTACACTATAATCTGGCCCGGGCTTATCTGGCTGCGGGCGACCGGCCCAAAGCGGCCGAATGCCTGGCCCGAGCCTTGGATCTGGCCCCCGATTTCAGGGAGGCGCGGGAGCTTTTGGAAAGAATAGCCTGATTTTTTGGAATCGGGGCGGGCGGGCGGGTTTTCCGGCCGAAGAATCATTTATCAAGCGGATCGACCTCATGAAAATCCTGATTGTGGACGATGAAACAGTCAGCCGGACCAAGTTGAAGATGATCCTGGAGACGGTGGGCGAATGCCATGAAGCGGAAAACGGCCGTGAGGCCCTGGCTTTTTTTAAAAGGGCCTGGGCGGAGCTGATACCGTTCGACTTGGTTTGTCTGGACGTGAGCATGCCCGGTATGGACGGGACGGAAGTCTTGCTGGAAATCAGAGAGGCGGAGTCTCAGATGAGGGTTTCCCGGGAAAAACCGGTCAAGATATTAATGATTACCTCCCATGCGGACAAGGACACGGTGATAACTTCGATCCAGGCCGGCTGCGACGATTATCTGGTCAAGCCCTTTCAACCCGGCCACGTTTTGGACAAAATAAAAAAACTGGGCTTCAAGACAGGCTGAGGACCGAGAGGGGTCAAACGGTCGGATGAGAATCTTAGTTGTTGACGACGAGTTGGTCAGCCGGGAGAAGATGAAGGTGATTATGGCGCCGCTGGGAGAATGCCTGGCCGTGGACCGGGGGCCGGCGGCCGTCCAGGCTTTTCAAAAGGCCTGGGCGGACCTGGCTCCCTTTGATCTGATCTGCCTGGATTTGAACATGCCGGGGATGAACGGTCTGGAAGTTTTAGCTGCAATAAGAAATCTGGAAGCGGACATGAAGTTGTCCCCGGAAGCCCGGGTCAGGATCATTATGGTCACCGGGAGATCGGACGTGCAGAGCGTCAGGTCTTCTTTACAGGCCGGCTGCGACGATTATATGGTCAAGCCTTTCGACCAGAAATCTTTGTTCAAGAAGGTTTTTAGTCTGTTCGACCGTTTTCCGGAAGGGCCGGTCCAAGATTAATTTGACGGACTCTTGATTGTCAGGGGAAAGATAAATGGCTTTGCTGACCAAAGACCTTAAAGTGCTGATCGCCGACGACAGCGCCAATATGCTCAGAACTTTGGCCAACATGCTCCGCGCCTTGGGTTTCGAACAGATCATCCGGGCTGAAGACGGGGACACGGCTTTGATTAAAATGAGAGGCGAGAAGGTCGACTTGGTTCTTTGCGACTGGAACATGCCGAGAATGAAGGGGATTGAAGTCCTACGGGCCATGCGGGACGACGACCAGCTCCGGCACATCCCCATGTTGATGATTTCCGGGGAAGTGGATCAGAAAATCGTGGCCGAAGCCGGAGAAATCGATGTGGACGGGTACCTGCTCAAACCCTTCACCATGGAAGAACTGAAGGCCAAGATCGAGGGCATTCTGAAGAAAAAGCAGGCCCCGACGCCCCTGGACGTCCATTTGGCCGTGGCCGACGTTTATATGAAAGGGGGACAATACGAGGAGGCCCTGGAAGAGCTGAGAAAAGCGATGAGAGAGAATCCCCGCAGCCCTCGGGTTTCCTTTGCCTTGGGCCAGTGGCACGAGACTCAGAATGATTTGAAGAACGCCCGGAGGTTCTATCTGCGGGCCGTGGAGTTCGGCCACAATTATCTTAAGGGGCACGAGGCCCTGGCCCGAATCTACCAGACCATGGGGGATCTGCAGGAAGCCGCCGGACATTTGAAAAAGGCCGTGGCCATCAGTCCCAAGAACATCGACCGTCAGATCACCCTGGGCCAGGTTTTGTTGAAATCCGGCCAGAAAGAAGAGGTCCAGGAAGTTCTTCAAAACGTCATGAAGCTGGCGGACAAAAACAAGGCGGAAGTGGCCCGCCAGGTGGGGGAAATCTATCTAGACGCCGGTATGGCCGCCGAAGCTCAGGAAGCTTTCACCCAGGCCCTGGAGGCCGATCCCACCGCGATTCATCTTTATAACCGCATCGGCATTGCTTTGAGGCGGCAGAAAAAATACGACGAGGCCGTGGCTTATTACCGGAAGGCCATCCAGATGGCGCCGGAAGACGAGAACCTCTATTACAATCTAGGCCGGGCCTATTACGATGCCGGCGACCGGGAAAAAGCCGCCTTGGCCATGAAAAGGGCTTTGAAGATTTATCCGGACTTCGAAGAAGCCAAGGATTTTTTGGATAAAATCAGCGAAGACTGAGCCCGGGGGCCGGGCGGAAGACGGGTGTTCCGCCTCTGGCTCAAACCGACGTCCGCCAATCCAAGTCGGGCCGCCGTCATAAATAACTTGTAAGAATTGTTAGTTCGACGAGGAAGTTCGTATGCCCATTAATGAGTCAATCATATCGCAAAACTGCCTGTGTTCCGAATTTTTAAAGTTACTTCCCAGGGGGACCCATTCTCGCCGCGCCGCCGATCCGGACGACACCCCGAGACCAGCCAGATACGGAAATTCGTGATGAGTCAATGTACTAAAATCGAAATTTTTGATAATTATCATTCCCACGCTTAATGATCAAAAGCAGACTTTTTTTCCTTCATCAACACATGTTCCAGCAACAGGACCAGGACCAGGCCGACGACCAGGCCGTTGCCCAGTATGGGTTGCAGTCCATCGGGGAGCTGGTTGAGAAAGGCTTGGGGGAGCAAGCCGGCCAGGGTTCCGACCAGGACGGGCAGACCCACGACCAGGTAGTCCCGGCTGGTCAGCTTGTCGGCCCCGCGATGGATGATTTCGACGCTGACCCCGATCTGGGCGGCCATGGCCGTGAGCAGGGCCGCGGCGACCACGGCGTCGGGGATGGAGGTGAAGATCGCGGCCAATTTGCCGGCCAAGGCCAGGGCCAGGACCAGGAGGCCGCAGGCGGTCAGGGCGTAGCGGCTGCCCACCCTGGTCACGGTGATGATGCCGGGGCTGGCCGAATAAGGCACGGTGCCGACCACGCCGGCCGCGCCGGCGGCCAGACCGCTCAGGCCGGTCAGGATCAGGCTGCGGTTGAGACGCCGGCTTGTATCGGTCGACCCGACGATGGGTTCGACGCTGTACAGACTTCCCAGCGAGTTGACCAGCACGGCCAGATAGGCCAGGGCGAAGGTCAGGGCGGCCGGTAGGTTGAAGTCGGGCCGGGGGCCGAAGGCCGGTTGAGGCAGAGACAGCCAGGGAGCGGTCTTGACCGGAGAAAAATCGGCCAGACCCGCAAGGGTGAATAAAATGGCCCCCAAGGCCACGCCCAAAAAGAGCGATAGACTCTGGAGCAGGCCTTTGAGGAAATGGAACATCAGGGCCGTGACCAACATCAGGCCCAGGCCCAAGGCCAGAACCAGGGGCCGGCCGTCAGGATGGGCCTGATTTGCGCCCAAGAGCAAGGGCAAGAGGTAGGGCAGAAGGGTCAGGCCGATCAAGAGCAGAATCACTCCGACCACCCGGTCGGTGAACAGTCCGGCCAAAAAGCGCATCAGGCCGAAAGCGCCGCAGAGTAGAATGAGGCATCCGCCGATGATCATGCCGCCTTGAATGGCCGGCAGACCGGCCGAGGCCATGGCGGCCAGGGTGATGATCAAAGCCATGGCCGGGCCGTCCAGGAGGGGCAAGCGGTGTCCCCAGAGGGTCTGGGCGGCCATGGTCGCCCCGGTCACTAAAAGGAGGCGCTGGAAAAAAGCCTGACGGGCGGCCGGGTCCAGGCCCAGCACTTCGGCGGCCAGGATCGAGACCATGGTCAAGGTGGGCAGAAAGACCACCAACCACTGGAGGCCGTAAAGCACGGCCCGGCCCAGGGGCAGGCGGTCGTCCAGGCCGTAGAGCAGGCCGGAATCGGGCGGGGGCTGATCGGGCATGGAGATTAAAGAATCCCAACCCCGGATAAGCCGGCGGAGCGGACTATCAGAGTCAATCGGCTTAGGGCGCCCGGTGCCGGCTCAGACTGACTTGAGAAGCAGATCATATTTTTTCACCAGATGATGAGGATGATAGGACTGCTTGGCCCGGCGTAAGCCTTCCTGGCCCAGGTCCTGTTCACGGTTGATGAATTCGAACTCGGCCCAAACGTCCCGACAGAAGCGCTGGTTGACGGCCGCATAAAGCCCCCGGATTTTGGGGTTGGCCTTTTCGACGTGGATGACGGCCGTGTTGGGGTTGAGGGGTTCGCCCAGGGCGAAGGCTTCGACCTTGGCCTCGATGATAATGGCCAGGCCTTGGTAGTCCAAATATTCAAAATGTTTGAGGGCCTCGAACACGGCTCGGTCTTCATTGAGCAGGTTGGGGTCTTGGGCGCAGTTTTTTATTTGGCACCAGGCTTCCTGCATGTCCAACACGCATTCGACCAGTTCCACGTCCATTGACCGGCATTCAAACTCATACTGGTTGATAAAACTGTTGAGGTGGTTCTTTTTCTGATGAAACTTGCGTCCGGACAGGTTGATCAGATCCTCAGTCAGATAGACGTAGTCACAATGACCCGGAACTAAAGAAACCTCATAACGCCGGGGATCGACAAACACATCGACAAAGTTCTGTCCGGCCCTGGAGACTCGGGGAGGGAAGCCGGCCGCGGCCAGCCGGCGGCAAAGGTCGTCGAGGGCCGACGACTTGTCGCCCAGGCCCGCCGGCGGGAGGCCGAAAGGGGCCAAGTCCGCCGGGGACAAGACGATCTGCAGACAGCCGTGGCTTTCCCGCCAGACCGGGCGGTAGTAGTGGCGCCACATGAAAAGGTTGGTGAAAGTCAACTCGGAAATCTCCGGCGGGTCAGCCTTAAAGTAACCGGTCAGGGTTTTCTTGTCTTCAAGGCTTAATGTCCGGAAATCGTTTAAATACGTGGTTGATTCCAAGTGCGGTTCTCCACGTTGCTCATCGGGAATCAGGTTTTTCCGGAAATTTCTCTGAAATCATAGGCCAAGGCCTTGAGCGAACTGACCGACCATATTGTCCAGGATGGTCTCCATCAGCCAGTAGGTCTCCGGGATTTGCTCGGTCCGGGCCAAGACGGCTTCCCGGCCGGCCACGTAAGGACCGATCACCCAATCGTGTCCGTAATTGCGGACGTAATTACGGACCAAGTCCAGGGGGTATTCCGGATGAAACTGGAGGCCGACCACCGGGCGGTTGGGACAGACAAAGGCTTGATGGGGTGTAGGGCGACTTGAGGCCAGACCGAGGCAGCCGGGCGGCAAGGTGAAATGATCGCTGTGCCAGTGAAAAGTGATGAAAGCTTCCGGAGCATTTTTGAATAGAAAAGAATTCCGTCCGGCCGGAGTCAGGGTCACTTCATTCCAGCCGATCTCCTGATGCTGATTGGCAAAAACCTGGCCGCCCAAAGCTTCGGCCAGAAGCTGGGCCCCGAAACAGAGGCCCAGGATAAGCTTGTTTTGATCGAGGGCCTGGCGGAGGTATTGTTTTTCCGGGGCCAGCCAAGGGTGGAGGTCTTCTTCCCAGACGTGCTGAGAGCCGCCGGCTGCGATCAGCCAGTCGAAGCTGTCCACGGGCGGCGGAGTCTGTCCCTCATAAAGATAGGTGCGCTCCACTAAGTGACTTCGCCTTTCGGCCCAGAGGTCGATGTTGGTCGGGCCTTCATAGGGCTCGTGTTCGAGCATGTGCAGTTTCATCTTGAAGAGCCGAAGTTTGAGCGTTTTCAAGTTGGAGCACTATAACACAGCCGCGCGCTCCAGGCCAAGACGGCAACTAATCTATAAGTGAACCTTGGCGCTTTCCGCTTTTTTCCGTCCGTGCGGTGGAGGTGAACCTCTGCTTTGGAGGCTGGGTCGGAAGCGGAAAAATTGATGGCGGCTAGGCAATATCATGTGGTAATATATCATTAAAAATCCTGTATATGGTGGTTTATTGGGATAAAAATTAAAGTCCCAAAGGTCGGAAAAAAACCTCTTCCACCTTCTCCGGCAACCATTCTGCGGTTCGACGGCGATCTTCCTGGAGCATGGAAACAAGTTGACCGGCCATAGTCGTCGCCCGGGTCCGGGCCTTTTGTCGAGCCGCCTCGATGACCGCCCAGTCCCTGTCCCGGAGAAAAACTTGAAAGGCGGGGCCGAGCTCAGCGAAAAGCCGGGCGGCCAGCCCGTCCAGTTGGGCCGCAAAAAAACCCAAAGAGCCCAACCTCCGCTGCTTGATGATGAAGTCCAGCCGTCCGCCTTCTCCGGTCTCGGCCAGCAAGTCTTTGATGTTTCTGGCCATCAATTCCGTTCGAGTGTGAGGGTGAGCCGCTATCAGCGCCCGCCACTCAGAGCGCGGGAAGACCTCGTCCGTGGCTTCGGCGTACTCATGGCGAACGTAAGGCTCGATTTCTCGGTTCAACATGGCCCGGAATTTGGGGGTCCAGGTTCGGTTCGGTCCCTTGACTTCAGCCAGGCTTAGACCGTAAGCCGACAAAGCCGTTTCCAAGGCCTTTTGCTTGGAAGCGCCGGCGTGAAGAATACAGTCCCACAGATAGGCCGCCAGAGGGCCAAGTCGGGCCACGATCTGGTTTTCTTGAGTCTGAGCCGGCACGGTGAACAAGTCCCGGGCGATTTCTTCACCCAGGTAAACGACCTTATAATTCCCCAACCGTCGTTGTCCGACCACCCGGCCGAGAAAAAAGCTGGGTTTCAAGAAGGCGGCGAAACCGGACCCGTAAAACAGCCCGTCTTCAGCTAGGTCTTGATTGATTTGGTCGCCGTCGAAACAGTCAATCTCCCGGCCCCGCCAGCTTAAAGGGGCCATCTCCTGGTCCTGAACCGTTTCCCATAAAGATTCCCTGGCGTCGATCCAGGCCAGGACTTCCTGGGGCTCGGCTTCGATCCATGGCGGGCGGCCGGTTTCCCATTTGTAATATTCCCTTAATCTTAAAAGCAGGCCGCAAAGAGAAAAAGCCCCGGCGTAACGGGCGTCGGATCGGTGACAGTTGTCCATCACCTGACGCCGTAGCGATTCAACCTCCAGACTGTAAGCCGCAAGAGACATAATCAACTAATACTAATTCTTAAGCCTTTGGACAAGGGCCGGGGACTAAAAAGTCCACCAGAAGGGATGGGCGTGAAAGGGATGGTAATAGAATTGGAACCCGCCCACCGGCGGCTGCGGCTTGGGCCAAAGATAAATTTCTTCGACTTTGATTAGAGGATAAGTGTATTCGATCTCGCCCAGAGGTTGGACCCGCCGGCCCGCCACTCGGCCGGCCACGGTCACGGCTCGGCCCGGACTGTACACGGCCACGTCCAGAAACTCAGGATACAGGGCCAGAAAACGGCCGGCCGATTCATCCACGTCCAAAGGTCGGCCGTTGGAAGCGGTCGGACGCTGGAGGATGGTCAGCAGGGTCCCTTCCTTGGTGTTGACCCCTTCCAGAATTATCCCGCCGAAAATGACCATCTCGCCTTTATGCGCTTCCGGATCGGCCGAAACTTGGGCAAAACCAAGGCTCGGGTCGGCCTGGCTCCTGATGTTTTCGGAAATAACCGGGGCGCAGGCGGCCGGCAGGACCAGGAGGGCCATGAAAACCAACCCGAAATATTTCTTTGCTCCGGACATGGTGTTTGTCTCCAGCCATATTCAGACCCGGGCCTTATCCCGGCCCGGGACGCTGATGATTTATTTTAAGTGTAGAGCGGGGGGCTGCACCCGTCAAGGCGCAGAGAGGCGGGAATGGTCAAAAACCTAAAGCCTCGAAAAAGGGGCAAACAAAACGGGGCCTTGGGCCGACCCCGTTTTAACAATCAAATCAACTTAGACGATCAGAAGATTTTTCGCTTCAGTCCGGCCAGGGCGGCCAGGCCGAAACCCAAAATCGGTAAAGTCCCGGGGATGGGCACCGCCTCAGGATTGACCGGCTGCCCGGAGGGATCGTGGCCGGAAAGGACGATGCGGTACTCGTGTCCCAAAGTCAGGGTCAAATCGTCGGTATAATCGGAAGTCTCGCCGCTGGCCGCGTACCAGGCGGTCACATCGCCGAAATTCACCGAGTCGATCATGATGGTCCAGTCAGTCCCGGTGATACCGCTGACGGCTATGCCGTCGGAGTTTAAATTATAGTAATATGTTCCATGAAACCATCCCGGCGAGGTTTCGGTCGCTTCTCCCGGATCGTCCGAGACAGCTACATAAACATCGGTCAGACTGTCCACAATCCGAAAGTAAAGCTCGGCGTTATTCGGATTATTGAGGCCGTTATCTTTCCCAAAGATAAAACCAAAGGTGAATTCCCCGGTGTTGGTGTTCTCGTGGACCCAAAAACTGCTGTTGTAATAACCGAGGTTCACATTGGTGGGGTGACCGGAGTCACTGTAGAAATTGTAGTGCTGAGCCCCGGTCTGGGCCGTGGCGATGGTCTGAATCTGTCCGATGGGAGTGGTTTGAGAAACGTTCCAATCATAAACGTCCAAGATGGTCGACGCCCCGGCCGAACCGCCGGCCAAGATAAAAATTAAGGCCAACGCGATGAAATACGCTTTTTTCATGGCCGTCCCCCCTTTGATTTTGGGCCTACGGAAAGCAGTTACTATTTCCCCGGAATTTTAGACCTCATCATACCGCCCGGCTGACCATGAGTCAATACGAAAAAAGTATGATTTTGTTCAGTTTTTTGAGAGGTTTTTCTAGTAAATAAGTACCAGAAAAATGTAAATCCGACTAGAAATGGGACTAGATGATATTCGGAACTCGAGCTTAACCGGAATCTAATTTAAGTCCGTTACGAAACGGAAACCGGCGGCTTCCCCCGGTCAGCCGTTCCATCCAAGCGTCGCTCGGCCGGACCAAGTAACGTCGAGGTGCACGACCGTGCGCCCTGACAAGAATCATCCAACCGGCCCAAAGAATAAGGCCGCAACCATTTGAGATTACGGCCTTTTAAGCTACATGGTGCCGAAGCCGGGACTCGAACCCGGACAGGCATACACCCACTAGACCCTGAACCTAGCGCGTCTACCAGTTCCGCCACTTCGGCGTCCGCAAAGTCTCTTGCATCGAGACTGGAGCTAGTCTATAATTACAATTTGTCTTTGTCAAGACCATTATAGCAGGAGGGAAATGTTCTCCCCAATGCCCGTCATCCGTTCACTGGACCACCTCAACCGACAATACCCTCACCCGGTTTTGACCATCGGCAACTTTGACGGCGTCCACCTGGGACACCAGGCCCTGTTCAATCTAGTCAAGCATCTGGCGGCCCAAGCCAAGGGAACCTCGATGGTCCTGACCTTCGAACCTCACCCGGTCCGAGTCCTGACCAATCAGAACGGCCCCCCTCTGATCACCCTTTACGGCCAAAAGATAGAACTGATCCAAGCCCAGGGCATCGAGGTGATCATCTGCCTCGATTTCACCCCGGAATTCGCCCGAATCGAACCAGAAGAGTTTGTGCGGAACATCCTGGTGGACCGGATCGGGGTCAAAGACATCGTCATCGGTTATGACTATCGTTTCGGCCGGCGGGGCCGGGGTAACCGGGATTTGCTGATCGAGATGGGCCGGCGGTTCGGTTTCGAGGTCCACACGGTCGGTCCTCAACCCACGGCCGACGGACAGGTCATCTCCAGTTCCTTGATCCGGGAGTTGGTTATGGCCGGGCAGGTGGAAAAAGCCCCCCAGCTTCTGGGGCGGCATTATCAGTTGGCCGGGCGGGTGGTCCGGGGCCGGGACCGCGGCGGCAAACTCCTGGGTTTCCCCACGGCCAACATGCAACTGGTCGATGAACTCGTCCCCAAGACCGGGGTGTATGCGGTCCGGGTTTGGCACGAAAACAAAGTCTATAACGGCGTGGCCAACATCGGTTTCAACCCGACTTTCGGCGACGTGGGCCTTTCCGTGGAAGTTCACTGCTTCGACTTTGATCTGAACCTCTACGATCAAAAGATAAAGATCGACCTGATCGCCCGTCTCCGGGATGAAAAGAAATTTTCCGGCCCGGAAGAACTGACCGAGCAGATCGCCCAAGACTGCCGATTCGCCCGCCAAATTCTTGAATCCAAACCAACCTAAGTCCGGACCGGGTGGTCTTTAACGGACTTTCTCCCCAAATCCCTTGAGCGATTAAAAACGCAAAAAGCGCGGACTGTATCCGGCAATCCGCGCATTATTGTTTTTCGCGGTCGTGTGGACTTATGGTCGTATGCCTTGGTCAAGCGTCGTTTATGAAATCATCGAAAGATGTGTGTCATAGGCCAAAATGTTAACCCCAAAAGGCGGCCCCCTGAGTCTTTCCCAGCAACGGCCATTGATCGAGTAGTTTACCTTTTTTCCTCCTTCCATTGGAAGGTCAGGAAGCCTTTCCGATCCGGCAGTCCGTAAATGGCCGAACGAAAAGGGCCTCATAGAAATAAATAAGGACGCCCAATGTGGATTGGGCGTCGCAGACGAACAGAGTTCCGGTTTTTGTTACTTCGAATCGGCCAATGGCTTTCGAACCCCGGCAGAGTAATCCGGGTGAACCTTTTCGAAATGCCCCAGTTGGCGTCCGACGATCTCCATGTCGAGGTTCTTCCAGACCCAGGTGCTCGAAGGAGTACCTATCCGCCGAGATCAGGCGAGGTCGAAGCGATCAAGATTGATAACCTTGTTCCAGACCGCCACAAAGTCATGCAGGAATTTCTCCTGGGAGTCTTCACACCCGTAGACTTCCGCCAAGGCCCGGAGTTGGGAGTTCGAACCGAAGATGAGGTCGACACGGGTGCCGGTCCACTTGAGTTCGCCCGTGGCGCGATCACGACCCTCGAACACGTCTTCGTCTTCCGAGGTTGCCTTCCAGGTCGTGCTCATGTCGAGCAGATTCACGAAGAAGTCATTGGTGAGCGTCTCCGGCCGCTTGGTGAAGACGCCGTGCTGGGACTGTCCGAAGTTGGCGTTCAAGACGCGCATACCGCCGATGAGAACCGTCATCTCGGGAGCGGTCAGCGTCAGCAGTTGCGCACGATCAACCAGCAGTTCCTCCGCCGATACGGCGTATTTCTTTTTCTGGTAGTTACGGAACCCGTCTGCAACCGGTTCGAGCACGGCGAATGACTCCACGTCGGTTTGTTCCTGGGACGCATCCGTGCGTCCCGGCGTGAAGGGAACGGTCACATCGTAACCGGCCTTCTTCGCCGCTTGTTCGGCGGCTGCGCATCCACCCAGGACAATCAAGTCCGCGAGCGACACCTTCTTCCCGCCGGACTGGGCGCTGTTGAACTCCTTTTGGATTCCCTCAAGGGTCTGCAGCACCGTCTTCAGTTGGGCCGGCTGATTGACTTCCCAATCCTTCTGCGGCGCAAGACGAATGCGCGCTCCGTTCGCCCCGCCTCGCTTGTCGGAGCCGCGGAAGGTGGAGGCCGACGCCCAGGCCGTCGAGACCAGTTGGGAGACAGACAGTCCCGAGGCCAGGATCTTACCCTTGAGGGCGGCGATGTCCTGCGCGTCGATCAGCTCATGATCGACTGCGGGCACCGGGTCTTGCCAGATCAGTTCCTCCGCCGGGACCTCCGGACCGAGATAGCGCGAGCGGGGGCCCATGTCGCGGTGGGTCAGCTTGAACCACGCCCGGGCGAAGGCGTCCGCGAATTCCTCGGGGTTCTGCAGGTAGCGCCGGGCGATCGGCTCGTAGATCGGGTCGAAGCGAAGGGAGAGGTCCGCCGTGGTCATCATCGGCCGGTGTTTCTTCGACGGGTCGTGCGCGTCAACCACCATGTCCTCTTCGGCCACGTCCTTGGCCAGCCACTGATGCGCGCCGGCCGGGCTCTTGACCAGTTCCCACTCGTATTTGAACAGCACGTTGAGATAGCCCATGTCCCATTTGGTCGGGTTCGGCTTCCAGGCGCCTTCGATGCCGCTGCCGATCGTATCGCCACCTTTGCCGCTGCCGAAGCTGCTCTTCCAGCCGAGACCCTGCTCTTCGATGCCGGCCGCTTCGGGCTCAGGCCCCACATGGGACGCGGGGCCGGCGCCATGGCTTTTGCCGAACGTGTGTCCGCCGGCGACGAGGGCGACGGTCTCTTCGTCGTTCATGGCCATGCGGGCGAAGGTCTCTCGAACGTCGCGGCCGGAGGCGACCGGATCCGGGTTGCCGTTCGGCCCTTCCGGGTTCACGTAGATCAGGCCCATCTGCACGGCGGCGAGCGGGTTCTCGAGGTCCCGGTCACCGGAGTAGCGCTTATCGCCAAGCCACTCGGCCTCAGAGCCCCAATAAATGTCCTCTTCCGGCTCCCAGACATCCTCGCGCCCGCCGCCGAAGCCGAAGGTCTTGAATCCCATCGACTCTAATGCGCAGTTGCCGGCCAGGATCATCAGGTCGGCCCAGGAGATTTTTCGGCCGTATTTCTTCTTGATCGGCCAAAGCAGTCGGCGCGCCTTGTCCAAGTTCACGTTGTCCGGCCAGCTATTGAGCGGGGCAAAGCGTTGGGAACCGGACCCCGCGCCCCCGCGGCCGTCGCCCATGCGGTAGGTGCCTGCGCTGTGCCAGGCCATCCGGATGAAGAGCCCCCCGTAGTGACCGTAATCGGCCGGCCACCAGTCCTGCGAGTCGGTCATCAGCGCATAGAGATCCTTCTTCAGGGCCGCCAGGTCGAGTTTCTTGAATTCCTCAGCGTAGTTGAACGCCTCTCCCATCGGATTGCTCAGGTGGGAGTGCTGGTGAAGAATCTTGAGGTTCACCTGGTTCGGCCACCAATCACGGATCGACATGCCACCGCCGGCAGTGGGTCTGCCAACTCGGCCCTTTACGGGGCGTTTGCTTTCGTCATTCATAAATTTGCCTCCTATCGTTGTCTGATTTTATTCACGTTGGTGCCATGGACACAGTGTTTCAGCGTCCATTCGGCCGATTAATTTTATCGGACGCATCGATGGAATTTGAAAAATCTGATCAGTAAACGTCACGAAAGGTGCTCCTAACGATTAGTCGAGGTAGTGGTCCTGGAGCAGAACGAGGCCATCGTGCCCCAGGTTGAGCGAAAACACGTCGCTGGAAACGGGGATCCCGGCATGGTTTGTTGTGAATTTGCGGTCTTACTCAGGAGATTTCCTCCTCTTTCTCGGATTCTGAACCGATGTTGTGTTCTTACAATCATCGCAAATGCCAAAAAAGTCCAGGCGGTGACTCAGTATGTCAAACCCGGTCTCTTCGGCCACTTTAGACATGATTTCCTCCAAAGACTCCAGAGCCGGATGGACAATCTGTTTGCAGTGGACACAAATGATATGGGGATGGGGAAAGGGCTTGTTTCCGTCATATCGGTTGCTTCCATCGGGGAAGGCGATTTCGAGCACCTCGTCGATCTGCTTCAGCAGGTGGACCGTTTTGTATATTGTGGCGATGCTGGTGGTGGGGAAATCCTTCCTTACCTTCTCGTAGATCTCCTCCACCGAAGGATGGCTTCCGCTGGCCGCCAACACCCGCAAGACCGCCAGCCGTTGGGGCGTGATGCGAAATTCATGTTTTCTCAGCGTCGCGACCATCTGCTCTATTCGCTGCTCGACGTTTTCGCTATCGGTATTGGATTCCATTGTCATCATTGGGAAATTTATATTTTATAATAATAATTATCAGTAAATATACCTTATAACCCCTGTGTTGTCAAGTTACAATGCTCAATGATCTTTCGATGGTGAAAATATAGTGTATCCGCCAAACCCAGTGACAACCTCTCCTTACAGTGCTCTTTTTTCCACACGACATGAGCGCATAGCAGCACGAAAAACCCCCCCAGCAAGCTGCGGGGAATTCTCAAGTTAAAAAGCCCGCCGGAGGGTATTTTACTTAGACCGGGCGATAGAGGGTTCGCTTAAAAAATTCGTTTAAAAACCCTTCCCTTAAAAAGCCGAATGCCCTATGATGTTGGTAGTGGGCTGATCTTTTAGGAGGAACAAGAATGCAGGATACAGTCTTAAATTCTATCGTCACCGGTGTTTACGTTCTGACGGCCAGCCATCAGGGTAAGATCAACGGTTCCACCATGACTTGGGTCACGCCGGTCTCTTACGATCCTCTGTTGGTCATGGTCTCCATGGCCGACATCAGGGTCAGTCACGGCATGGTCAAGCAGTCGGGCTATTTCGGCCTGAATGTCTTGAGCGGCGACCAATTGGAATTAGCCCGTCATTTCGGTTTCAAATCCGGGCGCGACACCGATAAGTTCGAGGGGATCGAATATTCGACCAGTGAAAATGGTCTGCCGATTTTAAAGGATGCCTGCGCCTATATCGAATGCCGGGTGGTCAACACTTACCCGGCCGGCGACCACACTTTGTTCGTGGGCGAGGTCATTGAAGCCAGAACGCTTAAAGAGAGCGTCAAACCCTTAATTTTTGACCAGAAGGATTTCTATTAAAGCATGCTGACCGAGCAAGGCCTGGTTGTTTCGGCCCAGGGCCGCCAGGCCGTGGTTCGAACCCACCGGAGTGAAGCCTGCGCCGGGTGCGGGGCTCAAGGGGCCTGTAAGGTCCTGGGCGGGGGCAAGGAGGTCGAGGTGGAAGCCCTGAATTATATCAGGGCCAAGACCGGAGACCGGGTTGAGGTTTCGGTGCCGGAATCCGTCTTTCTTAAGGCCTCGGTCATCACCTATCTGCTGCCGCTGTCGTCTTTGCTGGCCGGGGCCGTTGTGGGCCAAATAGCCGCTCCGTCCCTGGGCTGGTCGGCCAATGGGGCCTCCATTGTCTTGGCCGGACTTGGCTTGGGTCTCTCAGGGCTGATCGTGGTCTTTCTTAACCGCCGATTGGCCGGCCGGGAGGAATACGTCCCGCGCATAACCAAAATATTGCCTCCCTTGAGCGAGGTGTCTGGGGGTAGTCACGAAGGGACCTGCTGAAACAAAGGAGGTGGGCGATGCTCTGGAACAAAATTTTGCTGGTCTTTGACGGCTCGGAAAATTCCCTTCGAGCCGCCGAATATGTGGCCAAGATGTTCGGCAAGACCGAAGGCATCCAGGTGACCATTTTCGGAGTCTACGGTAAAATTCCCCGCCACGATTTGAAAGACACCTCGCCGGTGGTCGACAAACTCCAGCGGCAGATTTCCTCGATGGAGATGGAAGCTGAGCGCGGACACGCCCGGATCAAAGAATCCAAAGCGCTTCTGGCCAAGGTCGGCGTGCCCGAACAGGCCATAAACGTCAAGTACGTGGAACGGAAGGCCTCAGCGGCCAAGGAAGTGGCCGCCGAAGCCGCCCAAGGCGGTTACGGCACCATAGTCGTGGGCCGCACCGACGCCAAGGGGTTCGCTCTGGCCGGCGGCAACATCGCCAAGGACTTGGCCTCCCTGATTAAAGACCGGGTGATCTGCGTGGTGTAGAGGTTCGGAAGGCTTAAATCAAGCCCGTCCGTAAATTTTGGTCAAATTCAGAAGCCGGTCGGCCAGACCGGGGGTGAGCGACTCTGGAGTCAGACGCCAAGTCCAATTGCCGTCTTTTCGGCCCGGCAGGTTCATCCGGGCTTCTTCACCCAGGCCTAACAAGTCCTGAATAGGCAGGATGACCGCCTTGGCCACCGACATCATGGCCAGACGGATAAATTCCCAGTGCACCTCTTCCAGCCCCACTTCGCGGCCCAGGTAGCTGAACAGCCTGGCCTTGGTCTCCGGGTCCGCTTCCTGCTCGAACCAGCCCCGCACCGTATTGTTGTCATGGGTGCCGGTGTAAAGGAAACATTCCGGGACATGGTGATGCGGGGCGTAGGGATTCTCGGGCATGGTCGGGTCGAAAGCGAAAAGAAGGACCTTCATCCCGGGCAGGTTGAACTGCCTCATGATTTCCCGAACGTCCGGAGTGATGGTGCCTAAATCTTCGGCGATCAGAGGGGCGAAGGGAAAGCGGCGATAAATGGCCTTGAACAATTCAGCGGTCGGCGCTTCCTGCCATTTTCCGTTGATGGCGGTCTCTTCCGAAGCCGGCACTTCCCAATAAGCCACCAGCCCGCGAAAATGATCGATGCGGACCAAGTCGTACAAGGCCAGTTTGTGCTTGATCCGCTGGAGCCACCAATCGAATTTTCGCTCCTGAAGAACGTCCCAGCGGTAAACGGGGTTGCCCCAGAGTTGTCCGGTCCGGCTGAAATAGTCGGGCGGGACGCCGGCCAAGACTTCGGGCTTCTTGTCGGGTCCGAGTTTGAAGAGATCAGGATGACGCCAGACGTCGGCGCTGTCGAAAGTGACATAAATAGGCAGATCGCCGATGATTTGAATGCCTTTTTCGTTACAGTAGGTTTTCAAGGAAAACCACTGCCGGAAAAACAAGAACTGCAATAATTTGACCTTGTTGACCGTCTCGGCCAGGTCGCGCTCGGCCCAGCGCAGGGCTTCGGGTTGTCGGTCTCGAAATTCCGGGGGCCATTCATTCCAGACTTTGCCGGCAAAATGAGATTTCAAGGCCGTAAACAGGGCGTAATCATTGAGCCAATGGCCGTGATGACCGCAAAACAATGCGAATTCATCCTTTTGGGCCTGGTCGGACTTAAATAGTTGACAAACCCGGTCGAAAAAGGAGGTCTTCAGGGCTATGGCTCGGGAATAATCGGTCCGATCTTTGGGGAAGTCGGGCAGCGGCCCGAAGTCATGGAGATCGATCCAGCCGTCTTTTTCGAGCAGTTCGGGGCTGATCAGCCAGGGATTGCCGGCGAAGGCCGAACTGCTGTGATAAGGGGAGTTGCCGTGGGCGATGTCCGTGGGACTCAAGGGCAGTATTTGCCAGAAGCTCTGTTGGGCTCGATCCAGAAAATCGACGAAATTATAGGCCCCCGGTCCCAGATCGCCCAGGCCGAAGGGTGACGGCAACGAAGTTATGTGAAGTAAAATTCCGCTGCCTCTTTGCATCCCATGCCCCCCGCGCCTTACGGCGATATAAGTTCACTGATGTTATTCGGATTCAGTGAGGGAACTTCGCCTAACTCCCTTAATCCCGATCTTTACAATCTTAATCTAAGGACGAGCGGGACAATCCCGGCCGCCGACGGTGATTTTATCCTTGAAGGCGTCCGCCGCGCAGACGGGAAGCCAGGGGTTGCGGTTGATAAAAAGGACCCGGACTTTACCATCCGGGTCCTTGGACTTGCTTTGATTTTAGAGGCTAGCAGGAACAAGAACTGCCGCAAGCCGAAGGCCCTCCGCCCACAGGCTTGCTCGCAGAAACCGTGAAACCGGAACGCCAGCCCTGCTCCAGGAAATCGACCTTGATGTCCCCGGTTCGCTCCTGGAGGTTCTTGTCGATCAAATAGGTTATTTCGCCGTTAACGAAGCTGTTGTCGTTCTCTTTGGGCTCATCCAGAGCCAGGGCCAAAGCCGGGCCGCTTCAGCCGCCTTCGGCCAGATAGACCCTAATGGCCGATTCAATCGAGTTGTTCCTCAAATACTCGCCCAGCTTTTCCTGGGCCTTGTGGGTTACTTCAATCATTACTTAACTCCCTTCCTTGATCCCGACCGGGTTCGGATTTCTCTTTTAACGTAAACACTCCGACAGGATTGGTCAAGGGGAAATGATAAAAAAGGCGGCAGCCCGGATTGACCGTCCTGTTTTCAAATAAAGTTCCCTGGCAGCAATAGTCGCTCCAAATATCCCTTTGAATATTGTTGTTCACGGCCTTGACAACATCCATCCCCGCCTCCGCTTTTCATTTCAATCCGCCGCCAGCGGGCAATTGGCGCGCCAAGCGAGAAGATCGACGGCGGAATTGTCGGCGGATGGAGCAATCGAGAGATCAATCCTTGAAAAAAGAAAACACAGCTAGAACCAACAATATGACCCCAAAAGCGAAATAGACCAGTATAGTGCTCAAGCTGCCGTGCAAAGCGTCCCGGATCACCAGGGCGTTTTGCAAAAATCCCCAATAAAATACGAATACATAGCTGATAATCAAGGTCAGCCGTTGCCGGCGGAAAAGGGTGGCCAGGGAGGTGGTCCCGATGTAGAGCAGGAGCTGACTCATCGGGATATGAAGTTCCGTGGCTTCGATCAGCTCAAAAGACATGCCCCGGCCTTATTCCCCCATAAAGCTGATGACTCATTTTTCCAGACGACTGAGGTCCAGACTGTTGACGGACATGGCAAAGGCTTCACTCAGGCTTTCCTCGGCCGTATTCCTGGCCAGGATTTTGTATTTCTCGGCCCGGCCGGAGATTCTTTCCTCGTGGAATTGTTTTCCACCCCGGGAAAATTTGGCCAGATAGCTGACCTCGGCCTTGAAAGTGCTGTCGACCAAGTCCAGCCAGATGCGCTCTAGTTGGATAGTCACCGTGGTTTTATCCGGACTAGGTTCAGGCAGGAGGCCGATGCCTCTGGATTCAAGACGAACCCGGAAGGCCTCTTGAAAAGCCTGCCTGACATGGGCGTCTCTGAGGTCGATGGTTTTGCCTTGGGGCGTGGTGATGACCAGGTTGAGCAGGCCGATGCTTCCGCCGGAAAAGATTTTTTTCTCCTTGACCGCCTCGCTGATGATCCCTCGGTCTTGACGGACGTCCTCTATCTTGAGGTAAACGGGATTGGCCGCCAGCGGCTTTTCTTGAGGCACACGATAGGTGACATTCATGACTTGAGTAGCGCAACCGGCCAGCAAACATAAGCTCAAAAGCGATAAAGCCAATTTCTGCATATCGGAGTTCCTCCCAAAGATCGCATTATGAGGAGTGGATTATACCACCAAACCCCAAAAAATTCTCAGTCCCCGTTTTTTTGGTGCAAATAGAAATGAACAAAAGCGGACAAAACTAAGGCGTGGTCGATTTCACCCGAAGCGATCATCTCCGAGATGCGGTCCAGCCCGAGCTTGACCAACTCCAGTTCCTCAGTCTCGTCGGTTTGGATTTGACTGACCCGGAAGACATCCCGGGCCAAAAAGGTGTAACACCAGTTGGTCAAAATAGCCGGATTTGGTCTTACTCGACCCAAATAGATCAATTCAGACGCAGAATATCCGGTCTCTTCCAATAGCTCCCTGGCGGCGGCTTCCTCAGGAGTCTGCCCGTCCTCGATCAGACCGCCGGGAATCTCGATAGTCACTTCCCGGGTGGCGTGGCGGAACTGCCTGACCAGAAGGACTTGGCCTTCCGGGGTCAGAGGCACCACATTGACCCAGTCGCCGGCTTCCAGCACATAAAAGTCGTGCTCTCGGCCGGTGCGGGGCGAGATGTGAGTCCGCGTTTTAAGAGTAAAAATCCGATTTTCGATTTCTGTTCGAGAGCGGGCCAAAGACCAGGGCAAGATCATGATTCTATTGTCAAACCTCAGGTGATGGTTTAATATTTGAAGAAAATTTCCCAAGTTCGTCTCAAATCCGAAATGGAAATTCCCTCCACTCAATCCTGGTTGACCAGTCTTAAAGCGGCTGACCGGATTCTGAAAAAAAGCACCGCCGGCCAATCCGCCGGGTCGCCTTCCGCCGATTTTCCTCTTCTTCCCAGGTCTCAGACCGGCTTAAGAGGCCTGGAACAAACGCAATCCCTGGAGGTCCATGAGTCCAAAGGACGGATAATCGATCGCTATCTTTGAACCTTATCCCTCCCCCACCCTCGCCGCGGACCGTCAAACTTGCTTAGGCCATGCTCCCGCCGTCAACATCGAGGACCGTCCCGGTTACGTAGGAAGAGGCGTCCGAGGCCAAGTATAAAGCCGCGCCGACGATCTCTTCCGGTTCGGCGTAACGTTTCAGGGGAACGCTCTGGAGGACGAAGTCCAGAATCTCTTTGGTGTTGATCAACGGGGCCGAGAACTTGGTATTGGTCAGGCCCGGGGCGATGGCGTTGACCCGAATCTGATGAGGGGCCAATTCTTTGGCCAGACTCTTGGTCATGGCGATGATTCCGGCCTTGCTGATCGAGTAAAGACTCTGCATCGGCGAAGGCCGATGCCCGGCGGTCGAGGCTATGTTGATGATTTTACCGCCGCCCTTTTTCATCATGACCCGGGCCGCCTCTTGGGCCAGGAAGAAGCAGCCTTTCAGATTCACGTCCATGATCTTGTCCCAGACCTTTTCATCGGCGTCCAGGACAAAACCGAAAAAGGGATTGATGGCGGCGTTGTTGACCAAAATGTCGATGGTCCCGTGAATCTCCACCGTTTTGGCGGCCAGGTCCCGCACTTGATCCATCTCGCCCATGTGGCAGGGTATGGGAGTGGCTTGGTCTCCCTGGTCGGCCAGTTCCCGGACCGCCGCCTCAAGGTTCTCCGGCCTACGCCCGGCTATGACCACTTTGGCGCCGGCCCGGCAGTAGGCCCGGGCAATGGCCAAACCGATGCCTCGGCTCCCGCCGGTGATTACAGCCACCTGATCCGACAATCTGAACATCCCATCAGACATTTTTTTGTTTTCCCTATATTCTACTTTTAAGTCGCATGCACAGCAAAATTCCTTCAGGTTTTGGCCGTTCGATAATCAACCGGTTCAAATGCCCTTCAGTTCATCCTGGACGTGATAAAGGAATTTAAATTTCGACTTCAGCTCATCGAGCAGCGCCGCCAGATTTTCCTCGGTGATGTTCTGGGCTCTGAGGAAAACGTTCCGATGTCCCTTGGGGGCGGTGTCGTAAGAAGTGAGGATGCTGGTCAGTCGGCCGCCATGAGACCTGATCACGTCGGCTACTTCCTTTATCGACCCGGAACGGTCTTCCAGTTCGAAAGCGAACAGGATTCCCCCCTGGTAGACGCCGGTGATGCTGGTCAAGACTCTAAAGACATCCCCCTGGGTCATGATCCCCACCAACTCACCTTTTTTATCCACCACCGGCAGCCCGGCCACTTTTTTGGCCAGCATAATCACCGCCGCTTTTTCCACGGTGTCTTCGGGATCGACCGTAAAAGGATTCTTGGTCATGACTTCCTTGACTTTGAGCTTGGACAACAAGTAATACAACTCGTGAACGTCCAGGGTGGTGGCCTTGGACGGCGAAGCGGCCTTGATATCCCGATCGGTCACAATGCCCACCAACTTGCCCCGCTTGTTAAGGACCGGCACCCGTCGGATATTGTGTTCCCGCATGAGTTGGGAGACTTCCATCATCGACGCCTCTTCATCCACAGTCACCACGTCTTTGGACATCCAATGTTTCACCAGCATGCCTCACCCTCCTAAAAAATATAAATTGGCCGGCCGCCCCAGTCTGGGCGGTTCCCGGCCGTAAAACCTGATTATCTACTTGGGGCCCTCTTTAAATTGCGGCGGCCCCAGTTCCTTGAAAGAAAAGATGTGGAAAACATTGTGGCCGTTGTAGTCCAGCACCCGCAGGTCGTCTTCCTGTTTGACGTCTTTCATGATGGCGTCGAAGTGCTGTCCGTACCTTTTCTTGCACAAGTCCACGTCCACTTCGCAGGCGATGTACTTTTTGATTCCCTTTTGGATCATCTTTTGGGCAAAATCCTCGCCCACGAAAGAGTCATAAGTGGTCAGAATCAAGATCGGTCCCGTACCGGTAAAAATCACTCCGGCTTTCATCCGCCCCACCCCCTTTCTGAGAAGGAGTCTGAGCCTTTCCAGCCTGCTCAAAGGCCCAGGTTACTTGCCGTTACCATCAATGGCCGCTCCCGAGCCCAAAAAAGCGACCCGGGCTTTCTTTAAGGCGCAATCCGGGAATCCTAAATGTTCGGTTAAAAAAGTCAGCCCAATTTTTTCTGAATATCACCCGCCGCAAACCTTCCGGTCCACCCGGAAAAACCTGCGATTAATTAAAATTATTATAACATTATTTCAGGGGCAAAGCAACTTAAATCAGACTCAATCCTTAACCAACAGGCGATGATACCTTTTCTTCCCGGCCCGGAGGACCAGGGCCCGATCTTCTAAATCCTCCCAGGTGAAAATCCTGTCTTCCTGTTCAATCCGCTGATCGTTGACATAGGCCCCGCCGCCTCGGACCAGACGCCTGGCCTCACTCTTCGAGGCGGCCAAGCCGGCGGCTATGAAAAGGTCCAGCACAGACAGGCCTTGCTTCAGTCTGGTCGAGGCCAGGGTGGTGGTCGGGACCTCTTCGGATTGATCGGCTCCCAGATCGGCTATCCGGGAACCGGTCCGGACCAGACCTTCCGGATCGGCCGGACCAAAGGCCTTAATGGAAGCCGAATAGGCCTTGGCCGCTTCCTGGTGGCCGTGATTAAGGGCCGTGACTTCATAGGCCAGGATTTCCTTGGCCCGATTGATCAGTTTGCCTTCAAGGGCGCTTAAAGCCCGGACTTCGTCCATGGGCAGGAAGGTGAAAAGGCCCAGCAACCGCCCCACCAGTTCGTCGGGGGCGTTGCGCCAGAATTGGAAGAACTCATAGGGCGGGGTTTTTTCTTTATCCAGCCAAACCGCACCTTTATGGGTTTTACCGAATTTTTCCCCGCTCTTGGGGTCCATCAGCAAAGGGAAGGTCAGACCATAGGCCCGCTCGAAAGCCAGTCCACCGGCGGCGGCTTCTTCCAAAGACACGCCGTGGGTCTGCAAGGCCCGGACCCGGCGGATCAAGTCGATTCCGGCTACGATATTGCCCCACTGGTCCTGGCCGCCCATTTGGAGACGGCAGCCATGATCCTGAAACAAAACTAAAAAATCGTAGGCCTGTAAAAGCATGTAGTTGAACTCGATGAAACTCAGCCCGCTTTCGCTCTCGTATCTCATGCGGTAAGATTCGGAGGCCAGCATCCGGTTGACGGAAAAGTGCCGGCCGATCTCCCTTAAAAAATCAATGTAGTTCAGTTCGAGCAGCCAGTCCCCGTTGTCGATCATCAGGGCCTGCTCGGGGGCGAACTCAAGATACCGGCTCAACTGGCTTTTCAAACCTTCCATGTTGCGCTTGATTTGGTCCCGGGACAAGATTTGCCGGGCCTCGGTCTTCCCGCTGGGGTCGCCGACCATGGTCGTCCCGCCGCCGACGATGGCTATGGGTCGGTGGCCGGTTTTCTGAAGCCAGGCCAGGGCCATGATCGGAATCAGGCTGCCCACGTGCAGACTGTCGGCGGTGGCGTCAAAACCGACATAAGCCGTAACCCGTTCGGTTTCGAAAGTCCGCCGCAAGCCCTCGTCATCGGTGCACTGATAAATAAAACCCCGTTCCTTGAAAATATCGTACGGGTTGCTCATCCGCCGACCTCTCCTTTTTCAATTTGAAGTGGGAACTAATTATCATCACCCGGTCCTTTTGTCAAAACTCTCGATACGGAAAAATATAGACCCCAGGTCATCCGGGCTCGGGCCGGTTCCGTCCTCTCGGCCATGATCGAAGGACTCGATCAGGACGCCTTGACCTTAAAATGATTTTTATTCCGTGCATCTTGTCCTTGACCATCCCGTGAAACAGTGCTAATTTTGCCTAAAAAGGCCAAGTGATTGCCCTGGCGTCCACCGTCCAGACCGAGCCCTGGTGAAAAAAGAGGGCGGTTGATCGCATATTTGAAATCGGGTCGGCTTGAGGAGGTAATATGTATTTCCGTGTATGGGGTTGCCGGGGCAGCCTGCCTTCGCCCGCGACCATGACCTTTGATACAAGGCGTTTCGGAGGAAACACCACCTGTTACGAAATCCGGACCAGATATAAGGACCAGGAAGAACTGTTCATCGTCGACATGGGGACCGGCCTGTGCGGCTTGGGCAAAAAACTGGTTCAGGAATTTCTGTCGAAAAAAATCGACAAAATCCGGGCCCGGATTTTTATCACCCACATCCATTTGGACCACACCTTCGGCATGGGTTTTTTCGCCCCCCTCTTCATGCCCGGCCATAACATCCAGTTTTACACTTTGGAAATGCCGGCCACCTTCTCCAACCTCAACCAGCAACTGGCCGGGCTTTACGACGGCATCCAGTTTCCCCGTCATCTGGAACAGATGCCTTCGATCGGCGGCGGCAACACCAAGCAGGAAGCCTTTCACGATGTAAAATTTTGGGAGGTTCTTGATTTTGAGACCGCCCAAATCAAAGTCTTCGAGCTCAATCATCCCCAGGGGTGCGCCGGCTGGCGGTTTCAAGAAAGAGCGCCTGACGGCTCTTATTCCGGAGCAACCCTGAGCGTAGCCACCGACACCGAACACTATGATGGGACCAATCCCAACGTCCAGCGCTTGGGTCGAAACGCCGACCTGCTTATTCTGGACGGTCAATTCGAGGATAAAGAGTATTTAGGCCGTAATTCCGACCGTTCCGACAGCAAACAGGGCTGGGGCCACAGCACGCCCAGGGCTTGCATCCGGGAAGCTTCCGAATGTGGGGCCAAGCGCCTGGGCATCACTCATCATGACCCCAACCACGACGACCGGACCCTGGCCCGTTTGGAAACCAGGGCTAGGCGTTATAATCGGCGTCTTAAAAAACCGGTGCCGGAAGTGTTTTTTCTGCGCGAGGGCATGGAATTTTCTTTATGACCGGATTTCATTTCCGGTTGTTCCGCCCGCGAATACTGATGATTCTTAATAAATCCCCTGCCCTTGGCTTTCACGGCGTCAAGAAATCCGCTTGGACCATCGCGGGCAGGGCAAAGAGGTGATTCATGACCGTTAAAAGATTTGTCGTCATCGGAGGAGACGCAGCCGGAATGAGTGCGGCCAGTCTGGCCAAGCGCCGCCGGCCCGATCTGGACATAGAAGCTTATGAGATGGGCGATTTCACTTCCTATGCCGCTTGCGGCATGCCCTATTACGTGGGCGGTGAAGTGCCGGAGATCGAAGACCTGGTCGTAGTCAGCCCCAGCGAGTTCCGTGAAAAAAGAGGCATTAAGGTCTTCATGCGCCACCGGGTGGAAAAGATTCACCCCGACCGGAAAATCGTTGAGGTCCGCAACCTGGAAAACGATCAGGTCAAGGAAGCGCCCTATGACGACCTCCTTATCGCCACCGGGGCCGAACCGGTCATCCCGCCCGGTTTCAACCTTGATCTGCCCGGCGTCTATCCGCTGCGTGGCTTGAAAGACGCCGCCGGTCTGAGAAAATACATTCAAGAGCATTCCCCCCGGGAAGCTCTGGTGGTCGGAACCGGCTATATCGGCATGGAAATGGCCGAAGCTTTGACCTTGGCCGGGGTCAAAACCACGGTCATGGGCCGCCGGCCTCAGGTCCTGCCTTTGTTTGAAGAAGAAATAGCCGAAAACGTGGCCGCGGAACTGGAGCGGCACGGGGTCAAAGTCGTTTTTCAGGCCGAAGCGACTCAAGTCGAACCGAGTGCGGACGGCCGCCTCAAAGTCACTTTGACCAACGGCGATGTTCATGTCACAGACCTGGTTCAGCTTGGCGCCGGGGTCAAACCGCGCAGCCGGTTGGCCGAAGAGGCCGGATTGGAACTGGGGGTCAAAAAGGCCATCAAGGTCGACCGCAGCCAACGGACTTCGGTTCCCGACATCTGGGCGGCCGGGGACTGCGCCGAGGCTTATCACCGCCTGCTCGGAAAGAACGCTTACGCGCCCTTGGCTTTGACCGCCAACCGCCAGGGCCGGGTGGTCGGAACCAATATCGTCGGCGGCCGGGCCGAATTCCCCGGCATCCTGGGCACGACCATCTGCAAGGTTTTCGACTTGGCCGTGGCCCGGACCGGCTTAAGTCTCAAGGAAGCCCAGGCCGAAGGTTACGATGCGGTCAAGGTGACCATCACCGGAAGGTCCAAAGCCCACTATTATCCGGGTTCCGCTCCTATTAAAACCGTCCTGATCGTCGAGCGGGGCGGCAAAAGATTCTGGGGCGCCCAGATGGTCGGTCAAGACGGTGTGGCTCATCGGATCAACACCTGGGCCGCGGCCCTGGGCGCCGGCCTGACCCTGGATCAGGTCTACGCCTTGGACTTGGCCTACGCCCCGCCATTCTCCCCGGTCTGGGACCCGGTCCTGGTGGCCAGTGAAGTGGCCATGAAAAAGGCCCCGTAAGCACTCTGAGAGTTATCGGACAAACTGGGGACGGGTTTAAACCTGATCTTTAAACCAAAGAATTATGGAGGCAAAAATTATGGACGTTCGTTATCAGGAATTGGCCAAACGAATCGGTCTGGGCCGGTCGGAAAGGATGGCCCGTCTTTTTTCCATGCTGACCGACCAGGCCGAAGCCGACCTGCTGCTGGCTTTGCCAGGCAATGCGCCGGCCTTGGCCGAAAAACTGGGGCGGTCCGAATCGGAAATCTCTCAAATGCTCCAGAATCTTTTCCTCAAAGGGTTGGTCTTCCCTTCTTTTAAAACCGACCCGCCCACTTACCGCATGTGCCGGGACGTGATCCAGTTTCATGACGCCACCATCCTTTGGCCGGAAGCGCCCCGGGAATTCCTGGACTTGTGGCAGGAATGGACCGAAGTGGAGTGGCCGGACCTGGCCAAAGTCCTGACTCAGGCCATGCCCAAACCCGGCATGCGCATCATCCCGGTGGGGGTCAGCGTCCAGGCCGACGCCCAGGTCCTGGCCTTTGAAGACGTCAAGGACATCATTCAAAACGCCCGCAGCCTGGCCGTGACCCAGTGCACTTGCCGGAAAGTGGCCCATAAATGCGACAATCCTCTTGAAGTCTGCCTGCAGGTCAACAACGCGGCCGAATACGCCGTGACCAGAGGCACCGGCCGTCGGCTGACCAAGGAAGAAGCCCTGGACATCGCCCGCAAGTCCGAAGAGCTAGGCCTTATTCACGCCACCTTCAACCAGAAAAGCGTCGACCATGTCATTTGCAATTGCTGCGCCTGCTGCTGTCAGTTCATGCCGGTGCTTATTAAATACGGCACCGCCTTTGTCGCCCCCAGCCGCTTCCAGGCCCAGGTCAACGAGGACCTTTGCAGCGCCTGCGAAATCTGCCTGGACCGCTGCGCCTTCGGGGCCATTGAAATGGACGACGACCGGGCCAAGGTCATCGCCGACAAGTGCTTCGGCTGCGGCGTCTGTCAGGTCACCTGCCCGGAAGAAGCCATCAGCCTGATCGAAGTCCGGGCCCAGGATTTTGTGCCGGATAAATTGGCCATGCATTGAGAGATTAGGAGCTGAAGAGGCCATGCTCAAACCCACCGGCTTGACCATGGCCTCTTTAATTTTTTCGTCGTATAAATCAAATCCGAATTTGTTCTGGACTTCCCCCAAAACCAGTCATTGAGCCTTAAACTCTTGCCGGGATGAAAGCTCAAAGCGGCCGGTTCGACTTTCCCGTTCTTATTCGTGCAACGTCCGCTTGGTCGGCCTGATGGCTTGGCGCATGACCTTAAGCACGTCGATCGAAGCGTGGAGGCCTTTCTGCATTCTGATATTATCAAGAACTAAGGCGATGATCAGGGCGACGGCTTGAAGAATCGCCAGATTATCCACCGAAACCTCCCAGGGCTCGGCGCTGTATAGCCGCAGCACGCCCAGGGGTTTCCCCCGCAGGACCACCGGCAGGCTGACGATGGATTTGATTCCCTCTTTTTTGGCCTCCTCGGGGTACTGGAGCCTGGGGTCATCCTCCACGTCATAAATGACCACCGGGCCCTCGGACAAAGACTCAGCGATGGATTTCTGAGCGCTGATCGGACCTTTCTCCAGATAGGTCCGGCTGAGACCGGCGGCGGCGGCCATCTTGAGCTCGTTGCTGCTCCGGTCCAACAACATCAAGGCGCAGCCCTTCAACCCCAGGGCGTCCTTCAGGCTGTGGACCATGTGTTCGGACACGTCTTCCAGTTCTGCGGCCGAACTGATCGCATCGGTGATTTTGCTTAAAGTTTCGTAAGTTATAGCCCTGTCTTTCATGACGGCCCTCCTTCTGGCTAAAGGGTTTCCCTGATTAGACGTCGCTGAGCGGCCTACTCTTCTTTCCGGTCCGCTCCAGCGGCCGTGTCCCGCCTTTGCTTCAGAACAACAGTCCCATGACCGTGTCCCGACCACATCACCAGCCTAGAACGGATTAGTAATGGAGCCCCTGAGCAGGTTCAGATTGAAAGAGAGTCGGAAATTACACCAGCCGGTGGAACGGGAGCATGAGATGCAGATCAAGCCCCGCCGGGCGTCTAAAGAGGGGCAACTTTTCAAGATTTATATTTATTATACTATTTGTTGGGGATGAAAACAAGAGCGATGAGGCGGGACTTTTAGGAAGCTTCCTCCTTTGGCGATTTGGGTGGACCAGTGGCCTTCCCAGCCGTTTTTCCAGTTGCCTATGCCGACCGAAGGCGGTCAAGACGGCCGACCCGACCGCTTGGCCGCCCGCTTTTATGACATTGTCAAGCCTTGAGGACCACGGCGTCGCCCTGGGCCAAGCCGCCGCAGATGGCCCCGACGGCCAAACCGCCGCCGCGTCTTCTGAGTTCATAGACCAGATTCATGATGATCCTTGCTCCGCTGGCCGTATTGGGGTGGCCGATAGCCACGGCGCTTCCGTTGATGTTGGTCTTGGCCTTGATGGCTTCCCATCGAGCCGGGTCCTGGTCGGCCAGGATTTTGGTCGAAACCAAAGGAACCGCGGCGAAGGCCTCGTTGATCTCCATGACGTTTATGTCATTCATGGACAAGCCGGCCTTCTTCAAAACGTCCCTGACGGCATGAGCCGGGGCCTCGGCCAGCCGGTGAGGTTCGAGGGCGATGGAGGTCATGGCCAGGATTTGGGCCAGCGGCTCCAGTTTCAATTCGTCGGCTTTTTCCCGGGTCATGAACAGAACGGCCGCCGCCCCGTCGTTAAGGCCCGGGGCGTTCCCGGCGGTAATGGTCGGGCTGCCGTAGATCGTTTTGAGCTTGGCCAAACCTTCCATGGTCACGTCGGGCCGGAATTGTTCATCCTTCTGAAAGACAATCGGGTCGCCTTTCTTTTGAGGAATCTCTATCGGCATGATCTCGTCCTTGAACTTGCCTTGGTCGAAGGCGGCCTGGTAATTCCTATGGCTGCGCAAGGCCCAGGCGTCCTGTTCTTCCCGGGCGATGCCCAGGCTGACCGCCGTGTTGCCCGCATCCACCGAGACCGGGCTGAAATCCTTGTACCGCATCTCATAAAGCGGGTCCTCCATGACCACGTCCCCCAGACGAAACCCGGACTGGCGCAAGCCGCGGACAATCAGGGGCTCCTGGCTGAAATGGGTGGCTCCGCCGCCGATGCCCACGGCTATCTCCCCGGCCTTCATGGCCCGGCAGCCCAATTGGACGGCCGACATGGCCGAAACGCAGGCCTTGTCCAGGGAAACCGAAGGCGTCTTGGGCGGAAGGCCGGCCTTGAGCAAGGTCTGGCGGGCCGCCACCGGGGTGAAGACGTCCTTGCAGATGGAGGTGTCCCCCACCCCCCAGTAGACTTCGTCGACCCAAGAGCCGTCCAGATTGACCCGAGCCAGGACTTCCCGCATGGGCAAGGCCCCCAGGTCAAAATAGTCGAAATCCTTGAGCGCTCCGCCGTACCGACCGAAGGCGGTCCTGACAGCCGAGACGATGACGATGTTATTAGTCATATTATTCTCCATTTAAAGGATTGTTTTAATTTAAAAAACAACTCATCTGCCGCGCCGGACCGGTCATTTCCCCAAGGCGGCCACGGTAGCCGGGTGTTTGGCCTGGTATTCGACCAGGATGATCTGGAGGCCGTGGGCGTCCTTGGGATGAAAAGCCACTTCACGCATGCCGCCGATTTCGAGTTCCCCGGTCCGCCTGAGCCCCTTGGCTTCGAACCGCCGGATGGCTTCCTCCAGGTCCGAGACCTTGATGACGATGCAGAAAACCCCTTCGCCCCTTTGTTGGATGAATTTGTCGATCATGGAACCCGGCCCGGTCGATTCGACCAGTTCCAAGCCCAAATAGCTGTAAACCGCCCGAATTTTCATCTTCTCGTCGGTCAGGGGCTCGTCGAATTCCATGTCCAGCAGGTCGGCGAAGAATTCCTGGGCTGCTTTCAGGTCTTTGACTCCGACGGCCACTCTTTCGATCTTTTCAAACAGCATCCTACCCTCCCTATTCTTTCAAACCAGCCGGGCTTCAGCCGACCGATCTGACGTTTTGTTCGACAAATTTGACGATGTCGTCCAAACGGGACCCCGGCGGAAAGACCCCGTGAACGCCCATCTCCTTGAGCCGGGGGACGTCGACTCGGGGAATGACCCCGCCCACCATGACCAGGATGTCCGACATATTGTTTTCCTTAAGGAGTCTGATTAATTCCTCGATCTGTTCGTAACTGGCCCCTACGTTCAGCCCGATGACGTCGGCGTCTTCCTGGATGGCGCTCTTGACCACGGCTTCGGCCGTCAAAGAACCGACGTAGATGACTTCCATTCCGGCGTCCCGGAGGGCGGCGGCCACGGCCTGGACCCCCCGCCAATGTCCGTCGATCCCGGTTTTGCCGATAATGACCTTGATTATCCTTGAACCCTTCGGCATGATTTCCCCTCTTTTTTAATCCGATCAAACAAGATCAGCCTTGAGTCCCCCCGTGCCGCCTAGCCGAGTCCCGGCAGCGAGGGCACGCTCCAGCGGCCGAAGAAATCTCGATACAGGTCCCCGATTTCCCCCACGGTCACCAAAGCCTTGGCCGCCTCGATGGTGGCCGTCATGGTATTCTCCCCTTTTTCCAAGGCCCGGACCAGATCGGTCTTGGCCTTCTCGGCCCTGACGTTATCCCGGTCCCGCCGGACCCGCTCCAGGGATTCCATGGCCAGTCGCCAAGTGTTGGGGTCGGGCCGGAAGGGTTCGAATTCGTAGGGTTCTTCTTCCATCTCGTGGCAGTTGACGCCCACGATCCGCCGTTCGCCCCTTTCAATCTTCCGGACGGCTTCCGCAGCCTCTCGGGCCACCTCGGTCTGAAGCCAGCCCGAATCCAGAGCTTTGATAAACCCGCCCTGGGCCGCGATCCGGTCGAAAAACTCCCAGGCCTTGGCCTCGACCTGGTCGGTCAAGGCTTCGATGAAATAGGAACCGCCCAAGGGGTCGATGACCGAGGCCACGTTGCTTTCCTCCATTAAAATCTGCTGGGTCCGCATGGCCGTGGTGTGGGCCAGCTTGGTCGGGGTGCAGATGGCTTCGTCGAAGGACGGCGTGCCGATGGACTGGGCCCCGCCCAGGATGGCCGCCAGGACGGTGTAGGTCCCTCGAACGATGTTGTTCAGGGGCTGCTGGAAGGTGTAGATGGAACCTAAAGGCAGGCCGTGAATCCTCAGGCGCAAAGACCTGGGGTCTTCGGCCCCGTATCTTTTGAGCAGCTTGTACCACATCCGGCGCATGGCCCGGAACTTGGCGATGTCTTCGAAAAAGTCGCTGCCGGTGGACAGATTGACCCCGCCGATGGCCGAAGCGAACTCATCTATCTTAAGGTTGCCCCGATTTAAAATCTCTTCGATATATGCCACGGCGCAGGAAAGGATGGCGGCCATCTCCTGATAAGCGTTGGCCCCGCATTCCCGGATGTTGTTGCCGGCGATGGAGACCGGGGTCAAGCGGGGGGCGTGTTGGACCGCGTATTCGACGGCGTCGCAGTTGAGTTTCAAGCCGGCCTGGGGCGGCACCAGGTAGGGGCTCAAAATGCTGATATAGGTGATGAAAAAATCCCCTTGGCCGGTGCTGTTGACCTTGGCCAGGGGAACTTTTCTTTCCTCCAAAAGAGTAAAGAAACAACTCATGAAGTAGGGAGTCATTTGGGGCAAAACCGCGCCCAGGTGACAGTACATTTCCCCAATGGGCAGCCGGCCCCAATAATCGCGGTAATCGTCCAGGGATTGAACCGGCGCGCCGTACCAGCCCACGTCCTGTTTGCGGGCCAGGACCTCCGGGTGGTCCACGTTCATCATCAGCCAAGTGGACATATCCGTTTCGCAAATGAACCCGGAACCGCCCTGGGACACGGCGTAGGCCACCCGGTCCCGGGCCTGGCCGATGCTGCCGGCCCCGGTCAGCATGAATATCCGCCAGGGCTGGTTACGGTACATGCCCGGATAGGCCCCCCGGACATAGGGCGGCCGGCCGGCTTGGCCCAGGTCTTCCCGGGGCGAAAAACCGGGCGGCAGGTCTTCCGGCCAATAGATTTCTTTCAGGGGCAGACCGGAGATGGTCTCGAATTTTTTTTCGGGTGGATCGTTCTCCTGGTTATTTTTTCGGCTCATTGTTTTCCCCCCAATCTTTTCGGCGATCAGAAGTTTTGCCGTTCTTCGGCCTCTTCGTCGACGCCCAGGGCGGCCAGAATGAAATCGGTGAGCAGATGGACGTAACGCTGGAAGGTGTAACGGTCCTCGAAGTTCCAGCCCCGCAGGGGACCGACGACCATCAGGAACTGGATGAGATTGGCCGCCAAGTAGCTGTCCTGGACCTTGAAACAGCCGGCGTTTTGGCCTCGGATAATGACCTGCTCGATGCACCTGACCATTTCGCTTTCCGCGGAGAGCACGGCGTAGAGAGAATCTTTTTCCAGATGGCGGCTTTCGGTGTACATGGTCAGGATTTCGCTCTTCTGCTTCAGGGCGACTTCCAAGATGTCTTCGATGAATTTTTTGAGCTGAGCGACCGGGTTTTCATCCTTGGCATCCGTCAGTTGTGCGTAGACGTCGGTCCACTGTTCGTGCAGGTGCTGATAAAACAGATACAGAATATCGTCCTTGGAAGTGATGTATTTGTAGATATAGGCCAGGTTGATGCCGGCGGCGGCAGCGATGTCCCGCATGCTGGTCTGGTGATAACCCTTCTGGGAAAACAGTTCGCCGGCGGCCTTGACGATCTGCAGGTGCTTTTTACGGACCAGGTCCTGGTTTTCGATTTGGGTCTCGATTTTCTTTTCGTATTTCTTTTTACCAGCTTGATGGTCCACAAATCCCCCCGAAAATTTGCCCTGAATAATGCCCTTTCGCCTTTCGTTTTTTCTAATCGACCCGCAGGAATTTTAGCCAAATAGAGAACGAACGTCTTTTGTTTCTCAAATCCTCGATCTTTTGTCAAGATAATTTTTTATCTCATTTTTTTCTATAAATATCATCTATATAATTATATAATCCACAAAAAACGCCGCCAGCCCGGCCTTTTCCCAAAATTAATAAAACAATACGTCTGTTTTTATAAAATCTTCAATCCGCGGCCCTCCGGCCAAGACCTGGGCCCGATCAAACTTGAGCCAAGATCGGAGGGCCGGCTCAAGGTAGGGGTGCCTGGAGGAAATATATCGGATAAATGACGGGACATAACCGACATGAGGGGGCCTGGAGACAAAAAGGTCTAGCCTGGGAATGAATTCCCAGGCTAGACCCGGGCCGTCCCTCTGGGACGGGCGAGAGGGTCGAGGGTCTTGATGATTCACCCGGCAGTTCCGTTAAGAACGGACGAAAACAGCCTGGGGTTGCAACCCCAGGCTGGATAGTGACGACGGCGGAAAAAATAAGGCCGGATCAGTTTTTGCTCATCAAGTGCTTGACCGCCTTTTCCAGGCCGTCGAGGGTGAGTTCGAACATGGGGAAGATGCGTTGAATGTAGCCGATGGTTCTGGTCCAGGACCATTCGACTTCGGGTTTGGGGTTGATCCAAACCGAATGAGGAAAGATTTCGCTGAGCAGGCGCAGGCGTTCGATGCTGGCCCGGCCGCTGCGTTCTTCGATGTGAATGGAGCCGTCGGTGGCCATGAGCTCGTAAGGGGCCATGCTGGCGTCGCCCAAGATAATCAGGCGGGTTTCCGGGTCGAAAGTGGCGAAACCGTTGACCTTCTGGGGTTTGTGCAGCCGGGGCGGGTCCTCCCAGACGTAATCGTAGATGGTGTTGTGAAAATAGTAGGTCTTCAATTCCTTGAACTGGTTGCGGGCGTAGTCGAACAGGGTCTTGACGATGTAAACGTACGGTTCCATGGACCAGCCGCCGTTGTCGATCATCAGGATGACCTTGAGGCGGTCTTTCAGGCTGCGGTCAAAAATGATTTCGATCTCCCCGGCGTTCCGGACCGTTTCGCGTATGGTCTCGTCAATATTGAGTTCGTCTCTGGGGCCGGCCGGGATCATGTGCCGCAGGCGCTTGAGGGCCTCGCCGATCTGGGACTGGGTCAAGGGGCCTTCCTGGGAATAATCCTTGTAGCGCCGGTCCATAGCCACCTTGACCGCCGACTTGTTCATGGAAACCCCGCCGACCCGCATGCCGCCGGGATGAAAGCCTGAGTGGCCCACCGGAGAAGTGCCGCCCGTGCCGATCCATCTGGAGCCGCCGTGATGGGCCTCGGTCTGTTCTTTCAACCTCTCCAGGAAATATTTGATCAGCTCCTCGGGCGTCAGTTTCTTCAAGGTCTCCGGGTCCACGCCCAGGGCCGCGGCGATCTCATCGGGCCGGTTGAGCCATTCCTCTAAAAGGGCCCGGGCCGCGGCGTCCAGATCAATGCCCTGGAAGTCCGGCAGTTCGGCCCCTTCGAAGTAATGGGCAAAGACCTGATCGTAGAGGTCAAAATATTTTTCACTCTTGACCAGAACGGTCCGGGCCGCGGTGTAAAAATCATCCAGGCCTTCGACACAGCCCAGGCTCAAGGCCTTTTGAAGGCGCAGGAAGGAGGTGGGCGTAACCGGAATGCCTACATCCCGCAAGGTGTAAAAAAAGTCAATGAACATAACCGCTGTCCGGCCCCCGTTACCGGCGAAGGCGACTGACTTGTTTGACCGCCTGCTGGTAGTCGTTGCTTTTTTTGAACAGGACGCCCAGGAAGGGCACCTGGCCCAGGATCAGGTCCTTGGAGTTGAAGTCCGGGTCCACGGACAGGGCCCGAATCCAGTTGATCAGTTCCCTGGTGGCTGGCTTCTTCTCGATGTTGGCAAATTCCCTGAGCCGGTAGAAAGTGTGAATGGTCACTTCGGCTAGGGTGTGGTCCAGATTGGGGAAATGAACGTCGATGATCCGCCGCATCATCTCCGGTTCCGGGAAAGCAATGTGATGGAAATTGCACCGGCCCAGAAAAGGATCGGACAGGTCCTTCTTGGCGTTGGAGGTGATGACGATGATCGGCCGGTTCTTTGCCTTGATGGTCTTGTCGATCTCGATGATGTCGAACTCCATCTGGTCGAGGACGTCGAGCATGTCGTCTTGGAAGTCGGTGTCGGCCTTGTCGATCTCGTCGATGAGCAGGATCACCCGCTGGTCCGCGGTGAAGGCCTGGCCGATCTTGCCCATGCGGATGTACTCCTCGATATTGCTCACGTCCCGGCTCGAGTCGCCGAAACGGCTGTCATTGAGCCTGGTCAAGGTGTCGTACTGGTAGAGGCAGTCAATAAGTTTCAGACTCGACTTGACGTTGAGGACCAATAGAGGCATGCTCAGGCTCTCGGCGATGGCGTGAGCCAGCATGGTTTTGCCCGTGCCCGGTTCGCCCTTGAGCAAAAGGGGCATTTCCAGGGCCATGGAGACGTTGACGATCTTGGCCAGCTCGCTGTCCAGAACGTACTTGCTTGCGCCGGTGAACACCTGGCCGCTGTTTCCGTTAGCCATTACTTAACTCCGTGAATTTGGTATTTGCTCGGGTTCCTTTAAACCCTCGGCTGCATTTATATTTAGTATTAGTATAAGTTAAGCCGCGCCCTGTCAAGGCCTTTCATCAACCAGGCCCCCGGACCTGGAATTCAACATTTCCCCCAAGGGGAAAACGACCTTGTCCGATCCGCTTTCCCGGCCGGACCCGGCCAACGCCGTGCTGATGATCAATCACGAAATCGACCCGGCCCTTTCCATCTCCTCGATCAAAACCGGAATAAAAGCGGTCAGGTCTTCGACGATGCACACGTCGGCCAAATTGAAGATGGCCGCCTTGGGATCGGTGGAGACGGCCACGATGAAGTCCGCATCCTGCATGCCGATGGTGTGCTGCCTGGCCCCGGAAATGCCGCAGGCCAGGTACAGCCGGGGCGAAACAGTGGCCCCGGTTTGGCCGACCTGTCTTTTATACTCCAGCCAGCCCGAGTCGCAGATCGGCCGGGACCCGGCCACCGCGGCCTTGGGAAACATGGCGGCCAAACGGCGGACCAGGTCGAGGTTCTCCGGTTTGCCCACCCCCCGACCGGCCGCCACTATCACTTCGGCCTGGTTCAGGGCGGCGTCGGACTCCCGAGCCTTTTTGACCTCTAAAAATTTGGATGATCTAGGCTCGTCGTCAAACCGGCGCACCGCGACTTGAGGCTGGTGGGAATGATCGGACAACCGGGCCTTGAAGGCCCCCGGCTGAACGGTCAAGACCGTGGTCGCGGCCGTGGGCCTTACGTCGGCCGAGACCTTGCCGCCGAACATGGTCCTGGTCAGACTCAGGCCCTGTTCCGTCCGCTTGATCCTTTCCACCCCGGTGATGCAGGCCGCGCCCAGCCGAACGGCCAGGCCCGGCCCGTAGTCCAGGCCTCGGCTGGTGTGGGCCAGGCAGACGAAAGCCGGATTCAATTCGGACAGGAGCCGGCCTAGAATCTCCTTATAAAGCTCCCCATGATAGACCCCAAGATGCCGGTTGACCGCGGCGGTCGCCGGCAGTCCGGAGACCCGGCTGATCTCTTCGGCCATTGCTTCGGCCTGGTCGCCCAAAACCACCGCTTCGACCGGCCCGGCCCCGATCTCCTCGGCCGCCCTGATCAGTTCGTAGGTGACCGGCCAGACCCGGCCCTGGCTGTGTTCGGCGATGACCGCCGCCTTTTTTTGACCTTTGTTCACCACAAGGATTTCTCCCGCAAAATGTTAAGGAGCCGGACGGCCTTTTCTCTTGGCGTGCCTTCCAGAAACAGACCGGTCCGGGACTTTTGCGGATAACCCAGGCCCAGGATTTGCTCCCGGCCGGCCGGAGGCTGGAGGGATTCGACGCCCACAGTCTCGAATTCGCGTTTTTTGGCCCGCAGCAGGTTGGACAGTGAGGGGTAGCGCGGCCGGTTGATCCCGCTTTGGATAGCCAGCAAGGCCGGCAGGGTCAGTTCCAGGGCTTCCCGCTCGCCTCCTTCGATCTCACGCTCCACGTACACGGTCGAGCTTTCCGGCCGGACTTCAGCTAGAATCACCGCCGTGGCCCAGGACAGGGCCAGCATTTCGGCCAGCATGGGACCGACCTGGCCGTGGCCTTCGTCTTCGGACATGACCCCGGTCAGAATCAGGTCGCAGGGATGTTCCCGCACATAGGCGGCTATGACGGCCGCCGTGACCAAGGGACTGACGTATCCTTCATTTTCCGCCCTCAGGTGAATGCCCTGGTCCGCGCCCATGCCCACGGCCCTTTCCAAAATCGCCGCGACCCGCTCCGGCCCCACGGTCAAGACCTCCACCCGGGCCCCGGGCGCGGCTTCCTTGATCCTGACCGCCTCTTCCACGGCGAATTCGTCATAGTGATTCAGCCAATACCTGGCCGGACCGTCCGGCCTGATCCAGCGGCCCGATTCATCTATCTTGATGATGGTCTCCCGGTCCAAGACCTGTTTGATGCAGACGAGTATCTTCATATTGGAAGCCAGTTTAGTCGAAGGCGGTTTTGATGGCAACCAAAAAATAGAGCGAACGCTCGCTATATTTTTGTTGACAGGCGGCCTCGCCGGTGACAGACTGCCCTAAACCGACTCCATTCCCTAAGCGGGTAGGCTCCACGGCAGGTTGCTCATGAGCGGCATCTTTATGATCCGGCACGGCCAAGCCTCCTTCGGCCGGCAAAACTACGACCAGCTCTCCGACTTGGGCCGCCGGCAGGCCCAAATCCTCGGCGACTACCTGGCCCGTCTCGGCTTGAATTTCTCCGCCGCCTACTCCGGGACCATGAACCGCCAGCAGGAAACCGCCCAACTGGTTCTGAGCCGCTTCCCGGAGGCCCGGCCGCCCCTGAACATCACCCCGGAACTTGACGAGTACGACTCCTGGACGGTGATGAAAGCCTTCCTGCCGGGCCTGATTGAAGACGATCCCGGACTGGCCGAAGCCCGAGACCGGATGTACGACGATCCCCGGTCTTTTCAAAAAGTCTTCGAACCGGCCATGCTCCGCTGGATTTCCGGCCGGCATGAAGTGCCGGGGCTGGAGACCTGGCGGCGGTTCACCGGCCGGGTGGTCGGCCTGATCGCCGCGATCATACGGGAACAAGGCCCGGGCCGAACCATCGCCGTCTTCACCTCCGGCGGACCCATTTCCGCGGTCATGCAAATGGCTCTGGAAATCTCGGACCAAGTGACCCTGCGTTTGAACTGGGGCATCCGCAACGCCTCGGTCTCCGTCTTCAAATACAACGAGAAACAGGTTTTTCTTTCGTCCTATAACTCGACGGCCCACCTGGAACAGCAGGGGGACCCGGCGTTTTTGACTTATCGTTAACCTCGCACCTCTTAAGGAGAATGGCCATGGAATTCACTGTCTCGGAAAAAATGCAGACCATCCTGGAAATGATGAAAGAGTTTGTCGAAAAGGAACTCTATCCTCTGGAGCCTGAATTCCTCCGGAAAAACTTTTCGGAACTGGAGCCGGTTCTCGAGGAAAAACGCCGGATGGTCAGGCAGATGGAGCTTTGGGCCCCCCTCCATCCCAAGGAGTACGGCGGCATGGGTTTGAGCCTGACCGAATACGCTCTGGTGGCCGAGGCCCTGGGCGGTTCGCCCCTGGGGCTGTACGTCTTCGGCTGCCAGGCCCCGGACGCCGGCAACATCGAGATTCTCCACAAATACGGCACGGAAGAACAAAAGGAAAGGTATTTGCGCCCCCTGATCGCGGGCAAAATCCGGAGCTGTTTTTCCATGACCGAAGTGGAACTGCCCGGCTCCAACCCGACCTGGCTGGCCACCAGCGCGGTCAAGGACGGCGACGATTACGTCATCAACGGCCACAAGTGGTACACCTCCGCCGCCGACGGGTCCGCCTTCGCCATCGTCATGGCCGAAACCAACCCCGAAGCCTCCCAGCACCTGCGGGCCAGCATGATTATCGTTCCCATCGACACGCCGGGCTTCAACGTGGTCCGCAACATCTCGGTCATGGGCCACGTGGGCGACGGCTGGCACAGCCACGCCGAAATCCTCTACCAAAACTGCCGGGTTCCCCAGACCAACCGCCTGGGTCCGGAAGGCCAGGGCTTCGTCCTGGCCCAGGAACGCCTCGGGCCGGGCCGCATCCATCACTGCATGCGCTGGATCGGCATCTGCAACCGCTGCTTCGACCTGATGTGCTCCTACGCCGTCAAGAGGCCCATCGCTCCGGGCGTGAAGATGGCCGAAAGCCCCCTCATCAAGTCCTATATCGCCGACAGCGCCGCCGAAATCCTGGCCGCCCGGCTCATGGTCCTCCACACCGCCTGGACCATCGAAAACCACGGCGTCAAGGCGGCCATGAAGGATATTTCCCTGATCAAATTCTTCGCCGCCGACGTCCTCCAGAAGGTCGTCGACCGGGCCTTGCAGATTCACGGCGGCCTGGGCATGACCGACGATACGCCCATCTCTTATTTTTACCGGGCCGAACGGGCCGCCCGCATTTACGACGGCGTGGACGAAGTTCACAAGATAAGCGTGGCCCGGCGGATACTGCGGGCATACGAAGGCAAAAAAGCCTAAGGAGCCCGGATCGGCCTTTAAAACGCCATGGTCTTTTCCGAATTCACCCGGATGATCCACGTCTCCAAGCAGGACATCTGCCGGGAGATTTACGCCCGGAAGGGCGAAAACAGCAAGATCAAGAAGGAAAAGACCTTTGTCAAAAACCTGGCCCGCATCTTCGACGCCGCCCTGAAAATCAGCAACGAAAAAGGTTTCGCCGCCATGAGCATGCGGGACCTCAGCCGGACCGCCGGCTTGAGCATGGGGGCCCTGTACGCCTATTTTTCCGGCAAGGACGAACTGCTGGAAATGCTTCAGCAGACCGGCCGGACCATCACCATTCGGCTGATGACCGAACAGGCGGCCGGCGAAATCGACCCCCGGGCCAAACTGCGCACCGCGGTCCTGACCCACCTCTTCCTCAGCGAAGCCATGCAGCCCTGGTTCTACTTTTTTTACATGGAAGCCAAAAACATGAACGAGGAAGGCCGGGAAAAAGCCAAGGCCGCCGAACTGGCCACGGAACAAATCTTGGCCGACATCATCCGGGAAGGCCAAGACCTGGGCCTGTTTAACGACCGTAACCCCTTGATGACCGCCGCGGTCATCAAGGCCATGCTCCAGGACTGGTACCTGAAGCGCTGGAAATACGCCGCCCGCCATGTGACCGTGGACCAGTACGGCCGTTTTTTGATAGACTTCATCGAGGCTTTTTGCCTGAAGCCGGATCAAAAATCGCCGCGCCTTGAACAAGGAGTGGAAAGTGGACCTGATTGATCAAGCCGGACCGGTCAGGCCGGGCGAGGAACTGGACCAGGCCGCGGTGGAGGCCTTTGTCAAGGCCAACCTGCCGGACATCGAGGGACCCCTGACCGTCAAGCAGTTCCCCAGCGGCTATTCCAACCTGACCTATCTGCTGGCCGCCGGCAGCCGGGAAATGGTCCTCAGGCGGCCGCCCTTCGGGTACAAGGCCAAGTCCGCCCACGACATGGGCCGCGAATACCGGGTGCTCACCGCCCTGCACCCCATCTTCCCTTACGCCCCCCGCCCTCTGGCCTATACCGAAGACGAGTCCATTCTCGGCTCGCCCTTCTATATCATGGAAAGAATCAAAGGCCTCATCATCCACCGCGACCTGCCGCCCGGACTCTCCCTGACCCCGGACCAGGCCGCCCGGCTCTGCCGAAACATGCTCCAGGTCCAGCTCGAATTCCATAACCTCGATTATCAAAAGGCCGGCTTGGGCGACTTGGGCAAACCCGCGGGTTACGTCCAGCGCCAGGTCCTGGGCACCAACAAACGCTACCGAGCGGCCCGCACTCCCGACGCCCTGGACTGTGAAGAACTGATGGGCTGGCTGGAGGAAAACATGCCGCCGGACACAGAGGCCCCCGGCCTGATCCACAATGACTTCAGCCTGCACAATTTGGTCCTTGACCCCGAAGACCCCTGTCGAATCATCGGGGTTTTGGACTGGGAGCTGACCACGGTCGGCGACCCCTTGATGGACCTGGGCCTGTCCATGTCCTATTGGGTCCAGGCCGACGATCCGCCGGAAATGCAGTCCTTCCGCAACGCCCCGACCAACCTGCCGGGCATGCTGACCAGACGCCAAATGCTCGATCTCTACCAGGAAAAATCCGGCCGCCGGATCGGCGACTTTGTTTTTTATTACTGCTTCGGCCTTTTTCGCATGGCCGTGGTGGTTCAACAGATGTATTATCGCTATTACCACGGCCAGACCAGGGACCAGCGCTTCAAACAGATGCCCCAATGGGTCCAGGCCCTGGAAGAAACGGCCCGGCGGGCCATTCGGTCGGGTAAAATATAATTGGTCCGGCGGCCGAAATTCAGTTCGATTACCACAGCGGAGGCATGAAACATGGTCCAAATAGATCAAGCCAAGGAGACCAGACCAGGAGAAGAACTGGACCGGGCCAAAGTCGAGGCCTTTGTCAAGGACCATTTCCCCGGCCTGCAAGGCCCGCTGACCATCAAGCAGTTCCCCAGCGGACACTCCAACCTGACCTACCTGCTGCTCATCGACGGCCGGGAAATAGTCCTGCGCCGGCCGCCCTTCGGCACCAAGGCCAAGACCGCCCACGACATGGGCCGGGAATACCGCTTCCTCAAGGCCGTCAAACCGGTCTACCCTTACGTGCCCGAAGTTTACGTCTACACCGAGGACGAATCCGTCATCGGCTGTCCCTTTTATCTTATGGAAAGGTTGCGGGGCGTGGTCCTGCGCCGGGAACTACCGCCGGGACTGACCTACACCATCGACCAGGCCCGCAGTTTGTGCCGCCGCCTGATCGAGGTCCATCAGGAACTCCACGCCGTCGACTATAAAAAAATCGGCTTGGAAAACTTCGGCAAGCCGCAAGGGTACGTCAGACGCCAGGTCGAGGGCTGGAGCAAACGCTACCGGGCGGCCCGCACCCCCGACGCCCCGGATTACGAAGAAGTCATGGCCTGGCTCCCCGAAAAAATGCCCGGCGACACCGACCGCCCCGGCCTGATCCACAACGACTACCGGTTGGATAACGCCATGGTCGACCCCCAGGACCCGGTCAAGATCATCGGGGTCCTGGACTGGGAAATGGCCACCCTGGGCGACCCGGTCATGGACCTGGGCAACTCCCTGGCCTACTGGGTCGACCCGGACGACCCGCCCGAAATGCAGGCCATCAATTTCATGCCGCCCGAGATCAAAAAAGGGGCCCCGACCCGGGCCGAAGTGGTCAAAATCTACGAAGAACTGTCCGGCCGGTCCATCGACCACCTGGATTTCTATTACTGTTTCGGCCTCTTCCGCCTGGCGGTCATTGCCCAGCAAATCTATTACCGTTTCTACCACGGCCAGACCCAGGACCAGCGCTTCAAGGGTTTGGGCTTGGCCGTCCATATCCTGGAAAAGGCCTGCCGCCGGATCATCAAAAGATGATGCCGCCAACCCGGACGGTTAGGCCTTCCTGAACCGCACCCACCAGACCATCAGCAGGGTCTGGAGGCCGCTTAAGGCGGCGAAATACCAGGCCCACAAGGGCCAGCCCCGCCAGACCGGACCGACCTGGCCCCAACGCCAAAAATCGTGACCGGCCGCGAAGATCAAGGCGAAACCCGCCAGGAACCAGACCTGACCCGGGGACAGCCGCGGACGGTCAAACGAACCGGCGGCCAGGCTGACCGCCAGATAGGCCAGCACCGACCCGGCTATGACCGGAACCGCCGGCAAAAACCCGCCGTCGGGCAATAGACCCAAAGCGTAAGCAATCACCAGGATCTCGCCCGTAATAATGGAGGCCAGACCCGCGGCCGGACGGGGGTTCTTTAAATAAAGTCCGAAAAAAACCGTGGGAAAAAGAACGGCCAGACCGGTGAAGGCCTGGGTGGCGATCTGAAGGATCGTGGCCGGGGGGTTTACGGCCAAGGCCAGGCCGGCCAGGGCCAGACCGACCACGAACATCCGGCCGACCACGGCCGACTGGGACGGCTTTCCGGACAGAAACGGGTAAAGGTCTCGGGAAAATATGGAGGACAGGGTCAAAAGCTGGGAATCCATGGTCGACATCAAAGCGGCCAGGCCGGTGGTCAGGATGAGCGTCCCCATCAGGTCCCCCTGCAATTGACTCATCATCAGCGGCACGATGTTATCGGCCTCTTGACCGGTCAGCCCCGGAAAATGGAGCCGGCCGATCAAGCCCAGACCCACCGGCAGAAAAAAGACCAGGGTGCAGACGGCCGGATAAAAAAGCATGGTCCGGGACAGGGCCTTTTCACTGCCTGCGCTGTAAAAACGCTGAAACAACTGGGGGAACATCGGGTCGCAAAAAAACCACAGCATCATATAGCTGAACCAGATTTCCGGCCCGAACCGCCCTTGGCCCCCCGGCCGGGCCAACAACTCGGGATGTTCCGCCAAAAGCCGCCGCCCCGTCTCGGCCAATCCGCCCTGATGCCCGGCGGCCATGACCAAGGCCAAAACCATCAGGACCGCCATGAGCAGGCCTTGAAAAACGTCGGTCCAGGCCACGGCCCGCAGACCGCCGCGCAGAGTGTAGGTAAGGATGACCGCCGTGATCAGGGACGCCCCCAGCCACTGAGGCCAGCCGAAAAGCCGGCCCAGGACGTACCCGCCGGCCAGGGGCTGGAGGGCTAGGTAAGGCACGGTGAAAACCACCATGACCATGGCGAACAAGGCGGTCAAACCTCGATGGCCGTAAATTTTTTGGATCAGCTCCGGCGGAGTCACCAGCCCAAAAGTCCGCCCGGCCTGCCAGATTTTACGCCCCACCAGCCAGAAGCTCAGGGCCATGAAGCCGGTCCCGAAACCCATGATCGGGAAAAAAGCCAAACCGTCCCGATAGCCCGCCCCCGAAGCCCCGAATACGGTGAAGGCGCTGAAATTCGTGGCCGCCATGGTCCCTAAAAGCACAAAAGACGACAACCCCCGTCCGGCCAGAAAATATTCGCTGGGCGAATCCTTCAGCCGGCTGCGGGCCAGAAAACCCAAAACCACGACCAGAACGAAGTAAGATGCGATGACGCATGCCTTGGTGACCATAAATACCGCCTCCAAAAAAAATCGGCCATCCCTGCGAATCGGGATGGCCGTCGGCCTGAACATAATCCGCGGCTAATTCCTTACCCTATTTTTCGGCTTAAAACAAGACCGTAAATTCATAAAAAAAGCGGCTCATCAAAAATTTGCGTCCCTGTTTCATCTCGGGGCGTCGACCGGATCGGCGGCTCATCAAGGCTTGTCCCCGCCGCCAGGCGGACAAGAGGCCCAATCGGGGGATTCGACCTGGAGCCCTACGGACCTTCCCGATTAGACCCCTCATGCCAATCCTCTTGTCCCTTCGGGACCCGGACGTTGTCCGGGCCACCCAGACGAATCCCCCTCGTTCCCAGGTTCTGCCTGGGAACGCCTTGTCTTCCCGGCTCCGCCGCACTTTTATCCGGCTCCCCAGCCTGGTGCCCCACAGCTCTGCTGTGGGACAGTTGTTGAGGGCAACAGTCCAGCGTATCAGCGTATAGCAGAGTCCCGGGACGCCAGGTTGGTGATCCTCCGCCCTCATCAGTGATCCAAAATTATAGTTTCGCCGAGATTGATTCTAAATCTGCCGAAATATAAGCTCGTTTCCTGAAGGGCCGCGGTCACTTCTTCAAAATTCACCCCCATTTTTTCCGCGTTGTCCGTGGTGACCTTTTCAACCGCCTCCTCGAAGGGGCGGCCGGTAAAGGGGCTTTTTTGTCCGGTCAGGTCTTTGAAATCCGCATCGGCTGAAGCGGCGAAGGACTTGCCGCCCAGGCATTTCCTGATGTAAAACGCTTCCATGTCTCCCCCAAAGTTCCTTTTGAATATAATCGGTTCTCAGCCGTCATTCAAGCGATTCCTCAGCCGGAAGACGACCCGGCTGATCGACCCGACCTTGATCTTTAAGCCAAGCTGGGGTATTTAAGCAATTCATGAATATTCTTTTAACCAACGACGACGGCATTCTGGCCCCGGGCCTCCTGGCCCTTCATGAACGTCTGATTCAGGACCACCAGGTTCAAGTAGTAGCCCCGGAAATGGAGCAGAGCGCGGTCGGCCACGCCATCACCCTGGTCGACCCGATCCGCATCAAGCCAATCAGCCGAAACGGCCGTTTTTTCGGTTACGCCGTGAGCGGCACCCCGGCCGATTGCGTCAAGCTGGCCGTGACCGAATTGCTGGCGGTCAAGCCGGATTTGATCCTGTCCGGGATCAACCTGGGGGCTAATGTCGGCCTCAATCTTTTATATTCGGGCACGGTCTCGGCGGCCACCGAAGCGGCCATCCTGGGGCTGCCCGCTCTGGCCGTTTCCTTGAACACTTTTTTCAACCCCGATTTCACTCCGGCCGCTGAATTCGCCGCACGGGCCGCGGTTCTTTGGCCCGAACTCGGACTTCCCCCCGGCGTCTCCCTCAACGTCAACATCCCGGCTTTGCCGCGGGAAAAAATCAAAGGCGCGGTCTGGACCAGACAATGTCTGACCCCTTTCCCCGAAACCTTCACCCGCAGGATCGACCCTCGCGGCAACGTCTATTACTGGCGGGGCGAAGACAAAAAACCCGAGCACGTCAACGGTCTGTCCGATTATACCCACTTGGCCCAGGGCTATATCACTATTACCCCGATCAAACCGGACCTGACCGATCATCTCGAACTCTCCCGGCTCAAAAATCACAATATAATACTGTAAAAAACAAAATACAGCCCACATCTTGTATCGTCGTTTGACTACATTTATGGAGAATTTTTCTCCTTGGCCTGGAGCGGAATTCCCCATTCGGCCTGAGCCTTATAAGGGACAAGGATACAATCTCAAGGCGTTTTATAACCCCGTTGCCGTCAAATCGGATCGTTTCGGTGAAAAAACAGGGGAAATAGGGTTTATCGGCTGGAAAATCGCCCTTTATATGATGAATCCAGGAAAGTGGCATCTTTTTTGCTTAGTGTTTCAAGGTGAGACATTTAGGAGGTGAGAAAATGCCCCTATATTTCTATAAATGCCGGGCCTGCGACCTGAATGAAGAAAGGGTGGCCGGCATCGACGACCGAACTTTGGTCTGCACCGAATGCGGCGAGGTCATGGACCGTCAAATCAGCGACCAGGAAGCCTGGGAATTCTACTGGAGCGGCCCGGCGGTGGATGAAACCGCGCGGACCAGCTAAAAACCGTTCGGGAGACTGGACCGCCCTTATTACGGTTTTTTCATTTTTTCCTCGCCGGCGGTCTTTCGGTCGGGAGGAAATAATGGCGGGGTTTTAAAATCGAGGTCTACCCGTGAGGACGGACCGTGTCCCCCCAAAGCCCCGCCCTTTCCGCCGAACGTGGGTCAGCAAAACAGAGGTGATTTTCCCTTTAGCGGATTAGATTGAACCGGTTGACCTCAGACTGAAAAAGGAAGGCGTTGGCCTCCTTTTTTTATTGCCCTTTTCCGCTAAGAGATAAAAAACTATACCCCCGCCGCGTATTCTTGTTATATTAACTCGAAAGTATCTGAAACTCGGTAAAGGACTTGAGCCGGAGAGGCCGGGGTCGTGAGTTGTTTTTGTTCCCTGTAGTGACACTCACTAACCATCTTCAAACGGGCAGTCGCCACGGGTCACTCCGGCCGGGGCCAAAGGAAGAATCGCAGGACGGTTATCATGACCAATATCAATAAAACAGACCAAGCCTGGCCGCCGGACGCGGCCACGGTCATCCTGACCAGGGAAACGGACCAAGGCCCTTTTGAAGTCTTTCTCATGCGGCGTCACCGCAACCAGGCCTTCATGGGCAGCGCCTTTGTTTTTCCCGGAGGCCAGCTCGATCCGACCGATTGCGATCCGAAGCTGGCCGCCTTGGCCCTGGGCCTGACCCCCGAAGAAGCCCGACAAAAACTTAACGAACCCAAGCTCCCGCCGGAAAAAGCCCTGGGCCTCTTTTTCGCGGCCGTCCGGGAGACCTTCGAGGAAGCCGGCGTGTTGCTGGCCGCACCCAATGGGGATGATCACAGCTCTTTCCAATACGTGGGCGGCGAGGACCGCTTCGAGGCCTATCGGCTCAAGCTGTACCGCCGGGAACTTTCCCTCAGGGACTTGGCCGAGAAAGAAGGCCTGAGCTACCGGCTCGACCTGCTGACGCCTTACGCCCATTGGATTACGCCCCAGATTGAGAGCAAGAGGTTCGACACCCGGTTTTTCCTGGCCCGGATGCCTAGGCGGCAGGTCCCTCTGCACGACGCCGTCGAGATGACCGAATCCTTGTGGCTCACCCCGGCTCAGGCCCTGGCCCGCCAGGCCGACGGCCACTTGTTGCTCATGCCCCCGACTTTGAAGACCATGGAGGAACTGGCCCGGTTCGCCTCGGCCGATGAACTTCTGGCCGCGGCCCGGTCCAAAGAGATACGGCCCATTCTGCCCCAGGTCTACCAGGACGGCGACGCCTTCGGGATCATTCTGCCCCATGATCCCGAATACTCCATCGCCGAGTACAAGCAGCCGGTCCGGCCCGGTGAGGCCAGCCGTATTCTAAATGTCGGCGGCCGCTGGCGGACCGTGACCGTCTAGTCAGTCAAGCCCGGAATATCCAATGGGTGGACGAATGATTGATGAGCAGACATTAAAGCAGGTGGTGGACCGCCTCGTGGCCGCAGCCAAACCCTCACGAGTGATCCTTTTCGGCTCCTGCGGCCGAAAAGACGCCGACCAAGGTTCCGATCTGGACATCATGGTGATTAAACCGGAGGTCGCCGACAAGGGTGCGGAGATGGTGCGCCTCCATGAAATCGTGGGCGATGTGGGGACCGGCGTGGATGTTCTGGTATACTCGGATGAAGAGTTTGAAAGGCGAAGCATGGTGCCGGGGACTGTGCTGTACTGGGCCAGAAAGGAGGGGAGGCCGCTATATGAAGCCGAACCTTGAAGAGGCTCTTCTCTCATTGAGGCTGGCGGACCGGGACATAAAGGCCTTCGAAGTCTTGAGCAACGACCCGGAAGTCCATTTGTCAGTAGCCTGCTTTCATGCCCAGCAAGCCGTGGAGAAGTCTTTGAAGGCGGCGCTTTTTGCCCATGAGATCGAGTTCGGCCGAACTCATGATCTGGTTAAACTGACGAATTTGCTCCGTAGCCGGGACCTTGATGTGCCTGTCTCAGACAGCGGTCTTCGCAGGTTAAACTCTTTTGCTGTCATCTTCCGCTATGATGACACGGAAATTGAGACCATTACGCGGGAAAAGGCAGCCGAACTTGTCGCCGTCACCCGGGCCTGGGCGGAAAAGATGGTGGAAGCAGCAAGAGAGCTTGAAGAACAGAATGCTCCCAATGACCATTAATCGGCTGATCATCAACTTCCCCGGCGAGGAGCCATCGAGCCACCGGCATTATAATTACGAAGAGCAAAAAACTGGACCGGGACATCTTTCGCCGGTAATAATCACTGTCGGCAATAGAAACAGGCGGTGACGCGAGTCAACCATAGGGTATTCACAGGCAAAATAACTTGATTTAACCGTTTCGAATAAACTCAAGGAGTCAAGCCATGGTTGAAGAAATACGGCCCAATTTTTTCCGGATCGAAATCCCTCTGCCGGACACCCCGCTCAAGTACCTCAATTCTTACGTGATCAAAGGCCCGGACCGCAACCTGATCGTGGACACCGGCCTGAATCGCAAGGAATGTTTCACGGCTATGGAGGCGGGCTTGGCGGAACTCGAAGTGGACCTGGACCAGACCGACCTTTTTATCACTCACCTTCACGCCGATCATTTCGGTTTGGTGGCCAAACTGATCCGTCCGGGTCGGAAGACTTACTTCAACCGGCCGGATTCGGAAATCGTCGAGTCCTGGGGCGGCTGGGAGCCGATGCTGGTCTACGGCGGGCTGAACGGATTCCCGGCCGACCAGCTGCGGGCGGCCCTGGACAGCCATCCCGGCCGCAAATTCAGTTCCGACTGGGTCCCTCAGCTCAGCGTCCTGGACGATAACGACGTCATCACCGTGGGCGATTATTCTTTCCGCTGCATCGCCACGCCGGGTCACAGCCGGGGCCACACCTGCCTTTATGAAGCTTCTGAAAAGATACTTTTGGCCGGGGACCATATCCTGATCGACATCACCCCCAACATCCAGTGCTGGTCGGATAAGGAAAATCCCTTGAAGAATTATCTGGCCAGCCTGGACAAGGTCGCCCGGCTGGAAATCGACCTGGTCTTGCCCGGCCACCGGAGTCTGATCCACGACTGCCGGGCCAGGGTGGCCGAACTGAAAGAACATCACTATCGCCGGGCCGAGGAGATTTTGACGATTTTACAAAACAACGGTCCGATGAACGCCTATCAGACCGCCTCCAAGATGACCTGGGACATCGAATGCGAGTCCTGGGACCAGTTCCCCCTGGCCCAGAAATGGTTCGCCACGGGCGAAGCCATCTCCCATTTGCGTTATTTGGAAGAAGAAGGAAAGATCAGGCGGCAAAAGGCCGATGATATTGTGACCTTCGTTCTTACCGAACGGTAGTTTCTATCCGGCCGCCGCCCCGGAGGGATTTTTTTCCTTCCCCCCCCCGGCCGGGGTGGCGCCCTCCCGAGCACCTCGCTCAAAAGCTCAACTGTCCGGGAAGATCCTAACTAATACAGGTTAAACCCTATTTGCTTCAAACTTCCCAGGAGCGGCCGTTTTTCATGCCAAGAAATCGTATTTGAAGCCGGGGCAGGGCATGAATGAATTTGCGTTTCTCCATGTTAATGCCGGGTACCCCACAGCTCTGCTGTGGGAGAGTTCGCCCTAGGCCCCAAAATTCGGGCGAACACAGAGATTCGCCCTTACAAGCCTGGCTTTGTCCGGCTCCCAAGCAGAGTCTGAGCGCGGGAAGGCAAATTTATTCCCCGGCGAAGTCTCGGCGGAAAGCCGCTTGCCTTGACAATCAGTCCACCGATGCTTACTTAAAGTTTGAGATGAATGTGGAAAAAACGGCCTGTTCTTTTTTACGATACTTGGAGGAAATATTTAGAAAAGAACAAATATCACGACCGGCGGTCTAATTTAATGGCCAAGATTTCACCCTTGGGCCTTAAGAAACAAGCTCGGCGGCCGGTCGACAGCCAAAGGCCGAAAAATACTTAGTTCAAGGAGTTTCCTGAAATGGTCACTTTGATAAATAATGATCCCAAAAAGAACCACGATGATATCATCGAAACTATCCCCCAGGAACTGCCTATTTTGCCGTTGCGCAATACTGTGGCTTTTCCCTTTTCGATTCTGCCTTTGGCCATAGGCATTCCCCGTTCGATCAAGCTGATCGAGGAGGCTTTGCAAGGCAATCGGCTGGTCGGCCTGGTGGCCATGAAGGACGGTTCCATCGAGGAGCCTCAACCCGGTCAGCTTTACGAAATCGGGACGGTGGCCGCCATCAACCGGGTGGTTCAGGCCCCGAACAACAACCTGCATGCGGTGGTCCAGGGGATTGAACGTTTTAAAATAGACCGTTGGACGGGTACCGAGCCTTACCTGAAGGCCCATATCGTCCTGGCCCCGGATAAGGTCGAGCCGGGCCTGGAGTTGGATGCCCTGGTTCAGAGCCTGCGCGAGCTGGCCAAGGAAGTCGTGGCCCTGTCGCCCAATTTACCGGATGAAGTCGGGAATTTTTTGGACCAGGTCGATGACCCTCGCTATTTGGCCTATTTGATTGCGGCCAACGCCGGTTTGGAGCCGGCGGAAGGCCAGAAAATCCTGGAAGCCGATTACCTCAAGGACAAGCTCCATCACTTGATCGCCCACCTGACCCGGCAGAAGGAGCTGCTGACCTTGGGCCAAAAGATCAAGTCCGAAGCCCGGGAAGAGATGGACAAGGCCCAGAAGGAGTACTTTCTGCGGCAGCAGCTCAAGGCCATTCAGAAAGAACTGGGCGAAACCGACGAGAGCCAGTCCGTAATCGCTGAATATACGGAAAAAATTGAAAAGGCTGGTTTGCCCGAGGAAGCCGAAAAGGAGGCCCGCCGTGAGCTGAAACGTCTCGAGGGCATGCCGCCCCATTCGGCCGAATATACGGTGATCAAGACTTACCTCGACTGGCTGGTCGAACTGCCTTGGAACATCTTGAGTGAAGACCAATTGGACATCAATCACGCCCGGGAGGTTCTTGATGCGGACCACTACGACTTGGAAGAGGTCAAGGACCGGCTGATTGAATACCTGGCGGTGCGCAAACTGGTTCGGGACCGCGGTCTGGCCAAAGAGTCGCTTCAGTCATCCAATGACAACGGGATGGGCGTGATCCTCTGCTTGGTCGGTCCTCCCGGTGTGGGCAAAACCAGCCTGGGGCAGAGTATCGCCCGGGCCTTGGGCCGCAAGTTCACCCGGATGAGTCTGGGCGGAATGAGAGACGAGGCTGAAATCCGGGGGCACCGGCGGACTTATATCGGAGCCATGCCGGGTCGGATCATCCAGGGCCTTAAGCGGGCCGGGACCCGGAATCCGGTCTTTATGCTGGACGAAGTGGACAAGATCGGGAGCGACTGGCGGGGCGACCCGAGCAGCGCCCTTTTGGAAGTGCTGGACCCGGCTCAGAACCAGGCCTTCCGCGACCATTACCTGGACGTGGATTTCGATCTGAGCGACGTCATCTTCATCACCACGGCCAACCAGCTCGAGACCATCCCCCCGGCCTTGCGAGACCGGATGGAGGTCATTCAACTGGACGGATACACTGAATATGAAAAGATTCGCATCGCCCAGCAGCATCTGGCGCCCCGTCAATTGAAGTTGAACGGGCTTAGAAAGGAAGAAATCTTTTTTGCCGAAGAAGCCCTGCGCAAGATCATTCAGGACTACACCCGGGAAGCCGGAGTGCGGAATCTGGAGCGACAGATCGGGTCCATTTGCCGGAAAGCCGTGGTGCGGATCGCCGCACATGAAGCCGAACGTATCGAAGTCACCCCGGAACTGGTCCGGGAATACCTGAAGAAGGAAAAGTTCGAATCCGAATCCTCGGAGCGGATAGAAGTCCCCGGCATCGCCACCGGGCTGGCCGTGACCGCTGTGGGCGGCGATATCCTTTTCATCGAAGTGACGCGGATGAAAGGCAAAGGAGAGCTCAGGCTGACCGGTCAACTGGGCGACGTCATGCGGGAAAGCGCTCAGATCGCTTACAGCTACGTCAGGTCCAAGGCGGAACAGCTGGGCATTTCACCGGATGAATTCGAACATATGGACGTTCACATTCATGTGCCGGCCGGGGCCATACCCAAGGACGGACCCTCCGCCGGCTTGGCCATGGTCATGGCCATGGCCAGTCTCTTCAGCGGACATCCGGTCCGGGGCGACGTGGGGATGACCGGAGAAGTGACCCTCAGAGGTCGGGTCCTCCCGGTGGGCGGTATCAAGATGAAGGTTTTGGCCGCTCATCGAGCCGGTCTGACTACGGTCGTTCTGCCCAAGCACAACGAGAAGGACCTGGATGAACTGCCGGAGGACGTTTTAAAGACTATCAAGTTCATTCCGGTGGAACGGATCGAAGAAGCCGTTGGTGTGGCCCTGCGGGATATGCCGGAAGAAGAATGCCTGCCCCAAGTCAATCTCGAAAGTCGACGGACCGATTTCCCCCACCAGCGTTTGAACTAGTGGGGTGGTCTGCTCGGGGTAGGCTTCGCTCTTCATAAAAATTTACAGTTCAGGCGGTTTTATCTTGGCCGGGGGTCGGGCCAAGCGACCGCTGATGATGATAAACCGGTGTATGGCTGTCAGGTTGGCCCCCACGGCCAGAGCAGCTACGGCCAGCAGCAAGACCAGGCCCGGAGCCAGGGGGTCGAACAGACTGCCAGCCACGATGAGGACAAGACGTCCTTCCCGGGTGAAGACCCCGCCCTGGAAGGAAACGTCCAGACCTTCGCCCCTGGCCCGGGTGTAGCTGACCATAAAAGAGCCGACCAGTGCGGCCCAGACGCTTAAAGCGCCCCAAGGGGCGTAAGCCGGGAAACGGCTGAGATAGGCCCAGATTCCGATAAGCAGAAATGATTCGCCGTACCGGTCCAGGACTGAATCCAGAAAAGCGCCCTGGGGCCCCGCTGTGCCCAGGGACCGGGCCATCAGTCCGTCCAGGGCGTCGCACAGACCGCCGATCAGGGCCAGGCACCCGGCCAGCACCGGGGAAAGAAGATAAGACAGTCCGGCTAGAGCACTTAAGCCCAGGCCGGTGAAGGTTAAGCCGGCCGGAGTTACGCCTTTTCTTTGGAGAAACGGCAGGACATACCGTTCCCCGGTCCGGTAGAGAACGCGAACCGGGGCCCAGTCGCGGCGCACGTCAGGTTCCCCGATGGAGGGCCGCGGGTTTGGTGACATCTAGGCCCAGGGGCTGAGCGAATTGCCTGAGCATTTCCTTAGCCCGACTGTCGTCATATTGGACGACCGGAGACTTGAACAAGTAGGCCGAGGCTTCGATGATCGGCCCGGCCAGTCCCCGGTCCAAGGCCACCTTGGCCGCCCGGATGGCGTCCATAATCACTCCGGCCGAGTTGGGCGAGTCTTCGACCGAGAGACGGACCTCCAGGTTCATCGGCACGCCCCCGAAATGTTCGGCTTCGATGCGCAGGAAGCAGACCTTGTTGTCGTTCAGCCAGGGGACGAAGTCGCTGGGGCCGATATAGACGTTGCGCGGGTTGAGAGCGTGGCCGTCAAGCTGACTGGTCACCGACTGGGTCTTGCTGATTTTTTTACTTTTGACCCGCTGTCGGTCGAGCATATTGAAAAAATCGGTGTTGCCTCCCACGTTGAGCTGATAAGTCCGCTTGATCGGCATGCCCCGGTCTTCAAAGAGTTTGGTCAGGACCCGGTGGATAATAGTGGCCCCGATTTGGGACTTGATGTCGTCTCCCAAGATCGGCAGGCCGGCTCGGGTGAATTTTTCCCCGTAAATCTTCGAGGCGAAAACCGGAATGGCGTTGACGAAGGCGCATCCGGCCTCCAGGGCGCAATCGGCGTAAAACTGGGTATTATTTTCGCTACCCACCGGCAGATAATTGACCAGGACTTCCACCCCGGTTTCTCTGAGATGTTTCACGACAGCCGTCCGGGCCTCTTCCGGACTCGAATATAGATTAGGCTTGGGCTTGAAGCCGATATCCTCGTCTTCGATGTCCAAATCAGGAAAACTGTCGATCACATAGCCCATCTGGACCGGGCAATTGAGGAAGGGGATGTCTTTCATGAATACGGTGGTGCAATTGGGTTTGGCGAAAACGGCCTGGGAAAGGTCCAGACCGACTTTACGCTCGTCCGCGTCGAAAGCCCCTACAAACTCGATATCCGAAGCAAAATAACCTCCGAAGTTCTGGGTGATCAGGCCGGGAACCACCGCCTGGGGATCGTTATAAAAAAACCGCCCCTGAACCAGGGCGCTGGCGCAGTTGCCAATACCAATCAGCCCCACTCGTATCTGAGCCATATGTTCGACCTCCTTGGTTCAGGCTGAAATGACATCCCGATGAACAAAATCGATCGCTGGTGCGGGAACCTTTTTCTCTCCAAAAAGTAAATCCGTCATCTGCATCCAAATGCTCAAACTCAAGAGCGTCAAGCCGCACAGAAAAATGAAGAAGCTGCCGGTCAACTCCCGGAAAATGCCGGGAAAATTTGCTCGTTGCGGCCGTTGGCCCGCGGCATACAAAGGCTTCGGGTCACCCGCCTTCTGAATACCTTTAATACAAAGAATCTTTCGAAGGCAAGCCTGAAATGAACAATTTCGGCGGATAAACCACGGGGGGAAGGCCGAATTGACCCCCTGGCCGGCCGAAAAAAAAGAGTCGAATTTTGCGTCCGCCGGGAAAGAACAATCTTCAAATTTCTCCTTGTTCCATTTTCTCTTCCCCGCCGATGGACGCCGAGCGGTGGTTTTAGCCCGGACTGGACGAACTCCGACCCCAGGCGGCCACGGCCGCCAGGATTGTTTCTAGCCGATAAAAACGGCGGAAACACCGGTGAATCTGGAAAGGGGTCTAAACTGTCTAGAATTGAACCTTGGAGCATCCGCACTGGTCATCCCGTTAGCTGCTTCAGGCCTAACTTCTATAAACATAAGACCTCGATAGGCACATTCAATTCCCATAGCTAATTTCAATGTTACATGTTGGCCCTGATTATTGTCAAGTCTCTAACCCCGCAAAATTGTGGTGTAAAATCGCTTAAGCTCCGCCGACCCCGCCCCGTCTTCCCCACGGGGCCTTATTCAGTCCGAGGATCAGGACCGGCTTGCGGGTCGAGCTTCTTGCCAATAAGGGTGAGTCAGGTCTTCAAAGATGGTCATGGCCGCGGCCGCTCCGGCCCCGGCCGCCACCACGATCTGTTTATACCCGCCTTCCACGTCGCCGGCGCTGTAAACGCCCGGGATATTGGTCCGGTGCCGGCCGTCATGTTGGATGTACCCCTCCGGCGTCAGGTCCAGACCAATTTTCTTGGCCAGCTCGACTTCCGGGGTGTAACCTATGGACACGAAGACGCCGTCCACGGGCAAGGTTTCGGTTTTCTTGGTCTGGTGGTTATAAAGCTCGATTTCGGTGACTTTTTCCCGGCCCCGGATTTCTTTGACTTCGGTGTTCCAAAGGACCGGTATTTTTTTATCGAAGAGGTCCTGGACCAAGTGCTCCTGGGCCCGTAGGGCCTCCCGGCGATGGATCAGGGTGACCTGGGCTCCCAGGTGGTATAGGTGCAGGGCTTCGGTGACCGCACTGTTGCCGCCGCCGACCATGGCCACCTTCTTTCCTTTGAAGAGAGGCCCGTCGCAGGTGCTGCAGTAGCTGACCCCGCGGCCGGCCAGCCGGTCCTCGCCGGGCGCTCCCAGCTTCTTGTGGGCGGCTCCGGTGGCCAGGAGCACGGCTCGGGCCGAAAAACGCCGGAGAGAAGTGAGCAGTTCTATAGGTCGCCCCAACTTTATGTCCATAACCGGTTCGCGGGGGAAGATTTTGACGTACTGAAGGGCGTGGGCGGCCATGATGTCCACCAAGTCCTTGCCCGCGATGCGCTTGACCCCGGGGTAGTTTTCTACGACGGGCGTGAGGGCCACTTGGCCGCCTAGGTTGGCCCGTTCGACGATCACGGTCTTGAGGCCGCTCCGGGCGGCGTAAATGCCGGCGGTCAGCCCGGCCGGTCCGCCGCCGATGATGACTAAGTCGGCTTCGACCCTGGGGGCGTCGCTGGCCGGGATGAAGTAGGCCTGTTCTTCCATTTGCTCGAGGGAAGAAACGAAAAGCTCCTGAGGCTGAGCCCCTCTGGCGATCAAGACTTCACCGGCCCAGGTCTGGGGCACGCTGAAGGCCTGATAACGTTCGGCCAGGTCGGCGTTGTAATTGGTGTCGACGATCTCGACGGAAACCAGTCCGGGCTTCTCGATGGCCGCTTTGACCGCGTTGACCGCCTGCTGCGGGCAATAGGGACAGCTCGGGCTGACAAAGACCCGGACCTGCCTGGGTTCGTTGATCCTGGCCATGACCTTGCGGGCCTGATCGTTGAGCTGACTCCGACCCAGGCCGATCAGGATCAGCGTTTCGATCAACGTCCGGCCTTCTTCACCCAGCGGGAGGCCCAGATATTTGATCGAGTATTGTTCCGGGGCGAAAACCAGAGTCGGCGACCGGTCTATCCCCCATTTTGGGGCCTGCTGGTGGCCCAGGTCATACTCCTTGAATTTTATCTTATCGGAAACCAATTGAAGGGCGGCCATCAGGTTTCGACCGGTTTGAATCTCCTCCTGGTCCTCCCCTTTTCGGCTGAAAAGATAGACCGGGATGTCGTTCGGCAGGGGCCGGAAAACCTCTTTGAGTTGCTCCTGGACGTCTTTGGGCAAAAAATTCTCGGCTGCGGCGGCATCTGATGGAGATTTCTTCATAAAAGCCTCCTTCCCTCCCAACTCGGCCGGTCATCCGGTCCTTGGTCCGGCCGGAACGGTGTTGCGTTTTTTTAATTATACCAATTTGTTCTTCAAGGGCCAATCAGAAAGGTTTAACCGCCGCCAATGTCGACAGGAACGACAGAATCTTGTCGCGGGGTTTCTGCTCCGGCCCAAATCAGGCTCCGGGCCGCTCTCCGTCGCCGTCTTTGGTATCAATGATTTAGTGGGCTGGCTCCCAAACTGGTGGAGCTTGGGCCTGCGGTCAAAAATGTTGGGCCGGGATCGGCGGGTCAGGTCCGTAAATGGGCCGCGCAGAGGCGATTAACCAGATTGCGCCGCTCGGGCAAGGAAAGGGAAAAGTAGAAGGGGGATAGGACCAGGCTTTTAAGGACCAGTCGCTTGATCTCGACCGAGCGGGAAGCAGGGCACGGAGAACGGCCGATTTCCTGAAAAGAATTTCTGCTCATGCCTGAGGCCTACTCAAGATTCATGCCAGCATCATCCAAGAAATGGTTTCAAGGAAAATATAGAGCGGTTACGCGCCGTCTGCTGAACCAGCCGTTCAAAGCCAAGGATTCTTGGCAATAAAAACGGTCGGACCTCGTTCGATTTTGTAGACAGTGTCGCCGAAACCGGAAAAATTTGGAGTCAGAAGGAATTGCCGGTCAGGCAAAGATAACCTAGAAAATTCACGGTAAAGAAAGGGGCTTGGAGTTTGGGGAAAAGACGGGCTCGTGGCCGGACCCCAGGCTTGTTTGGCCGGAATCACCCCGGTTGGGATGTTTCAAGTCCCCAGACGGATCGGCATTGTTTTTGCTTATCATCGCAAAGGGTTCTTGGGCGTTCGTGCCCGGGGCGACCAGCGCCCCCTCAAGTAAGAAACAATAGAATCAGGGCGGTGAGGCTGGCGTTTCTCCACGGCGCTTAAGGAACCCTGATTACTTTTTCCGGTCCGCTTAAACTTTCAATTTTCTTCAAGAATTGGGGCAAAGACCACCCTTTGTTGTCCTCAAGCCCCAATGCTCCAAAGGAACGCCGTTGAAAAAGAAGCCTCTTTTTTTGATTGACGCCTTCTTGAATTTTTCATAGGATTACCCCTAATTAAGAATTTTTCGGCGAATAACTAGAAAAGGGCTGCGGCCCGTGAGGAGGAATCCCGATGAAAGTAAGAAATTGGATGACGCCGGATCCGATCACCGTTGCTTCGGACACCCTGATCATCGACGCCCAGAAGATAATGAAAGACCATCGGATTCGCCGCCTGCCCGTGGTGGACCGGGGCAAACTGGTGGGCATCGTCACTTACCGGAATATTATCGAAGCCTCCCCCTCGGCGGCGACGTCTTTGAGCATCCATGAACTGAATTATTTGCTGCTCAAGCTGAAAGTCAAAGACGTAATGCAAAAGAACCCGATCACGGTGTCACCGGAGGATTCGGTCATTGACGTCATTCTCCTGGGGGCCAACAAAGGAATCGGCGGATTCCCGGTGGTGGAGAACGGCAAGCTGGTGGGCATCGTCACGGAGACGGAGATAGTGCAAGCCATGCTGGCTATATTCGGCACCCGGGTGGACGACGAGATCATCACCCTGCAGAATGTGGGTCCGGAGGAGAGCATCGGCGTTTTCCGCCGGATCGCCGAGATTCTAGAAGACCTGAAGGTGCCCATTTTGGCCATCTTCGCCATGCCCCATCGGCGGACCAAGGCCAACCGCGTTTACATCAGGGTCAAGACCAAGAACATCAAGCCGATTATTCAGGAGCTGACCAAGGCTGGTTACCAGATCGTCGATTAGTCGATTGAAACTCTTCGGGGAAACACGGACCTGAAGGCCGGGGGCCGGGACCAAGTTTTCAGGGGATAGAGCCCCCGGCTTATTTTCTTGCTCCGGGCTTTGAGGTCCAAGTGTTTCTTTGTTTATCATGACCGTCGGCCGCCTGATTCGGCTGGGCTGACGCCGGTAAGCTCATAGTGGGCGCAGGGTTATTGGGTGAAAAACAAGAGAAGAATATGACTCAGGAGCCAAAGGGCATCGAGGAACTGATCCTTCAGGCCAGAAAAATCTGTCATGACATGAACCAACCGCTGACCGTCATCATGGCCCGAAGCGAATTGCTGTTGATGAAAACGGCTCCGGACGCCCCCGATCACCGGGCGGTCGAGCAAATCCATCAACAAGCAGAAAAGCTGTCGGATTTGGTCCTGGAGCTTCAACGACTGGTTAAAGGCTTCCGGCCCAATTGATAGAGCCTTCCCTGTCTTTTCTATGAGGCCAAGGGAACCAAGCTGGATCAAACCGGTCGGCTCCGGGTTGGTTCTTTTGGTTTTTGTCATTGTCTTGTTTCGTTTCCTGGAAAATACCCTGATCTTTTATCCGGACCGCGACCTGGTCGCCTCCCCCCGGGACATCGGCCTTACCTATGAAGACGCCTGGATAATCACCTCTGATGAGATCAAGATTCATGGTTGGTTTCTTCCCTCCGCTCGCCCCGAGACACCCCCGGCCCCCTATCTGCTCTTTTTGCACGGCAACGCCGGGAACATTTCTCACCGTTTAGATAACCTGGCGGGTTTGACCAAGGCGGGCTTGGCCGTCCTCATCATCGACTATCGTGGATACGGCCGGAGTGAGGGGCGGCCTTCAGAAAAAGGCACTTATCTGGACGCCCAGGCCGCTTACCAGTATCTGCGGAGAAAAATCGGGGTTGATCCGGACCAAATAGTCATTTTCGGCCGATCTCTGGGCGGCGCCGTGGCCGTGGACCTGGCCGTCAAGGCCCCGGCTCGGGCCTTGATCCTGGAGAGCGCCTTTACTTCGATTCGAGACATGGCCCGGGTCCATTTCCCTTTCCTGCCGGGCTTTTTGGTGTCGGATATGTACGAATCGGAAAAAAAGATAGGCCGAATCACCACCCCGACCTTGTTCGTCCATGGGGAGGAAGACGATCTGGTCCCGATCGCCCAGGGCCGACGCTTGTTCCAAGCCCACCCCGGCCCCAAAGAATTTTTCGCCATACCTCGGGCCGCTCATAACGACACCTTCCTGGTCGGCGGCAGCCGGTACTATCAGCGCCTGGTGAATTTTGTCAGCCACTCCGCCCAATAAACAAGACGGTAAGCCGCAGTCCTCCTTAGTCGATAAAAAAGTCCGGCCGGCCAGGATTATTTTCGAGCCCTCCAAGTCCTATATTTTGACCGCCGGTAAAATATGGCTGGAGCCGGGGAAGGAAATAGGCCCGGGCTGGCTGCGGATAGAATCCGGTCGAACGGCCGGGTCCGGCCCCGGAGAACCTCCCCCTCAAAACGGGACTGGACTTATTGATTTGGATTCAGTTTTGTTGGTTCCGGGTTTGATTGACTCTCATGTCCACCTGGCCCTGGACCCTGGAGACGGTCTGGACCTCCCGACCCGGGTCGAGACGGCTTCCGCTTACGGACTGGCGGCGGTCAGAGACGGCGGGGACAAGGCGGCTCAGACCCTCCAATCACGGGCTTTGATTCAAAACCGCTTTTTACTGGCGGCTTCCGGGCAGGCCCTTCACGCGCCCGGCCGTTACGGCGGTTTTCTCGGCCGACCGGCGGCTGGTCGTCGAGACATGGCCCGGGCCGTCGCCGAGTTGGCTGAAAAAGGCGCAGACCAGATCAAAGTCATAGCCTCCGGACCGGTGGACTTGGAAGTTTACGGCCGGGTCGGTCCGCCTCAGTTCGAGGTCGACGATCTGAAGTACCTGGTATCGTCGGCCCGCGAGGCCGGCCTCAAGGTCATGGCTCACGCCAACGGCCCGGAAGCGGTGCAACGTTGCCTTCAAGCCGGAGCAGCCTCCATTGAACACGGGTATTTCATGGGCGGCCGGGCTTTAAACCTCTTGGCCGAGACCGGGGCGGCCTGGACGCCCACGATTCAACCTTTGGCCGCTCTGGGGGCCAGGGAACCGGACGGTTCGGCGCGGCAAACGCTCATCAGACGAATAATCCAACACCAACTCGATCAATTGAGCCGAGCGGGGGAGCTGGGGGTGGAAGTGGTAATCGGAACCGACGCCGGTTCGCCCGGGGTCCAGGCCGGGGCCGGTCTGATCCAGGAGATGAGCTGGTGGCGTCGGGCCGGTTTCAGGGCGGAAGACATCCTGGCCGCCGCCACTCTCCGCGCCGCGACCCTTCTGGGTTGGACCAGTCTTCTGGGCAGTTTCAGACCAGGCCGCCTGGCTTTCGCGGTCGGCCTGTCGCTGGAAGAGCCGCCGGCCGAAGCGATGCTGAAACCGCCTTTGGTCACGGCCCGACCAGACCTTGCGGGTGGTTGTTTATGATTAAGATCGAAAGTCTGCGTTTCGCCCTGGTCAGGGATGAAGAAATCGACCAAGCGACGCCCTTCCTTTTGAGTTACGGTTTGGAGCCGTCCGGCCTCCGGGCCTCCCTGGAACGGATCGGCCAAATAACTCCGCTGATTCTCCAGCCGGCCCAAGGCCGCTATCGGCTGATATCTGGGTATCGCCGCCGCCGGATTCTCCAGGAATTGGGCCGAGGCGAATACCAGGCCTTGATTCTTCCGCCGGACTTGGGCGACCGCGAGGCCCTGGGGCTGGCCTTGGAAGACAATCTGAGTCAGCGCCCTTTCAATGCCGCCGAAAAGGTCCTGGCCCTGACTCACCTGAGCCGTTTTTATTCGCCGACCGAGCTGATCCAGACTTTTCTGCCCCGCCTGGGCCTGCCGCCGAAAGCTCAATACCTGGACCGTTTCATGGGACTCGCCGAATTAGGGACGGCCGGGCTGACCGCCTTGGCCGCCGGCGATCTGGACCCGGAAACCGGAGAGATGATCGTTAAAATGCCGGCGGAAGACCGGGCCGTCGTGATTGATCTTTTGAATCGTCTTCGGCCGGGGTTGAACAAAAGAAAGCAGATAGTCGCTTGGCTCCAGGAGATAGGTCGAAGAGAGGGCGTCCCGGTCAGAACCGTCATTGAAAGCGAGGCCATTCAGGAAGCGATTCAGGACGAACGCCTCAACACCCCCCAGAAAGAAAAAGCCGTCCGGGAACTACTCCGGGCCCGGCGCTACCCCCGTCTTAAGGAGTTTGAAGAGAAACAAGCCCGTCTCTTGAAAAGTTTAAACCTGCCGCCCAAGGTCAGGCTGGAGCCCCCGCTCAATTTCGAAGGTCTGGATTTCACCGTTCGAATCAATTTCGCCGATTTGAAAGAGCTTAAAGAAAGCTTGGAGACCCTGAACCGGCTGGCCGCCGGCCCTGATTTGGCCGCCCTGGTGGAGTTGGGCTGATGGTCCGCGCCGGAAAACCCAAGCGGCTGGTCATCGAGAGAGCCCTGACGGACAGCCTTCTGGCCCGGGCTTTGGAGAAGCACCTGCCGATTAGAGAGGTCCGGGAACGCATCGGCCCCAGCGATTATCCGGATTTCGGGCCGGACGACTTGGTCCTGGCCCGTCATTACGGCTCTTTCATCAAGCCATGTCCGGGCACGCGGGGTTATCTTTGCTGCGGTCTCCAGATCATTCATTTCGGCCTGGGCTGTCATCTCGGCTGCACTTACTGCATCCTCCAAAGTTACCTGAACACCCAGGCCCTGGTTCTCTTCGGCAACGTGGAAGACGGCCTGGCCCGGCTTCAGGATCTCCTGGCCCGGAATAAGCCGCCTTTTCGGCGGTACTGCACCGGCGAATTCACGGACAGTCTTCTTTTGGAAGATTTGACCGGGCTGGGCGCTCGGCTGGTCGAGCTCTTCGCCGGCCAATCTCAAGCCGTTCTGGAACTCAAGACCAAGACCGACCAGGTCCAAACCCTGCTCGGCCTGAACCACGGCGGCCGGACCATCATCTCTTTTTCGGTCAACGCCCCGGCCGTGGCCGCCGGCGAGGAATCAGGGGCCGCTCCCTTGAAAAAACGGCTGGCCGCCGCTGCTCGGGCCGTCGAACACGGGTACCGGGTCGGCTTTCACTTCGACCCTTTGATCAGGCATCCAGGCTGGCCAGAAGGATACCGGCGGACCGTGGCCGATATCTTTCAATATGTCCCGGCCGAGGCCATCGCCTGGATCAGTCTGGGGGCTTTCAGGTACCTGCCGGGCCTCAAAGCCGTGGTCGCCGGCCGTCACCCGAAAAGCCGGATCATGGACGAGGAGTTTGTTTTGGCCGCTGACGGCAAAATGAGGTACCTCAGGCCTTTGCGGGTGGAAATCTACCGGAGTTTATTGACCTTTATCCGGGAGTTTTGGCCCGAAGCCTGCGTCTATTTGTGTATGGAGAGTCCCCGGGTCTGGCGGGAAGTCTTCGGGTTTGATCCCGGTCCCCGGAGCCTCATCGAAATGCTGGACCAACGGGTTTAGAAGGATTCAAGAGTCTTCAAAACCAAGATTTTCCACCAGACCAACATAAACCGGATGCACAAGCCGGGGAACTGTGTTAGTGATGAAGGACCTGAAATTCAAGCGGGAAAGGAGCTAGAAGCAACATCGTGAACAAGCTCAAAGAAATGGTCGAAAAATCGTCGCCGGTCCATGAACGCAAAGTGGAAATCAGGAGTTACGTTACTGAGGATAATCAGCTCGTCGTCGAAGGCTGGCTCCGAGACGATCGGCTGGAATTCGGCTATTACTGGGACGGACGCGAGCGGCCGCCCGGTGTGGTTCACTGGATGGGCGTGCGCTTGCTGATCGGCGGCTGGCCCATCACTATTCAGGATGCCGAGGTTGAAATGCCGGGCATACCCCATGAAATATGCCGGGAAACCATGGATTCCGTGAAAAAGATCATCGGGCTGCCCATTGTCTCCGGGTTCAGCGAAGAGGTGCGCCAGCGCCTGGGCGGGACCGAGAGCTGCACCCATTTGATGTACCTGATCATCACCATGGGCCCGGCCGCCCTGCATGGTTATCTGGCTCAGCAGTCCCGCCGACGCCAGCCGGTCCCCAAATCAATGGAAGATATTCCTTGGCTCTCCTACGTCATCAACAGTTGTCAGCTTTGGCGGGAAGGCGGCCCTTTGCTGCAAATGGTTCAGGAAACCTTGGAAAGACTTAACCACCCCGAGTGAAGCCCTGCGGCTTTAAACGGGATTTTTTTGAGGTGCCGGAAATCTCTAAGAAAAAACGGCGTGATTTTATGGTCGAAAAATCCAGGTTGTGTTAAACTTATAAAAAATTCATGGGTCGTCCGTTTCGGCCCAGGAGGGTAACAATGAAAGAGAAAGTCGAAGCCGCTTTGAACAAGATTCGTCCTCAACTCCAGGCCGACGGGGGCGGCGTGGATTTGATCAGCGTGTCCGACGACGGCGTGGTCCGGGTGAAATTGACCGGGGCGTGCGGCGGCTGCCCCATGAGCCAGATGACTTTGAAAATGGGTATTGAAAAGATACTCAAGCAGGAAATACCGGAAGTCTCCCGGGTGGAATCGGTGGGCTGATTATTGGGGCCCTCTTTCCCGTCTGGTTTTAATACTCAAGTTTAGTTGGAGCCGAATTGAATCAAAACCCGGCCGCGGTCGGGTTTTGATTCAAGATGGTGAATTGTTCCTTGGACGGCCTCGGACCGGAAGGGCGGCCGCAGGGATTCTTCAGGAAGAATATTTTCTCCGCCAAACCACCAAGCCTGCCAAGCCTGATCCGAACAGCCAGACCGCCCCGGGTAAAGGCACGCCCGGGGAGCCGGGGGTTTCCGGAACGGCCCAGTCCGGAACGCCCACGTCGCTGTCGTCATCAGGCAAGATGCCCTGGAAACGGACGACCATGGGCTGGAGCTGAGGCTGGCCGATACCGGGATCGGAGGAAAGCCTGTTGAAATCATCCGAACTCAAGCTGTCGAGACCGGACCCGGAAAAGATGAAGCTGAATTGGAAGGTCTGACCCGGAAAGATGCCATACGCGACTTTTCCGCCGTTAAAATTTTTGTTGGTGATGCCGGCCAGATCGAAACTGCCCAACTGATCAGGGGTGTCTATGGCGTCCAGTTCAAAGAGAAAGCTCCAATTTGAACTGGACTCCGAGGAAAAAGCTGCAACGCCGATGACTTCGGGAGGCACATTGAAGGCGAAGGCGGTGATTGAGGAGACCACGGTGGAAGTGTTAGCCAGCGAAACGGTGATGGTGTGGGCAGAGGCTTGGTAATCGAGCACCGCCGCCGCCTGGATCGAATCCGGGAAATTAATGCCTTGAAAATGATAAGTTACAGGCAAGGCCCAGGATGAGGTCGGAACAAGGCCCAATAAAAAGACGAAGATGACAGAACATATAAATCTTATGGATTGGAAGGGCCGGGCAGATTCAGTCCATCCTCTTTTGGATCTCGGCTTAACCACAGGCAGAGTCCCCAAACACACCAACATTTTCCGCCCCCTTTTTGATAGGTGCAAGGCCGCCCGCAAAATGGAATTCCTCAGTTATCTATTGAAGGTCACTTCAGTTTAAATTGCTCCCATGAAAAGTCAATACGAAAAAAGTACCATTTTTTCTAGTCATTTGCCCGGTTTTTTGGGGAAAGTCCTGGAAAAAAGTACCATTTTTTCTAGTCTTCAGAATCCTCCACCGACGTTGCCTCTTTCGAGATTTTGGCTCGCTGCGCAGCGGTCCGGGAGCGGACAAAAATTTCCAACGGGGCAATCTTATTAACTATTCCACCTCGTTGTCTTCAGGTTTCAAGTAGCCGCATTCCTCCAAGTATCGGTTTATTTCGCTTTGGACCGTTTCGTCGATGGCCCTTTCCAGGAACTCGGGTTTGATTTTGGGGTAGAGACGTTCCAGTCCGGGCTTGTTGTATAACCTCTTTACGGACAGGCTGTCCCGAACCAGGGACCCTTCTCGAACTTCAAATTCAAATTTCACCCGGATGGGTACTTTGACCCTTCGGAAGCCGAAATCAAAGATGTGGTAGAAGACCTTTTTTTCGACCAGCCAGACCATAAAGCCTCTCTACCTCCGCCAGTCTAACCGGGATTGTAGAGGCCATTTCAGGACTTTGCAGAAAACAACCTGTATTTATTCATAAAGTCCGTCCGGTCGGTTGTCAAGGCCGGGCTGGGGTCTGTCGGACTTCATCACTGGGCCGGTCCGGGCCATAATCATCTTGACACCGGCCGGAGATTAAACTACTAGCCTAGTCGCCATGAACCGTGAAGAAACACCATTGAGTCCCTTCGGCCGATTCCACCTTTGACATGAACCGCCTTGATCCATATCTCCGGTGGTTCGACCGGTTCGTCGAAAGTTTTCCGGCCGAAACCGCGGAAGATAAAAGCAACCTTCTTCTTAAAAAGGACCACTCCCTTCGGGTCTTAGAGGAAGCCCGGGCGATAACGGCCTCCCTGGATTTGGAAAAAGACCTGGCCTTCACCATTCACCTGGCCGCCTTGGTTCACGACCTCGGCCGGTTTCCCCAGTACGCCCGATATAAATGTTACCGGGACGGTATGTCGGAAAATCACGCCCGTCTTGGGGTCAAGACTCTCGGGCGGACCGGGCTCCTGAAGGGGCTTCCCGTCACGGCCCGCAGGATAATCGTGGGGGCGGTTTTTTGCCATAACCTGGCCGCGCTTCCTTCCGGCTTGCCTCCTGAAACCGAACTGGCGGCCCGGGTGGTCCGGGATGCGGACAAACTGGACATCATGTCTTTGGTGCTGCATGATTTCCTTCGGCCGGACCAACCGGAGCGGCGGGTCTTTGTCGAAGGTCTGAACCTGGACGAAGCGGGTTATTCCGACCGGGTGCTGGAGCAAGTTGCGGCCGGACGGCAGGTCGACTACCGGAATGTAGTCTTTCTCAATGATTTCAAGCTGCTTTTATGCGGCTGGGTTTATGACTTCAACTTTCCCCACACCTGCTTCAAGGTCCTCGATCAAGGCTACCTGGAAGAACTGATCGCCTATCTGCCGCCGACCCAGGAATTTTACCGTCTGGGTGGCCAACTCATTTCCGACGTAATGCGTCGCTCCCTTCAAAAAGTCGAAGCGTTATAAAGAAAATTTGCCTTTGAAGTAAGTCTCCCGGACTTGCCCCGCCTTTTTTTCGGCCCAAGCCTCCAGGCCCATCTTCTTGATCAGGCCGAGGTTGAAGACCTTGGTGTTGTGAGGGCGCTGAGCGGCCAGGTCCGCATAAGGATGAAGATAATCGCAGGGAAAATCGTCGCACTCGCTGCAAAGGCTCAGACCCTTTTCAGTGATGCAACGGTAGACGTTGCAGGGTCCGGTCATGCCGACAGCAGCAATAGTCCCGCCCTCGTCCCGGCAGCCCCGACATTGAGCCATTTCCGGCGGGAGGTTCATTCTTTCGGCGATCTTCTTTCTCAGCGCCTCATTTTGGCTGGCCAGATAAAGGGGACAGTTGAAGCAATCCAAGCCGCAAGGCGCGGTCAGGTGACGATAGTCCATAAATCCTCCTGTTTGGTGTGGTTGACGCCTGTTAGAGATCGTAGCCCACGGCCCCTCTGATGTCAATTCCCTTTAGGGAGATAGCCACATCGTAGACCATGACCTCCACTCCGGCCCGGACCGCCCGCCGCAGGGCCCGGCCGTATTCAGGGTCGATATGGTCGGCCGGACGGAAGAGCCGGGCATCCATCCTCTGAATGAGGAAAAAGATCACGGCCCGGCGGCCGTTTTCAGCCAGCCCGGCCAAGTTGGCCAGGTGTTTCCGGCCCCGCTGGGTCACGGCGTCCGGGAAGAAGGCCGTGCCTTCCTCCACCAAGGTGCAATTCTTGATTTCCACAAAACAAGGTCGCCGGTCCGATCCTTCCAAGACCAGGTCCAAACGGGAGTCGCCGGTCCTCACTTCAGTTTTGATCAGGTCGTACCCGGACAAAGCCGGTATTTTGCCGGCCCCGGCCGCGGTCTTGACCAGGAGATTGGGCGTTCGGGTGTTGACGCCGACCAGCGACCCAGGCATTTCGATCATCTCCCAGGTGTAGCGCAGACGGCGGGATGGATTGTTGTGTGGCGAAAGATAGACCGGTCGGCCCGGTTCGGAGCAACTAAGCATACTGCCGGTATTGGGACAATGGGCCGTGACCAGGCGGCGGTTGCCCAGGCGGACGTCGGCCAGGAACCTCTGGTAGCGTTTGACCAGAACGCCTCGGACCAGCGGCCCCCAGAGCAGACCGCCGTTGTTTTCTTCCATAAACGCCTCGACTTGATTCGACCGGACCGTGGTTTACTAGACCACCCGGCCCAAGACCCGATCAGGGCCGGCCATGGCCGCCAGGCGGATCGGAACGATCCCACCGGCCGGCGGAGCCGGATCCGAAATCAGGACCTGAATGTAGTTATCGGTCAGGCCTCGGGCCAGTCCGGTGGCCTTGTCTCGGGCGTTTTCCACCAAGGTCGGCCGAACCTGGCCGAGGGAGCCTTGGAAAAAAGCCTGACGTTTGGTTCGGCTCAGCTCCCGCAGCCGGCCAACCCGCCGCTTTATTTCCCTTGGTGAAACCTGTCCGTCCATAGCGGCGGCTCGGGTGAAAGGTCGCCGGGAAAAGGAAAAGACATGAAGGTAAGACAGAGGCGATTTTTCCAGAATTTCAAAAGTTTCGGCAAAAGCGGCCTCATCCTCGCCGGGAAAACCGACCAGCACGTCGGCGCCCAAGCACATATCCGGGCGGACTTCTTTCAGACCGGCCGCCAGTTCCGCGTAAAAGGCCGCCGTATAAGGCCGGCCCATCCTGCTTAAAATCCGGTCCGACCCGCTCTGGAGCGGGAGATGGAAATGGGGGCACAGCCGGTTTGAGGAACCGAGCAGCCTGATGATCTCCGGACCGACCTCGTTCGGTTCAATTGAACTCAGCCGTAGGCGCGGCCCCGACTCCTCGGCCAAAAGCCGGTTCAAAAGCCAGGTCAGTTCCTTCGGCGGATCGAGGTCCAAGCCCCAGGCCCCGAGGTGAATGCCGCTTAGAACTATTTCGGCGTAACCAGCGGAGGTGTAGGCGGCTAAGCCTTCCTTGATCCGTTCCGGAGCCAAGCTGCGGCTCGGCCCGCGGGCCAGGGGCACGGTGCAATAGGCGCAGGCGGCCGAACAGCCGTCCTGGATACGGAAAAAGGCCCTGGTCCGATCAAAACCGGGAAAGCCCAGATCGAGGATTCGACCGCGGCTAGGGGGAGAAACCAGGACCTTGGCCTGGCCGCCGGTTTCGGTTTCCTCCAACCGAGTGACCAGATCGGCCTTGGCTTCCTGGCCCAAGACCAGAGTCACTCCGGGCAAACCGGCCAGTTCCTGGGGCCTGAGCTGGGCCAAACAGCCGGTGACCACGATCCGACCCTGGGGATTTTTTCGATACGCCCGGCGGATAAGGGCCCGAACTTCGAAATCGGCCCGATGGGTCACGGTGCAGGTGTTGACGACGGTGAGGTCGACCGGGCGGCCGGGGCCGACCAGGGTGTATCCGGCCTGGGCCAGTTGGCGGCCGAGGGACGCGGATTCGAACTGGTTGACCTTACAGCCCAGGGTGAGAACGGAGGCCGTGGGCCGGGTCCGTCCGGTATCATCCCGAATCGAGGACAATTTTCCCCATGATCACCCCCGCCCTGGTCACCACCAGGGCTAGAGGCCGCCTTTCCAAAGTTTTGAAGGCGAGAATCGCTCCGGGATGCTCTTCGGGCAAGACCTTTCCTTCCGCCTTTATCTGAACGCCCCGATTGGCCGGAACATTGGTCTTGAGGTCCAGGACCTGGACCTGGTCTCCCGGGCGGACCTGGAAGGTTTCTCCGCCTTGGAGACAAAGCCGCGGCCCGCCGTTGCGGCGCACCACCACGTAATCCAGGCGGGGCTGATGGATGCGGATGGTCATTTGGGCCAGAGTCCGGCCGTCCAGCTCGGCCACCACGGCGTAGATTTTTTCTTCTTGTGACAGTGAATACTTATCCCAAAGGTCTTCGGCCGTATTAATCAGATAGCCTCGATCTTCGCCGGTATTCTTAACCTGGTCCGACACGAAACCCTTGAAATTGACGGTCAGCCCTTCCGGCGGCCGGGGCCCTTCGGTGATTATGTCCACGATCTTAACCAAGTCGCCGGCCACTACGTCGATTTGCCGGCCGTCGGCGGCCAGTTTGAGTTGGCCCTCGACTTCGACCACGAAAAATTTTACTTCGAAGGCCTCTGCCTTCCGGGCCGGGGCTTGGGGGGTTTCCGGACCCGGCGGCCGGAGGGCCACCTTGACCCGTCCGAATTTGAGGTGGTCCTTTTGGGCCACTATAAAGGTGGGCCGGTCAATGGCGTATTTCTGGCGGAAATCGTTGATGGTGCCCAGGCCCAGGATGTCCACGGACAGACCCCGGTCATAATTCGCCTCGACGTGGATGACTTCGACCACGTCCTGGGGATTGATAAAAAGCGTCTCCCCGTCGGCCACGGCGATAGGTATTTGGTTGTTGATGGAAACGACCAGGTATTTCAGTTCCGGCGGGGCCAGATAGATACGGGGGTGTTCCGGGACCAGGCCGAAAAGCTCCATGAAAGCGTTGATGGCCAGATTATGTTGCTGGACCTTCATTTCCATGGTCGGCAGATTCTTGGACGTCTCTACGCCGAAAGCCGGGATGCCGTACCTGGTCAAGGCATAGTAAGTGGCCGAAGTCCGCTGCTCGGCGTAGGGTGAGTCTGGTTCCGCGGTCCGGGTGTTCATGAAATGAAAATGATACTTGGGGTCTTCAATCTGGGCGTTGATTTTGGCGATGACCTGTTCGGCCGTCTTCTTTAGATTCAAGTACCGCCCGCTGCGGGGGCAGACGTATTCCGCGCAGTCGGCGATAATGGACTGGCCGTAGCGCAGGGGATTGGCCAGCTTGCTTTCATAGGTCGGCCGATAAAAACCCCACCCGTCGTGGAGATTCAGCAGGATGTCGCTTTCGGCCATCAGTTCTTTAAGGATGCGGACGATCTGGGAATCGTAGTCGCCCTTGGCCTCGATCCCGAATTTTCGGTTCATGTCCCCGTTAGGTCCGCGCTGGAAAAGAAGGATCGAGTAAAAGTTGGCCCGGGGCACCACGATCAGATTGCCCTGTTTCAGAGCCAGATCGGCGTAGAGGTCGGCCGACAGGAATCCGCCCGGTTCATTGCCCTGGATGCCGCCGATGATCATCATGGTCGGGCCTTCCTTGCGGCCGAAGATTTTATAAACGTTCAGTTCGTAAGGAGTGTCCTTGAAATGGATCTGATGTTCCCGCCGAGCCGCCGCCGTGGCCGGAAAAAAAAATAGGCCCGCCAGGAGAACCAGCCAAACGAGGACTCCGCGGGACCGATACCGCAGGATTTCAGTCATTTTTATTTTTTAAGCAATTTATATTGCAGCAGTTTTCCCTGATCGTTGTAAATAAACACCCAAGCTTGGTTGAAATCCTGGGCGTTTTCCAGTTTGTCCACCTGGCCCTGAACGATTTTACCGTAGCTGATGCTGAACTGAGTCCCTTTTTTGTAATCAACCGGGACGCCGTTCTTGAACTCCACGTCGGGGTACACGGCCAGTCGCGGGGGATCAGTCCGGTCATTGACCAGAACCACCACTATATAGCCGGAAATATTTCGATTCCCCGGATGGATGTTCTGAAGTTCAAACTGGAAAGACAGAGCCGTGTTGTTTTTCTCCGGTTTGACCGAAAAATTGACCGCGTCCACCGGGGGATTCTCCGGGGTTTTCAAATCCGGTCTGACGATCGATTCACCGGTCCGGGGTTCCTCCTTGACCGTCTCTTCCTTGGAGGCCTGTGTTTCCCCGCCTTGATCTGACAAGGGTTTCTTTTCCTCGGTCTGGTTCAACTCCCGGGCTAAGCGGTTGTACTGGGCCGAAACCTGGGATTGGAACTTGTATTCTTCTACCAAGCGGGACAAACGGGCGGTTTTGTTGTGCAATTCCCGGTTTTCAAAATAAAGGTCTACATAGCGATTGATGATCAGGACCGCAACTACAGCGAAAACGATGGCGAAAATCAGAAGGACCAGGAGATATTTGGCTGAGACGTCCGCACTGTAAATGCGTCCCAGCTTGCGCATGAAGATGACGTTGATGGGTTCTTGTTTTTTCCTTTTGTTGACTATGGTTTGGCTCCCGCTTTGATGTCCTGCCAAGATTCTTCCTTGATCCGCCATTCCTCGTTATGCTTGACCAAGACCAAGGTTTTCAGCCCGTAGTCACGATACTGATCGGAACGGTAGTCTTGGACGAAGGTGACCAGGGCCTGGGAACCATTGACCTTGATCTCCAGCTTTTCGGCTTTAATGGCTATTTTTTTGTATTTCTCGGCCAAGTCGGTTTTATAGTTGCGGTAGGCCGCCAAATCCATGCCGTTATAAGTGAATTCCGGATGGTAATGTTTTAAATACCCGGCCATGTCTTTTTTCTGCCAGGCGGCCAGCCAACCCTGGACGAGCCGGCGAACGTTTTCTTTATCGGGGGCGGCCGGGACCGGTTTGCTTTCCGGGGGGGTGGACTTGGCCGCCAGCCGCGCCTCGGCCAGGACCCGATTCCGAACCTCCAGCGGCAGTTCCTTGGGGGACGGTTTGGGCGGAAAGGGATGCCAAACTTCGGCCGCTATTTTATAACCGCCTTTTTCTTCAGTCAGATAAAGACGTTTCACCCCGTCGCTCACGAAACCGTCGCCGCGGTAATATTGGTCGAATAGGACTACAATCTTGTCCTGATGACGGAAGATGCGCAGATTTTCCAGGTCGACCTTAATTTTGGAATAAAGCTCATTCAACCGGCTTTTATGTTCCTTCCAGGCCCGGTAGTCCTTGCCGTCATTGCTTACAAAGTGCTCGGAGTACATGGATATATATTTACGGAAGTTTTTTTGTGTCCAGGCCCGCCGCCATTCCTCGACAAAGGCCTTGATCCGGGCCGCTTCCAGATTGATCTCCTGCACCTCCTTAAACCGAATATGGTCGTAAATGATGATGGGAGTTTCGTAAAGCCTGACGAAAGTCTCCAGGTCTAAAATATCAATGTTATTCAGGGCCACGCAGCCGTTCGAGTCGCGCGGCGCCAACCGGCGGTTGGTCCCGTGCATCCAGATGCCCTTGCCGGCCTTGCCCTGAAATTGGTCCCAAAAATTGGGGTAGTCCATCGGATAAGCCAAGATACCGTATATGGGGGCCAATTCACTTTCAATATGTTTATTATTAAAAATGTAAAAACCCTCAGGCGTCCGGCGGTCCCCTTCGGCCAGTTTGTCTCCTTCGTTCTCGCCCGTAGTGCAGTCGAAAGTCCCGCGGATAAAATATTGTCCCTTTTTAAACTCGTAAAGAAAAAGCTTCTGAGTGGCCTTCTCCACGACGATGATGAAACGATCCCGGCCCGGACCCGGCTCGATCAAGGCGTCAGGGACGCGCTCCAAGGGCCCGGCCTCCGGCCTCTCTTTTGCCGAACCCCAAGCCGCGGGAAGACTTAAGATGAAGACCAGAAAAAAGACCGTCAGTTTCAGTTTGATCCGAGGAACTTTCAGCGGCATGGCCAACGAGTGCTTCAGTCCTCTAGCTTGAAACTCAAACGGGCCGAACCCAAAACGCCCGTTAAAATCAGATTTATTCGTTCCGAAGTTAGAACATGATTGCCCGGCCGAAATCTTATCTGATAGACCCGGGTCCAAGGAGTTACATAGGGATAAAAAGCCTCAAGTTGGGCCGTCTTTTTCTTCACCGGCCGGATTTCAAAAGGTTCCATCCGACGTCCGTCGCCGGTTTCCAAATAAATTTTCCAGGCCGAATCTTGGGCCGCCAGATCGTTTTTCTTATCGCTGGGCGCGGCCACGGCCGCCAGGAACTCCCAATTTTCTTCAGCCCCGGCCATTTCGTCGGCCAGCATCTTTTCTGCTGCCTGAGGGGCGAGTCGATAATCTCTGGAGTATTTTTCAACATAGGCCCGGCGAAAAGCCTTGGATTTATAAGTGGCCGCCACCTGAAGCATGGACTCCAGACCGCGGATGATCTCGGCCCGGTCGCTCCATTCTTCCAGGACCGCCGTATATTCATCTTCCTCGACCTGCCAGGGCATGATTTTTTGGTACTTGGCCCAACCGCTGCAGCCGGCCGCCAAGATCAGAGCCAGCCCCAGCCAGAAAAACCGACGGCCACCCCAACTATATAAAACCTTTAAAGCCATGCTTCCTCTTTAATTTAGGCGTCGCCGATTTTTATACTGTCTTTAATCTTAAATTTCAAGTCGCTTCGTCCCTGGAATCCGCCCCGAAAACACGATCAAAAATCGCCTCCACGTGCTTGAGGTGGTGGTTCAGGTCGAAAAGACCTTTAATCTCTCCCTCATCGAGGTGTTTACGAATGTCTTTATCTCTCATAAGTAAAGACTGAAAATCAAGCCCTTCCCGCCAAGCCCGCATGGCGTTCCTTTGGACCAGCCGGTAGGCCTGGTCGCGGATCAGGCCCTTCCGGGTCAGAGCCAGCAGAACCTGCTGGGAAAAAAACAGGCCGCCGGTCTTGTCCAGGTTGGCCTTCATTCTCTCCGGGTACACGACCAGCCGGTCGATGATCCTGGTCATTCTGGCCAACATGAAATCCAAAAGGATGGTGCTGTCCGGAGCGATGACCCGTTCCACCGAAGAATGACTGATGTCCCGCTCGTGCCACAAAGCCACGTTCTCCAAAGCGGCCAAGGCGTTGGCCCGGACCACCCGGGCCAGTCCGGCGATGTTTTCCGAACCGACCGGGTTGCGCTTGTGAGGCATGGCCGAAGAGCCCTTTTGCTTTTCCCCGAAGGGTTCCTCGGCTTCCAGGACTTCGGTCCGCTGAAGGTGCCGGATTTCCACGGCCATCTTTTCCAAAGTGGCCGCCACTACGGCCAGCGTGGTGAAATATTCGGCGTACCGATCCCGCTGGATGATCTGGGTCGAGATCGGGGCCGGCTTCAAACCGAGCCTGGCGCAGGCCCTGGCCTCGATACTCGGCGGAATGTTGGCGAAAGTGCCTACCGCCCCGGAAATCTTGCCGTAGGCGATGTTTTCCCGGGCCCGGACCAGCCGGGTCCGGTTCCGCTCCATCTCGGCATAGAACACGGCCAGCTTCAGCCCGAAAGTGATGGGTTCGGCGTGGACGCCGTGAGACCGGCCGATCATGACCGTATCCTTGTGCTCGAAGGCTCGTTTCTTCAGGGCGGCCAAAAGCAGGTCCGCGTCCTCGATCAAAATATCCGCGGCTTTTCTCAGCAAGATGGCGTTGGCCGTGTCCAGGACATCGGAAGAAGTCATACCCAAATGGAGAAACCTCGACGCCGGACCCACGTTCTCTTCAATGTTGGTCAGAAAGGCGATGACGTCGTGCTTGGTCTCGGCCTCAATCGCCTCAATCCGCTTGACCGAAAATTTGGCCTTGGCCTTGACCTCGGCCACCGCCTCGACCGGCGCCAAGCCTTCCTCGGCCATGGCCTCGGCCACGGCCAGCTCCACTTCCAGCCAAGCCTGATACTTGGCTCGGTCCTTCCACAAAGCCCCCATCCGAGGCCGAGTGTAGCGAGGTATCATGATTTAAATGTCCATCTATTTATAAAATTTATATTTAACTAACACTTAATAAAAAGAAAGTCAAGCCAAGAGATGAATCAATATTCCACATCCTATACTCAGGCTCAGCGTTGACCTCCAACCTAGCCGTCGCTTCATTCACCAAAAGTGCTTTTCTGTTTTTACCACGAGATTCGGCGGGTCGGAACGAAAAAATGGCGGTCCGGCAGGTCGAGTCGCTCGGCAACATTTCTCGTGCCCCGTTAAACGGCCGAACAGACCCGACTTTCACCGGACCGCGCCTAATCCCTCTCTTCCCATTGGTCCGGGGCTAGGGGGGTGCCCCGTCCCTCATCGTCCTCCATCAGCGCCGTCACGGGCATCGGCTTCCTCGCCGTTGGGAAGGGGGTCTCTAACCGAGGGAGGGAACCCCGAAAAACGACGCTGTGAGCTGGAGGACATTGCCCAAGTAGGAGCAAATTGCGTGCCTAAATCTTAACTGTCTATTATTGTTTAATAAATAAAGAAAAGGCCTTCTCAGACCCATAAAAAAATGTAACCTTTTGTAACACTAAATTTGGTTTTAAAAAGTAAAAATGTAACGAAAAGTTACATCCTGTTTTTTCCCCGCGATCAAAGCCGAGCCGCGGGTCTGTTCCTCCGACCGTCGGAATCGGCCCCAAGCCGCGAGCCGATGGCGATGTAACATAGGGTCTGAAATTGTTTTGTTTCTGCAGGGGAAAAGTCCGCCCCCGTCGCCGCCTAACTCCCTTAATCCCCCCGTCAACGCTGGGAAAGAAGAAGTGGGGAGGATTCCTCTTGCTCCCTCCCCGTTGACGGGGAGGGCCGGGGTGGGGGTATATGAATCAATGACCTTAATATGTTGCTCTTTGGGCGCGTCCGGCCCGGCCGGCTTATTTCGGGGAATTGTTAATCACGCAAAATGCTCAGCCGCAATAATCTCTTGCCTGAAACAGTTTGGGGGGCTAAATTAATCGGGCCGTTATTACCAGCCGCCTGGGAACGGCCATGATTTTCTTTGAGCCCCCTGAACCCTATGGGCCGGACCGGTGGCGGCGAGGGAGGATTTTAAATGGTGGAGCTTTATAATCCGGGTAAAGTATCCTGGGAGGAGTCTCAGCTTATTTACCACGCCCTGGCCTACCTGGGCCGGGAGACCCTGGTCCTGCTTTCACCGGCTACGCCGTACGTCTGCATCGGACGCCACCAGGATGTGGACCTGGAAGTGGACCTGGATTTCTGCCGGGCCAATAAAATTCCGGTCTTCAGGCGTGAAGTCGGCGGCGGCGCGGTCTATTTGGACGGCGAACAATATTTTTTCCAATTGATCCTCCGCCGGGACCATCCGCTGGTGACGCCTGACAAGGAAACTTTCTACCGCAGATTCCTCGATCCGGTCATCAAGGTCTACCGGCGGATCGGCCTCCCGGCCGAGTATAAACCCGTCAACGACGTGATCGCCCGAAACCGAAAGATTTCCGGAACCGGCGTGGCGGAAATCGGGGACTGCCTGGTCTTTGTCGGCAATCTGATTTACGATTTCGACTACGAAACCATGAGCCGGGTCTTGAAAATCCCTGACGAAAAATTCCGGGACAAGGTCCATAAAACCATGCAGGAAAATCTGTCGACTATTCGCCGGGAACTGGGCGATGAAAAAGCCTCGCTCTGGACCGAAGACCGCCTGAACGGGCTGTTGGTCGAGGAGTTCGAAAAAATTCTCGGCCCGCTTCAGCCGGCTGAGCCGGACGCCGAACTTCGGGCCAAGGCGGCGGAGCTGGCGGACAAGATGATTAACGAGAACTGGCTCCACCGCAAGGGCCGACCAGGACTCGGCCGGCAAGTCAGAATCAGGTCCGGGGTCGAAGTTTTCCACCGGATGCACAAGGCCCCCGGTGGATTGATCCGGGCCGATTTTGAAATGATCGACGGCAAGTACGGCCGAGTCTCCCTGTCCGGCGACTGGTTCTGTTATCCGGAAGAGGCCGTGGCCGCTCTGGAAGAACGCCTGACGGGCAGATCCCCGGCTGAACTCAAGGCCGTTCTAACCGATTTTTACGACCGCGGACGGGTCGAAACGCCGAGTCTCGGCCTCGAAGACTGGTTGAAGGTCCTGGAAGCTTAGCCCGGTGTTTAATCAGGTTTATATGGTCAGAAGCTTTTCCCCGTCTTTTAATACCTTGGTCAAGGGTTCGCCCCAGTATTTCACTTCAATCCCCACCTTTTCCAAGGCTTCGCTTACGCCTAGTTGATCGGCGCAGGCCTTGCAGGCGGAAAAGACCACGCCCGCGGCGATCATCTCCTTGATATTTTCCTGGATTTTTTCGTTTTCGCCGGCCAGCCGCGCCGTGGCCCCCCAGACGATGATGGTCACCTTTTTCCACCACCCATGCTTCAGACTGTTCAGGCCGTACATAAACACCATCTTTTCCGCCGTGACCGGGTCTCCGTTGGTCCATAAAATATAAAGGTGCTCCGGCTCCGCCATCCTTGGTCCTCCTTATCATAATTTATAAGATTTATCAGAGATTAATCTCTAAGATACCTTTCCGGCGGAAAGAAAGCAAATAGTGATGGATTCTCTTATAAAAGTATAGACGATTATCTTTCCCAAGCGTTTTGCCTTGTCGCCTATTCCCCGAAATAAGCCGGCCAAGCCTGGGAACGAGGGGAATAACTCCCGCCGGAGCCATTTTATTCTTGACTTTAGGTATAACCTGGTTTAGTTACAGCGAGCTGGGCCAAGAGGACGTGAATGAAATTTTTTGCTTGACATACTATATTAAGTGGAGCATTTTACACATACACAATATCTGCCTAGAGCGTGAGGACCAGCGGAGTCGACGAGTTGGGGTCCGATCCGCCCGCCAAGGCTTGGGAGGCGGGATATCGTGGGGGGAGGTTAGCCAGACATGCAGCTGGAACGAAGTCCTGCTGTGAGTGTCCCGGAAAACGAACCAGAGGAATCCTGCTATCACTATTGCATTTGGTATGAACCCAAGGAAGAGAATGGATCTTGTCAAAACCGGTGCAGTTTCATCTGTGAAAAACACCGGGCCGAGGTTTTCGGCCGGAGCGACTGAACCGGAGTAAAGGACGAGCCGACCGGGCTTCTCCCCGAGGGCCTGGATAAATCAATTTTTCAATTTGGATCGGCCGGCGTCTTGTTCCGACCAGCCGACTCGCCGTATTCAACCCATTTGTGACCACCAAGAAGCATAACTTCCTGAAACGGCCCTTGTCCGTGGAACTTCTCCAGGGCCGCCTTCAGACCAGGGTCTTGGGTCGGGCCCTGATTGAAATTCACCGACAAATCGATTCGACCAACAACCGGGCTCGGGCTTTGGGGCTGGCCGGGGCGGCGGAAGGAGCTCTGGTGCTGGCCGAAACTCAGACCGCCGGCCGGGGCCGCCGCGGTCGTCATTGGCATTCACCGCCGGGGCTTAACCTTTATTTTTCGCTTCTTTTGCGGCCGCTCTTGCCTCCGGAGGAGACGCCTCTGGTCACCCTGGCCGCGGGCCTGGGTTCGGCCGAAGCCGTCCGGCGGTTGAGCGGGCTCCTGGCCTCCATCAAATGGCCCAACGACGTTCTGTTAGGGGAGAGGAAACTAGCCGGAATTTTGACGGAAATGGAACCCGGCTCCGGCCGGGCCTCCTTTGTCGTTCTGGGCGTGGGGCTGAACGTCAACCTCCGGGCCCGGGACCTTCCGCCGGAGTTGGCTGAGCGGGCCGGTTCTTTGTTTATGGCCGCCGACCGCTTTTGGGACCGGGTCGAAGTCCTGGCCGTTTTATTGGAAGAGATTGAGGGCGTCTATCAGGATTTAATCTCGGGCGGCCGCGACCGTCTCATCAAACGCTACAGGGACTTTTGCCGGACCATCGGCCGTGAGATCAGAATAGTCCAGGGTGAAGCGGCCTGGGAGGGGCGGGCCCTGACCGTGGATGACCGCGGGGCTTTGGTGGTCCGCAGGTCATCCGACGGCCGGGTAATAACGGTCAACGCTGGCGAGGTCATGGAGGTTCGGGACAAACAGGACGCCGGGCCGTAAGAAACCGAGCGCCCTGACCGGACCTAGGGGCCGGAAATATTACTCGGCCGAGCCTCCTTGGGTCGAGGAAGTTTCTTCTTTGGCTTTTTTCAAGGCCTCGAGTTCAGCTTTGTATCTCTCCGCTTCAGCTTTGTATTTTTCCGCTTCCGATTCGGTCGGCGCGGAGAAACTGGTCTCCTGAGCGGCCCGGGTGTCCTTCCATTCCTCTACGCCCAAATAGGTGGCCAGGGCCCCGCCCAGGATGAGGACGATGGGGATGCCGCCTTGGAGCAGAATGATGAAGGCGTCCGACCAAATGCTCAGACCGATTATCCCCAGAATCAATGCGATGATGCCCCCAACTAAAGTCGCCATACTTTGTTCCTCCTTAAAACTTTTGGTCAAGACCCATTAACGCACACGGTATTGTCTGTCTTTTATCACACGTTGCCTCAAGAATCAAGCCAACGGCGCGCTCTCTAAAATTCTTGCAAATTATTTCCCTTGTGTATAAGTTGCTCCTTTAATGAGCTGAGGGTGCAGCCGAGACATCCGGTCACCAGCCAGAGAGACCTGATTCTACAAGCGTGGAGGGTCTCGGTTCGCCCCTGGACACAGACTGGAATGGAGGGTATTCATGGAACAAAACCTGCCCAAACCCCTGGAAGGAATTCGGATAGTCGAATACGGAGTTTTTCACGCCGGTCCCGGCGCCACGGCCATTTTGGGCGACCTGGGGGCCGATGTGGTCAAGATCGAGGAAGCCGGCGGCGACCCGGAACGATTCTGGGTAAGGCTGGGCCAGATTGATTTCAGCGGTCCGAACGGGGAAAGCATCATGTTCAAGATCTCCAACCGGAACAAGAAAGGTCTCTGGTTGGATATTCATAAGGAAAAAGGCCGCGACATCTTTCACCGCTTGATTAAAGGGGCCGACGTCTTCCTGACCAACCTGCGCAAAAGCACCAAGGCCAAGATGGGCCTGGACTACGCCACCCTGGTCAAGATCAATCCGCGGATCATCCACGCCAATGTCTCGGGCTACGGCCCGGAAGGCCCCATGGCCGATCTGGGGGCTTTCGACGCCTTGGGGCTGGCCCGCTCGGGTATGACCTACCTGACCGGGCTGCCCGAACCCCAGCCTTTGAGCATCGGGGTTCTTGACCAGATGACGGCCATTGCCGCCAGCCACGCCATCATCACCGCCCTGTTCGTCCGCGAACGGCGAGGGATCGGCCAGGAGGTCCATGTTTCTTTGTACAGCGCCGGCTTGTGGCTGACCCAGATCAATCTGGTCCTGGCCAACCTCCTCAAGCTCGATCCCAACGTCCGCCCGGTCCGGACCGAACATTCCCCTTTGCGCAACCGGTTCCTTTGCCAGGACGGCAAGTGGATCATGGGGACCAATCATCCGGAGAGCAAATACTGGCCGATTTTCTGCGAAGTCACCGGCCGGCCGGACCTGATCAACGATCCCCGTTTCGCCGACGACAAGACCCGGGCCGCCAATTCGGCCGAACTGATAGCTATTTTCGATGAAGTTTTTTTGACTAAAACCCGGGACGAATGGATGGCGATTTTCCTGGAAAAAGGCTTGATGTTTTGCTCGGTCCAACACATCTCCGAGGTGGCCTGCGACCCCCAGGCCCTGATCAATAGGTACGTGGTCGACTTTGAAGACCCCCATTTCGGCCGGGTCAAATTTCCTGGTTATCCGGTCCATTTCAGCGCCGCCCAGGCCGGAACCCAGAGCCTCGGCCCGGAAATGGGTGAACATACCGACCTGGTCATGCGGGAATTGGGTTATACGGACCAAGAGATCGAATCCTTGCGCCAAGAGGGCGTCATCAAGTGAGCGGGCCGGCCCGTGTCGGAGAGATTTTCGTCTGAAGGATTTTTGCCCCGACTGGCCCCGGCAAGCAGGCTGGCGCACCTTAAACAAAAAATGTAGCAACTCTCTTATCTGTCAAGAGGCAAGACGGTCTTGCCGAGGTTGCTGGTTGCGGACGACTCATGCCTCGCCCCTTGTATCTTGGTCTAGAGATAGTTTATGAATCGAGGGGAGCAAAAAGGGATGGCCGGTGGCTGGCTGAGTGAGCTTAGCGAACGAAGACAGCCACCGGCCTGCGCCCGGCAGGCCGCTCGCCCCTGGGTCATCCAAGACCGCTCAGTAGCGAGGTCGCCGGGCGCATTTCTCTCCTT